>Ga0247757_10000592_pt1 | contig 29436 bp, 30 predicted proteins | sample UWRJL126311R4_FD_180929 | JGI IMG/M metagenome (GOLD analysis project Ga0247757, IMG submission 180929) | Plant litter microbial communities from Arlington Agricultural Research Station in Wisconsin, United States - UWRJ-L126-311R-4 | ecosystem: Environmental > Terrestrial > Plant litter >... | reverse complement strand
TGACGGTCCGCTCTCCGAGCATCTACGCGGAGGCCGGCATCGCGTTCTTCAACACCTCCGGCCGCGTCTCCAACTCGACGGTCGGGCCGCTGTACCGGTCCGCCGACGCGACGGAGCTCGCGACCAAGCCGCACGGCTACGGCATCGTCATGACCAACTTCCTCCAGGGCGCGTCGGAGGCGGCGGTCCGCCGGGAGGTGACGATCCAGAACAGCCTCGTCACCGGGTACCAGTCCGGCGGCATCCTGTTCGACGACGGCCGCCTGGCCGACGGGAACGCGGCCAACAACGTCCGCTCCGGGATCATCGAGTACGGCACCGTGACCAACACCCGCGTGGTGGGCAGCGGCCCCGACGCCGTGATCCCGCAGACGGGCATCCGGTACCACGCGGGCGCCCGCGGCGCGGTGACCGGCAGCGAGATCACCGGCAACGCCTACACCCCCAACCCGCGCGCCTCGGTCGGCCTCCTGCTGACCGACGCGAACACGGGCAACGACCCGTCCAACCCGACCGTCCGCGCCTTCCGGGCGACGGGCAACAGCTTCACCGGCAACGGTTACGGCCTGTTCAACGCCGACATCGCCAACGCCGGCGTGCGCGTCGGGGCTCCCGCCTCGGCCACCGGCACCGGGCTCGGCGACGAGAACTGGTGGGGCTGCGCGGCGGGGCCGGTCATCGGCGCCCCGAGCAACGGCGAGTCGGGCTGCGACGGCGTCTCCGGCGCCGACTCGGCCTCGGCCGCCAGCGTCGAGCTGGGCCTGGCCCGCACGATCGCCCCGGACCCGCTGACCGTTCCCGCGGCCACGGTGGACACGGCGCCGGTCGGCGCCTGGGTCACCCCGTCGGAGGAGGAGACGCTCCTCACCGGCGTCACCACGACCACGGCGGTCGCGGCGTCCGACGACTTCGGCGTCGCGTCGGTGTCGGCCACGCTGGACGGGAGCCCGCTGGGGTCCCGCACCCGCGCGCCGTACGAGTTCGACGTGACCCCGATCCGGGCGGACATCGGCTCCACGCACACGCTGGTGGCGACGATCACCGACTCGTCGGGGCAGACGGTCACCGCCACGCGCACGTTCACCGTCGCGTCCTCGGACACCACGGCGCCGGTCACCACCGACGACGTGCCCACGGGCTGGGTGCCGGCCGCCGTCCCGGTCACGCTGACCGCGACGGACGCCGGCGACTCCGGCCTGGTGGCGACCTACTACACGGTCGGCACGAGCCCAGAGAACCCGACGACGTCGAGCGCGGTGTACGACGCGGCGAGCAAGCCGGTCCTCTCCGCCGGTGAGCGGATCCGGTACTTCTCGGTCGACGGGGCCGGCAACGCGGAGGCCGTGAAGACCTCCGTCGCGCTGCAGGTCGACGGGACGGCGCCGGTCACCTCCGCCACCCCGGCGGCCGGGCTCGTCGCCACCCCGGCGGTGCTGACGCTGACCGCGACCGACGACGCCTCGGGCGTCGCCTTCACCGAGTACCGCATCGACGAGGGCTCCTGGACCACCTACGCCGCACCGGTCCCGCTCGCCCTCGGCGCCCACGCCATCCAGTACCGCTCCACCGATGTGGCGGGCAACGCGGAGACGGCAAAGTCGCTGGCCGTCGACGTCCGTGACCCGGCCGCCGCGCAGCCCGCGATCGACGTGACCGCGGTGTCGGCGACGCTGAAGGGCCTGCTCGGCCCGGGCGTCACCCACTACGAGTTCCTCTACCGCAAGAACGGCGTGACCGACTGGACCGGCTCGGGCAAGACGCCGGTGGTGGGCACGGCGCCGGTGAGCCTCGCGCTCGACGGCCTCGAGCCCAAGACGATCTACTACTACAAGGTGCGGGCCTACCTCCCCAACGGGGGCGGGTACGCGTACTCCCCGATCGTCTCGTTCACCACCACCCCGCAGGCCCTCAGCCCGGCCGACGTCACCGTCGACCCGGTCACCGACCTGACGACCACGGGCGCAACGCTCGGGGCCACCGTCAACCTCCACGGCTCCAGCGGCATCGGCGTGATCGAGTGGGGCACGACGGCCGGGGACTACTCGCGGTCGGCCGCGCTGTACTACACGGCGACGAGCACCGGCCGGGACTTCTACCGGTCGCTGCCCACGCAGTTCTCGCCGGGGACGATCTACCACTACAAGATCACGGTGACCAACGCGACGGGGTCGATCACCACCGGCGATCAGACGTTCACCACCCTGTCGCCCCCGGTTCCCGTGGTCACGTTCGGCGCCGTCAGCCCGATCGGGCCCAACACCGCCACGATCAACACGACGGTGGACACGAACGGGACCCCGGTGACGAGCAGCAGCGTCCAGTGGGGCACGACCACCGCCTACGGCAAGTCGCTGCCGCTGCTCTCCGGAGCCGCCCAGCCCGACGGCAGCCGCATCTACACCCGACCGCTCATCTCCATGAAGCCGAACACGACCTACCACTACAAGGTGACCGTGACCACGGCCTTCGGAACCTACGAGAGCACCGACCGCACGTTCACCACGACCCCCTAGGCGGGAGCGCGGGAACCCCGCCCACCCGACCGCCGGACCGAGAGGCCCCCGCACCCGCGGGGGCCTCTTCGCGTTGCGGGGCGGCCGGACTGCTCGGGGGTTGGCACATTGGTTCCCCGATCGGGAACGGATGTGCCAACGAAGGGGAAAGCGGCCGGGAGCACGCCCGGCCTGAGGGGTCAGCCCCCGCCCCACCCCGCGAAGCCGGAGCTGAAGGGGTCGCCGGTGCCGTTGCCCTTCATCGCCTTCATCGGCCGGCCCTCGAACCCGACGTTGTCCTTCGGCACGCCGACCTCGTCGGACGTGGCGTCCGGCGCATGGCCGGCGGCGCGCTGCTCGGCGACGACCGTCTCCTCGGAGGCGAAGCGCCGGCGCCAGCGCCGGAAGGTGAACGCGGTCTCGTCCATGCCGCGCACGCTAGCGGCGGGTGACACGCCTGTCCATCGCCGCCGCCGGCCGCGACTCGCGCGCTTTGCCACCGCCACGGTGGCCTAACGCACGAACCTGTCGGAAGCGGGTCGGACCGCTGGCCGGCCCGCGCCGCTCGGCGCGGGCGGGCCGGGCGGGCCGCTAGAGCTCGTTGAGCTCGGAGGTGATGTCGGTCACCGACGCCTTGGCGTCGCCGAACAGCATCTGCGTCTTGGGGTTCACGAACAGCGGGTTGTCGATGCCGGCGTAGCCGGAGGACATCGACCGCTTGAGGACGATCACCGACGCGGACTCGTCCACGTTGAGGATCGGCATCCCGTAGATCGGCGACGACGGGTCGTTGCGCGCGTCGGGGTTGGTGACGTCGTTGGCCCCGATGACGATCGCCACGTCGGTGCGCGGGAAGTCGCCGTTGGCGTCGTCCATCTCCTTGAGCTGGTCGTACGGCACGTCGGCCTCGGCCAGCAGCACGTTCATGTGCCCGGGCATGCGGCCGGCGACCGGGTGGATCGCGTACTGGACCTCGACGCCCTTGGCCTCCAGCGCCTTGGCCATCTCGCGCACCGCGTGCTGGGCCTGGGAGACGGCCATGCCGTACCCGGGGACCACCACGACGAGCCGGGCGAACGCCATCTGGATGGCGACGTCGGCCGCGCTGGTGGCGCGCACCGTGCCGCCGCCCGCGCCCGCCGCGCCGGCGGCGACCTCGGCCCCGCCGCCGCCGAACCCGCCGACGATCACGCTGGTGATCGTCCGGTTCATGGCGATGGCCATCTGCTGGGTGAGGATCGTGCCGGACGCGCCGACGATCATGCCGGCGACGATCAGCGCCTGGTTCTCCAGCGCGATGCCGGCCGCGGCCGCGGCCAGGCCGGTGAACGCGTTGAGCAGGGAGATCACGACGGGCATGTCCGCGCCGCCGATCGGCAGCACGAGCATCACGCCGAACACGCCGGCGAAGACGAGCAGGCCGATCATGATGATCTCGCTCTGCGGCTCGGCGACGATCGCCACGGCGCAGGCCAGGGCGGCCAGGCCGATCAGGCCCTGGACGGGCAGCTGCAGCTTGCCGAGCGAGAGCGGCTTGCCGGAGATGAGCTCCTGCAGCTTGCCGAACGCGATGTTCGAGCCCCAGAAGGAGATCGAGCCGATCAGCGCCGAGAAGACGCTGAAGATCGCGATGTAGGTCGGGGTGCCCACGTGCAGGGTCGCGCTGCCGATCTCCACGCTCTTGCCGGCGAACCCGGCGGAGTCGCGGAACTCCGCCCACGACACGAGCGCGACCGCGCCGCCGCCCACGCCGTTGAACAGCGCGACCATCTGCGGCATCGCGGTCATCTTCACCTGACGTGCCGCGGGCACGCCCACGAGCGCGCCGATGGCCAGGCCGAGCACGATGAGCAGGGCGTTGTTGAACGGGTCGACGAGCAGCGTCGCGACGACCGCGATGACCATGCCGACCGCGGCGATGCGGTTGCCGCGGACCGCGGTCTTCGGCCCGGTCAGGCCGGACAGGCCGTAGATGAACAGCGAGAACGCGACGATGTAGAGGACGCTCTTGAAGTTGACGTCGAAGAGGATCGAGGTGGCGGTCATGCCGCACCGCCCTTCGTGTCGCCCGCGTCATCCTTCGCGGCGGGCTTGTCCTTCTTCGGCTTGAACATCTCGAGCATGCGATCGGTGACGACGAAGCCGCCGACCACGTTGATCGCGCCGAACACCAGCGCGACGAACAGGATGATCTTGGAGCCGGTGTCCAGGTCCGCGCCCGTGGCCAGCAGCACGAGGCCGCCGAGCACGACGATGCCGTGGATGGCGTTCGTCCCCGACATCAGCGGGGTGTGCAGCGTGTTGGGGACCTTGGAGATCACGGCGTAGCCGACGAAGCCGGCCAGCACGAGGATCGCCAGGTTGGTCACCAGGGGGCTCACGCCCTCCACGGCGATGTTGGCAAGCAAAGCGCTCATGACGCGGCCTCCACGGTCTTCTTGGCTCCGGCGTGGACGATCTCGCCGTTGCGGGTGATGGTCGCGCCGGCGATGATCTCGTCGTCGTAGTCGAGCTCCAGCGTCGTCTCGGCGCCGTCCTCGCCGGGCTTGAGCATCAGCTCGAGCAGGGCCTGGACGTTACGGGCGTAGAGCGACGAGGCGTGCTCGGCGACCTGCGACGGCAGGTTGACCGGCGACATGATCGTGATGCCGTCGACGACGGTCGTCTCGCCGGGCACGGTCAGCTCGCAGTTGCCGCCCGTCTCCCCCGCGAGGTCGACGATCACGGAGCCGGGCTTCATCCCGTGCACCGCCTCGGCGGTGACCAGGCGCGGGGCCGGGCGGCCGGGGACGAGCGCCGTGGTGATGACCACGTCGAAGCCCTTGGTCGCCTCGGTGAGCGCGGCCTGCTGCTGCGCGCGCTCCTCCTCGGTCAGCTCGCGGGCGTAGCCGCCCTCGCCGGCGGCGTCGATGCCCAGGTCCAGCCACTTCGCGCCGAGGGACTCGACCTGCTCGGCCGTCTCCGGCCGCACGTCGTAGCCCGTCGTCGCCGCACCGAGGCGGCGCGCGGTGGCCAGCGCCTGCAGCCCGGCGACGCCGATGCCCAGGACGAGGACCTTGGCCGGCGGGATGGTGCCCGCGGCGGTCATGAGCATCGGGAAGAAGCGGCCGATCGTCTGGGCGGCGTCGAGCACGGCCTGGTAGCCGGCGACGTTGGCCTGCGACGACAGCGCGTCCATGGACTGCGCGCGGCTGATGCGCGGCACGGCCTCCATGGCCAGGGCGGTCGCCCCGGAGGCGGCCAGCGCGCTGGCGGTCTGCGGGCTGGAGAGCGGCGCGAGGAAGCCGACGAGCAGCTGATCGGCCCGCAGGCCCGCGAGGCGCTCGGGCGACGGCGGCGCCACCACGGCGACGACGTCGGCCGACCAGACGTCGGTGCCGAGCGTGGCCCCCGCGTCGGCGAAGGCGTCGTCGGGGATGAGCGCGCCGGCACCTGCGCCGGGCTCCACCGTGACGACCGCGCCCTTCGCGATCAGCTTCTTGACGACCTCGGGGACGAGCGCGACGCGATGCTCGCCGGCGGCGGTCTCCTTGGGAACTCCGATTCGGACAGCCATAGGGGCGCGGAACCTATCCCATCCGGCGAACGCATCGGGGGCAGACCTGCCGGGGAGGCACCCGATCGGCGGGGGTCACGTGCGCGTTCACGAGACGGGACCGATCGGGAACGGGCGCTTCTGGAGGGCCATCAGCGCGTACGACGTGACCCACACGGGGCTCTGCGTGCTGGTGCGCGAGTACTTGATGCTGCCGTCCGGGGCGTTCAGCGACCGCAGGAACTGCATCGCCGAGTTGGCGTTCGGGGTCGGCCGCAGCCGGTCGGGGTCGCGTCCGTAGGCGAGGAAGGCCTGGATGGCCCACGCGGTCGACTGGGCGTTGGCGTCCCCGTCGACGCCCGCGAACCCGCCGCTGGGCAGCTGGGCCTTCTCCAGGTACGTCAGCGCGCCCTTGGCGCCCGCCGACTCCTGCTGGCCCGAGAGCTTCAGCGCCTGCAGCGTCGCCGCGGTGTCGTCGACGTCCGGCGAGCCGTTGGGGCCGGTGTAGCTGAAGCCGCCGGAGTCCGTGGCCTGGTCGGCGAGCCAGGCGCCGGCCTTCTTCACCGGCCCGCTCGTGGCCGAGTCGCCGGCGGCGCGCAGGGCGATGATCCCGAACGCGGTGAGGTTGACCAGCGCCGAGAACGAGCCGTTGGGCTTCTGGGCGGCGCGCAGCCTGCGGGCCAGCGCGGTGGTCGAGCCCCCGGCGGCGCGCAGGGCCATGATCGTCCGCTCGACGTCGCCGACCGACGTCACCAGGCGGGCGTCCGCGGCGACGCGGACCGCCGCCGTCTTGCCGCCCTTGCGCGTCTTGCGCGGGTCGGCGCCCGCCGCGGCCAGCGCCATCGTCGCCCACGCGCTGTAGAGCGGCGTGGAGGCGCGGCCGCGCGCCGGGCCGAAGCCGCCGTCGCGGTTCTGGGCACGCCGGAGGTAGAGCAGGGCGTTGGCGGTGACCGTGCGGGCCGCCTGGGCGGTGGGCGGCGGGCCGGCGGGCGCGGCCTGCGCGTCCGCGGTGGTCCCGGCTACGGACCCGGTCCCGACCACGAGGGCCAGGACGACGGCCGCCGCGGCGGCCACCGGTTCCCAGCGGACCGTGAACCGCTCGCGGTAGCGCAGCAGGGCGCGCAGGAACGCGGGCCCGAAGGCCAGGCAGAAGACGACGTTGCCCACGACGTGGGCGATGGTGAACGGCAGCGAGAGCGACAAGATGGCGAGGTACTCCTCGAGCGTGTGCACGCCCGTGTAGGTGATCCAGGTGGAGAAGTCCATGAGCAGGCCGAAGCCCAGGCCCGCGAGCCCGCAGGCGACGGCGAGCGGGACGCGGCCCATGGACCGGCCGCTGAGGTGCCCGAGCACCGCCCCGAAGATGCCGCACAGCCCCCACGCGGCCATCTGCCACGGCGTCCACGGCCCCTGGCCGAAGATCACGTTGGAGGCCAGCGCCGCGACCGCGCCGACGGTGAAGCCGGGCGCGGCCCCGAGGGCGAACCCGGCGATGAGGACGATGTCGGTGGTCGGCTTGACGTTGGGGATCGGCGCGAACGCGATGCGGCCGATGGCGGCCAGCGCGGCGAGCGCGGCGACGAGCGCCACGAGCTTGGCCGGCGGCCGGCTGCGCTCGTACCAGAGGAACCCGGCGCCGAGGGCCAGCGCGAGCAGCAGGAAGGAGGACAGGGTCCAGGTCATCGGAGAGCCTCGCTCACGGCGCCACCTCGATCGTCATCCGGCCGCGCAGCAGCTCGGCGCCCTCCTCGGGCAGCAGGGCGCCGCCTGCGCCGCCGAGGATCCGGGCCGTCTCGGTGGCGAAGTACCAGCCGCCGGCCAGCACCTCGGCCGCGGGCCCGTCGGCGATCGGCCGGCCGTCGGCGAGCAGGATGACCCGGTCGGCGAACGTGGCGGCGAGCTCCGCGTCGTGGGTCGCGACGATCACGGCGGGGTCGTCGGCGGCGCCGGTGGAGAACGCGCGCAGCCGGGTGACGAGGTCGCCCTTGGCGCCCCGGTCCATGCCCCGGGTCGGCTCGTCGAGGCAGATCACGGCGGGGGTGGCGGCGGCGTCGGCCGCGGATCCGAGGACCACGGCCAGCGCCAGCCGCTGACGCTCGCCGCCGCTGAGGTCCCGCGGATGGCGGTCGGCCAGGTGGCTGAGCCCCTCGGCCTCGAGCGCGGCGGCGGGCGCTTCCTCGGCGACCGTCTCGTGCACGAGGTAGGCCCCGGGATCCTGCAGCAGCAGCGCGACCCGACCGGCGGCCTTCACGGTCCCCCGCGTCGGCGCCATCAGGCCCCCGGCGTGGCGCAGCAGCGTGGACTTGCCGGCGCCGTTGCGGCCCATGAGGGCGACGCGCTCCCCCGGCGCGAAGGCCAGGCTGACGTCGCGCAGGACGGTGCGGCCCGCCGGGTACTCGAACCAGGCCCGGTCGAAGAGCAGCGCGGCGGCGCCCCGGACGGCCCGCTTGGGCCGGCGCGGCGCGGGCGCGGGCTCCTGCGGCGACGGGGATGCGGCCCCGCCCTCGGTGAGCAGCCCGTGGCCGCGCAGCGTGGCCCGGGCCTGCTTGACCCCGGCGGGCAGCGGCCGCAGGCCGGCGCGGTCGAACAGGCGGGCACCGGGGGTCTGCAGCGCGGGCGCGTGCTCGCCGGCCCACCCCAGGAACGCGCGGGGATCGCCGTCGCAGGCGACCGCCCCACGATCGAGCGCGATCACGCGGTCGGCGTGGCCCAGGCACCGCTCCAGGCGGTGCTCGCACAGCACCACGGCGGTCCCCCACTCCTCGTTGAGCCGGCGCAGCAGCCACACCAGCTCGTCCCCGGCGACCGGGTCGAGCTGGGAGGTCGGCTCGTCGAGCAGCACGAGCTCGGGGCGGCCGGCCACGGAGGCGCCGAGCGCCACGCGCTGCAGCTCCCCGCCGCTGAGCTCGGCGGTCGGCCGGTCCAGCAGGCCCTCCACGCCGAGCGCCAGGGCGACCTCCTCCACGCCGCGGGCGATCGCGGACGCGCTCAGGCCCCGGTTCTCCAGCGGGAAGGCCAGCTCGCTGCGCACGGTGCCGAGCACGACCTGCGTCTCGGGGTCCTGGAAGAGGGTCCCGGCCACGCGGGCGAGGTCGGCCGGGCCGTGCTCGCGCGTGTCGAGGCCGCCGACCGTCACCCGACCGCCGAACGTGCCGCCGTGGAAGTGGGGCACGAGGCCGCTCGCCGCCCGCAGCAGGGTCGACTTGCCCGACGCCGACAGCCCGGCGAGGACGACGAACTCGCCCGGCTCGACGGTGAGCGACACGTCGCGCAGGGCGGGCTCGCGCGCGTTCGCGTACGTGTAGGTGAGGTGCTCGACGGCGAGGACGTGGGTCATGCGATCCCCCGGCGGTCGAGGAAGGGCAGGCCGGCCGCGACGACGACGGCCACCGCGACGGCGACCGCGGGCACGCCGGCGTCGATCGTGGTCTCCGGGTAGAACGTGGCGCCCGCGAGCCCCGCGTAGCGACCGAGCAGCGCGAGCGCGACGACGACCACCGCCGAGGCCAGGAACGCGAGGTCGTGGCGCGACCATGGCTCCCGCTGCGCGCGACGTCCCCCGGGCCGGCCGGCGGTCGCGTACCCCCGGACCTCGAGCGTGGCGGCCACGTCGACCGCCCGGTCCAGGGCGCCGGTGGCCACCGCGCGCACCAGGGCGACGCGGGAGCCGCCGCCGTCGGCCCGGCACTTCTGCGCGTCGGCCAGGCGCCGGCCGTCCGCGGCCAGGACGGGCACCAGGCGGGTGGCGAGCACGGCGGTCAGCGCGGAGCGGAACGACACGCGGCGCAGCAGGCGCAGCAGGCCGTCGGGGTCGACGGTGAGCGCGAAGAGCGAGGAGGCCGCGACGAGCACGACGATGCGCAGGCCGAGCACCGCGCCGTAGACGATCCCCTCCAGCGTGACGTCGACCTGGCCGAGCGGTCCCCACTCCCCGAGCCGGGCCACGACCGTGAGGCCGTCGCGCACGAGCAGCGGGTTGATCAGGGCCAGCGGGACGGCCAGGATCAGCGACCACTTCGCGGCCTTCGCCACGCCCCCCGGGACCCGCGCGCCGCACGCGGCGACCGCGACCGCGACGCCCACGCCGGCCAGCACGACGGGGTTGTCCGACAGGATCGCCGCCAGGCACAGCGCGAGCGCGTACAGGCAGCCGACGGCGGGCCGGACGGCGTGCAGCGGGGTCGCGAGGCGGCGGTAGATCATGGCGACAGGTCGGGCACGTCCACCCCCTGGCCGCCGGAGAGGGCCAGGGCGAAGTGGTTGTGGAGGGTGGTCTCGTCCAGGGCGCCGGCGGCGGCGACCACGCCGGCGTCGTCGGTGCCGGTGATGACCCAGATCGGGAAGCCGTCCTGCACCGCGGTGGCGGCGACGAGGCCGGAGCCGGCGCCGAGGGTGCGCGCGGGCTTGCCGTCGGGCTTCAGCACGGTGATCGACTTGCCGTCGGCCGCGGGCTTGGCGTAGACGCCGCTGGCGCTCGGGCCCTGCTCCATGCGCCGGACGATCGTCTCGTCCCGCACCGCGACCCACGGACCGACGAGCACGCGCAGCGACTCCTTCACGAACGAGGAGCGGATCTGGTTGCGGGCCGAGACCACGCCCAGGTCGGCGAGCTGCTTGACGACCTTGTCGCAGCCGGCCGACTGCAGCTCGGCGCACTCGACGAGCACGGGCAGGCGCCGCCCGTCCCGGCCGTGCAGGAACGGCTCGGGGAAGCTGCCGACGACCGCGGGCACGTTCTGGGTGGCCTGCCAGCTGTGGCGGTCGAACCAGATGCTGTCGCCGTCGTGCACCTGGGTCGCGGCCGCGCCCTTGGGCGCCTGGATCCCGTTGACGTAGTACATCCAGTCCTCGGGCGGATCGCCGTCGGTCCCGCCGGTCTTGCCGTTGATCGACTGGACGAACCCGCCGCCGTACCGGGTCTCGACCTTCGCGTTGCGCTGCAGCAGGCGCATCACGGTGTCCTTGCCGTCGGTCTTCGGCTCGTTCGTGTCGAGCAGCGTCTTGCTGCCGAAGTCCAGGGTCACGTCGAGCGACGCGCCCTTCGTCCCCTCCCCCGACCCCAGGCCGCAACCGCCGAGGGCGATCAGGAGACCGGCGACGGCGGCGACCAGGAGCGGGGAACGGGTCATGCGGATCCTCTCGGGCTACTTGACGAAGAACACGATGCGGTTGTGGCCGCGCCGGATCGACGTGTCGACGTTGAGCTTGTTGTCCACGGCGCGCACGTCGAGGACGTAGCGCCCCTTGGACGGGGCCTGCGGGAGCAGGTAGGTCCAATCCTGACGATCGCCGATCGTGAACCACCGGCCGAGCGACGCGCTGCACCGCTTGATCTTCAGCCACTTCTCGTACTTGCCGGCGTAGGTGGAGCACTTCCCGGCGTCGTTGCGGGTCAGGCGCAGCTGCACCTTCTTGATGCCGTCGGGGTCCGGGCTGACCGTGCCGCTCAGCGTGCGCGGCGCCTTGCCGGCGGCGAACGTCTGCTGCTCGGTGATGCCGGTGATCTGAACCGCCGGGGCCACGGGGACGACCGGCGGGTTCCCGGGCGGGCCCACCGGCGGGATCGGGTCGCCGGGCTTGGTCGTGCCGCAGAAGCCGTCCGCGCCGTCGGTGGCGCACACGGTGGCGTCGACCGCGGCGAAGTTCGTCTTCGAGGCGCGCAGGGCGTTCGGCCCGGCCGCGGCCGTCACCGTCGCCTGGCCCGACGCGTTCGTCGTCTGGACGACGTCGCCGACGGCCAGGTTGGCCCCGGCGACCGGCGCCAGCGTGCCGTCCTTCTCGTAGCGCTTCACCGTCACCGTGAACGGAGCGCCGGGCGCCACCGTCTTGGGGGCGTCGATCGCGAGCGGCAGCACGCTGTCGTTGAGGCAGGCGTAGTCCGGCGCGGGGCCGGAGTCGCAGTAGTCCACGAGCGCGAGGATGTCGTCGCCCTCCTGCAGGCCCGGGTCGCAGACCGAGAGGTACGTGTACTTGTGGTTGACCCACAGCGCGAAGTAGTCGGGGTAGGCGGGCGCGTAGCCCTTGATCCCCGTGAGCAGGTAGGTGTCGTACGACGCGAAGTAGTCGGCCGTCCAGTCGCTGCCGACGGCGGACTGCAGCGCGCCGCCGAAGCTGGTGGCGGCGCACGCGTGCGTGCCGTCCTTCAGCACGGGCGACGACGGCAGGGCGACGGTGGTCTGGGGGACGACCGTGCGGTCCTTGCCCTCCACGCGCAGCGTGACGTTGGCGGCCTGGGCGGCGGAGGCCGCGGACAGGACGATGAGACCGGCGGTCAGGAATCCGAGCAGGTGCTTCTTCATGGAGCCACCCCTTTCCTCGAGGGCGTATGGGCTGTCGGCCGGAGGCAGGTCTCCTGGCTCCCGGGACGACCCTTCCGCGCCTTCCCGCGACCTCGTCGGTCCGGTGGCTGCGCACGGTGGCGCCGCGGTGGGCTTCCCCGGTCACAGTGGCGGGTCCGCGCCGGATTCTCACCGGACTTCCCTTGGCCACCGACCGTTGAACAGCGACGATCGTACCGGCGATCGCGTTCCCATGGCCCCACCGGGGTCTATCGTTCCCGGGGTGACCGTCAACCTGACCCGCATCTACACCAAGCTCGGCGACGGCGGCGAGACCCACCTCGGCGACATGACCCGCGTGCCCAAGACACACCCGCGCATCGAGTCCTACGGCGAGACCGACGAGCTCAACGCGTTCATCGGCGTCACCATCGCCCACGGCGGACTCCCCGAACCGTTCCCCGCCTGGCTGCAACGCATCCAGAACGACCTCTTCGACCTCGGCGCCGACCTCGCCGTCCCCGACAACCCCGACAGCACCCGCGAACGCCTGCGCGTCCTCCCCGAACAGACCACCTGGCTCGAAGAACGCTGCGACGAGATCAACGCCACCCTCACGCCGCTGAAGTCGTTCGTGCTGCCCGGCGGCACCCTCGCCGCCGCCAACCTCCACGTCTGCCGCACCATCTGCCGCCGCGCCGAACGCCGCGCCCTCGAAGTCGAAGGCGCCAACCCCGAAGTCGTGCGCTACCTCAACCGCCTCAGCGACCTCCTCTTCATCCTCAGCCGAGCCGCGAACGGACCCCACGAACCCCTGTGGGTCCCGGGCGCGAGCCGCTGAGCGACAGGGCCCGGGCGAAGCCCAGGGCGATGACGACGGCGAGCAGCGCGATCGCGCCCGCCCCCACCACGAACGTGGGGTGCGCGACCGCGTAGTCGGCGACGCGGGCGGGAGCGATCGACGCCGCGACGAGCCCGGCCGCCAGCACCGCGCCGGCCACCACGAGCGGGGCCCGCCGCTCGTTGCGGCTGGGCTCCGGATCGTCGCGCTCGGCGGCCGGGTGGCGCTCCAGCGACCACTGGACCACCGCGACGGCGGCGAGCGTCCAGGTCAGCGCCGACAGGTAGCCGCCGACGATGTCGGACGGGAAGTGCCAGTGCAGGGCGAGGATCGCGTAGGCCACGGCGATCGCGAACAGACCGCCGATCGCGGCGACCACGGGCCGCCAGCGGGCGGGCGAGACGAGCACGGCGCACAGCGCGACGGCCATCGCGGCGGTGGCGTGGCCGCTCGGCCAGGACGCGGCGGTGATCTGCGCGTCGCCGAGCCAGTCGGCGACCCGGGGCTGGGCCAGGAGCTGCTTGAGCCCCTGGGTCGTCAGCTCCGCGCCGATCGTGATGACCGGCACCGCGAGGGCCACGCGCGGCCGGCGGCGCAGCAGCGCGACGACGACGAACGCGGCGGTGAAGAGCAGGTACGGGACCGGGTCGGCGAGGTGCGCGACCTGGTCCAGCAGCGGCGACAGGTGGGGCCGGTCCAGGGCCGAGAAGCCCTGCAGCGTCGCCGAGTCGCGCAGCTGCGCGATCGGGAAGACGATGGACAGCAGGCCGGTGACGGCGAAGCCGGCCGCGCACACGAGAGCGGCCAGCGCCGCGTTGTGGGCGGAGCGAAGCACCCCCTCAGGGTAGCGCGGCACCTTCACCCCGCCTCAAGGCACCACTGCGCGGAGGTATCGCTCGCCGCGCCGTCGGGATTCCCGGGCGCCAGTGCGATACCTCCAATGCGATGACCGTGCGACGGCCTCCAGGCCGTCGCCTCGTTCATCGCACCCGGCCGGCGATCCGCAGCTCGCGCGAGGTGCCCGCGGCGTGGGCGCCGTTGTCGTGCGGCGCCGCGACGGTCCGGAACGTCGAGGCCCGGCGCGTGCGCTTGACGACCACGCCGTAGCGCGCGGTGTAGGCGTTGCGCACCGTCACGGGGGTGCGCGTCACCCGCACCCAGCGGGTCCCATCGGCGCTGCGGCGCTGGATCGTCACGACCGTGGTGCCCACTCCCGGCTGGACCGAGCCGCTCAGCCGGACCGTCCGGCGCGTCTTGTCCCCCGCGCGCATCCCGACCTTGAGCCGGTTGTGCACGGTGACCGTCGGGCTGGCGGCGACCAGCGTGGAGCGGGTGACGACCCGCAGGTGGGTGGTGATCCAGATCGGGCCGAGCGTCGCCCGGAACGTGCCGTCGGAGGCGGACGTGACGTCCTTGAAGGTGGTCGCCGAGAACGGGAAGTCGGTGCGCTCCACACGCACGCCGATCTTGCCGACGCCGGCTCCCTGCACGCGACCGGCGACCGTGGCCGACCCACCCCAGCCGATCGACGTCGGCACCGACGTCAGCTCGATCGTGGTGGGGGCCCGCAGCGTGGTGAGGTTGCGGCTCGATCCCCGGGCCGTGCCCTTCTCGTTCACGGCGACGACGCGGTAGTAGTACTTGGTGTAGGGCGCCAGGCCGGAGATCGGCAGGCTGACGGTGCGGTTGCCGAAGCCCTCGACGGTCGCCACGCCGCTCTTGGCCCCGTACTTGGTCGACGTGCCGTACTCGAACGACACCGTGGTGGCCGGGCCGCGCGGGTCCACCGAGGCGGTGAGCGTCGCGGACCCGGTCGCGATCTCCTTCGCCGCGCCCGTCGTGGTCACCGGCGAGCGTGGCACCTTCGCGGTGCGCAGCGTCCGGTCGGAGCCACGGGTGACGCCCGCCGCGTTGGTCGCCACCACGCGGTAGTGGTAGGCGGTGTCCGACGTGAGGCCGGACAGGGCGGCGGTCACGGCGACCGCGTCGGTGCCGTCCCCGGCGTCCTTGGCCGCGGTCGTCAGCCCGTAGGAGGTCGTCGTGCCGTACTCGAACTGGTAGGTCGTCGCCGCGCCCTCCGGGTCGACCGTGCCGGCCACGGTCGCGGTCGTCTGCCCGATCGCCGAGGCGGACCCCGTGGTCGCCTTCGGCACCACCGGGTTGTCGGCCAGGGCGGGGGCTGCGCAGGCCAGCGCGGCGGCGAGCACGACGAGCAGGGGCAGGATCCGGGAGCGGCGCATACCCACGGGACACGCCGGAGCGCCCGGAGTTGCAGTGGATGCACGGCTTTTTCACGTCTGGGCGCACGCAAGCTCCCAGCCGGTACGCGGGCCGGCCGGTCGTCTATGGTCCGCCGCCATGGGCAAATTCAGGCGTGGCTGGCTGCTGACCAAGGAGAGCTGGGCGATCGTGCGCGACGACCGCTCGCTCGTCGTCTTCCCGATCATCTCGGCGATCTCGGTGGTGCTCACCGTGCTCGTGTTCACCGCGGCGGCGGTGGGCGTGATCACGGTCAGCGACGCGGAGTGGACCGGCATTCCCTTCCTCGTCGCCGGCGTCTACCTCCTGATCGTCGCCGGCGTCTTCTCGTCCGTGGCGCTGGCCGCGTGCGCCTCCAAGGCCCTGGACGGCCAGGACACCACGGTCGGCGAGGGCATCGCCGCCGCGCGCGGGCGGATGAAGCTGATCCTCGCCTGGTCGGCCGTGTCGCTGTTCGTCGGGACGTTCATCGCGCTGCTGCAGGCCTTCTTGGAGGACGTCGCCGGCTCGCTCGTCAGCTCGATCGTCGGGGGCCTGGCCAACGTCGGCTGGAGCATCGCCACCTACTTCGTCGTGCCGGTCATCGCGTTGGAGGGCCTCGGCCCCAAGGCCGCGCTGAAGCGGTCGGTCGGCGTGATCAAGGAGCGGTGGGGAGAAGGCGTCGTCGGCACCGGCGCGATCGGCCTGGTCTTCATGATCGCGTTCCTCCCCGCGGTGCTGCTCGTGTTCCTCGGCGGGTCGATGGTCAAGGACGACGCCGCGATCGGCGTGGCCCTGATCGCCATCGGCGTGATCGTCGTCGGCATCGCCCTGCTCCTGCAGATGACCGTCGTCACCGTCTTCAAGGTCGCGCTGCTGCGCTTCGCGACCGACGGCTCCGTCCTCGGCGGCTTCCAGCAGGAGCAGCTCGAGCACGCATTCAAGCCGAAGTCCCGCAAGAACCGGCGCTGACCCCGTGAAGCTCGCGCTGGCCCTGCTCGTCCTCGGCGTCGCGTTCGCGGTCGGGGCGATGGTCCTCGTGCTCGACCGGGAGTCGAACCCCCAGGTCGCCCGCGACCGGCTCGCCGCCACCACGACCACCCCGCTGCCCGACCCGGGTAAGGCCCCCACCGGCGGCGTGATCGCCGCGATGGCCGCGATGCCGGGCGACCGCGTCCGGCTCGGCGAGCTGGAGACCGGCGTCATCACCACCTACAACGGCCCGACCGTCGGCCACGTCGACGTCGCGACCGGCGGGCAGCGCGGGCTCCTGGGCCTCGCGGTCGACGAGAACGGCACGACCTACGCGGCCTACACCGAGCGTGCCGGCGCCCGGCGCCTCGTCGTCGACCGGGTCGGCGTCGGCGCCGTCCGGCGCGTGTGGACCGGGCCGCCGTCCACCGCGCGGAACATCGGCGGGCACATCGCGCTCGGTCCCGACGGCCGGCTGGCCATCGGGGTCGGCGACCTGGGCCGGCCGGACCGGACCGGCGACCCGCGCTTCCCCAACGGCAAGCTCCTCTCCCTCTCGGTCGACGGTCCTCCCACGCAGGCGCCGAAGGTGCTCAGCGACGGCTGGACCGACCCGTACGCGTTCGCGTTCACCCCGAGCGGGACGCTGTGGGTGGCCGATGCGGCGGCGGATCCCTCCGACCAGGTCCTGGGGCGCGGCGACGGCAAGGGGCCGCGCACGCCGCTCGGGCGCCCGACCGGCCCGTCGGGCCTCGTCGCGCTGGACGACGACACGCTCGCCGTGTGCGGCGTGGTCAGCCAGCGGCTGGACCGCTACCGGATCGGGGACGGCGACCGCACCCGCTTCGACGGCACGATCTCCAACGGCTGCACGTTCGGGGTGGTCCGCCGGACCGGCGGCACGCTGCTCGTCTCCACCGCGGCCGGCCTGGTCCCCGTCCGTCCCTGAGCCCCGGCGGCTCGTCGGGCGGCGGCCGGCCGGTCTGATGAACAGACGGAGAACCCGGGCCGTCCGCCCTCGCGCCCGCGCCGCCGGGCTGCGAGCATCGGCCGGGTGAGCGATCCCCACCACGTCCGCGGCCGCATCCTCGTGGTCGACGACGAGCCGACGATCGGCGAGGTCGTCTCCCGCTACCTGGAGGTGGCGGGCTACGCGGCCCGCGTCGCGCTGGACGGCCCGGCCGCGCTGGCCGCCGTCGAGGAGGAGCGCCCCGACCTCGTCGTGCTCGACCTGATGCTGCCGGGGATCGACGGGCTCGAGGTGATGCGCCGGCTGCGCGACACCGACCGCCAGCGCCTCCCGATCATCCTGCTCACCGCCCGGGGCGAGGAGTCCGACCGCATCGTCGGCCTGCGCCTCGGCGCCGACGACTACGTGGTGAAGCCCTTCTCCCCCGGCGAGCTGGTCGCGCGCGTCGACGCCGTCCTGCGCCGGGTCGAGCCCCAGGCCGAGGAGGAGCCGCCGCTGGCGTTCGGCGACGGCCTCGTCGTCGACCCGGCGGGACGGCGGGCCACGCGCGACGGGCAGGAGCTGACGCTGACCCAGCGCGAGTTCGACCTGCTGCTCTTCCTCGCCCGCCATCCCGGCCGCGCGTTCAGCCGCGAGGAGCTGATGGAGCGGGTGTGGGGCCACGCCTTCTACACCGACACGTCGACCGTCACCGTGCACGTGCGCCGGCTGCGGGCCAAGGTCGAGGCCGACCCTGACCATCCCCGCCACATCGAGACGGTGTGGGGCGTCGGCTACCGGTTCGCGGCATGATCGCCCGGGGCCTGGCCGTCGCGCTCGGCGCGGCCGCCGTCGCGGTCCTGCTCGCCGGCCTCGCCTACGGCGGCGAGGCGGCGCGGGTGACCGCCGAGGTCCTGGTCCCGGTCGGGCTGGTGACCACGTTCGTGACCGACGCCGTGGTGCGCCGGCGGGCCCGCCTCGGGTCGCTGCGCCGCCAGTCGGCGATCATCGCCGCGGTCATCGTCGGGCAGTTCATGCTCGCCGTCGGCCTGTTCGTGTGGCTGATGTCGATCGGCGGGCACGACGCCTTCTTCACCGTCCTCGTTGCCGCCTACGCGGGGCTCGTCGGTGCCTGGGCCGGCCGTTGCCTGGCCGGCGGGATGCTCGGCGACGTGGAGCGGCTGCGCGACGGCCTCACCGCGGTGGGGGACGGCGCCCGCGACGTCGCGTTCCGCACCGCGGGGCACGACGAGCTGCGCGACCTGGCGGCCGCGGCCGCCACGATGGAGCGCAAGCTGGCCGCCGAGGAGCGGGCCCGGCGCGAGCTCGTCGCCGCGATCTCCCACGACCTGCGCACCCCGATCACCTCGCTGCGGCTGCTGGCCGACGCGGTCGGCGACGACGTGGTCGACGGCGCCACGCGGGAGGAGTACCTGCAGCGGCTGGGCGTGCACGTCCGCCAGCTCGGGGCCCTGATCGACGACCTCTTCGAGCTGTCGCGCCTGGAGGCCGGCGAGCTGACGTGGCGGATGGAGCGCGTGCCGCTCGGCGAGCTCGTGGAGGAGACGGTCGACGCCATGCGCCCCGACGCCCGGGCCGGGGGCGTGACGCTCAGAGCCGAGACCGGTGACCGGGGAGCGGGCGCGGCGGGCGTGGCCCAGGCCAATCCGGAGCAGCTGCAGCGCGTGCTGCTGAACCTGCTGCGCAACGCGATCCGCCACACGCCGCCCGACGGGAGCGTCGTGGTGAGCACCGAGGTCGTGGACGACGCGGTGGAGATCGAGGTGGCCGACACCGGCGAGGGAATCCCCGCCGAGGATCGCGACCGGGTGTTCCAGCCCTTCGTGCAGGGCACCGACCCCGCCCGGCGCCACGGCGGCACCGGGCTGGGCCTGGCCATCAGCCGGGCGATCGTCGAGGCCCACGGCGGCCGCATCTGGCTGGTCGACCCGGAGCCGGGCGCGGCGGGCGGCACGGGTGGGACGCGGGTCCGGGTCCGCCTGCCCGCGGCGGCCTGACTCTGTGGGATCTCTAAGACTTCGGGACCGGACCTGACGTCGGGTCGGTCCGGCCGTGGTGGTGGGCAGAGGCGTCGTGTCCGACGGCGCCCGAGACCACAAGGAGAACTGCCCCATGCTCCGCATCCCCGCCGCCCTCGGCGTCGTTGCCCTCTCGCTCGCCCTCGCGGGCAGCGTCGTGGCCGCTCCGTCATCCACCACCGGCAAGCCCAAGCCCGCCAAGAAGGCGAGCAAGAAGGGCAGCAAGTCCAAGCTCAAGGCGAAGGCCAAGGGCACCGCCCGCACCGAGGGCGACCGGCCGGCACGCACCGCGCTCTCCGGCGACGTGAAGGCCCAGGCCGAGGCGGCGGCGCTCGCCGCGGTCCCCGGCACCGTCCAGGGCTCGTACGTCGCCCACGCGTGCCCGGGCAAGGAGGCCTCCGCATCGACCGCGGCCTACGAGGTCGACGTCCTGAGGGCGGACGGCACCGTCGTCCACGTGATCGAGGACGCGAGCTTCGCGGTCCTCGACCAGCGCACGGGCGGCCCGAAGCCGCCGAAGCCGACGGCCACCACCGGGTCCTAGCGCGGCCGTCGGAGGGTCATCTCGACCCCCGAACCTCCGTTGGCACATCCGTTCCCATTCTGGGCACGGATGTGCCAATGAGGCCCGGCAGCGCGGGACCAGCGCGCTGACCGCGCGCCGCCTAGTGCGCCAGCACGGGCTCGGCGCCCGGCACGGGCTGGACGGCGCCGCGCTCCAGCAGCGCCGCGCTGACCACCGCGCCGACGAGGAAGATGCCGGCCGACCACCAGAACGCCGTCGTGTACCCGTGGATGCTCGCCAGCTCGGCGACCCGGGGGCTCGGGACCTTGCCCTCCATCGAGCCGCTGATCGCGCTGGCGACCATCGTGCTCAGGAACGCCGTGCCGATCGAGCCGCCGACCTGCTGCGTGGTGTTGACCATCGCCGAGCCGACGCCGGCGTCCTTGGGCTCCACCCCGTACGTCGCCGCGCTCATCGACGGCGCGATCACCGCGCCGAGCCCCAGGCCCATGACGATCAGGCCGGGCAGGATGTCCGCCGCGTACGTGCTCGCGACGCCGATCTGGGCGAGGTAGACCATGCCCGCGGCGGCGAGCAGCATGCCGGTCACGACCAGGGGCCGCGAGCCGAGCCGCGGCATCAGCCGGGCCGTGGAGAGCGTGGCGGAGATCGTGATCGCCACCGACATCGGGAGGAAGGCCAGGCCCGTGGTGACCGGCGAGTAGCCGAGGTTCTGCTGCAGGTAGTACGTGAGGAAGAGGAACACGCCGAACATGCCCGCGCCGACGATCCCCACCGCCAGGTAGGAGCCGCCCCGGTTGCGGTCGCGCACCACGCGCAGCGGCAGCAGCGGGTTGGCCGACCGGGCCTGGATCGCCACGAAGAGGACGAGGAGCAGGACCCCGCCGATCAGCATCGCCAGCGTCAGCGGCGCGCCCCACCCGCTGGACTCGGCCTCGGCGAAGCCGTACACGAGGGCGAAGAGGCCCAGGCAGGCGGTGATCGTGCCCGGGATGTCGAGCTTCGGCTTGATCGTCGCCGTCTGGTTGTGCAGCAGGACGACGCCGCCCGCGGCGGCGGCGACCGCGAAGAACAGGTTCACGTACAGGCACCAGCGCCAGCTCAGGTACTCGGTGAGGATCCCGCCGAGCAGCAGCCCGATGGCCGCGCCGGCTCCGGCGATCGCGCCGTAGACGCCGAACGCCTTGCCCCGCTCCTGCGGGTCGGTGAACGTGGTGCTGAGCAGGGAGAGGGCGGCCGGGGCGAGCAGCGCGCCGAACACGCCCTGCAGTGCGCGGGCGCCGACCAGCACCTCGAAGCTCTGTGCCGCCCCGCCGACCGCGGAGGCGACGGCGAAGCCGATCAGCCCGACGATGAACACGCGCTTGCGGCCGAAGAGGTCGCCGATGCGCCCGCCGAGCAGCAGCAGGCTGCCGAACGCGAGCGCGTAGGCGGTGATGACCCACTGGCGGCTGTCGTCGGAGAAGCCGAGCGACTCCTGCGCGGACGGGAGCGCGATGTTCACGATCGTCGCGTCGAGGATGACCATCAGCTGGGCGAGGCCGAGGACGACGAGGATCGCCCAGCGGCGCTCGTGGTGGGGGTTGTCGTGCGAGGAGGGCATGCGGGTCACCGGGGCCGGGAGGAATAAGCGGAGAACGTGTCTCAACTTCTTTTCGGCACCGTAGCAAACAACCGGAGAGATGTCCTCCGCTTTCGCTAGACTGTGCGCCATGTCACCCGACCAGCAGCAAATAACGCGCCCGCTGCGCCGCGACGCCGAGCGCAACCGGGTGCGGATCATGGAGGCAGCCCGCGAGGTCTTCGCCGCCCGCGGGCTCGGCGTGACGATGGACGACATCGCCGCCCACGCCGGCGTCGGCGTCGGCACCGTCTACCGCCGCTTCCCCGACAAGGACCTGCTGATCGAGGCGCTGTTCCAGGACGCGATGGCCTCGATCGTCGCGGCCGGGCAGGAGGCGCTGGAGCACGAGGACCCCTGGGAGGGGCTGGTGGGCTTCCTCGAGGGGATGCTCGAGCGCCAGGCCGCCGACCGCGGCCTCAAGGAGATCATCATCCAGAGCCGCGGCACCGCGGGTGGGGTCAACCGCCCGCGCGAGCAGCTCGCCCCCATCGCGTTCGGCCTCGTGGAACGCGCCCAGGCCAGCGGCCAATTGCGCGCCGACGTCGACGGGCCGGACCTCCCGATCCTCCAGCTCATGGTCGGCTCGATCGTCGACGTGGCCCGGGACGTCGAACCCGAGGTGTGGCGCCGGTACCTGCGGATCGTGCTCGACGGCCTGCGGGCCGGCAACGGGCCGCCCCTCCAGCCCACGCCCCTCCCCGTCCCGCCGCTGGACGCCGACCAGGTCGACGCCACGATGACCGCCTGGCAGCCCCCGCGGTAGGCGCCGGGACGCGGCTCCGGACACACACCGCCCGCGCGCCGGGCCCGGCCGCGGGCGCGCCACGCACTGATCCTGTGCGTCCGGACGGGCCGCAGAAGCCTGCGTCAACCACCCGAATCATCGGAGAAGACGCACATGGCCCAGCGCAATCCAGAGGAAGCACTCGACCTCGTCTACGGGGCGATCGACCGTCAGCACGCCGACAAGAGCGCGTCCACCCGCCGCAAGTTCGTGGCCGGTGCCGGCGCCACGCTCGGGAGCATGGGCCTCATCGGCCTCCTGCCCTCCATGGCCGATGGTGCCAAGACGAACTGGGCCAACGGCGACAACTCCGTCCAGAACATCCTCAACATCGCGGCCACGGCCGAGGTGCTGGCGACGATCGTCAACACCGTCGGCCCCGAGAAGGTCGACCTCGATCCCGTCACCAAGCTGAACATCCAGGCGGCGGCGCGCGAGGAGCTCATCCACTACGAGGCCCTCACCACGGCCCTGGGCGCCAAGGCCCTCACCACGACGATCTACGTCCCCGACGAGGTGTTCGCGAGCAAGGAGAACCTGCTCAACACCCTCGTGGTCGGCGACCAGATCTTCGTCAACGCCTACCTGCTCGGCACCTCGGTGTTCGCACGGACGGGCAAGATGCCCAAGCAGGCGCGCTACGCCGCCGAGATCATGGGCGTCGAGGCCGTGCACCGGGCCCTGGCCCTGCAGTCGCTCGGCCAGCTCGGCAACGACCGCGCGTACATGGAGTTCAAGTTCGTGAACATCATGACCGCCGTCAAGCTGCTCGAGGGCGCGGGCTTCGGCTTCGGCAAGATGGGCTCCAAGCCCGGCACGGCGTACGACTACGCCACGGTGTCGGCCCGCACGCCGAATCCGCCCGGCGTGAACACGCTGACGGTCGCCTGAGCCACCCGCTCAGCGCGTGACGGTCACGGTGGCCGAGCCGGCCCGTAGGCCCGGCTTGGTCACCGTGATCTTGAGCTTGCCCGTGCGCTTCGGCGTGACCTTGATCTTCGCGTGGCCCCCGGAGGCGGTCGTCGCCGTGCGGCCGTCGACCTTCACCGTGGCGCCCTTCACGAAGTGCCCCTCCGTGCCCCAGATCTGGGCGGCGGTCACGGACACCGTCGTGGTCCGCCCCACCCGCACCTTGCCGGGGTTGGCGTCGACGGAGAGCTTCAGCCCGGACCGCGGCACGAAGCTCACCAGCTCGCTGTGGCCCTGGCCGTACGTCGGATCGCCGTTGTCGCCGAACGGCGACAGGAGGAAGTGCAGGTACCCCTTGCCGTCGTCGAGCAGGTCCAGCCCCTCCGGCTCGGCGTGCACGCCGGGCAGCGTCAGCTCGACGCGGCTCTTGCCGGTCTTCAGGTCGACCGAGGCGATCTGCAGGACCTTGTCCGCCTCGCCGGCCAGGAACAGGCGGCCGTCCACGAACGCGGCGCCGGTGATGCCGCTGCGCGGGACGGCCCCGACCAGCCGGGCGACTGGCCTGATCGGCGTGGACGCGGCGTCCGTCGCGGCGTGGGCCGCGCCGAGGTCGGCGGTGGAGTACGCCAGCAGGTCGTTGCCGGACGACGTCCACAGGCGCTTGCCGTCCGGGGAGACCTCCGCCCACATCGCCTTGGGGATGTCCGCCGGGTCGAGCCGGACCCAGTGCTTCCACAGCAGGGTCTTCGGGTCGACCACGCCGATCCCGCCCATGCCGCAGGTGTTGCCGGCGCCGGCCGCCGCGGCCGGGTCGTAGCACTCCAGCGGCACGAGCAGGCGGCCGCCGTCCACCGTGTCGAACGTGGGATCGCCGATGTGGTTGAAGCCCACGCCCTGCTCGACCGCGGCGGGGATCAGGCTCTCGTTGCTCACCATCTCGCGCAGCGTGCCGTCGGTGCGGTAGCCGCCCTTGAAGATCCCGACAAAGAGGAAGTCGTCGCGCTCGTTGTGGGTCAGGCCCTGGAAGTACCGCAGCGGCACCTCGCGCTCGGCGGTGATCGCCCAGCGGCCCCCCGTGACCTCGGTGGCGGCGGTCGCCGTCGCGGCGGCCGAGAGGGTGAGCGCCGTCGCGGCGACGGCGACGGCAACGGACAGGGCGCGGTTCATGGAGCGACCCTAGTGCGTTCCGGGGCAGCGGTGCTCCGCTCCGGGAGATCAGCGCGCCCGCGTCACCGCCGGACGAGGTCAGGCGACGGCGTCGACGACCGCCGAGACGATCGAGAAGCCGACGGCCATGACCAGCAGGCCCCCGGCCACCGTCTGCAGCACGCGATCGTCGTCGGTGAACGTCAACCCCTCGGTCCGCCGGCTGACCCACCAGTGGATGAGCCCCGCGCCGAAGGCCGCGTAGGCCACCACGATGTACGGCCCCAGGCGGCCTCCGAGCAGGGCGATCCCGGCCAGCACGAGGACGGCCAGGACGCCGGCGAGCCCCGCGTAGATGCCCATAGTCCGGCGCAGGACGCTCGACCGCGGGGGCCCGGCGCCCGGTCCGGCGGAGCTCGAGGCGCGCGCCGGCTTCGGGGCGCGCGCGGGGGCCGGTGCCGCGTCGGCCCGGCTGCGTGTGCGTGATCGTCGTCCCACGGACGCCACGGTATCGCGCCGCGCGCCCGCGCCGAGCGCGGCCCGAGCACAGCGTCACCCGGGTCCGAATCGTCCGCACAGGACGAGGCCGTGTCTGTATGGTCCCGGTCGAATGTCCACGATCGCCGAACTCACGATTACCCAACCGGGGCAGAAGGCCGAAGCCGTCATGTCCGAGATCGCCGGCTTCGTCGCCGTCGACCGCACGGGCGACACGACGGCCACGCTCACGTTCGAGCACGCCACCGCGCTCGCGGCGGTCCCGGTGCTGGCCACGTTCCTGCGCCGCCAGGGCCACGCCGACTGGGACAGCTACGTCGAGGTCACCACCTCCGCCCCCACGCTGGTGGGCAAGGTCGTCCCCCGCACGCGCAACGCCCGCGGGGCCTAGCCCCGGGCCGTCGGGGAACGTTCTCCACATTCCTCCCGAGGGGTGGGAGAAATGTGGATGACGCCCGCGCGTTGCCGGGATCAGGTCAGGCGGTACCGAGCCACGTTGGCGTAGTACTTCGTGCACCGGAAGCCGTAGCGGCGGTACTGCCGGTCGGCGCTGTGCGTGCAGAACTGGCCGCGGCGCAGGCACTTCTGCTGGCCGTTGATGACGGCGTGGGTGTAGCCCCGGCCGCACGACTTGGCGATCGACGCGGCGGGCGTGGGCGTGGCGGTGGCGGCCGGCGCACCGGCGACGACGAGCGCCGCGGCGGCCAGCATGGTGACGAGCAACTTGCGAAACATTGGTTTTCCTCCCCGATGGACGACGCCACGCTACCGATCTGGGAACGACCGTGTCCAAAGTGCGACACGAGGTCCTGCTTCCTCGGAGATGCGGTGTATGGTCGCCCCATGACCTGGATCCTCATCGGGGTGGTCGCGACGGCCGCGGCCCTCGCTCTCGCGTACCGCCTGCTCGCCCTGTGGGGCGGTGCGACCGGCCGGCCCATCGTGGCCGGCCTCGCCTACGCGGCGGGCGTGGTGCTCGCCGCCCAGGTGGTCAGCGCGGCCGTCGACATCGACACGATCAACCAGGGACTGCAGGGCTTCGGTCACGGATTCGAGGCCAAGGCGACCGTGCAGGCCATCGCCAAGCACCTGGGCGACCTCGCCTGGCAGGGTGGGCTGCTCGTCGCTGCCGCGGCGATCGTCAGCGTCCTGCAGCGTCCGGCCGATCGTCCGCCGGTCGGCTAGACGGCGCCTCTCAGGTTCCTCCCAGGGTCGCGGGCTAGGCTGGCGCCGTCCGCTTCGCACCTACGGGGGAACCATGCACAAGTCCGCTGCCGCACTCGTCTCGATCGTCCTCGCCGTCGCCTTCCTCGCCGCCTGCGGAGACTCCGGCTCCAGCTCGTCGACCACCACGAAGACCGCCACCGTCCCGAGCGGCAAGCTCGGCGCCACCACCGGCGCCTGCACCCCACCCCGCGTCTCCGGGACGACCGTCCACGCGCTGACCGCCGTCAACGTCAGCTGCGACGTCGCCACCGAGGGCTTCAACTCGGTGTACCGGACCAACAGGTTCGCCGGCTGGACCTGCAAGCAGTCGATCTCCGGCCGCAACGTGCGCGTCACCTGCACCAAGGACGCCGACACGAGCCAGCAGTTCTCCAGCAGCTGGTCCGTCTCCTAGGCGACCTGGGCGCCCGGCGCGGGCGGGCACGTCATCCGGATCATGCCCACCCCTCGGGCACGATCCGGATGACGTCCCCGCGCGCGCCGCCGGAGGCGCGAGGGGCTGCCGTCCTCGCGGATAGACTGTCTCTCGTGCTCGACCTGACCGCCACGTCCCGGACGCGCTTCGTCCTCACCTACGCGGCGATGGGCATCCTCTTCGGCCTGTTCCGCCTCGCCTTCGCCGAGGACGTCACGTGGCTGGACGCGCTGCTCAGCACCGTGGTGTTCGGCGGAGCCGCGGCGGGGTTCGACCTCCTCGCGGCACGGTACGGGTGGACCACGTACTCCTTGCGCATCAGCAAGAACCCCGACGACTACCGGTAGCGCCGGGCGGCCCGGGTCCCTCCCCCGTGCAACGACGGCTCCCGGACGGGGTACCGGTGGGCATGACCCGAAGCGAGCCGTTGCTGCCCCGCTGGCTCCAGATCCCGCTCGACCTCGTGTTCGGCGTCCTGTGGGCGCTCGCCGCGATCTGGTTCCTCGTGGACCGCTTCGGCCTCTTCATGGAGGGTTCCCACCCGGGCGACTGGGCCACGGCGTCGTGCATGGTCCTTCCGCTGCTCGTCACGCTCCTCTGGTCGCTGCGGTCCGTCCTGCACGGCACGCTCAGACAGGCGACGTTGATCGGCGCGTATGTCGCCACGCTCGCCTGGCTGGCCGTCACCGTGTACTGCGCGACGTACTGACCCGTCTCCCCTGGAAGCAGACCTGCGACTACGTCCCCCAGGGCGAGATCATCGAGGACGGAGTCGCGAATCCCCGGCCGTTCCTCGACTGCTGGACGCCCAACGACGGGTTCTTCGTGACGATGTTCGGCCGTGGGAAGGTCCACAAGGGGTACAGCCCCGACCAGCTGAAGGATCGCTACCCCGCAGCCCGGCGCGTCCTGAAGTTCGGCAAGACGTGGCGGCGCGGCGGCTTCCTCACGGCCGGGCTGATCCATGTCACCCGGTCATGGGATGACGAGGAGGGTGAGCAGATGCCCAAGACGGTCGGATCGAACCGGCGTGTCCCTGTCGTGCCGGTTCTCGCTACGCCCTGCGCCAGCATCAGGCCACTACGAAGCGCGACGGCCGATCCCTCGTGTTCGGGCGGTCGGCCACCGAGCCGTCTATCCCGACGACGGCCCGTAGTCGCGCACTGGCGGCATGGACGAAGGCCAACACGGAGCGCACGAAGAAGCTCGGCCGGGACCTGACGGACGACGAGCGGTGTGACCCCATCACCCTGCACCAGTGCCGCCATACCTTCGCCTCGCTCATGATCGCGGCCGGGTGCAACGCCAAGGCCCTCTCCGTCGTCATGGGCCACGCGAGCATCACCATCACGTTCGACCGTTACGGTCACCTGATGCCCGGCGGTGAGCAGGAAGTCGGCCGGATCCTGGGCGAGTATCTGGCCGCAGCGTGACGCCCTCTAGGTGTCGTCAGTCGGTGTCTCGCCGCGCGCGATCTGCTCAGGCGTAGGTTGGGGCGGGACTTTCGGCCCCGGCCCGATCCCGTTCGGCCTGACCTCCAGGCTGATGGACTGCGCGGGCTCCTCGGTCGTCGCCTTGCGTCCCGCACGCACGCGGTCACGGGCGGCCTTGGACGCCTTGCTCGCAGCCTCCTCGCGCTCGCGCCGCGTCCGTCGCGCGCCCGCAACCTCCTCGGCCTCCATCGCCTGCTGGATTGAGTCGGCCGTGGCGAGCGACTGGATCTCGGCCTCCAACTGATCCCGCTCGGCCTTGCGTGCTTCTCGCCGCAGCTTGATCGTGCCTGCGTCGATCTTCCTCGGCGTGGGCTGCGCGTTTTGGCGGTGTCGGGCGAGAACTCGCCTCTGCGCATCCGTCGCTTTGCCATCCCGAACCGCCTCGGCCGCATCGGCGCGAGCCTCGGCCTGCCGGAGACGGTGATTCACCGCCGACAGCGCCGCGCGCAAGTCCGGCGAGACAGCGCGGAACCCTTGCGGCGTGTGGCGCTCGCCGTCGATCAGGGTCAAGATCGCGGAGTCAACAGCGATCTGCTGGTCTAGTTTCGACTGCTGCGCGCGCTTGCCGTGTACGAAGGCCCAGAGCAGTTCACCCTCCTGCCTCTTGATGCGCTTGGTGGCGTAGTACGAGTAGACCACCAGCAGCACCACGACCGCCGCGAAAGCGACCCAGGCGACCCACGGCAGTCGGAGGACGACCACGATCCCGCCCAAGGCCGTCACGCCGAGCACCTGCAAGAACCCGATCGTGGTGTGCGCCTTGACGAAGTCTGTCAGCAGGTACCGCAGCCGCCTCGACCACTTCCGAAGATCCTGCTTCGCGTCATCGAGGGGATTCAGGGCATCGGACATGTCCGTGAGAGGTACCACGGGTCACGGACGGCGAACCCGAGGCATCCCGCACGTTGCGGGACTCGTACCACCACCCGGCCGCAAGAACGGCTCTACGGCACGGACTCAGGCTGGAGGCAACCCCCTACGTACCACCGTGCCGCACGAGGACGGCACGCACCGTACCCGGCCGCCACGAACCGCCGTGCGCGGTCGGCACTGCGCGGCGACTGTCTGTGCCGCCTCCGGACGGCCGATCTTCTTGGACTCGGGCATGTACTTAAAAGTACCGGCGACGCTGCCACCCTGAGCGCCCTACTCCCCGGGTACCAGCCGGAGGTCGTCACAAGCGTCGAATCTTGTCGGATGCCAAGCGGGAGGCCCCAGCACCACTTGGGTTGCTGGAGCCTCCGGAAGGCGCGGCGGGATTTGAACCCGCGACTCCCCGATCCAGAATCGGTGGCTCTGACCAGACTGAGCTACGCGCGGATGCTTTCGTCCTTCACGGCCAAGCGGAGTCCCGCCGCAGAACGTACCGTCTCCGAGTCGCCCAGGGCAACTACGCCTCGGAGTCGTCGTCCACTCGCGTGCTGGCGATGGTCGCGACGAGATCCGTAGCGGTCAGCTTCTCCAAGTACA
>Ga0247757_10000591_pt1 | contig 29439 bp, 25 predicted proteins | sample UWRJL126311R4_FD_180929 | JGI IMG/M metagenome (GOLD analysis project Ga0247757, IMG submission 180929) | Plant litter microbial communities from Arlington Agricultural Research Station in Wisconsin, United States - UWRJ-L126-311R-4 | ecosystem: Environmental > Terrestrial > Plant litter >... | reverse complement strand
TGCACCACGAAGCGCGGGTAACCGTTGGTAAGGTGGCGGACGATCTCAGGATCCTTTTCCTCGTAACCGCGCACCGAGCGCATCGTGGGCAGGCTGCACGACACGGCGTGCGGACTGGCCGGGATGGGTTGCCCGAGGGGCAGCGGCGGGAAGGCGGGAGAGCTCAAGGGAGGCGGAGGATTTAGGCGGCCGCGGGGGATGACAACTCCGGAGAATGGCTTATGGCGCAGCTGGGGGAAGTGGTTGGTAGTTAGTGATTGGTATTTAGGAACAGAACAGTCTGAGCCGGCGCCATCCCCGAGTATCCTTTCTCCGCGTTGATTCCTAACTACTAAATACCGACTACCAACTACTGCGGCCGCCAGCGGTGGGATGATGAACGAAGGATAAGATTGCCGCGGCGGACCCATTTCCTCGAACTTGCGGGCATGAAACTCGTTTCCTGGAACGTGAACGGCATCCGGGCGGTGCTGAAGAAGGGCTTCCTCGACTACATGAAGAAGGTGGATGCGGATGTTATCTGCCTCCAGGAAACCAAGGCGCACCCGGGCGACGTCCAGCATGTGGCATGGGAGGCCGGCTACACGCCGTTCTGGTATTCCGCGGTGAAGAAGGGTTATTCCGGCACGGCGATCTTCACCCGTGTCGCGCCGAAGATGGTGACGTGCGGCATCGGCCTGCCCGGCCATGACGACGAGGGGCGCGTGCTCACGGCGGAGTTCGCCGACTTTTTTCTCGTGAACGTCTACCAGCCCAACTCGCAGCGCGGGCTCACCCGGCTGAAGTATCGCACGGAGGAGTGGGATCCGGCGTTCCTCGCCTACGTCAAGAAGCTCGGGAAGAAGGGCAAGCCGGTGGTTTTCTGCGGCGACCTCAACGTCGCGCACACGGAGATCGACCTGACGAACCCGAAGACCAACCGCCGCAACGCCGGCTTCACCGACGAGGAGCGCACGAATTTCACCAAGGTGCTCGACGCCGGTTTCATCGACACCTTCCGCGAGTTCGAGAAGGGCCCCGGCCACTACTCGTGGTGGAGCCAGATGATGAACTGCCGCGCCCGGAACATCGGGTGGCGCGTCGATTACTTCGTGGCGTCGGAGAAACTGCGCTCCTCCCTGAAGAAGGCGTGGATCTCGCCCGAGGTCATGGGCAGCGACCACTGCCCGGTCGGGCTCGAGCTGAAGTGATCGGCGGATGTATTTGCAGGGGCGGACCTTGGTCCGCCCTCACGCGCGAGGGCGGAGCCAGCTCCGCCCCTACAAGAGAAACACGCAGCGGTGGACAAATGGAGGTTCGCCGCTAGGAATTTCGCCATGAGCAGTTATGCCGCCGAACTGAAGAAACTCATCCTGCGCCGGCCCGCGCTGACGCTGGCCGTGGCCGAGAGCCTGACCGCCGGGCATCTGCAGGCGCAGGTGGCGTCGGTCTCGGGCGCGTCGGACTTTTTCCTCGGCGGCGTCACGGCCTACTCGCTCGACGAAAAGGTGAAGCTGCTCGGCGTGAACCGCGCGCACGCGAAGTCGGTCGACTGCGTGTCGCAGCGCGTCGCGGTGGAGATGGCCTTCGGCGTGACGAAACTCTTCGGCGCCGACGTCGGCGTGGCGACGACCGGCTATGCGGAGCCGTCGCGCGCGCAGGGCATCAAGGACCCGATGGCCTGGTGGGCGATCTGCCAGCGGTTGCGGAACGGGAAGCTCCGGCTGCATTCCGGCACGGTGGAGACGCCCGGGGCGAACCGCGTCGAGGCGCAGGCGCGGATCGCCGGGGATGTGCTCGGGCTGCTGGTCGCGTTTCTTTCCAGCACGCGGGAACCCTGACCGGAACGCGGCTCACCGCCGGCTTTTCCAGCGGCGGATGAGATAGAGGACGAGCAACGAGGCGGCCATGATGCCGACATCGAGCAGCGTCGTGAGCAGCTTCGTGCGGTCGTCGTCGAGGACCAGCCACGCGCCCATGATCACCGCGCCCCAAGCCATGGCCAGGTAACGGAGCGCCCGGAGGTCCGCCGGCGAGAGCTCGAGAGGCGGGCGTTCGTCGGGCATGGCGGGAAACAAAAAACCCGCCGGGTTGCGGCGGGTTCGGGAGAGGGAGCTTACTGCGTGATCTGCGTCACGTACTCCATGATGAACTTCGCCTCGGGCGGGGGCGTGACCCAGTCGCTGTAGAGCAGCTCGGGCATGCGGTTCTTGGAGTTGTAGAAGAGTTCGTTGGCCGGCTCGTGCGGCGTGATATAGCCGGTCTTGACGGCGGCGCCGGCGAAGAGGCCCTCGGTGGTCGAGTAGACCAGCACGTTGGTGTTGATCGGCAGCGGCTTGGTGACGGCCTCGCTGTCGGCGGCGCGGATGCCGGCGGCGACGTGGGCCTCGGCGCCGAGGTTCATGCGGTTCTTGAAAAGGAGGCGGGCGCTGTCGTCGTCCATCAGGAGGTAGACCGCGTTGATCGCCCGGCCGCCGGCCTGGAAGCCGACGCTGAATTCACCGGCCTTGAGGAAGGCGGGGACCGACCACTTGCCGTTCGCGCGGCGGACCAGGGCGACGCCGTAGCCGTCCTTGATGCCCACGATAAAGCTGCCCTGGAACTGGTTGATAATGATGATGCCGCGGGCCTTGCGCAGGTAGTCGGCCGGGATGGCGGTCTTGTAGTTGCCCTGCATCTCCCGGATGATGGCTTCGCACGAGTCGAGCTCGGTGACGACGGTCTTGCGATCGAAGTTCTGGGCGCGCAGGAGGCCCAGGAGTCCGGTAAGACAGAAAACGGCGAGGAGAAACTTCTTCATGTTGATGACGGGCGAATAAACACATTCGCGGGGCGAATGAAAGCCCTAGTTCGTCGCCTGACACGGGGGTTTGTTCCCGCGACCGCCGCTTATTCCAGCCCGCGCCGGGCGACCTCATCCTCGTCCCAGCCCAGATAATGGCCGAGCTCATGCAGGTAGGTCAGGCGGACCTCGTCACGGTAGATTTCCTCGTCGCCCTCCGCGTAGTCCCAGAGGTTGTCGAGAAAGAGGAGGATCTGGGGCGGGAGGGGCGTCTCGTCGGACCGCAGTTCGCCGCCGTGCTCGTGGCCGACGAACATCCCGAGGATGTCCGGCTCCCAGCCCTCGGCGAGGATGTCCGCGTTGGGGACGGACTCGTAGCAGACCGGCACGGCCCCGGCGACCTCGCGCACCTCCGGCGGCAGGCGCCGCTGCGCGGCGGCGACCACGGGGCGGGCAAGGGCGGCGAGGCGTTCGAAATCCACAGGGAGGAAAGTGACAGGGGCCAGGGGACAAGTGCCAAGTGCAAACCGGCGCGTGTTCATAAGGTGGAACCTGACCTCCGGGCAGGTTTGCCTTGCGCGCGTTTTTCAGCCCGCCCGGAGGTCGGGCTCCACCTCACGGCCTCAGCTCCGCCGAGATGTCCAGCGCCTCGAAGCGCAGGCCGACCCAGTGGAGGCCGAGCCACAGTTCGGTGAGAAGGATGGCCAGCACGGGCAGCGCGGCGAGCAGGATGGCCGCGGGCGGGCCGATGAGCCACTGCGTGAGGAAGATCGTGAGCCCGGCTGCGATCACGGCGGGCAGCAGCGCCAGCAGGAGGCAGAGAAACTGGCCGAGGAAGAAAATCATGCGCTGGCCCATCACGTCCATGCCGCCGCCCGCGACCTTGCCCGTGGGCGCCCAGGCGGGGAAGAGCAGCGTGGCGCCGTTGGGCACCAGCAGCTGCAGCGCGCAGAGGGCGGGCAGGATGAGCGTGGTCGCCGCGACGACGGCGAGGCGCAACTGGGGCGTCAGCCACTCCGCCTTGCCCGGCAGCGGCGACAGGGCCAGCGCGGCGGTGAAGAGCAGCACCCACGCGATGGCGCTCAGCAGGTACGTCGGGGCCAGCAGGCCGCCCAGCACGACGCGCCAGCCCGGGAGCGGCCACGCCTTGAGCATGTCGGCGTGGAGCAGGTCGCCGCGCAGGTCGAAGCGGGCGAGCTGCGGCCCGAAGAGGAGCAGGTAGCCGAGCAGCACCAGCGCGATGAAGCCGATGGCCATCGCGATCTTCGGGCCGTCGAACTCCCCGTGCGCGCGCAGCCAGCCGATGCCGCCGGCGATGATGACAATCGCGCCGAGGAAGACCTTGCGGTTGAGGTAGGGCGGGGCGGCGAGGAGGTTTTTCCAGAACAGGGCGAACTCCGCCGGGAGGCGCGGCCCGAGGCGGAAGGGATCGCGCCGGGCCTTCTGCTTGCTGCCGCCGAGGCGCACGCCCTTGCCCGCGCGCATGTTGGCGACCATCTCCGCGGTCTTTTGCGCGCGGACGATCGAAGCCTCCTCGAACGGCGTCTCGAAACGGTGGACGGCGAAGTACTGCAGCGCGAGCAGTCCCAGCGGTGGCACCAGCGCCAGCAGGTAGAGGCTCGCCTGGTCCACGAGGAAGGGCCGGACGACCAGCCGGGCCGGCCAGAGCAGGAAGGCAAGACGGTCCACGCCGTAGTTCACCGCCGCGGTAACCAGTCCCGCGACCAGCAGGGCCGCGCCGCCCAGCAGCAGGGTGCGGCGCAACCCCGCGCGCAGCCCGAGCGTCGACAGCCGGCCGATGGCGAGGGCGGCGAAGGTTTGGTGCAAGGAGAGGTTTGCGTTGAGCACCCACCACGCCCCGAAATGGCGCAATGCCTCCAGCCAGCCGTGGCGCAGTCCGGTCGACATGAGGGCGAAGAACATCGCGCCGAGCAGCGAGGTGACCAGGCCGTCGAGCAGCTTGTAGTGGATGAGTTGCGAGCGGGAGAGCGGGGCGGGAAACAGGAAGGCGACCTCCGGCTCGCTGAAGGACAGGCCGGGCGACTCGCTGGGCAGCACCCAGATCAGCAGCAGGAAGGCCGACAGGATGACGGCGGCGAAGATTTCCGCGCGGCCCTCGCCGAAGGCCAGGGCCAGCGACTGGCTGTGGCTGCGCGGGCCGAAGCCGCGGATGAAGAAGAACCAGAGGTAGGCCGCGCCTGCGATGGCGCCGGCGAGGTACTTCGGCTGGCGCAGGCGTCGCAGACGCGTGCGCACGACGTTCGCCACGGACGTCAGGCGGAGATAGAGGAGGGCGCGCAGCAGGTCCATCGGCTCAGGTTTCCGAGTTGCCGGTGGCGCGGATGAAAACCTCCTCGAGGCTCACGCCGGCCTCGCCGTTGCTGAACTGCGCGACGACCTCCGGCAGCGTGCCGAGCGCGATGCGCTGGCCCTGCTTCATGATGAGCACGTGGGTGCAGACCTCCTCGAGCAGGCTGAGCAGGTGCGAGCTGAGGATGATGGCGGCGCCCTCGCGCGCGAGGCGGCGGATCGTGTCCTTCATGCGGCGGATGCCGAGCGGGTCGAGGCCGGTGAGCGGCTCGTCGAAGAACAGCACCTTCGGCCCGTGCAGCAGGCCGCAGGCGATGACGAGTTTCTGCTTCATGCCGCGCGAGAGCTCGGCGGGCAGCTGGTCGGCCTTGTCCGCGATCTCCAGCTCCGCGAGCAACGCGGTCGCGCGCGCGTCGGCGTCGGTCACCGAGTAGATCTTCGCGGCAAACGCCAGGTGCTGGCGCACGGTGAGATGGTCGAAGAGGCGGGGCTCGTCAGGCAGGAAAGCGAGCTGGCGCTTGGCGGCGACGGGATCGGCGGCGAGGTCGATGCCCGCGACGCGCAGCGTGCCCGCGGTGGGCGGGATGATGCCCGCGGCGCAGCGCAGGGTGGTCGTCTTGCCGGCGCCGTTCGGGCCGACGAGGCCCATGACCTCGCCCGGCTGCACCATGAACGAAAGTTCATTCACGGCGGTGAAGTTTCCGTACCGTTTGGTGAGGCCGCTGACTTCAATCATGCGGGCAGCTTGGCGGCGGGCGGGCAGCTGTAAAGCTGGGCGTGGGGACCATTTAGGTAATACGTTCGAGCGGACGGAAACCGGGTTGAATGGAAAAACCGTGTCCGCACGAAACCGCCCCGGCGGCGATGCGTCTCAGCCTGTAGCCATGAAAACTCTTCCCCTCTTCTCCCGTCCCGCCCTGATTTTCACCTTCGTTACAGTGCTGGCCGCGCTGCCGACGCTCCGCGCCGGCGAGGAAACCCCGCCGCCCGAGCGGCGCGAGAAGCTCCGCGAAGGCGGGGAGCGCATGGCCGACGAGCTCGGCCTGACCGACGAGCAGCGCGCGAAGATGAAACCGCTCTTCGCGCAGGAGCGCGCCGAGATCGACGCCGTGCGGGCCGACACGTCCCTGGCGAAGGAAGCCCGCCGCGCCAAGGCCGGCGAGATCCACCGCAAGTACCGCGAGCAGCGCGATGCGATCCTGACGCCCGAGCAGAAGGCGAAGGCGGACAAGATGCGCGAAAATTTTGGCAAGCATCGCGCGGAACCCGCCGAGAAACCCGCTGACAAATAAATTCTCCAATTGCCAGGTGTTGGGACCTGGCGTGTGCGAAAGATAGCGCCGCAGCCTAGGGGTAGGCTGCGGCGTTTTCGCGTGCCGCGACGAACCTTACAGGAGGCAACGGAGGAAACGGAGATCGGTTCATTTTGGCGCGAAGCCGGCGAGCGCAGACCGGCGCCACGGCATCCGGCAGCTCTGCTCCGTTAACTCCGTTGCCTCCTGTAAGGCCGACGGGATCGAAGGATGATGCAGCTATCGGCTTTGGGCTTCCAAGGTTCGCGCCGTCAGGCAGCTTGGGGCGCATGGGCAGGCAAATCGGCATCATCGGCGGCGGCGCCGCCGGGTTCTTCGCCGCGATCACCGCGGCGGAGGCGGCGCGCGACGCCACGGTGACGATCTACGAGGCGACCGCGCACCTGCTCGCCAAGGTCAAGGTGTCGGGCGGCGGCCGCTGTAATGTCACGCACGCCTGCTTCGAGCCGCGCGAGCTGGTGAAAAAATACCCGCGCGGCGGGCGCGAGCTGCTCGGGGCCTTTTCGCGCTGGCAGCCCCGCGACACGGTCGAGTGGTTCGCCACGCGCGGCGTGACGCTCAAGACCGAGGCGGACGGGCGCATGTTTCCGGTCACCGACGATTCGCAGACCATCGTCGACTGCCTGATGCAGGCGGCGCGCGCGGCCGGCGTCGTGATCCGCACGGGTTGCGGGGTGAAGTCGGTGGAGGGTCGGGCTCCCGCCCGGCCGGTTGGGCAGGAGCCCAACCCTCCAGCGTTTCAGTTGCACCTCACCACCGGCGAAACCGTCACCTGCGACCGCCTGCTCGTCGCCACCGGGGGCAACCGGTCGAGCGCGGGCTTTGCGATCGCGCAGCATTTCGGACACACGATCGAGCCGCTCGTGCCGTCGCTGTTCACCTTCCACATCCACGACGCGCGGCTCAAGGAGCTGCCCGGGGTCGCGGTCGAGGACGCCGCCGCGGCGGTGGCCGGCACGGCGTTGAAGGAGCGCGGGCCGCTGCTGGTCACGCACTGGGGCCTGAGCGGGCCCGCGGTGCTCAAGCTCTCGGCATGGGGCGCGCGCGAACTGGCGGCGTGCGACTACAAGTTCACGCTGCGCGTCAACTGGGTGCCGCAGCTCAACGCCGAGACCGCCCGGGCCGCGCTCGAGTCCGCGCGCGCGGCGCATCCCCGGCGCAAGGTCCTGAACGGCTGCCCGCTCGCGCTGCCGGCGCGGTTGTGGGAGAAGCTCGTGCCGGCCGCTGGCATCGGGCCGGACACGCTGTGGTCCGGCCTGGGCAACGGGCCGCTGCGCGCGCTCGCGGCGCAGGTATGCGAGGCGGAGTTCGCGGTGGACGGGAAGAGCCTGTTCAAGGAGGAGTTCGTCACCTGCGGCGGCGTGCGGCTGGCCGAGGTGGATTTCAAGACGATGGAGAGCCGCCTCACGCCCGGCCTGCACTTCGCCGGCGAGGTGCTCGACATCGACGGCGTCACCGGCGGTTTCAATTTCCAGGCGGCCTGGACCGGCGGGCGGCTGGCGGGGCTGGCGATGGCGGCTGCTTCAGAGGACAGATAACAGAGGACAGGGGACAGTGAACAGAGTGATTGCCGCTGTTCTCTGTCTTCTGTCTCCTGTCCTCTGACTATCATGATGTCCTACGGCCAGTTGTTGCTCACCGTCGCGCCGGTCATTGCGCTCATCGCGCTCGGCCTGCCGTTGCGGCGGAGCGGGTGGATCAGCGAGCAGGGCGAGGACACGCTGCTGATCCTGATCGTGCGGGTGCTGATGCCGGCGCTGATCTTTGAATCGGTCGTCGGACGGGCGGTGGTGAGCGGGCCGGCGGATGTCGTGCTGCCGCCGCTGGTCGGTTTCGTCCTGACCTCCGTGTCGCTGGCTTTCTCCTGGTACGCGGCGCGGGCGCTGGGGCTGACCGTCGGCCACGGGTTGCGGACCTTCGCGCTGGCGGTCGGCCTGACCAACTACGGCTACCTCCCGCTGCCGCTGGTGGACACGCTCTTCGGCCCGGCGAGCCGGGCGGCGTTGTTCATGCACAACGCGGGCGTCGAGGCCGCGATCTGGACCACGGGGGTGTTGATCGTGACCGGCGAGTCGCCGCGCGCGGCGTGGCGCAAGCTGCTCAACGTCCCATTGGGCGCCCTCCTCCTGGCGCTGGCGGTCCGGCTCACCGGCCTCGGCCCGCTGATTCCCGAGGCGGCGTGGCAGTTCGTCCATGGGCTCGCGGTGTGCGCGGTGCCGCTCGGGCTCCTGATGACGGGCTCCACGTTTGCGCCGCACCTGAACGACCCGAAGCAGCTCGTGAACCCGCGGGTGATCGGGACCGCCTGGATCCTGCGCCTGGCGGTGCTGCCCTGGATTTACCTGCTGGTGGCGCGCTATGCCCCGCTGCCGCTGGCCCTCAAGCAGGTGATGGTGGTGCAGGCCGCCATGCCCACCGCGGTCATCTCCGTGATCGTCGCCCGCATCTACGGCGGCCAGCCGCTGGTCGCGATGCAGATCATCCTCGGCACGACGGCGGCGGCGGTCTTCACGATCCCGTTCTGGATCCGTTTCGGGATGCAGTTTGTCGGGCTGGCGCCGTGACGTCTGGAGGGCCCGCGTCCCTGCGGGCCGTTTTCGATCCCGGCACGCAGGGACGCGTGCCCTCCACTCAGTGTGTTCCCGGCAGGAAGTAGAACAGGATCCCGAGGATCACGTACAGCGCGAGGAGCTGCACGCCTTCGAGCCAGTTGCTCTCGCCGTCGCCGGCGACCTGGTTCGTGACGAAGGTGGCGATGATCAGCGCGGCGACCTCGGGTGTGGAGAACTCGAGGTTGAGCTGGTGCGGGAAGAAGTAGCTCGCGAACACCAGCACCGGCGCGACAAACAGCGCGATCTGCAGGCTGGAGCCGATCGCGATGCCGAGGGACAGGTCCATCTTGTTCTTCAGGGCCATCGTGATGGCGGTCGAGTGCTCGGCGGCGTTGCCGACGACGGCGACGATGATGACGCCGACGAAGGTTTCGGTGACGCCCAGCGAGTGCTGCGCCGCCTCGACGGCGCCGACCAGGAACTCGGACACCCACGCCACGGCGCAGGTGGCCACGAGCAGGACGGTTACGGCCTTCGCGACGGACCACGGCGCCTGCGCGTGGGGGTCGTCCTTGGTGGCCGGGTCCTCGTCGGCGATGTCGGCCTCGCCGCCGGCGAAGAGCTGCTTGTGCGTGACGAGGGAGAAAAGGAGGATCGCGACGTAGGTGCTGATGAGAACCAGCGCGATGGCGAAGGACAGCCGCTGTTCCGCGGCCGGGGTCCAACCGCCCGGCGTCTGCGTGGCGGCGTGGTGGAAGACCGTCGGGATGACGAGCGCGGCGGCCGCGAGGATCAGCGCGGTGCAGGAGGAGCGGGCGGCGGTCTTGTTGAAGCGCTGGTGCTTGTGGCGCAGGCCGCCGGCAAAGATCGCGGCGCCGAGTACGAGCAGGAGGTTGCCGATGATCGAGCCGGTGATGGACGCCTTCACGACCTCGATGTGGCCGGCCCGCAGGGCCATCAGAGCGATGATGAGTTCGGCGGCGTTGCCAAACGAGGCGTTGAGCAGGCCGCCGATACCCTCGCCCATGCGGTGGGCAAGCTGTTCGGTGGCGTGGCCCATCCAGCCCGCGATCGGGATGATCGCGAGGGCCGACACGATGAAGAGGGCGGTGCCGTTCTGCCAGGCGGGGACATAGCGCAGGGCGAACGCCACGGGCACGAAGACCAGCAGCCAGTCGAGCGAGGGGCGGAGCCAGGAGGATTTGGCGGCGGACATGGCCGTAGGAATGCCAGCAGCGGGAAATGAGTCGAGCGGAACCCGCCTTCGCCAAGGCTACGGCGGGCACGGCCGGGCAGGTTGCCCGCCGCCGGGATGGAAACTGCCCGGCGGTTTGCACCTGCAGAGGCGTTGACGTGGTTCTGCGGGCGGGCTGACTCGGGGCCATGGACTGGATCACCGACCCGCAGATTTGGATCAGCCTCGTGACCCTCACCGGCCTCGAGATCGTGCTCGGCATCGACAACATCATCTTCATCTCGATCCTCGCCGGGAAACTGCCGGTGGAGCAGCAGCAGAAGGCCCGGCAGCTCGGCCTGATGCTCGCGCTCGTCTCGCGCCTCCTCCTGCTGGCGTCAATCGCGTGGATCGCGAAGCTCACCACGCCGCTGTTCACCGTGTTCGATCACGGCTATTCGGGTCGCGACCTGATCCTGATCTTCGGCGGTCTTTTCCTGCTGGCGAAGAGCACCCACGAAATCCACGAGAAGCTCGAGGGCGTGGATGGCGGGCACAACCCCACCAAGGCGGCGGCGAAATTCAGCTCCGTGCTCATCCAGATCATGCTGCTCGACGTCGTCTTCTCCCTCGACTCGGTCATCACCGCGGTGGGCATGGCCCAGCACCTGGGGGTCATGATCGCGGCGGTGGTGCTGTCGATGGGCGTGATGCTCCTCGCGGCACGTTCGATCAGCGACTTCGTCAACCGCCACCCGACGCTCAAGGTTCTGGCGCTGTCGTTCCTGATCCTGATTGGCGTCACGCTGGTCGCCGAGGGCACCGGGGCGCACATCTCGAAGGGCTACGTCTACTTCGCCATGGCCTTCTCGTTCGCCGTCGAGCTCCTGAACGTGAAGATCCGCGCCAAGGCGGCGAAGCCGGTCGAGTTGCACCAGCCGTATCGGTAGCTCCGGTCTGCGCGATTTAATGTAGGGGCGGACCTTGGTCCGCCCTTGCGGGCGAGGGCGGAGCGAGCTCCGCCCCTACAGCTGGAAACCGATCACTTCTTCTTGTTCAGCGCGGCGGTAAACCAGTCGCTGTTGAGCGATTGGGGTGCGGATTGACGCGGAGGCTGCGACGGATTGCCGGGCCGTGGGCCCGGCGCCGTGCGCGGAGCGCCCGGCCCACCCTGGCCCAGCGGCGCCTTCGGGCCGATCACCGGCTTGCTGCGCATGGAGAGGGCGATGCGCTTTCTCGCGAGATCGATCTCGGTGACGGTGACCATCACCTTCATCTGCGGCTTCACGACCTCGGCGGCGTCCTTCACGAAATTGTCGGCGAGCTGCGAGACGTGCACGAGGCCGTCCTGGTGGACGCCGATGTCGACGAAGGCGCCGAAGGCCGTGACGTTCGTCACGATGCCGGGCAGCTTCATGCCGGGCTTGAGATCCTCGGGCTTGTTCACGCCCTCCTGGAAACTGAACGCCTCGAACTTCTCGCGCGGGTCGCGGCCGGGCTTGGCGAGCTCGGCCATGATGTCCTTCAGCGTGGGCAGGCCGACGTCGGCGGTGACGTAGCTCTCGAGCTTGAGGCGCTTGCGCAGCTTCTCGTCGCGGGTGAGATCGGCGACGCTGGCGCCGAGGTCGGCGGCCATCTTCTCGACGAGCGGGTAGCGCTCGGGATGCACCGCGGAGCCGTCGAGCGGGTGCGCCGCGTCGCGGATGCGCAGGAAGCCGGCGGCCTGCTCGAAGGCCTTGGGTCCGAGGCGCGGGACGTCGAGGAGTTCGGCGCGGGTCTTGAACGGCCCCCTCTCGTTGCGGCGCGCGACGATCGCGGCGGCGGTCGTGGCGTTGAGGCCGGAGACGTAGCTGAGCAGCTGCTTCGAGGCGGTGTTGAGCTCGACGCCGACGCCGTTCACGGAGCTGACCACGGTGTCGTCGAGCGAGCGCTTGAGCGCGGGCTGGTCGACATCATGCTGGTACTGGCCGACGCCGATCGATTTCGGGTCGAGCTTCACGAGCTCGGCGAGCGGATCCATCAGGCGGCGGCCGATGGAGACGGCGCCGCGCACGGTGAGGTCGTGGTCGGGGAACTCCTCGCGGGCGACGTCGCTGGCGGAGTAAATCGACGCGCCGGACTCGTTGACCATGACGACCGGGATGTGCGCCGGCAGGCCGATGGCGCGGACGAAGCTCTCGGTCTCGCGGCCGGCGGTGCCGTTGCCGATGGCGACGGCCTCGACGTTGAAGAACTTCACGAAGCCGAGGAGCTTCTCCTTGGTCTCGACCGGCGAGCGGTCGGGATAGACGACGTCGTTGTGCAGCAGCTTGCCCTGGCGGTCGAGCAGCACGGTCTTGCAGCCCGTGCGGAAGCCCGGGTCGATCGCCATGACGGCTTTCTGGCCGAGCGGGGCGGAGAGGAGCAGTTCGCGCAGGTTGTCGGCGAAGACCTTGATCGCCGCCTCGTCGGCGCGCTTCTTCGACTCGAGGCGCATCTCGGTCTCGATCGCGGGGCCGAGCAGGCGTTTGCAGGCGTCGGTGACGGCGAGGCGGACCTGGTCGCCGGTGGAGGTTTTGTTCTTCACGAACAGCGGGGCGACCTCGGCGACGGCGGTGAGTTCGTCGGCGAGTGTCACGCGCATGATCAGAAACCCTTCCTTCTCGCCGCGGCGCATGGCGAGCACGCGGTGCGACGGGGCCTTGGCGAGCGGTTCGGACCAGTCGAAGTAGTCCTTGAACTTGGCGGCCTCGGGATCGGTGTCCTTCCCGTAGAGCACCTTCGAGGCGACGGTGGCCGAGGCGCGGTAGATGACGCGGAGCTTCTCGCGCGCCGGGGCATCGTCGCTGATGCGCTCTGCGAGGATGTCGCGGGCGCCGGCGAGGGCGTCCTCGGCGTTCTCGATTTTGCCGGCGGTGTTCTTGCCGTCGTCGAGCACGTACTCCTTGCCGACCAGCGCCTGGGCCGCGGCGACTGCATCGGTGGCAGGATCCTGCGCCCAGAGCAGCTCGGCGAGTGGCTCGAGGCCTTTCTCCTTCGCGATGGTGGCGCGGGTGCGCTTCTTCGGGCGGTAGGGCAGGTAGATGTCCTCGAGCTTCGTCAGCGTGTCGGCCTTGGCGATCGCGGCCTCGAGGGCGGGCGTGAGGAGGTTGCGTTCCTTCAGCGAGGCGAGGATGGCGGCGCGGCGCTCGTCGAGCTGGGCCAGCTGTTCGAGGCGGTCGCGGATGGCGGTGACCTGCACTTCGTCGAGTTCGCCGGTGACCTCCTTGCGGTAGCGGGAGATGAACGGGACGGTCGCGCCCTCCTTGAGCAACTGGGCGGTGGCGGCGACCTGGTGGACCTTGAGGTTGAGCTCCGCGGCGAGGAGCAGGACGTGTTCGGGGTTGGGCAAATCCATCTTGGGAAACCGCCGAGTGGAATGCGCAGCGCGCGGCGTGCAACCGGGAAATGGCGGGAATGCTCGAACGGTTTCTCCTCCGCCACCACCGAAGTCCGCGCGGGGTTCAAGTAGTCTATTAGACTACTTATTTCCGGTGACGTTGACGCCCCGAGGCGCAGCTGCTTCGCTGCGCGGCGCATGGCCAAAAAGCTGAGCTGGGGCATCATCACCACGGGCTGGATCGCGCGGAAGTTCGCCGCGGACCTGGCCCAGTCGGACACCGGCCGCCTGGTGGCCGTCGGCGCCCGCCAGCTGGCTGATGCGCAGAAATTCGCCGCGGATTTCGGCGGGGCGAACGCCTATGGCGGCTACCAGGGCGTGCTGGACGATCCGGCGGTCGAGGCCGTCTACATTGGCACGCCGCACCCGGGGCACGCGGAGTGGGCGGTCAAGGCGGCGCAGGCGGGCAAACACATCCTGTGCGAGAAGCCGCTGACCCTGCGGCTGGCGGACACCTACCGCGTCATCGCCGCCGCGCACGAGCACCAGGTGCTGCTGATGGAGGCGTTCATGTACCGGTTTCACCCGCAGACGCGGAAGGTGGTCGAGCTGGTCCGGTCCGGCGCGGTCGGCGACGTGCAGCTTATCCAGGCGTCTTTCAATGTGCTCTGCCCGTTCAATCCCGAGCATCGCATGTTCAAGAAATCCCTCGGCGGCGGCGCGATCCTCGACCTCGGCTGCTATCCGGTGTCGTACTCGCGGCACATCGCGGGGGCGGTGCAGGGGAAGGATTTCGCCGAGCCGGAAACCTTCCACGGCATGGGCCGCGTGAACCCGGCGACGGGCACGGACGAGTTTGCGACCGCGGTGGTGGAGTTTCCCGGCGGGATCATCGCGGAACTTTCCTGCGGGTCGACGTGGGCCGACAATAATGTCGTTAAGATCCACGGCACGCGGGGCTGGATCCACGTGCCGAACCCATTCACGCCCGGGTTGCTCGGCCAGACGGAGAAGATCGTGCTGCACCGGCGCGGGGCGACGCCGGAGGAGATCGTTATCGCGAGCCCGAACCGGGGCCTGTACGCCTACGAGGCCGACGCCGTCGCCGCCGCGCTGGCGCGCGGCGAGCGCGAGGTGCCGCTGGCGACGTGGGGTGACACGATCGGCAACGCCCGGGTGCTGGACGCATGGCTGGGGGCGGCGGGAGTGGACTACGTGGGCGTGTGAGTCGTTGGATGTAGGGTCGGCGCTTGTCTGCCCGCATTTCGCGCAGCGAGAACGCGGGACAGACACAACCGCGGCCAGCAGGCCGACGAGGGTGCGCCGACCTCGCGCATGAGGTCGCCGCAAGCGGCGACCCTTGTTGCTACAAAGACGGATTTCGACCGTTCGTCGCACCGGGCTTGCCGGCGGCGGGCCGCCGGGCAAACTGCGCGGCAAATGAAGCCCCGTTTCCTGTTCCTCGCTGCCACGCTGGCGGCTCTCCAGATCCCGGTCTCCGCCACGTCCGTGCCCCCGACGACGGTCGTCACCGCCGCGCAGACCGCGGCCGAGTCGGCCAAGGCCAACGCCTTTTTCGACCGCGTGTTCGACGAGAGCGTTGACCGCAGCCCGCTGTCGCAGGGCTACCTCGGCATCAAGAAGGACCACGACAAGTGGGACGACTACTCGGAAGCCCGCCAGCTCGAGGACCTGGGCCGCACGGTGCAGCAGGTGGCCGAGCTGAAGAGCACGATCCACTTCGACTGGCTCGATGCCCAGACGCAGATGAGCTACCGGCTGTTTGTCGCCGAGGCCGAGCGTACGATCGAGGGCTGGAAGTGGCGCGAGCACGGCTACGTATTCACGCAGATGTCCGGCCCGCACCAGGACGCCCCGGCTTTCCTCATGAATTACCACGTGGTGGAAAACGTGGACGATGCGCGCGCGTACGTCACCCGCCTGCGGACGTGGGGCGTGCCGTTCGCCCAGCTCCAGGAACAGGCGGAACACCAGGCGGCGCGCGGCATCCAGCCGCCGAAGTTCGTCTACCCGATCCTCCTCGAGGCGTCGCGCGAAGTGATCACCGGCGAACCCTTCGACGCCTCGGGCAAGCCGAGCGCGTTGTGGGAGGATTTCTCGACGAAGGTGAACGGACTGAAGGACGCGGACGAGGCCACCAAGAAGCAGCTCCTCGCCGACGGCCGGGCCGCGTTGCTCGAGTCGGTGAAACCCGCTTACGACAAGCTCATCGCGATGTTCGAGGCGCAGGCGAAGGTGGCGACCGATGACGACGGGGTCTGGAAACTTCCCGAGGGCCGCGATTACTACAATTTCGTGCTGCGCCGGCACACGACGACGACGCTGTCGGCCGACGAGATCCACGAGCTCGGCCTCAAGGAGGTCGCGCGCATCCACGCCGGGATGACGGCGATCAAGGAGCAGGTTGGCTTCAAGGGCGACCTGAAGGCGTTTCTCGCGTTCATGCGCGACGACCCGCAGTTCAGCTACCCGACCACGGACGCGGGCAAGGCGGAGTACATCAAGCGCGCCACCGCGATCATCGACGCGATGCGCGCGCGGCTGCCGGAATTCTTCGGCGTGCTGCCGAAGTCGCCGCTGGTGGTGAAGAAGGTCGAGCCGTTCCGCGAGAAGGGCTCGGCGGGCGCGTTCTACGAGCCGTCGTCCGCCGACGGTTCCCGGCCGGGCGCATATTACATCAACACGATCGATATGCGCGGCCTGCCGATCTACGAGATGGAGACGCTGGCGCACCACGAGGCGATCCCCGGCCACCACATGCAGATCGCGATCGCACAGGAGCTGCAAAACATGCCGAAGTTCCGGATGTACGGCGGCTACACCGCCTACCAGGAGGGCTGGGCGCTCTACGCCGAGTACTTCCCGAAGGAGTTCGGCTTCTACTCGGATCCCTACCAGGACTACGGCCGGCTCTTCGACGAGCTGCTGCGCGCCGTGCGCCTCGTGGTCGACACGGGCGTGCACGCCAAGCACTGGACGCGGCAGCAGGTGATGGACTATTTCCGGGCCAACACCTCGAACTCCGAGCGCGACATCTTCACCGAGACCAACCGCTACATCGTCTGGCCCGGCCAGGCCTGCAGCTACAAGATCGGCATGCTGAAGATCCTCGAGCTGCGCGAGCAGGCGAAACAGGAGCTCGGCCCGAAGTTCGACCTGCGCGGCTTCCACGACCTCATCCTGCAGAACGGCTCGCTGCCGCTGGACCTGGTCGAGGAAAACGTCCGCGCGTGGGTCAAGGCGAAGAAGCAATAAGCGGGGCTTCGCGCTTGTAGGGGCGGACCTTGGTCCGCCCTCGCCAACGGCGTTACGTTCGAAGGGCGGAGCAAGCTCCGCTCCTACGGCGGCCGGTTATTTCAGCCCCAGCTCTTGCTCCAGCCACGCCACGCGGTCGGCGGCGACCTCGGCGGTGTGCAGGTCATGGCCGGCGTTGTAGGTGGCCATGTGCTTGGGCACCGCGGCGGCCGCGTAGTATTCGGCGGCCTCCTCGGCGCTGACGTACTCGTCATGCGCGGCGAACTGGAAGAAGATCCGTGCCGGCGCGAGCTTGGGCACGTAGAGCACGGGATCGATCGCGGAGATCTGGGCGCGGTACGCGGCCACGTCCTTCGGCTGGCGGGCGAAGAAGAACCAGTCGGCGAAGTGCGGCGTGGCAGCCATGAACACGTAGGTCTTGGCCCGCCGGTCGGCGGCGCTGGCGATCATGCCGTACATCGCGCCGAAGTCGTGGCCGACGAACGCCACGCGCGCCGGGTCGATGCCGGGCTGGGCGAGCAGCAGGTCCATGGCGCGACGCAGCTCGATCACCTGGTGGACGGCCTGGGCGTAGTCCTCCTCCGGGATGCGCTTGCTGTACCACTTCGACGCCGCCCACATCGTGTCGACCAGCACGGAGGTCACACCGCGCCCGGCGAGCGTCACCGCCTCGGCGAGGAACTCGGTGCGATTCGTGGTTTCCGGTTCGCCCAGCCAGTGAACGTAGAGGATCGCCGCGCCGGACTGCGCCCCGGCGGCCGGGGCGACGACATAGGCCTTCACCGGCTGGTCGACCGGGACAAAGATAACATCGCGGACCAGCGCGGTCCCGCGCGTCTCGCGGCCGACCTCGGTGACGCGCAGGGGTGCAGCGGAATCGTAGGCGAAGGGATCCAGGGGAGGTTCGGCGGCGGTCGCCGCCGCGAGGGGGAGGGCCAGCAGGGCCAGCAGGGAACGGAGGGGTGGGTTTTGCATGGCGGAGGAAGAAAACGGATCGGGCCGGGGGACAAGGGTTGCGCGCCGAATCGCCGAAAAAACGCGATGACCCGTCAGCGGGCGAGGCGCCGCAAGTTGTCGCAGACGATGGCCGCCGCCACGGCGGCGTTGAGCGACTCGGCGCCGCCGAGACGGGGGATGGTAATATATTGCGTTACAAAGGGTCGAACCGGCGCGGAGATGCCGCGGCCCTCGCTGCCGATGACGACGACGGCGTCGCGCAGCGCGGGCAGCGTGTGGACGTCGTCGCCGGCCAGGTCGCAGCCGAGCACGGGAACCTTCGTGGTCGGGAACGCGACGCCGAGGTCCGCGGTGTGCGCGACCACGCGGGCGAACGAGCCCATGCTGGCGTTGATGACCTTCTGGGAAAACAGGTCGGCGCAGTCGGGCGACAGCACGACGCGGGCGAAGGCGAACCAGTCGGCGATGCGCAGCAGCGTGCCGACGTTGCCCGGGTCCTGGATCCCGTCGAGCGCGAGCGTCAGCCCGCGGTCGAGCCCACCGGCGGCGAGCGGCGCGCGCGTGATGCGGCCGACGGCCAGCACGGGCGACGGGGTGGGGTAGTGGCTGAGGCGCGCCATTTCCTCCGGTGTGATCTCCCTCAAGGTGGAACCTGCCGTCCCGGCGGGTTCGAAGCGCGCCCGGAGGTCGCGCTCCACCCCGGCCGTGGCGTACACCTCCGCGAAGGGAAATTTCGCCGCCAGCAGTTCGCCCACGACTTTCGGTCCCTCGACGACAAAGAGCCCGAGCGCATCGCGGTGCTTCTTTTCCTGCAACGACCGCAGGCGCGTGATCTCGGCTTTCGTCAGGGGCATGCCGGCAGCAAACAGGCCGGGTGCGCGATGGCAACCGCGGTGTCGGAACGGTAAATTGTGACGGCAAGGTTTCGCCGGGGTTAAGATTTTGCGACGGCCGGGGTCGCACGTTGACCGGTGAATTTTTGTTCATGCAGGGTCGGTCCCGATCTATGCACACTGCTTCCAACCTTGTTCCCGGCCGCGCGTTTTCCGCGCTGCGTTTCCTCCTCCTCGCCGCGGTCGCCCTTACCGGTGCCAGGCTCGCGGCCCAGACCGCCGGCTCGCTCAGCGGCCGCGTCACCGACGCCGGCACCGGCCTCAGCCTCGCGGGCGTCCGCGTCAGCGTCACCGGCACCGGCCAGGAGACCTTCACCGACCCGACCGGTGCGTTCGCGCTGGCGAACGTGGCGCCGGGCGCGCAGACGGTGGAATTCAACTATGTCGGCTACGACACGCTCACCCGCCCGGTCGAGGTCAACGGTGCCACCCGGCTCGACGCGGTGTTCAACGACGACAAGGTGCACCTCGAGAAAATGAAGATCGAGGGCTCCGTGGTCGGCACGGCTCGCGCCATCAACCAGCAGCGGGCGGCGGCCTCCCTCACGAGCATCGTGGCGGCGGACGAGATCGGCCGGTTCCCCGACCAGAACGCCGCGGAGTCGCTGCAGCGCCTGCCGGGCGTGTCCCTCTACCGCGACCAGGGCGAGGGCCGGTTTGTCGACCTGCGCGGCCTGAATTACGTCTACACCTCGGTGACGCTCAACGGCGCGAAGCTGGCCAGCCCCGAGGTGGGCAGCCGTTCCATCGCGCTCGACGTCGTGCCCGCCGATTCGCTGGCGGCGCTCGAGGTCACGAAGGTCCTGACTCCCGACATGGACGGCGAGGGCCTGGGCGGCGTGGTGAACATCAAGAGCAAGAGCGCGTTCGACGCCGACGGCGTCGCGGCCACCGCCACCGCGCAGGGCATCTACAGCCACCTCACCGGCCAGACCGGGGCGAAATTCAACTTTTCCACCTCGAACCTCTTCGCCGGCGGCAAGGCCGGCATCCTCGTGGCCGGCACCTGGCAGCAACGCAAGTTCGGCTCGTTCAACTACGAGATCGACGACGGCTGGGACCTGCGCACCGCGCCGGGTGGCACGACGCAGTACTATTTCCTCCAGGACATCGCGTTTCGCGACTACGAGATCGAACGCACGCGCTACGGCGCCACGGTCGCGCTTGAATACAAGCCCGATGCGTCGAGCTGGATCGCGCTCAAGGGCACCTACAACCGCTTCACCGACGACGAGGACCGCAACGTCACGTTCCTCCCGTTCACGCGCGGCACGATCACCGCGCTCGATGCCGACTCGGCCACGGTGACGAACATGTCCCGCGCCCGCCGCGACCTCCGCAACCGCGAGAAGGACCAGAAGCTCTCCGCGCTGTCGCTCGACGGCCGCAAGCAGACCGGCGCATGGACGCTCGACGGCCGCCTCGCGTGGTCGCGCGGCATCGAGGACAAGCCCTCGGAAATCGTCAGCCGCTTCCGCCACAACGCCAGCAACTCGACCTTCACCTACGACTTCAGCGACACGTACGATGTCGTGGTGCAGAAGACCGGTGGCCCCGGCGACGTGACCGACCCGGCCTTCTACGAGCGCCTCGACCGCACCAGCGAGCAGAAGGAGTATGGCGAGGAGACCGAGACCAACGGGGCGATCAACGCCCGCTACGACTTCCAGGGCGCGGCCGAGCCCTACCTGAAATTCGGGGCGAGCTTCCGCAACAAGGAGAAGACCAGCGATGTCGACTACTGGGAATATTCGGCCGGCCCCGCGTCGTTCACCTTCGCCTCGCTGGCCGAGGGCCCCGACACCTTCTACCCGTACTTCCGCGGCGCGCCGCGCATCAACTCCGACGCCTTCCGCGAGGCCTTCCTCGGCAACCGCGACGCCTTCACCGGCGGGCTGGTCACGGCCGACAGCGAGCTCGAGGATTTCACGACCGATGAGAAGATCCTCGCCGGCTACGCCATGGGCGGCGCGAAGTGGGGCAAAACCCAGCTCACGGCCGGCGTCCGCGTGGAGCGCACCGAGTTCGACACGCACGGCCACCAGGTCACGGACGACTCCGCGATCGTGCCGACCTCCGCGAGCCGCAGCTACACCAACACGCTGCCCGTCGTCCTGCTCCGCCACGACCTGAACAAGAACCTCGTGCTGCGCGCGTCGGTTTCCACGTCCCTCATGCGCCCGGAATTTTCCGAGACCTCCGCCTACCGCAACGTGAACAACGACGACGAGGAGGTCGAGGCCGGCAACCCGGGGCTCGAGACGCTCAAGTCGACGAACTTCGACGCCTCCGTGGAGTATTACCTGCCGTCGCTCGGCGTCGTGTCCGCCGCCGCCTTCTTCAAACAGATCGATAACTTCAGCTACGCGATCACGATCCCGAATGGCGACCCGGCCTACCCGAACTACGACCTGATCACCTACCGGAACGGCAGCGACGGCGAGGTGAAGGGCCTCGAGCTCGCGTACTCGCAGCAACTGCGCTTCCTGCCCGCGCCGTTCGACGGCCTCGGTTTCATGTCCAACCTGACCTTCGCCGACAGCGAGGCGACCTACCCGACCCGTCCCGGTGAGAAACTGCCGTTCATCGGCCAGAGCGACCTTACCGGCAACCTGGCGCTGACCTACGAGAAGTACGGCTTCTTCGCCCGCGTCGCGCTCAACTGGCGTGACAAGCACCTGCGCGAGGACGAGCCGATCGGCGCCGACGCCTCGCAGGACCGCTGGATCGACGACTTCGCGCAGCTCGACGCCTCCGTCAGCTACCGCATCAACCGCCACTGGGAGATCTTCGTCGAGGGCACCAACCTGACGAACGAGCCGTTCCTCGTGTACCAGCAGGGTGGCGCCATCCCGGGCAAGCGCTTCGTGCAGTTCGAGGAATACGACTGGACCCTGAACTTCGGCGTGCACATCAAGCTCTGAGGCGGTCTGCCATGCCGAAATCCCCCGCGATCCACTGGTGCGCCCGGTCCCTGTTCGCGGCCGCGCTGTTGCTCGGCCTCCACGGCGTCTGCGCTGCCGCGGAAAATTACGCGCCCTTCCGGCCGGACCTGCCGGCGGGCGCGGCCTACACGATCGACGCCGGGCAGCTGCATCCGACGCAGCTGTGCCTGGGCTGGCGCGAGGTCGTGTACAAGCAGGGGCTCATCGACCGGAAAACGCCGGCGGATCTGGTCGCCTATCTCCAGGACAAGGACGTGCCTCTGGTCATCGGCCCCGGCGGCGTGCCGTATCTGACCGACGGGCACCATACGCTGCGCGCGCTCCTGGAGTCGCGGCAGCCCGACAAGACAGCCTACGGCCACGTTCTCGCCAACTGGTCGGCGCTCGAGCCGGCGGCCTTCTGGGCGAAGATGGAGGAGCAGCATTACAGTTACCTGAAGGACACCACCGGACGGGCGCAGCCGCCGGCGGCCCTGCCGGCGAGCCTGCGCGAGTTGCAGCTCGATCCGTACCGCGGCCTCGCGTGGGGGGTGATGAAGGCGGGCGGCTTCCACGAGGAGAAAAAGACGTTCTTCCAGGAATTCCGCTGGGCGGACTATTTCCGCGACAAGGTCGCCTGGGACGACGCAGATGACGAGGCCTTCAAGGATGCCGTGATGGCCGCCACCGTTCTCGCGCAGGCCCCCGCCGCGGCCAACCTGCCCGGCTATCGGGCGGAGGCGCTGCAGCCGTCAGTCGTCACCGCGCCGACGCGCCACGACACCGATGATCCCGCGATCTGGATCAATCCGGCCGACCCGGCGAAGAGCCTCGTGGTCGGCACGGACAAGGACAAGGATGGCGCGCTCTATGTGTACGACCTCGAGGGCAAGGTCGTGAAGGTGGTCAGCGGGCTCAAGCGACCCAACAACGTCGACATCGTCACGGGCCTGAAGCTCGGCGGCCGCACGGTGGATGTGGCGGCCACGACTGAGCGGGAGGCGCACCGGCTGCGATTCTACGCGCTGCCGGACATGGCGGGCGTCGATCGCGGCGATCTCGTGGTAATGGAAAACGATTCCGCGCGGGCGCCGATGGGCGTCGCCTTCTACAAACGCCCGCGCGACGGCGCGGTGTTTGTCATCGTCGGCGGCAAGTCCGGCCCGCGCGACGGCTACCTCATACAGTATCGCGTCGAGGATGACGGCACCGGCTGCGTGAAGCTCACGTTCGTGCGGGCGTTCGGCGCCTACAGCGGGAAGAAGGAAATCGAGGCCATCGCCGTCGATGCCGAGCTCGGGTACGTCTACTACTCCGACGAGACCTTCGGCGTGCGCAAGTATGCCGCCGATCCCGATGCGCCCGAGGCCGGCAGGGAACTCGCGTTGTTCGGCACCACGGGCTTCGTCTCCGACCACGAGGGCATCTCGATCTACAAGCACGCGGACGGCACGGGTTACGTGCTGGTGTCCGACCAGCAGGCGAACCAGTTCCGGGTTTTTCCGCGCGAGGGATTGCCGGGCCGGCCGCACGAACATCCGCTGCTGAAAACCGTGCCGGTCGCCGCGATCGAGAGCGACGGCAGCGACGTTACCAGCGTCCCGCTCGGCGCGAAGTTTCCGCACGGCCTCTTCGTGGCGATGTCGAACGGGCGGGTATTTCATTATTACTCCTGGGACGATCTCGCCGCCGCCGCCGGGCTGAAGTGAGGCATCTGCGGGCTTTCAAAAACCCGACGGAAGAGTAGGGTGGCGGCATGAAACGCTCTGCCCCGCTGGTTGCGTTGCTGATGTGTCTGACCGTCCTGAGCCTGCCGCTGCTGGCGGCGAGCGGCTCGCCCCCGGCGAAGCCGGCGGAGAAGACCCCGGGGGTCGAGATCGCCGCGCTGCTGACGCAGGTGACCGGGGTGGCGATTTCGCCGCTGCTCGGCGTGAGCGCGATCGGCGCCTACCGCTGGATCCAGGCCAGCACGCCGGAGGAGAAGGCGAAGCTGCCGTGGTACAGCAGCCCCGCGTTCTGGATGTGCGGCTTGCTGCTGGTCGGCGCGGTCGCGGCGAAGGACGTGGCGGGGGCGACGCTGCCGCCGGGCTGGAAGAAGCCGCTCGATATCGCGGACACCTTCGAGAACAAGGTCAGCGGCCTCGTGGCGGCCGGTGCGGTGATCCCGTCGCTCGTCACGTTTGGCTCGAAATTCATCATGGACGGGAGCTCCCACACGGCCGTGGCCGTCACGGCGCTCCCCGGCCTCGCGATGCTGCCGGTCGCGGCGATCGACAGCAGCTGGCTGCTGAGCCTGCTGATGGTGCCGCTGTCCGTCGCGGTGTTTGCGGTCGTCTGGCTCACCTCGCATGCGATCAACGTCCTGATCCTGCTCAGCCCGTGGGGCGCGATCGATGCGGCGCTGAAGGGCGTGCGCACCGGCGTGCTGGGGCTGGTGGCCGCGACCGCCTGGATCGATCCCGTGGTGGGTGCGACGTTGTCGGCGGTGATCGTGGTTATCGCCTATTTCACCGCGGGCTGGGCCTTCCGGCTGATGGTGTTCGGGAGCGTGTTTTCGTGGGACTACGTCACTTTCCGCAACCGGCGCTTCCAGCTGCTGGCCGACGGCAACAAGCTGTTCACCGGCGGAAAATTCGACAAGGTGCCGGCCCGCACCTACGGACGCCTGTATCAGGATGCCGAGGGCAATCTCACGCTGAAGTTCCGTCCGTGGCTGGTGCTGCCGGAGCGCACGGTGCTGGTCCCGCGCGAGGGCCTGGTGGTCGGGCGCGGCGTATTTTATTCCGAAGTGCTCGGGCACGACCCGAAGTCGGACCAGAATCGCGTGCTGCTCCTGCTGCCGCCGCGGTATCTCGGGCACGAGGAGCTTTTCGCGCGCACCTACCACATTTCCGGCACCTGCGAGGTCGGCCTGCGCCGCGCGTGGAGCTGGATCCGCGAGGGCCTGGGCTTCGCCCCGAAGAAGGCCGCCGTGGCGGCGGTCTGAAGCGCGGGTTACTTTTCCAGGAACGCCCGCAGCGCCTCGAGCTTTTCGGCCCAGTAGGCCTTCATCTTTTCCGCGGCGTCGGGGGTCGGCAGCTTGGCGTGCTGGGGCACGATCTGGCACTTGAGCGAACCTTTCGGCCAGAAATTGACGCTCAGCGTGCTGGCATCGGGCCACAGGATGCGGATGGATTTGTGCGGGGTGGCCTTGCGCACGGTCAGCGGCGTGCGAGGCAGCCATTGCTCGCGCAGGGCGGATTCGCGCCAGGCGGCAAACGCCCGCTCCACCGGCGCGGCGATGGTCTTCGTCACGCTGATCTCAAAGCCGTCGGGCTTCTGGTGCTTCAGGCGCAGGCCGCGGGCCTGTTCGTACCCGACGGTGATCATCTGGCACCACCAGTCAGGCAGGTGGTGGGCCTTTTGCAGGCGCTGGACGATGTCCTTGTGCGGCAGCTTGGCGGCGCCGGCCTTGTCCAGCAGCGCCAGCCACTCCCGCCAGGTCTTGCCGGTGGCCTTCTTGACGGCCGCGGAACTGATCCCGCCGTAACTGTCCGCCGCACGCTTCATGTGACAGCCGCCAGCCTTACCGGGCGGGGGGCGGGCCACAAGGCTGATGACGCGCCGGCTGAATCTTTTTGTTTCCGCACCGGGCTTAAACTGCTAAGCATGGAGCTATGAGCGACGAGAACGTGCCCAAGCTTCGACTGAAGCCCAAGCTGGCGGGAGAGACGTCCGTTGCCGCCAATCCCGCGGTTTCCGCGTCACCGGCCCCCGCCGCGGCCGCGCCAGCAGCCCCGGCCGCGCCGGAGACGGACGCGGCCAAGCTCGTGCGCTTGAAGCCCAAGCTTTCCGCGACACCGGCGCAGGAGCCGGCGGCCCCCGCGGCCGAGCCCGCGGCCCCCGAGCCCTCGGCGGCGGATGCGGCCGCGCGCCTGAAGCCCCGGCTGTCCGCTCCCCCGCTGGAGAAGGCGGCGTCGAGTCCGCCGCTGCCCATGGCGAGTGCGGATCCCGTCGTTCCAGAAGCTCCCCCCGCGCCGGCGGAAGCGGCGGCGAAGCCTGCTTTTAGACTGGGGCTCAAGCCGAAGGCGGCGGAACCCGCACCGGGGCCTGCGCCTGCCCCGGCCGCGCCGGAGGGAGAGCCGCCGGTATTGGCCGCAGCCGCACCCGTGCTGGCCGCGCCACCGCCGACCTTGTCCGCTCCCCCGCCCGTTGCGGCCGAGGGTGGCGAGCCGGCAGAAATCACCGCGATGCGCCGGGCCAGTGGTGCGCCATTCCCGCCCCCGGGCAAATTTCCGCCCCCTCCGGGCTTGAAGAAGGCCATGGCCGAGGCTGGCGCCGAAGCCGGCGCAGCGCCCAAGGCCAAAAAGGCGAAATCCGCCAAGCCGGGCTCCAAGAAAAAACTCATCCTCATGGCCGGTGGCGGCGTGCTCTTCCTCGCGCTGCTCGGCGGAGGATTTGTCGTCTATCAAAAGCTGACCGAACCGCCGCCGGAACCGCCGCGGCCGCCCCGTCCGGCGGCCAAGCCGGTGCCGGCCCCTGCGCCTGCCACGCCGGCTGAGCCTACCGCCACCGCCCCGGCGCCCACCGGTACCGCGACCACTCCGGCCGCCGCGCCGGGCACTGCCACCCCAGCGGAAACCAAACCCGCCACGGCGGCGACGACGCCGGCGCCTGCGCCGGTGGAGCCGCCCAAGCCCGTCACGCCCCCGCCGCCTCCCCCGCCGCCCCCCGCGAGCGCGGCATTCCGCGCCTGGGTCGAAAATCTGCAGGTGCGCGGCGTCCGCGGCGGCGCCGTCCCCCGCATTTTCATTGGCAACTCTTCCTACCAGAAGGGCGACCTCGTCAATCCGCAGCTCGGCATCAGCTTCGACGGCTACAACGACTCGACGCGCGTGCTGACGTTCAAGGACAAGACCGGCGCCAAGGTCGACCGCCGCCACTAGCACCCGGCGTTCAGGCGCCGGCGAGGAGTTGCTTGAACCCGTGGAGGAGTTCGGGATCGGTGGCGATGGCGAGCACGCCGTTCACCACGAACTGCACGCCCATGCTCATGAGCAGGAAGCCCATGATCTTCGTCATCGCGCTCACGCCGACCGGCCCGATGAAACCGACCAGCCGGCCCGAGAGCCGGAGCACCATGTAGGTGATGATGGCCACCGTCACGATGCCGGCGATGATCGCCACATAGTCGAGCCAGCCGGTGGCGAGGGAGGTGAAGCCGAGCGTCACGGCGATCGAGCCCGGGCCGCTCAGCATGGGCATGGCGAGCGGGGAAAAGGAAATGTCGACCTTGCGGCGCGCCGCCTCGGTGGCGGCCGCGTCACCGTCGGCGTCGGTGCGCTGGGCCCGGAGCATGTCCATGCCGATCCCCGTGAGCAGGATGCCGCCGGCGATGCGCAGGCCGGGGATCGAGATGCCGAAGAACTGCATGATGAACGTCCCGCCGATGAGGAAGCACACGAGGATGGCCACCATGTAGAGGCAGCCCTTGAGGGCCTGCTCGCGCCGCCGGGCCTGGCTGTCGCCTTCCGTGATCGCGAGGAAGGTGGGGCCGGCGGACAGCGGGTTGATGATCGGCAGCAGGCCGATCAGCGTGCCGAGATAGATGCCCCAGAGGTGGAGGAAATGCGACATGCGAGGTGAGGGCATTCAGGCCAATGTCATAATTAGCGCCATACTTTTCCGTCATCCTGAGCGCAGCGAAGGATCCACGCGGTCGGCGCACCTTCGTCCTGCCGGAGTGGATCCTTCGCTGCGCTCAGGATGACGGTGTGGGTGTGGCTCGCCTCACCACGTATCCACCGGGCCCTTCGGCACCGGGATGGCGTTGCGGCGCATCACGGCGGGATCGTCGGGGTCGAGCATGAAGGTCGGGACCATCGGGTCCGGCCGGTACTGCGCGCGCAGCTCGCCGTGCTCGTCGAGGAACGGCACGCGCCACTGCTCGTAGCTGGCCAGCAGCGCCTCGAACTCGGCGCGGGTGCTGAACTGGGTGACGCCCCGCTTGAACTCGCGGGCCGGGCCGAACCGCTTGGCGTACCAGGAGGCCGGCTTGCGGAAGAGGCGGCAGCCGTGGTCCTCGCCGAAGACCTCGATCATCAGGTCGAGGTGGCGGCGCATCACGGTGGCGAGCTCCGGGTAACCCGGCTCGGGCTTGAGCTCGCCGGTCCGCAGGTAGTGCTGCGTGTGGGCAAAGATCCACGGGTTGTAGAACGCGCCGCGGCCGATGCTCACGCCGGCGCAGCCCGTTTCGTTGATCATGTGCTTCGCGGCCCCGGGGGTCGTGACGTCGCCGTTGCCGATGACCGGGATGTTCCGCGCGGCTTGCACGACGGCGCGGATGCCCGCGAGGTTGACGGTGCCGCCGAAGCCCTGGGCGCGCGTGCGGCCGTGGATGAAGATGGCGGCGACGCCGGCGTCCTCCAGCACGCGCACGAGGTCCGGCGCGGTGAGGTTGTTCTCATCCCAGCCGAGGCGCATCTTGGCGGTGACGGGGATCTTCACGGCGTTGACCATGCCGCGAACCAGCGCGGCGGTCTTGTCGAGTTCTGTCATCATCGCCGAGCCGCCGCCGATGCTGACGACCTTCTTCACCGGGCAACCCATGTTGATGTCGACCGAGGCGATGCCCATGGATTCGACCATCACGGCGGCGTCGCGCATCTCCTCCGGCACGGCGCCGAAAAGCTGGACGGCGAGGCGCTTCTCCGCCGGGCAGGTACGGATCAGGGACAGGCCGCGGGGATTTTTCTCGAGGAGCGAGCGGGCGTTGACGAGGTCGGTCGTGGTCCAGTCGAGGCCGCCGATTTCGCGCACGACGAGGCGGAAGGGCAGGTTGGTGTAACCCGCCAGCGGGGACAGGAAGAGGTTCGACGTCAGCTCGTAGGGGCCGATGCGCATGGTCAGGACGGGCGGCGCGAGAAGCGCAGCAGGCAGGAGACCAGCAGGGCGATCATGCCGAGCAACACGCAGACGAGGGTCAGGCCGGTGGAAAAGGTGAGGTCCCCGGGCTGCAGGTTGGCGCGGTAAACCTGATGGAAGAGCACGAGGAAGAGCAGGAGGACACCGCACGCGGAAATGCGCACCATGTTCTCGAGCCAGTCCATGGTGGCCTGGCGGTGTTCCGGTGCCAGCCAGTAGTCGCGGTGCGGGAGATTGATGCTGCCGTCGGGGATGAGGCGGTTGATCCGCGCGATGCCCTCGAGCAGGCCGGCAATGACGAGGAAAGCCGCCAGCTGCCAGCCGAGCATGGCCTGGCGCGACATCCAGCCGACCGGCCGGCCGGCGAAGTCGAAGCGGGCCGCCACCCGTTCGGGCAGGTGCGAGAAATGCCAGAACGCCTGCGCCACGCCGAGGACCAGCAGGGAGACGAAGCAGAGGGCGACGATCCGCTTCATGGCGTTCAACGCGCGGCCACCCCGCGCTGCATGCGGTCGAGCGCCTCGGTGAGGATGGAGCGCGGGCAGCCGAAGTTGAGGCGGACGAATTTGCCGGCGGGCGAGCCGTACTGCGCGCCGTCGGCCAGGCCCACGCCGTGTTCCTCGAAGAAGCGGCCGGGTTCCTTGAGGTTGAGCGCCGAGACATCCAGCCAGGCGAGGTAGGTGGCCTCGCAGGGAGTCATCGTGATCGCCGGGATTTTTTCCTTCAGGAAGGAGGCGAGGAGGTCGCGGTTGCCGCGCAGGTACGCGAGCAGTTCCTGGCGCCACGGTTCGCTGTCGCGCAGCGCCCCTTCGCACGCGGCGTAGGCCAGCGGGCTCATCTCGGGGATCAGGCCGGCCATGGCGCGGGAGAACTGGAGGCGGAGCTTCGCGTCGGGAATGAGCGCGAGCGAGCAGCCGAGGCCGGCGATGTTGTAGGTCTTGCTCGGCGCCATCAGCGTGATGGTGCGGGCGGCGATCTCGGCGGACAGCGAGGCCACGGGGATGTGCGGCAACGGGTC
>Ga0247757_10000590_pt1 | contig 29489 bp, 32 predicted proteins | sample UWRJL126311R4_FD_180929 | JGI IMG/M metagenome (GOLD analysis project Ga0247757, IMG submission 180929) | Plant litter microbial communities from Arlington Agricultural Research Station in Wisconsin, United States - UWRJ-L126-311R-4 | ecosystem: Environmental > Terrestrial > Plant litter >... | reverse complement strand
TCCCTCCCCTCTTCTCTCCTCACACTCTTCTTCAGGCCCTGCAGCGAGGTGGGCGAAGGCGGTTCGCTCGGCCTCAGGCCCTCGGGTCCAGAATCCGAGGATGTGATTGCAAGATCATACCCGAAACTCGCGACGCTCTCTTCCGTGCCCACGCGAGAAGGAAAAGCCGGTCGTTCGACGATGTGTATCGGCTCTGGGACCGCTTTCGGCGCGGGCGAAGCATCGGACGCAACGCCGAGGGGCGATGCCTGAAGGAGGAGAGGTTGGGCCGCCGTAGCATTCTCGCGTTTTACTTTGGGGAAGCTGTGCGCGTCATAACGCGGCGGGTGCGAGGTATACACCACGAGGACGTTTTCTTTCGTGTTGATCCGCGCGCGCTGGCCGTTGCACATCACCACGTCGCTAACGCGCGGCGACGTGGCCATCAGCACGGGAGCGCAACGGCGACGGTAGCGGAGCGCCTGGGAAGCAGAAGGTTGGACGATGGGCGCCTCTTTTGGGTCACGAGGAGAATCTTCGGACAGGGGCTCAGGGTCCTCCTGCGACGGCGTACGACTCAGGGACGCGCTGTCGGGCCGACGCGACGGGAAGCGCACGTCTTCGGCATCGAATTCCTCGCGGTCGGCGTCCACGGGCTGCGAGGGAGGGAGGGGGCCTGCTTCTGCGTCGTCTGGGGCGGTTTCGGACGTGGCGAGGTGGGGATAGAGTTGGCGTATGATTTCCTCTTGCTCTGCGATCAGGCGACGGCCGATTTCCAGGTTGGAGAGGTTCTCTAGGTTCTCGCCGAGGCGCGAGCCGTCGAGGACGCGCTGGCGGCGGCTGCGGCGGGGGAGGCTCCGATAGCGAGGTTCGCTGCGGTCTTCCAGCGGGGGGCTGATGTCGACAGCGGCGCAGAGCGCCTCGATCCAGGCGAGCATGTCCTCCTGGGAGCCGGCGCAGAGCAGGAACTGTTCGGTCTCGAGGCGCAGGCGGATGGCGTGTTCGCGGATGGGCTCGAACAGGTGTGGGTCGGTGTCGTACAGTTTGTGACGTGCCGACGTCGGGACCAGATGTGCGAACGGAGATTTAGGGGTCAAAGGGGTCTTTTTGAAATCCGAGGCCACGCCCACTTCCGAGTGCTGGAGGGTGAAGGAGCGGATCAGACGGCCGGGCGTGGGACAGCGCGTCTTGCTGAGGAGACTGGGCGATTTGAGGCGGTGGATGTTCAATTGGGTGCCCTGCAGGATCACGTAGACGTCGCTCCAGTCACGCGAGCGCGAGATCTCGAAGACGGCCGTCAGCTCTTGCTTCATGCCCATGATGCCCTCGCGGTAGACGGAGCACTCGTACCGCGGCGGCGCGGTGCAGTTCCAGAGGGCCTCGGCTTCCTGCAGGTGCTTGGCGTAGGCGCGCGTGAGGGTGGATGGGCTGTTTGCGACTGCATACGAGGGCGGGGGTGCGAGGACTGGGGTGTCGTGGGTGTGGAAGGTGTTGTGGTAGCCGTAGCTGGGGGGTGTAGATTGCGGGTTGGCGCCATTGGTGGAGCGGTCTGGCCGCTGCGAGCGGGCAGCGCTGTGTGAATCTGATGCAGAGGGCATGGCGGCAGGAGGGAGAGGGAGAGGGAGAGGGAGAGGGAGATGGCGAGAACGAGAGCAGAACCAGGAGCAACAGTAGGAGCAGGCGCAGGGCGCAAGGCGGGAGCAGCGTCTCGTTGCTGGAGCGAGACGGCGTGGTCTTGTAGGGCAGGGTGCGGGAGCCGGAAGCGGTTCATGGGATGGCGGGCGCGTGGTGGCTTGACGGTCCCGGGGTCGAGCTCGCGGTCGGAATGGGCGTGTTTCTTGGGGCGGTGGGTGTGAAGGTTGTCTTGAGTCTCTGGCAGCTCAGCAAACCTTGTGCGTTCCGACGCAGCGTCCAGAGCGTCCGGGGCGTCGACGGTGGCCCAGGGCTGTTTCTTTGTAGGACAACGGGCAGAGGCAGCAGGGATGGGACTGATTTGGGCGTCCACGAACGAGCCCGAGGGTGCGCCTGGAGGAAGCACGGCCTGCGTCCGTGTCGTGCGCCGTGTCTGGGAGGAAATTGAATCGAGGACTGGCCGGCGGCGGCGCAGCGGGCTGCTGGCTCTTGTATGTGGTGTACCTGGCTGACACCGACAGGCCGTAGCAGGTGCATGGAGCCATCTGCTGCCGCCGTCAGGTGCGGGCTCTGTGGCGCTGGATCCAGATTCACATTCGGGTGTTGGCGACTGCTCGCGGCGCCAGCCCGAGCAGCAGCGAGCAGCAGCACCCAGCAGCGCCCAGCAGCACCCAGCAGGCCCCCCTGCCCGCCGTCTCCAGCGCAGGCCCCGGTCTGCTTTGCCTTGCGGTTAGCGGAGCGTCCAGAGCATCGAGCACAGAGCACAGGCATCGAGCATCGAGCATACCGCAGAGCAACACTCACCACCGCCCTTCACCGCCCGTGGCCACCCGTCGACACAATAGGGCTGACTCAGGCCCCTCGGACGCTCAATCCAGCCTGCCTCCCCTCCCAGGCCGTGCGGCTGCCCATCCACGATCCTGCTGGTCCTCTGCTGGCTGCTCTGCTCGCTCCTCCGCCCATTCGCCCGTCCGCCCTCGCTGACGGCTCCGCGCCCCAAGCCACCCGCCCGCCAGTCCTCTTCCCAGCCTACCACCGCCTACCACCGCCTGCCAAACCACAAACCACCGTCCAGGGGTGTCGCTGCCAGCCTGACACGCTGCCACGCCGACGACGTCGACCATTCGCCGCGATCGCGGTCGTCGTCCCGGATCCTGGGAGCCGCTCGCGACGATCCTTTGCCTCACCTGTCGAAATTCTCCGCCCGCCAGAACGTGCCGTTTCAACCCTCTACCGCTGCTCTGGGCCCTCGTATTTCGCAATCGCTCGGAACGGCCCTACCTGCCCCCAATTGGCCGTGACACACCGTGACAGCGCACGCTGCGCCGACTGCGCGCCGTGGTACAATAGGCATCGTAAGACGGTGTGCCACGGCATCGTCCTCGTCATCGGCTCGAGCGAACTGCGGATCGCGAAAAGGCATCCATGGACGAGCCTCATGCTGATTCAGCTGATGTGCTTATGCATTGGTAGCGTCATCGGCCTACTGGCTATCCATGGTAATTGTAGGGGGCGTAGGCGCCGATCCATGGCTGCAATTGCCCTATCGGACACCTTCCCCCATGGTCACCTGTATTCCTAGCTGTATTCCTGGTTGTATTCCCAGACCTTGGAGCCTTACCGACTCACGCTTGGGTACGCTATGTTACGTTTGTCCATCGGCAATATTCGAGGCCTCGATGATGAATTCCCCGGCATCATCATATAATCACCAACGCTCACCCTCTGTGACACCAGCGCCAGGCTCACGCATCCATGCTCCGGAAACAGAACGCCTAATGGCATGATAAGCGTGATGATTTAAATAACCGTTCCCAACAGATGGCAAAGTAACGACAGAGGGAAGCCTTTTCGTTGATGCCTACATCCCATTTCATCCAACCCAACTACAGCACAATGGCTTGATCGAGACAGCATGTCCCCCTCCGTCAGAATTTTTGTTCGCACGTTAATGCAGGTGGTGCTGCCACATTCGGACAACCCTCCCCTTCAGGCCACGCACCGTTTCCCCCACACCGAAGCCTATTAACCCTTACCCTTCGCATCATCATCTCCAACCAATAAATTCTGCACCGCAGCGAAAGGAAGAGGCAAGAAAAAAAATCTAATGCCCTAAGCACGCTTAGCTCGCCGACCGGGCATAGTAAAGCGCAAGAGCGTCTACTAGCTAAGCCAACTAGCCAGCAAATCAGCTGTTATGTGTAGGGCCAAACCCCACTCAGGATTCCCGTTGGACTCAGATGCTTAGTGTACGCCGCGAACGGACATGGCAAGGATCTCTCTTACCCAAGTACGTGCAGCGGAATTGGAATCGGGAAGTCGATGCGACGTCTACCCTGCCCTCGTCTCCCTTACCCAGAAAGTCCAACATGCCGTTGTACAACGCCGAAGGGTGTGCGCGGGAGCCGTTTTGTTTTTCCCTTTCTCGCGTAGGTAGGCAAGGGATCTACGCGAGACGAATATTGTAGGCAGGCGGGGCGGACGGGCGAGGCGGGCAGAGAATATTGGATGAGCGCACGCGGCCGGCGCGGATATGCAGGTGTACTTGAACGGTGATTTGGTGCGGGGGAGGGGAGGGGGAGACTCGGGACCGTTGGCCGGTTGCCGATGTGCGTCCCTCGCTCCCGCCGCAACGAACGACAAGGGCTTCTTCATGCTCCTGCCTGTTTCTTTTCGTACCACCGCGCAGCGTCCGGCGGAGTGAGTGGAATACCCGTTCGCCTCCCCCTCAACAAAGTACTTTGAGGGGAGTGGCCTTTTTTTCCCATATACCCCTACGCTCGCTTTCCTTTCCACGCAACAGATAATATCAAAAGACGGTTCGGGAGAAATGACTAGTTTAGTAGCCCAAGCGTGGTCCCTCCCCTCCTTGCTCCCTACCAACCGCCACCATGAAACGCATAAAAGCTCCATGTTAATCGTCTCACGTGAAAAGAACGATGCAGCCGAAGCAAAGCCACACAATGACCTTTTCTCCTTCCCCTTCCATCGCATTGTCCATCCCTTTCTCCCACATCCATAGCATGGGATGGATGCGTAAAATAGCACATGCACGTACGCACATGGTACCGCGGTAGCTACCTATACCTATCGACCGAGGGGAAAATTAAAAGATATCGATCGCTATCTAAAACGTTCTCCCTCCTCCACCTCCTCCTCCGCCTCCGCACATATAGCCTGATACCTACAGCGAGCAGGTACGCCGTCCCGCTTTTTGGGGGCCTATTAACCGGGAAAAAGGTATAGGGTGATTGGGGTGCGAGGGGGGGGGGGGGGGGGGGGGGGGAGAGGTCGTAGATAACGTATCTAGCGGAGTTCGGGACCGTTTTTGCGTGGGTAAGCGAGAAGACGGTACGTATGCGCAATGTATTTTCTGGCGGCCTTATCGGGATGCTTGGAATTGTCGTGGATGATTTTGTCGTTGCTGGTTGCTGGGATACATGTAGGGAAGGAAAGAAAAACGGTCGGTGGAGATGGACCGAGCCGGGGTGGATGGATCGGGCGAACTTTATGCGTTGCTTGAGTAGTTTGTGCATGCTGGGCTGGGCGATGGTACCGATTGTGTTTTTTTGTTTTCTGTCCCTTCCTGGTGGCCCGCTTTATCTCTTCAATTTTTTCGTCTCTGAGAAGGTCTCTTACAAGATGTATGCTGCGGGTTTGGGACACGACAGACATAGCACCCGAGCATTTTCGCATGCGGTATGGGATATGTGTCTAGATGTGCTCTTGCAGATATATTGCAGAAAATGCGAATGCATTGCTGCGCGGGTGCTGCCTACTATAGGAGACAGAGGAAAACCCGCCGAAAGCTCTAAAGATCCCAAGAGTATCAAAACCAGAGGGCGCCTCGTAAGAGGAAGGTGGATGAGCTTACCGAAATTGCCAACCCGACGCGATGTTGTCACGCCTGTGGAAGGTTAAGGCACGCCGTCACCGATTGCTACTATCGTTTCCTAGAAGACGCAAGTACATCCCTTAAAGAAACCGAACAGGTCAGGGTATTTGTTCAGGAACAGCTAAAACATAACCCATCTGTTCGAAAAGCTTTTGAAGAGGAGAAGGCTCGACGTCAGAAGGTGAAAAGATAGTAGCAATCGGTGACGGCGTGCCTTAACCTTCCACAGGCGTGACAACATCGCGTCGGGTTGGCAATTTCGGTAAGCTCATCCACCTTCTTCTTACGAGGCGCCCTCTGGTTTTGATACTCTTGGGATCTTTTAGAACTTTCGGCGGGTTTTCCTCTATCTCCTATAGTAGGCAGCGTAGGTTTGCCCTGTGACTCTGCTGTATGGAAGGTGTCCTATTCGCTAGTAGTTATGACCGAATCAGAGACTTCTATATTGAAGGCCGACCTGGCTCCAATATTCAGATAGTACTCCATGTTCTCGCGGAACTGTTTTACCATCTCTCTGCGAGAGATTGGCGTCGGCGAGTTCTTTGTATACCCTTCGAAAGTATAATATTATATAGGATCGACCTTGCGAACAGTATCAAGAAACTCCTAGGTGACTATCTCGATGTCCGAGACGTCTGAGCATTTGTTGATTACTGCTTTACTAGTAGCTTCCTTATATTCTTGAAGCTAGATACTCCATTTCCTTGTTATTGGGCTAGTCTTTAGGACCCGGCGGTATCGGCGGCTTGCGCGGAGTTTGATTTCCTTGTTACTGACGCCTACTGCTGCCTTAATTTCTTCGAGTTGCTCTCGAAGAGACCTATTGACAGTACAACAAGTAGAAAATAGATGGGTAGACACTGAGGCTTCTAGCCAGCTATTGAACTTGCTAACGGCGTCAAGTTCCAATTTATACTCCGCTAGTTCGTTATGATAGACCTTGTCGGCAAGGTTATACTTAGCGAGTTTAGCCTTATAGGCAGTTTTAATCTGTTTGTCTGATTGTACTGTGCTCGAGAGGCTCGATTGCGATCGTGTAGACGTTCCGATCGCAGGAATCGTTGGTCGTGCGAATGTTTCGTTATCGTCGTCAATAGGGTTGAGTAGAGCCCTTGGCTTCCTCCTCAAGTTCGTGTCGTCGTTAGGATCGATAAGTTCATAGATTCCTAGACGCGTAGCTCTTGTATACGCTGCCTTGATCCAGTCGCTATATTAAGTGTGGTTTTCGAGGCGGGAGGTGTTCATAATAGGCATGCTTAAGTGTAATAGAAGAATAGCTCAACTGATTACTAATCGGTTGAGACAATGAGACTCTTAATCGTCAGATTTTCGATGTTCTGAGAAGGATGATTTTGATTGAAGTAATTAATTGATTCTGTGATAATTGAATGTGATTATTCTATGCTCTAAAGGTCTTCTACGCGTCCTCCTTATATACCTTTCACTTATACGTTTTCCGTCAGCTTTCTGACGGTTTTCCGTCGGTTTGCTGGCGGCATTCCGGCGGCGTTCCTAAGGAACGCTACTAGCTTTCTAGCTAGTACTCATAGAAAACACTACTCGTGTTCTCGCGTTCCTAGGAGGGCTGTCAGCTGACTGGCGCTTTCTGGCAGCTTTCTGGCAGCTTTCCGTCGGGTGAGAATTGTGCGGAGAACAAGACGAAGGCGCTGTATACTCGTCAGTGTATTCGATCAGAGCATAACACATCTCGTTTCAAAAAATCTAAAAGGCTTCTCTCAAAAATCATTTTTCGATCACGAACAAATGGAATTTTTTCACGTACTACGAAGAAACAGATAACACAAGCCCAAAGGCAAACCCCGCAGTCCATGACCCATACACCATACTCTTTAAATCCCACTGCTCCGGTCGATCACCAACCCAATAACACTACTAATCAGCCACGCACTTAGGCCCTCTGTTCCCTTAAAAAAATAAACCAAACAATCCTGTCTCTCGCAAAAGTAACAGAGAAGGCCTTCTCTTCCTCATTTCTCCTCCATTCATCACATCAACGAATGAAAGGCGTCGCGTCAAAGTATGAAATACCAAAATGTTGTCAAAAAGAAGAAAGTCCAAAAGTTTGCCTGAAGCAAAAATCGAACCGCCCCCTCGTAACCCCCAACTCCTTAGAGCTGCTTTCAAGAGAGGCCCTAGCCCGGGGTGCGTTTATACGAATTTGTGGATAATTGGTTCGATTTGATTATTTGCCAATTTAAATAATATATATATGGGTTATGTAGGTATTGGACGTGCATGTTTAGGAAAGTTAGGGCGCGCTAGTGGGTGTGGTGAAAGTAGGTCACCCACCCACTAACGAAACATCGGTGGGGTCTCAAGACCAAGGTGAGAACAAGGACTTGGGAGGTCCATATCTGCAACTCGCCTTATGTCCAATATTACAATTCACAGATCCCGCAGCGCAATGTATCCCAAAAATACCGTCGCGGTCGAGGCCAAGTACCCAGCAACGCCAAAAGCTCCTTGCATGTCATCTCTGCGTACTGTCCACGACACGCCAAACACCAAACTCCCAGCCACATAGGCAAATAAAATCACCTTTATTCGGTACCAGTTCCAACCCTCCTCGAAATGGATCCCCCACCCTGGAACAGGCCCATCTGACCTTTCGACCAGCTCCCCGCGCAGCTTTTTCGGAAACTGCGCAAGTATCCAAGCCTGCTTTTTATCCTTTAGGCACTCAGGGTGAGCGAAATAGTGCATCAGTAGCCCCGAACCAAGTGGAGGGTACACACTGGGTGGGATAGGCATGCAGCGATATTCAGCGTTGGGCTCCGGCTCGACGACTTGGGGAGAAGGGAGGCAGGTGCACTGCTGTGCGCAATCGAGTTTGTGCTCACGAACGTCGACAAGGTTGTCGGTAACTAAATTGAACTTTGATATTGTTAGCTGGATCCGATATGCAGGGCGAAGAAAAAGAGATTTCTGATTATAGTTACCTTGACTAGCTTGATTCGCTCTGGGGCTTGAATAGAAGCCAAAGAGTAAAGCTTGCCACGGCGATGCATGTAAATGTCTTGTAAAAACTTGAAAAGATCGTGGTCGTTTTTCAAGCTGCAGATATCTTCTTGGTAGAGGCTTGCGGCAAACCTGCTTTCCTTCACGCAAACGAGAAGGCGCAGAGGATCGGGCTGAGATTGAGATCCGTTAGCTAGGAAACTATTTTCAACCGTAGCCTGGTTATATAATGGAATATGAGTTCTAGTTGGCTGCTTCTTGCGCGTAGAGCCAAAAAGATTGAGTGTATGGTTCATTAATGTAGATAACCGGTTGCCTCCTTTCGAAGTAGTACTACTATCGTCTTGACTGTTACCAGAAGTCTCCCTAGGCGTGGAGAGATTCTCAAGACGCTTGCGAAGATCTTCTAGCGCTCCAGCTTTCAATTCAGTATAATCATCGTATAACTGTTTACCGTAGCGCTAAACCCGTCATTATCAGCAAATCAACAGCCTGATTTATCACTTACGCATTTCCAACGAACACGCTGTTTGTTGGGATCAAGAGGCCGCTCAATAAATCCGAGTCTGGCGAGAAACTGCATGATGGTTCGATCTCTGCCTTTGCTGTGGTGCACCGCAGTAGGTTGCATAGACTCGTCCCCTTCACCAGGTTTGACTATCGGCTGCCAACGTTGTACTGGACTAACGAATTTTTCGAAGCTGGTTTTTAGATTTTCGAAGGCAACCCCATTTTTCAAGAAGCTAGTCACCGCTGAAATAATTTTAACGTTGTCCTCCTGGATGTTTCCTGGCTGTTCTTCGTCCGAGCTATCTTCAGTAGCCGGTTTGACCTGAGAAAACTGCGGATTCACGGGAGGCAACGCATCAGTTGGTGGTGCTTTGCCTGCTGTATACCGTTTCTTAATCAACTCGGCCACTAGCCATGCTTTCAATTGTATGAGCCGCGCAACGGAATATTGAAAATCATCTACGGCCTCCTCTTTGAGCTCCTTAGCATAGATCCGCAGGAGTCTTCGAAAAACACGACAGAAACGCTCTGTGCCAATGGCTTCACTTTCAATAGCCTCCTTATATAGAAGTTTTAGGAACTCGTCATCGCAAAGAACGTTCACAAGTTGCTGGGTGGCGGAGGTCATTTCTGCCTCGGAACACTGTGTGTTTGTGCCCTCCTCAAATAATCCACTAAACGCTCCTGCAAGGTGTCTTTCTCTAAAGTTAATGGACTCAAGTGCGGAAGGTGTCGGAATCAAATGTTTGAAGGCTTCATCTTTTTCTAGTACTTTTTCCAATTCTTTTTGTGATTCTTTTATTAGTTTTTCTAATTTTTCTAGTTCTTTTTCTAATTCTTTTCCTAATTCCTTTACTCTTTCTAATCTTTTTTCTGCTTCGTTTTCTGTTTCTTGTGCTCCAACTATTGCTTTTCGTCTTTTACGTCCTGCTTCTTGATGGCTTTCTGGTTTATCAAGGGAGTCAGGCGGGAAGTTGGTGTGACTGAATTCCCACCTTTTTCGCTTTGGTCTATCATCATCCTTATTATCAGATTTCGTGATACGCAAAGAGTCGGCAGAATAAACGGTGGTTGACATGCATGTGGCATTATTTCGGTTAGCAGAGGCATCAGTGATGGCGCCTAAAAGAATTAAAAAGGTTTATAGGAGGAGACTTTCGAAATTTACCATCTTCAGATCGTCTATGAGCGGGCCGATTCAATGCCATCTGTTCGAAAGCAAGTGTTTCAAAACCAAGATACCAAGTAGATTATCTGGATGTCAGACGAGGAGATTAGATTTCACTGCAGACTTTCAATCAGGAAAATGATTCCGGCTGAAAACAGTATCGTGCGCGTAAAGTGAACGTGGTTACTACATTTACGTGATGGCTGGAAGGCTGAGAGGGAAGTATGCGCCGGAAGCGGGGTAATGTATTCCCTGCCTGCATGAATGCCTTAGGTATCTTTCACACCACATGCTCCCGCTTCAACATGAGTGAGAATAAACCCTTTGCATTCTTGAGCTAATTTTAAAGCATCATTGATTCACTGTTTTCTTTACATTGGCTGTTAAGCTCCAACTTTGAATCAATTCCTCGTGATACTCACGACTCAACGATTTGCTATTGGAGATTCACGCTTCAAGTTCACTCTTCGCGATACTGATTCTCGTACAGACCAGTGCCCGCTTCATTCACACCAAAACACACGACCCTTGCCAGTATACATATCTGGAACCATACGTACCAAGGCTCCGTGTAACTTCATCACAATCACCGTTTGAGAATTCCTTACAGAGAAGACATATGCAGCATGATACAATTCCATACCACATGAGCACCACACAATCCATCCACTCCACAAACTCATGTTCTCCCCATATCAAACCCCTTCCCTCCCGCTCAGCTCCAAATACTGCTCCACCGCCTCCCTAGCCCACACCTCAGGCCCAGCAAACCTAAACCCCAACCTCTCCTCCGTGCTCCTCCCCTCGAACGGCAAGTCCATACTCACCTGCTCTGTATTCGGCCTCAGCACCCCCTTCCGCACCTCCTCCGGAAACATATCTTTGATCATCTCCGCCACCTCCGCCCACTTCCTACTATGCTCCCCGTTCCCCGCCAGCACAAACACCTCGTTCTGCTTCACATCCCGGAGGGCCAGACCATCCACATGCGCCCTCGCCACATCGCCCACCCACACCTGCGTGGTAACATGCGGAAACCGCGGCGGCGCGCCGAGCTCCCCTCCCGTAGCTACATCGAGCGTCGCGCCCGCCGTACACCTGCGCACTTCCTCGACCGACTCGCACAGCTCGTGCCGTCCCTGCACGTACCCAGGACACACGACGAACAGGCCAAACGGCGGGTTCTCCTCTTCCACGAACCGCATCGCGGCATGCAATGCGAGGATCTTGCTTTCCTTGTACGCCAGCCCGACGATGGGGACGGCGAGGGCTTCTTCCATGGACGGGCAGGGGCGGATGTCCGTCGGCGCGGCGGCCGGGTTGGTCAGGCAGGCGAGCACGTTGCCCGAGGCGGTCAGGGCGATGCGCTTGACGGTGGAGCCGGGCCTTGCGGCGGCGCGGAGGACTTCCAGCGTGCCGTTGACGGCGGGGTCGTACATTGTTTCCTTCCACGTCTTGCCTTCTTGTTTCATCTGCGGGACGTCGACGTGGAAGGGGGTGGGGCTGGCGACGTGGATGACGTAGTGGACGCCTTGGATGGCGGTTGCGAAGGCATTGGGGAGCGTGAGGTCGGGGATGATGGCGAAGGAGATGTCGGAGAGGAAGGGCTGGATGGAAGGGGCGGCGCGGATCTTGGCTTCTTGCGAGGGGTTGCGGAGGACAATGCGGGCGGAGTAGCCGGAGCGGAGGGCGACAACGAGGGTTTTGAAGCCGATGAGGCCGGTTGCGCCAGTGATGAGGACAAGAGGTTTGGACATTGTGTGGGAGAGGGTTGATGGTTCTTGTAATAATGGAGGTTGTGGGTGGATTTTTGGATCGAATGGAATTTTTCCATCGGCGATTTGCTGTGCTTCAAATATGGTATTCACTGGTATGGTGCCGCCCTTCTAGGGGCGTAGGTATGGGGCTTCCCGCCCTTTGCTGTGGTCACGGACATCAGTGTAACTGCGGTCCATCGCTATTGGTGGGGAAGCGTGGTAGGTAAATGAAATACACTCTCCTGAAAATCAAATACTTCAACACAGTCATACTTTCGAGAACAACTCAAATCGACATATGTATGACGATCTAGCTATGTACATAGCAGAGAAAGCCATTCCGTAGTTGATCACGACACTCTTTTGTTTCTAACATGAAGGGACGGATTTGGAGGTTCTCGCTCTTGGCACTGTGTTTTCTGGCCTACGTCATCTCTTACTGTGAGTGCAGAATAGCTTACATCTGGCCCGACGAACAGTTGAAGGTCCAAGGTGGTTTCATTAAACGCTCAAAAAAGATAATTTCGTTTGATCCGAAAGCACGAGTCCGTGGCTGATACCAAATAGGCCCGACTGTCCGTTCCCGACGAATTTGCGGCATCCAGGACCCCGTGCGCCACCGACCCGTGCCCGGCGTGCAGATCGTCCAGGAGGAGCGACGAAGTGTGCACGACTCCAACCAACACTAACCCACCATAATTCAATCGCATTGACGCCGTGTGTGTGAGGCGAAACCAATGTCTCAGCCAGAGGAATCGCGTCTGGAAATGGAGCTGGAGCTTCTGCGCGCCATGTATCCGGAACAGATTACCTATGATTCCAGGAGCCGCGATCTGAAATTCTCGCTTGAGGGATCGTCGGCGCTGGAGTTGAGGATCCCAGGGCGGTATCCGGGATCAGGACTGCCTGAGGTATTGTCTGCAAGAGACGCAAACAAGAACGATCTGAGAAACCGGATGAAGGCAGCTGTCGCCCAGCTGCAGCTGACGGAGGGAGAAGAAGCCCTCGACGCAATCATGGCGTCTTTCCAGACGCTCCTCGACGCTAACGCGGTCGCTGGTGAGGGAGGTGCAGATGACGACGCTAGCTCTTACGTGACAGCTGCCGAGCTGAACCGCACAGTCATCATCTGGCTACATCACTTGCTTGCGCTCTCCAAGCGCAAACTCGCACTTTCGCCTTCGTCGCTGTCAGGACTGACGAAGCCTGGGTATCCGGGCGTGATGGTGTTCTCCGGGCCAGCCTCGGCCATTTCCGAGCACGTCGACAATCTAAAAGCGGAGAACTGGCAAGCGTTCCAGATTCGATACGACGCGGAGGTGCGGTGGTCATTTGCGCATGGTGAGGGCATCAAGGAAGTGGAGACGATGGCGGAAGTGGTCAATGGCGTGGAGGGCAAGGAGACAAGAGAGATGCTTCTGAAGGCGTTGGGGATAAAGTGAGGTGTGGGTGCTTTCTATTTCGAGAAGGCGTCTCAAATCATTCGAGGCGGGTTGCTAGTGAGGACCACTCGTCTTGCAGTGGACGGAAAGCTAAAGGCGAGCCGAGACTCGATGAAGCGGGGGCAGCTCTGCTGAAAGGCATTCAAAGAAGTGCATATGCGGAATGACCACCAGTACCTGGCGACGTTCCCAGGGGCGCATCCATCCCGAAAAGCCGCCATTTGAGTGGTCCTTTGAAAGCCGTTGTGCATCGCTTACGCCCAAGGCTCGCTCCTTCTCGGCACACTTTACTGCGCAGGTCAATAATGAGACGGCTGGAAGGAAAGCACTCAGGATGCTCGTGGATGGGTCGATGTTTCGAACAGGGCGCAGAGGGGTGGGCCTCTGTTGGGCAAGGGTACCTTTTGCCTCTTCCCTACGAGGCCGCAAGGTACCGGGACTGGGCAGTGAGACGACCTGATCTATGTATATGGCATATGCCTAGACGAGCGCGAGGACTAGCTGAGGATCCAGTGCGGCGTGTTTGCTTAGGGGCGCTGCGGAAATGGCAGCAGATGGAACTTGGGCGTGCTCCAGGCGGAGTGGCGGTCTACATGAGACGCAGAGGATGTAAAAGTGTTTGCCAGAGACATGCCGGCAGCGTTTCATATGTAGAAGGTGGAAGCCGGCGGACGATCGCGAATTCAATTGTTGTGCACGCTGCAGCGCCTGCGGGCGGCCTTGTCGCTGACCGACGGCACGCAGCGGCCGAGACCAGGGCAGGGCAGGGCAGGGCAGTGTCGCCGCGAGGGCGGCCAGGCTGGGGATGATTGTGTGCGTACAAGTCCATGTTTCATTTGGCCTACGGAAGGCAGCGGTGCATCGAGTGCATCCGCCATGTAAGGGTGATTCACAGCGGCAGAGGAGGCTACGCATTCGTATTGGGCCGCGTGTGGTGCCGAGTGATGGCATCGAGTCTGCAGCGCATCTCCGATCGTGGGCCTCTTTTGCCTGGGCAACGCGACCGAGCAGCATGCGCCGCTGCGAGCTAGCTGCGTGTGGAGCTGACTCTGCCCGTCCGTCTGTCTGTCTATCTGTCTGTCTGTCTGTCTGCTGCTGCTGCTGCTGCTGCTGCTGTGTCGAAACGAAGAGCGAGATGGGTCCAAGCTGGGCAACAGGCACAGGCACAGGTACGGGCGCAGGCACACACGCTGCCTCTCTCGCTCACTCAGCTCCCAGTCAGAGTCGCCCCTCAGACGCGCATGGGACTTGGGCGTGGAGTGGGCGTGTCAAATCGCGTCGGTGCGGCCAATTAGAACCGCATGTAGTTAAGCTTCCCGCAGCGCGAACCTCCAGCAACCGTGTGTGGGTCCGCTGCCCTAGGGAACCACACACTCGCCGTGACCACTGACCACCAACCAACCCGTCCGTCGTCCACCTCAAGACTGAACAATCCCGTGCCATTGTCTCACTCCGCTTTCACATTCACTGCAACCCCCCAGGCTCCCGCAAGACGACGCGGCATGCGAGCAGCCCAGCCTTGCCAGCCAGTCCGCTGTTTCTGTCATCCACCCACCCAGCTGCTGCCGCTCCTCCGCTATCATCCATCCACTGCCCCCCTCGACCGCTCCGAGGCCTCTCCACCAACTCGACCTCCAACTGATCTGGCCTGTTGAGGTCTTCAGGTACTGCGACGTCCTTCCCCTTCCCCTCCGCATCTCGAATACGGCTACCGAGCCACCCTCGACTGCACCATGAAGGCGGCTCCGCTTCTGGTGTCATGGCACAATGAGAATGCCCCCATCTACTCTGCACACTTCGAGCCCCACGGCAGAGGGCGATTGGCCACGGCTGGCGGCGACAACAACGTCAGGGTACGTTGACAGCAGATCCGGCCTGTTGTTCCAAGACATTGCGTGCTGACCATCACAGCTGTGGAAGGTAGAGTCCAACGGGGACGAGCGAAAGGTTACCTACCTGTCAACACTCGTCAAACATACCCAGGCTGTGAATGTCGTCCGATGGTGCCCGCGAGGTACATTCACTCCGCCCAATTCTTTATGGTACCATCTGACTCCATACAGGCGAGACTCTAGCGTCGGCCGGCGACGACGGCAACATCCTCCTCTGGGTACCCGCCGAAAACCAGACTACCCATGCCAGCTTTGAAGAGGGCCTCGAAGACAAGGAGACATGGCGAGTCAAGCACATGTGCAGGTCTATGGGCTCCGAAATTTACGATCTTGCCTGGTCTCCCGACGGCGTCTTCTTCATTACAGGCAGCATGGACAACATTGCGCGCATCTACAATGCTCAGACAGGTACGGTTCCTGCCCAATGCACCAAATTGGCGGTATTCTTATAAGACACCAGGCACCTGTGTGCGTCAAATTGCCGAGCACAACCACTACGTCCAAGGCGTTGCTTGGGATCCCCTCAACGAGTATGTTGCTACACAATCGTCTGACCGATCCGTGCACATCTACACGCTGAAGACAAAAGACGGCCAGTTCTCCCTAGCTCAGCACAGCAAAGTTACAAGGATGGATCTTCCCGCCCGCAGGGTCTCCTCTAACAGCCCGGCTCCTCCTGATTTCGGAGGACGGGCGTCGTTCGTTGGCCACGAATCGGCTCTGGCAGCCGGCTCACCAGTGCCTTCGGCCCCTGGTACACCCCAATCGCTAGCGCTGCCCATGAACCCTCCCCCCACATCCCACAGTCGTCGATCATCGTTCGGTTCTTCCCCTTCAATGCGGCGATCTGTGTCACCTGCCCCGTCCATGCCTCTGCCAGCCGTCATGCCTAATTCGCCCAGCATGAGCAGTTTAAGCACCGGCACTCTGGGCGTCAGGAATGCTCCTCTTTACGCAAACGAGACTTTTACCTCATTCTTCAGGCGCCTAGCGTTCGCCCCAGACGGAAGCTTGTTATTCACCCCTGCAGGCCAATACAAGACGTTGCTCCCGTCGCTGATTGACTCCCACAAGTCGACCGAGGACATCATCAACACTGTTTACATCTACACCCGAGCAGGGTTGAACAGACCCCCAGTTGCTTATCTGCCAGGCCACAAAAAACCGTCAGTAGCAGTCCGGTGCTCGCCTGTTTACTACACACTCCGCCAGTCCCAGCCACCTACCAAACAGATCACAATTGACACATCATCTGCCGATGACGAGATTCAGGCACTTCCCGAGCCTGCTCTGCCTTCCAAAGCTCCCACCTCGCATGCATCAATGGAGCCTCCACCATTGACCAGCGCACCGTCCCCTTCGCCGAGTATGACTGCTGCTTCACCCAAGCCTAGCGAGAGCGAGACATCAGCGCCGGCCAACCCACCTCCAGGACCAGTCTCTGCCTTCAGCCTCCCGTATCGTATGGTGTATGCGGTGGCTACGCAAGATGCAGTCCATGTATATGACACGCAGCAGCAGAAACCGTTGTGCATAGTTAGCAACTTGCACTTCGCGACTTTCACTGACCTCACTTGGTATGTGAAGTGGAACATAATAGAAAAGCGGATCAAGCTAACGGTTGCAGGTCGAATGATGGATCTACGCTACTGATGAGCTCCTCGGACGGGTTCTGTTCGTCCTTGACCTTTGCTCCAGGCGAACTGGGTGAGAAGTACACAGGCCCGCTCGCAAGCCAAACGCGACATCAGCAGACCCCTTCGATCAATACTGCTGCCTCACAATCCTCCAATCACTCCACTCCAACCCCGACGCCCACCACCTCCACCATGCCGGCGTCGGCCACAGCCACAGCGCCTGCCAAAATGCCCTCGGCTGGCTTCCCTGCGTCCCCTAGCTCGTTCATTCCTGCCAGGCCCGGAAGCCCGACTCGAAGCAATTCAGTGTCCAGCATTGCGACAGCATCTTCATTTGCTCCTGGCATTGGCGACTCACTCGTGATGAATGCCCCTACCCCGAGCATGTCATCGGTTCCCGGCATAGCGGCGACCAATTCAGGTCCTGTAGGCGTCCCGATGTGGACTCCACCGCTCACGCCAGCTCATGGACACGGCACGCATAGTGCGAGCAGCTCGGTGAGCGGCCTTCCCGGGGCGAGTGGTAGCCTCCGACGGGAAAGCGAGTCGGAACGTGAAGAGGGGGCTTCTCCACGAAAGAAACGAGATCTACATGCCGTACCAGAAGCAGAAGAAGCGCGTGAGCCGAAGAAAAGGAGAATTGCACCGACACCCGTCACGCTCGGTTCGATGGAAACAAACGAAAGTGCGATTGCGAGCACGGGAGAGAACACGCCTGTGGCAGAGACGCCGACGCCGACGCAGCAGCAGTGATGGAAGATGTTCTATTTCAAAGGTCCTTTTTGGAAAACTGCGGGTTGTCGTGTCTGAACATCCATAGAGCGATTTTCCTTTTTTTCGTCTACGGCGTTTGAAGTAACTCGGAGTTGATGGATACCCGGACCCCACGGTAGGTATGGCGCTTAGGTTTCCTGTTCCTGAGTTTTTCTGTTCACAAGACGTGTATGTTTATCTTGTTTTTGCCTTTTTATCTGCCCACGGCGAGCAGAAGGATTTCTTCTTCCGAGGTTTTCGGGTAGATGTGTATGAGACACGGCGTCATGCAGTACGATTTGGGAGAGAGATTTGTCTTCTCGGTAACAAGCAAGGTTTGTTCGAGGACTAGTTAGTATACTACGATGTTCACCTCGTTTCTTACGTGCCTTGGTACAACCTATGTTCACCGCCAAGGACAACGCGTTTTTCCAGACTCCAGAGAGTGCGCGGCACAACATCTCACAGCTCGATTTTGGCAGGTGCAGACATGCAAGGGCTTGGATCCATGGTCCACAGATTGTGTGATTGGGCCGTAGCCTCGGGCTCTGGACCGGTTCACGCCCCTCCATTGATAACGAGGCGGGGAACAGTGGACGGACAGGCTCTTGGGGGTGAACCTTGGCTCCTGGGCCAATCAGCTGTGGGGCACGTGGGGTGCGGTGCCAGGTTTTTTCGTGCAAGTAAAGCTTCTGGGCGGTGGATCTGCTATTTGGTGAGGATAAGACAGGCGTATTTACTGGGAGGGTAGGCCGCGGCGATTTGCGAGTTTGTACATTTTGTTCTTTTTTTTTTTTTGCCGGCATTTGGATTGTAGCGCAAGCGCACGCAAGTCTCGAACGACACAGGGCTGACAAGTGGACCAGTCTTGAAGGCCCAGAAAAAACCTGGAGAGTCACATGGGAGAAGAAAGAGAAAGGAAGCGTTCTACATCCAACAGCCCACCATGGCCTCGGAGCCAGACAAGAAACTCGACGTCGACGTCGAGCGCAACGACATCCAGGACGATGCAGCCTTACCCCACAGCGCCAGCGGCGCCCCCTCCCTCGCCAAAGGCGACATCCTGCAGCTCGAGCACACGGACCCCGTCCTGAACGCCAAGATGCATCTAGTCAACAACGCCATCGATACGCTGGGCTTCACGCCCTACCACCTCAAGCTCTTCGTCCTCAACGGCTTCGGCTATGCCGTCGACTCCCTCATCCTGCTCATCCAGTCCATCATCGCGGGGCAAGCCGCCCTCGAATTCCACCCTTCCTACCGCAATGGGCTAACTATCGCCGCGTACGTGGGCATGCTCGTCGGAGCGTGTTTCTGGGGGATGAGCGCCGATCTGGTGGGGAGGAGGTTCGCATTCAACGTCAGTCTGGTGGTGTGTAGCGTCTTTGCGATCGTGGCGGGGGCCAGTCCCAACTGGGAAGTGCTGGGGGTGTTTGTGTGTCTGAGCAGTTTCGGGGGTGGAGGGAACCTTGTGTTGGATACGGCGGTGTTTTTGGAGTATTTGCCCGGGGAGAAGCAGTGGATGCTTACGCTGATGGCGTGTTGGTGGGGTGAGTATCGACAATCCTTCCTATCAAAATCTCTCTCGTTCCTATCGCGTATCTTAGTCTCCCTTTGTTTAAAAAAAATTAAAAGGAAAAGAGATGGATGGGTGAACAAGGGTCAAAAACTGACGTTTTGTTTTCTGCAGGCGTCGGCCAACTCATCGCCGGCTTCTTCGCCTGGGCCTTCATCCCCAATTTCTCCTGCAAAGACCCTTCCATCGACCCCTCGGCTCCCCCCTGCGTCTACGCCAACAACAAGGGCTGGCGGTACGTCTGGTTCGCCTCCGGCGCGCTCGTCTTCCTCATGTCCCTCCTGCGCATCACCGTCATGCGCCTCAAGGAAACCCCTAAGTTCCTCGTCGCAGAGGGCCGCGACGAAGAGTGCCTGCAAACCCTGCGATTCCTGGCTACCAAATACAACCGCCCCTGCACGCTCACGCTCGAAGATTTGCGTGCGTGCGGCACCATCTCCACTGCCCGCCGCGGGAAGCGTGGGCCGTTCGGGAGGCTGGGCGAGGTTCTCGTGCATCTGAAGGGCCTTTTCGCGACGAGGCGGATCGGGATCAGCACAGGGCTGATCTGGTTCAGCTGGACGTTGATCGGGCTTGCGTATCCTTTGTACAACGTGTTCCTGCCGCAGTACCTCACGTCGAGGGGCGCCAAGTTCGGGCAGGACAGCGCGTATGTGACGTGGAGGAACTACACGCTCGTCAATTTCAGCGGCATCTGGGGGCCGGTGCTGGCCGGGTGGATGTGCAGCAGGCCGTGGCTGGGAAGGAAGTATACGATGGTCGTGGGCGCGTTGGTTACATGCGTGTTTTTCTTCGCGTATACGCAGGTACGTGTGGACTTTCTCTCTATCTTCTTCTTTTTCTCCCCTGTTGGCGCTTTCCGCCCATCCTTTTTTTCCCCCTCTGTCTGTTTTTTTCTCTTCTCTTCCTTCAGCTAACAGCAAGGGCGTCCGTACAGGTCCGCACCGAAACCCAAAACGTAGCCTTCACGTGCGTCGTCAACTTCTGCTTAAACATCTACTACGGCACGCTGTACGCGTACACGCCCGAAGTACTGCCCAGCGCCCACCGCGGGACGGGGAACGGCCTGGCGGTCGCAGGGAACCGCGTCATGGGCATCTTGAGTGCCGTCATTGCCACGGTGGCTGACGTAAGTCGTTTTTCCCCAATCTCAAATTCCATTCTTCCCACTTTCTTTTCCCGGCTTGTGGAGGAGGGACTTTGGGGGTTTAGAAGGGAAGGAAAGTGGTAACAGGATATCGAGGGCGGCTGGCTGACGTGAGGACAGACGGGCACGCCGGTGCCGATATATATCTGCGCGGCGCTGTATGTGGTTATGGCGGGAGTGGCGGTGCTGTTTCCTTTTGAGCCGTATGGGAAGAGGAGTTCGTGAAAAGGGAGGATTTGCTGAGTCACGTCATGGCTTGTGTGAAGAAAAAAGATGGACACAAGTATTAAACTTCATTTTACATAGTAAATGACAGTTTAGCTAAAGTAGGAGCTATGGAAGAGTGCAAGAGGCTGGCTGGGTTAGGCATAATCGGTGCTAGATCAAGCTTAAAGCAAGATTCTGAATGTGCATATGGACAGCTTGCTTGGAGATTTCATTGTAAGGAATTACAAAGCTAGGAGACTGCTCGAGGAGGCTAAAGATTGCAGTGAATTGCAGTGAAGCTATACGAACCGTGCGAACCGTAGGCAATCGGCATCAGCCAACCTCACCGGACGACCTTCACTACTATCATTGGTCTCATTTCGAGCAGTCTAACAACTAGGCAACAGAGCTAAGCGAGATGAAATTTAGCCTTCTATGTATCCGACGTATAGCAACGATATCGACGGTTCGAGGGGGCTAAAGATTGCAGTGAAGCTGGACCCACCCACTTCACTTTTTCGATCGGCAAATTTCACTGCAATCTTTAGCCCGCCCAAGTAGTTCTATCAGTGTACTGGACGTGAGCCCCCAACAGGTACCCTTGTAATGGCTAAATAGTATCCCTGTAAGGCACTACTGTCAGTTCTGGTTGAGTGCAGCGCAGCCATTTCAGACCAGCCATTTTTTATAGCATAATGGTTTTTTTTTTTTTGAATCCATACACTTAACGTGGACATACGCCTTATGCACAAGGAAAAGAGTCTTAAGATAACAGTGCTTCCCCTGTTACGAAAATCTAAAAGATACTATATTTATAAGGCTATAAGCTTACCAATAGCTATAATTCATTATAGTAATCCCTCCTTAGTAAAAAAACGTATATTGTTGGTTTCATTACTGTTAGTGCTAAGGGCTTTCAGGATCAAAGCTCTGAGCTGTGTACTGTCGTTTTCGACAGTATCAGGTAGCCAAAATAGGTATCATCGCAACAAAACAACAACAATGACTATACCCGGATGCTTACTTAGTATTACGCCAATATTTTTCTGTTAACTCCATATCCTTTCGGCCTGCTTTGGATCGCGCATGAACTACTGAGTAACCCTAGCGCTACTCGCCGCTAGGTATTATCGGCAATCGTATGCTACCCATGACACTGCAATCCCTGGCATACTTGAGCAGTGTAACAACTAGGCAACAGAGTTAAGTGAGATACAATTCAGCCTTCTATATATCTGATGTATAGGAACGGTAAGTTTGGATTGACGGTTCGAGGGGGCTAAATATTGCAGTGCAGTCAGCGGCGTGAGGCGGAAATGAAGCTACGAAGTGAAGCGGAAGTGAAGCGAAAGAGGAAGTAAAATAACTGATTTTTACCGGGCAACGGCCTGGCTAACCTCACCGGATAACCTTTACTACTATCATTGGTCTCATCGAGCATTATATATGGAAAAGGGTGTATTAGACGGGAGTCCGCCTTCACTCGTTACACTGCAATCTCTAGTATGCTCGAGCAGTCTAACGACTAGGTAACAGAGCCAAGTAAGATGCAATTCAGCCTTCTATATATCTGACGTATAGGAACGGTAAGTTTAAGTTGACGGCTAAAGATTGCAGTGAAACTCACCTATATGACGTCAGCCCCTTATGTAACGTATTCCACCACTCATCCGGACACTGCAAAACTCACCAAAAATCGCGAAATCCGCCCCCCGCAATCTCAACAACGCCTTAGTAATAAACTCTAAAACTTAATATCTAGTCTTTAGTTCTAATTTTAAGACCTTTAGTAGAATTTTAGAGTAATAGATATAGTAGTTATTGAGATATCAGATTTTCATAGGTTTTTGGCCCCTAAAATTCTAGATCTCTAGAACTACTTAATGAAATTCTTCTTAGAGCCTAATAGTAGGTAGATAGTAGATATAAGAGCCTATATATAAAATTTTAAAGCTTATTATCCAGGCGTTGTTGAGATTGTAGGGGGGTAGTTTTCGCGATTTTTGGTGTATTTTGCAGTGTCCGGATGACTAGGGTGTCTGGATGAGTGGTGGAATACGTTAGAGTAGTTGCTTCTAGCTTCTGACAATAACCTTTAACGCCAGTACTAGTTTTTGTACTATTACTGTACTTTGGCCGTGCATCTACTATAAGTGAAAAGACATAGCAAGTTGACCCGACAAGCCCTAGTGCTATCATTGGCTTGCTTGATATGACGGTTCGAGGGGGCTAAAGATTGCAATGAGATTGCAGTGAAATACAACGACGCCCTTTGCCCTTTCATGTCGCGCCTCGTACCGATGGCAAGCAGCAAAGTTAAGCGAGACTGAAGTCAGCCTTCTATATATCTGACATATAGGAACGGTAAGTTCAGATCGACGTTTCGAGGGAGCTAAAGATTGCCGTGTAAGCCGGTCGTACTGCTACGCGATGATAACAAAATGGCGCATACCCAATCACGCATCGCCATTGCAATGCTTTAAGTTGGCGGCATTAGTAGATGGAATTCTGAAGCCGGTTATTGTTGGAAATAGGTATAGTATTTCAGCTGCAATTGAACGACGCATTACAGATCGTGGTCAACGTCGTGTCTACCTCTAAAGCGGTTGTAGATCATATATACATAGATCATTTAGGGAATCTTATGGGCCTCGCTTTTATTAGGACTCCCCTACGTTCTTAAGTATAGCTTCCTTTACGGGATCTCCGCAAGCCTCGTGGTTTGAAGAGCAAAAATTCCCTATCTTTGACTCTGTTTGACAATATCCTGGGACATCTGGTCGGATATCGAGCGTGACATTCAGCGTAGGTGGTTCAATATCTCGGATTCGCTGTGGTAAAGTGTGCTTCAACTGTAGCGTTCTTGCTTCGAGGCCCAGATTCGAGTTGTTAACGCCAATACTTCAAAGATCATTTAGAACCATAAGACTATGAAAAACTCATGATACTCAATTCATTAGGCTCCCTTCAGAGAATTGCAACAGGTAAGCGTTATATCTCATGGTGGGATCTAGGGTATATGAGAGAAGCAAAGCTACAAGGCTTGATAAAGCATTATTAAGGTACAGGTCATTTCATCCTTGCAACCCCGTGTACCAGTGTGGATCATCTCTTATTCATGAGCCTTGGCCCGACCAATCAACGATGATTCAAGGGCTTATGATGGTCTCTTATCATTCATGTTAGCACGCACACAAGTAGTCACAGGTTTCCCTTTGTATAGGTACTTAATTTTTGTTTCATGTCTTAGCCACCTCATGCTACGAGGTCTATAGACAGTCAAACAGTTTTAGAGAACACGATCAGAATCACTACTATTGTTGTGTGGCAATGGATCGTGGTGTTGGTATTAGAAAATCAGTGTTGCTTTTTGCAAACAAATACATATATTGCGACGGAGCTTCGCCATTGCCGAAAAACCCCAGCTTGCTGTTAGAACGGTCTGCAACCGATTTTATACTAGCTCCGACAAAGTGCTTTAGAAAATAGTCTGCGCGTGCATGCGCAATCATGCGAATCCACGCCCCCACGGCGGGACCACGGAGACGCCGTCCCGGCCATTTTACCCCACCCCTTCGCGCTCGGGTAATTAAATCTCGCCGATGGTGCAGAACCCAGGATTGCAACCGCTTGGCTAATTTGTGAACTGCATCAGATCATGGCCCCAAAACGTTCCACCTGCGAGTTGTTGAGTAATGCGCATCAGATCCGTAGCGAGTTCGAGGGTGACCTCCGTTTGATTATTGAATCTGTTAGAAAACGCCCATAGTTGTCGAATGACTGAGTTGGTAACTTGGAAAAAAAATCGACGCTCGTAAGTCAAGCGTTAAATTTAATAACGTCACGATGTATAGACATGTCCAACAATGAGTGGCAGAGTGAGCCTCTGACTCACGTGGTCGTCTTGTATAGGACTGTATGTGGTTCCCACAGCCCTACGGCATGACTCGTACCACTTCGCTTATAAATTTTTGCTCGGCCTTCGGGCTTTCGATCGCGACAACGATCATCTCTAAGAATGACCAGAACGGTGGAACTCTAACGCCGTGAGACCGAGTCTACGCAATGCAATCTTCTAGCAGGGCAACGCTTCCCACAACGATGGGTCCCCTAAAACTTATAGTTTTCGGAGACGCCAGCGCATTTGAGAAGTTGTTCGAGTATTGCGCATGCGCGTGGGGTCTTGGAGACCCTGTGTGGAAGGCCGCCGGACTGCGAGGCCCCCGCATAATGGCGTACGCCAATGCATGGAACGGCGCGTGGAGTGCTTGTCGTTTGGGAGGAAATACGAGTGTCGAAATCCGTGCGCACTACCTCATTCGTGGAGGCATCCTACCAACATAAACATATCGTGCAAGAAAGCATATGTTGAGTGACGTGCTGATTGCCGAATGTTAGCATCCGCCCTTGCATTGCGCAATTGTTCAGTAAGTTAGTCTGCGTTGATGTTGAAGTATTGAACGAAGCATACACAGCGACAGATTGACTTCGCCTAGGCATTACAGAAGCGACTCGTGATCTCGCCGATTTTCATGAGACCCAATGCAGAACCTCGGCAATGGAGTATATCCGGGCCTTACTCCCATTGTCAGGCATCCCGCCCCAGTCAAACGATTGTGTGGTCTGGAGAAGCATCAATGTTTTAGTAGGCTTTGGACCGAAGACTAGAACGCGGAGAAGATTGTGGCTGATTGTTAGGTCAGAAAGAGAAACAGTCGCACGCGTCAGTTTGTAGACGATAGATTCCAACCCAATAGTCTACGGGCCGTCCCTAGTTTGCCGATGAAAACGAACCACATCAAGATATTTATAAACCAGGATCTTTCTTCTGACTACATGGAGATTTACTTTCAAAAGTAAGGTTGACCGGAGGCAGATAATACGTTTAACGGTGCCCGACTCCAACTGGTCCGGAGGGTAAGCAACGCCCTCTTTCCATCTTGGCAGGATCTTCTCGGATCTGGGCTACAGAAGTGGGTGAAAGTCCGGTGCTCTCACAAAATTGTTGAGAGATAAGTATCACGTCCATTGCTCAAAATTCGTGCGAGGATAGAATCGGCAGTGGAATTGCTTGAGGGGCTTGAGGGCGTAATTGCAGTCCGAGGAGCTTCCTAGGTCTACGTCCATAGCCCCGTGCAGGTCACAGTGGATTGCACTATGTCTATAGTGCGACGAAGCCCATATGAGCATAGTTGTTAATTTGATACTGTGTGGTGATGTTACTTGTCGACTTGGCCATGCGCACAATGATGAACCTTCGTGGCTGTGAGGCACGCTTTGCCTAGATTTGGATCGGCCTCGACCGACAAGGATGGTGATGCCTATTGTTGGGACAAAGACACGAACATGTTCGACCGGCGGTGAAAGTAGAGCCCGAACAGAGAGTCAACGTAACAAGGAGCTATATTAAATTGATGAGACCTGAACGAGCCAACACGAGATCTCCCAGCAAGTTCGAACGCTAGGCTTTAGATTAACATGAAGGAACTAAGGTGCTGGAGCTGTAACGTACGAGTGGCGTGGAGAAAAGCCGCAACACAAGTCGTGTGACTGTTTCGCCCGTGACGTCTCGTCCAGGAGGCGGCAAGAGTCGCTTGGCTCACTTCGAGGTGGGTCTGGCAGGATTTAAGAACATCCGGGATACTGGGTGCGCCATGGCTGTCTTGCAGTGACGTCCTTGGTCGATGCTTTGAAATCCTTCGGCCTGACAGGGAAGCTGTCGGCCGTGGGTACCCCGCACTAATTCAAGATTGGCGGCATCTTGTGCAGAGCATGCATCATGGCAAAAAGATGCGAGTCGCGCGAGGTGTGGGATGGGCCACCTCGGTGCGTTAAAATTGAGCAGGATCTCACACGAGGGTGGAATAAAACTGGTGGCCACTCGCCGTCCTGCTCCGTCCGCACTTCGGTTTCTTTTTTCCTCAACAACATTCACGGCTTGCTAGTCCTCGTATCTGACTACTACCTATAAGATAAAACTGGACTACTTTGCATCGATACCCTCGGGAATCGGTGAACATGTCTTTTTCGACGTTGCCGACGGAGCTGCGGCATATGGTCATTGAGGAGGTGCTCTCCACGCCCTTTGCGCCGCCTAGCGTCCCTAGCGAAGTCCGCTCTGAGAACTGGTTCTATCCCTACGAGGAAAACATACGAAGGCATTCGCACGCACTGGTTGGAGAGATAGAGTGCAATCCCGCCATTGCATTCAACACACAGGGTCCATGGGGACCACAGTACCTGCCACTGCTGCTGGTGAGCAAATCGTTCAGGGCGGACACTCGAGATGTCATGCGACGGGTCGGGAGCTCCCTACCACCCACGCTCGACGTGATGCTCGAGCGTGATGGCGACTTCAAAGCGACGTGGTTGCTTGTACCTCCATCTATAGAGTCCGAAACCGACATTGTCACTATCAATCTGCGCACTCTGGGATGCATGACGATTTTTGGTGCACCTGGTTCAAAAAACGGTGGGCTCCACTTGATTCAAGCCTCACTCTAGCTTGCTAATCATATTCGCGTTAGTTCCTTTCAAGCGCAACGCCAATGTCTCTGTCGATAGGCTACTAAGGCGCATTACCTCGATTGGACTTAGCCCCTATGGTAAAAATCGCGAAATATTTGGTACCCAAATCCGACACCTACGTATAAACGTTATCGCTCCCGAAGACATGGATGAAAGTCTCGGGTATGATGAGAGAGCGCCTTTAGCAGCCCGGCTCAGTGAGTACCTGAGTCTAGGCCATTTCGAAGATTTAAGCTCCAAGATTGACGATATCGAAATTTGTGTCGATCAAAGGAGAGCTTATCATCTCTCAAACGACAAAAACTACTTCAAGCTGGAGTGGTCCCATAAATGGCGGCGCGATAGCGCCATGGAGGAGTAGAATGCTTGCTTTAGCCCTCTATCCTATGGAGCTGGCTTCTGCACCAGCTTGCAACACTAATAGCACTTGCCATCTTATCATTAGGCAGTAATTACGAATCGCTTATTTACCAATAATCAAACCTTTATAATCCTTCCACGTACTGTTATTTACTTTGAGACGCTGCACACAGTAAACTGATCCTGCTGAAGAGGTTCGAATTGCCAAAAAGCAGCGGTATCTTCCATGCTCTTTTGTTGCTGATTTGATCTAAGGTATATAACGTGTTCCAACACTCAGTAGCACACACCAGTCAGTGGCACATCCCCAAAATTCACCCAAAATCGTGAAAACGAGCCCCCTGCAATCTCAATAACGCCTAAGCAATAATGCATCATCCCTAGGTCTATATCATCTGTATCTCCCATGTTGTCGTTATATCTAACGTTATCTTCTGTATCATCTTTATCCAATCCGTTGTAAAGTCCATCATACGCGTATACCGCGCGCACTATAGTATTCTAGAATGGATTCAGCAGTTCTCTATTATGGAGGAATACGTCCATTTCGAGCGTGCTCCTAGTTGCCGTTAGTTCCCATAAATAAGTACTAGATGAAATTTATACTCCTCTTAGAATCCAAACCCGAAGAAATCGTAGGATAAGTATGTGACCATGTATTATAACTTCTTTTAGATTCTAAGAGTAATAGGTATTACAGCCAGGTAGATAATATTTTTTTTAGAATTTTCTTAGGTATTTGGCCCCTAAAACGCTCGATCTATAGAACCAATTAATAAAATTCTACTAGAGCTTAACAGAGGCTACAAAATAGATATATATAAAATCTAAGAGCTTACTGCCCAGGCGTGGTTGAGATTACAAGGGGCTGGTTTTCACGGTTTTGGGTGAATCTTGGGGCGTCTCCGATCTCATCATATCCCCCTTCCACGACCTGAGACTGGACATCTGGCTGCAGCTCGGTACATGGTGATCGGTAGTGAAGGGCTCGAGAAGCATGAAGATGTGGCGGGCTTGAGCAGGTCTTTTGTTTGGTCACTCGTTCTCCTTCTTCCCGGTCGGCCACCCTGCTGCCTCTTCCCGCCATGTTCTGACCTGGTTATATGCTTCGTTCTGCTCGGTCGATAGTGTTGGATTGAAGCAGACACATTCTGCCCTTAGGCTCGTCACTGGCTGTGTCGGGTCAGTAAGGCATGTTGCCAAAATCGCTGTCATCCAGGATTCATGCCTTGATTTTCGACCTTAAGCTCGTCACTTGCTCTGGCGTTAGGTCTGCATACCAACAATACGCCGGCTGCGTAAATCCGTACTCTTTCAGCAACTCGACATCGGTTTCTTCGCTTGGTATGACGGAGAATTGTGCCTTTTCACCACGCCAATGGCGCGATACTGGGCACGAGGGTACGTGTTGTTTGACCATGACTAGATGCAGAATTCAAGCGCGCAAAAGCGTAATGTGGGATTTTTTCTGTTTTAGTCGTGGGTGTGGAGTCAATTAATCAACTTGCACACGGTGGAGTTGATGGGTGGGAGCTGAGTAGGCTATGCAGGGGGCCGAAGTGTGGCGTTCGGGTAACCTTTGTTCCAGTGAGATTGCTGATGACTGAACAGCGAGATGCGACACCGCACTTGGAATTCCGCTGCTGACTTCCGACAGTAAGAGCGTTATTCTAGCAAAAAAAGGAATTTGTTCAAACTATTACGGGGGCATGGCTTTCATCCTAAGAGCCTCTTTGGCACTGGATTGGGTAGCCATCTCGCTCCCGCTCTTCGGCGCATACTAGCACACATAGTTCTCGGTTCCACCTGAAAAAAGCCGCATGGAACTAGCTAGATAGGCTGAGCAACTGGGCTCGTCTTTTTGGACTACTGGGATCGATACCACCATAAGGATTATCTGGGCATTGTGTGCCTCCGTAGCGACCACAAGTATGAAAACGGACTATTGTTCTGCCCCGCATTTTGATTAGCGTCGCATCGGTCGTCCGTGATTCCATTGGCTTGTCTCTCACGGAGCTCAATGTAAT
>Ga0247757_10000589_pt1 | contig 29501 bp, 27 predicted proteins | sample UWRJL126311R4_FD_180929 | JGI IMG/M metagenome (GOLD analysis project Ga0247757, IMG submission 180929) | Plant litter microbial communities from Arlington Agricultural Research Station in Wisconsin, United States - UWRJ-L126-311R-4 | ecosystem: Environmental > Terrestrial > Plant litter >... | reverse complement strand
GTGGGGATCGGGGTGCTGCTGATCGTCGCGTACATCATCTTCCTCGTCGCCATCATCGGCACGGCGGCGGCCTCCGGATACTCCTCGGACTTCTGAGCGAGGGCTGGACGTCGTCCGGGTCGAACGGCCCGGCGCGTTGACGGTCTCTCAGGGTGCTGCCAGGATGGGGGCGCCATCCAGCACCTATCGACGTAAGGAGCACTCACCATGAGTGACGCCACGCCCACCCCGCCGACGCCCGAGCAGCAGCCCACGACCCCGCCGGCCGCCGGCTCGGTCCCGCCCGCCGCTCCGGCTGCCCCGGCCTACGCGCCCGGAACCCCGGTCAAGCAGACCCTCAGCCTCGTCTCGTTCATCGTCGGCCTCGCGTCCTTCGTGCTCGCGTTCGTCTCCGGCATCGGGTTCATCCCCGGCATCGTCGCGGTCATCCTCGGCTTCATGGGCAAGTCGCGCGAGCCGCAGGCCCCGAAGTGGATGTGGCTCGTCGGCATCATCGCCGGTTTCGTCGCGATCGGCCTCGGCCTGATCTTCGGCATCATCGCCATCATCGCGGTCATCGCGATCGCCTCGGCCGGAACGGTCAGCAGCTCCTACTGAGCCACCCTGCGACGGGGTCGGGCACGCGCCCGGCCCCGTCGTCGTCTCCGGGACCGATCCGTCAGAGCCGGTCGGCGAGGATCGCGACCCGGGCCCCGGCGACCCGGGTCAGCACCAGCACGGCGCTCTCCGTGCCCCGCAGCCCGAGCTTCGTGCGGAATGCCGCCGGATCGACGTCGACGCCGCGCTTCTTGATCTCGAGCGTGCCGATCCCGCGGGACGCGAGCTCGCGCTTCAGCGTCTTCACGTCGAGCGGGAACCGTTCGCGCACCCGGAACGCCGCCCCGAACGGCGTCGCCGGCTCCCGATCGGTCGTGATCCAGGCGATGGTCGGGTCGAGCATCCGGCCGTCGATCCGCCGGGCGAGGTCGCCGATGAGGCGGGCGCGGATGACGGCGCCGTCCGGCTCGACGAGGAAGTCGCCCAGCTCCCCGGCCTCCGCATCCTCCGCGTCGGTCGCGCCCGTCAGCTCCGCCGCCCCGTGCGCACCGAGCACGAGCGCCGCGCGCCCGACGCCCGGTCGCTGCAGTCCGCCGGCCCACACCGTCGCCTCGACGACCTCGCGGTCCGCCGAGACCCACTGCCACTCGGCGTCGGCGGGCAGGAGCCCGTGGTCGATCGCCGGCCCGAGCTTGACGCCGATCGGCAGCCGCTCGGCGAGGGCGAAGGTCCAGTCGAGCGCGGGGGACCACGCGGCGGGATCGCGGCGCCGCACGCCCTCGGCGCGGCGCGCCGGATCGAGCCAGGCGGCGCCGACTCCCGCGAGGTCGGTCGTCTCGGCCGTCCCCTGCTCGACGCGCGCCGACGGGAACGGCGCGAGGTTGTAGGAGGCGAGGGCGGCGGTCACCTCGTCGCGCTCGATCGCGAGAACGCCGAGGTCGAGGCCCGCGACGGCCATCGCGTCGGCACCGATGCCGCAGCCGAGGTCCGCGACGACGTCGACACCCGCGTCGCGGAACCGTCCCGCGTGCACGGCGGCGACGCGCAGCCGCGTGGCCTGCTCGAGGCCGTCGGCGGTGAACAGCATCCGGTCGGCGAAGTCCCCGAACTTGGCGCGCGCCCGGGATCGCAGACGCGCCTGCTCGAGGACGGCCGCCACGAGCGCCGGCGGATGCCCCGCCCCGCGCAGCCGCGACACGATCCGCACGACGTCACCCGATGCGTCGACCGGCCCGACCTCGTCGAGCAGCCGGAGCCCCTCGGGCGTGAGCAGCGCGCGCAGCTCCCCGGCATCCATGCGGGCGACGATACCGGCTGGCACTCGCGTTGTCGGAGTGCCAGCGACGCGCTATGGTGGATGCTGGCACTCCCGATCGGAGTGTGCCAACCCCTAGAACTTGGAAAGAGGTCTCACGTGTCGGTCTCCATCAAGCCGCTCGAGGATCGCATCGTCATCAAGCAGGTCGAGGCGGAGCAGGTCACGGCGTCGGGTCTCGTGATCCCCGACACCGCGAAGGAGAAGCCGCAGGAGGGCGAGGTCGTCGCCGTCGGCCCCGGCCGCATCGACGACAACGGCAACCGCGTGCCGCTCGACGTCGCCGTCGGCGACAAGGTCCTGTATTCGAAGTACGGCGGCACCGAGGTGAAGTTCGGCGGCGAGGACCTGCTGGTCCTCTCGGCGCGCGACGTGCTCGCGATCGTCGGCTGACGAACAGCGCTCCGTCTTCGGGCCCCGTCGCGAATGCGGCGGGGCCTTCGGCGTCCCCGGGGACGGGTCTCGCGTTCGCGATCGGCGCCTATCTGCTCTGGGGGATGCTGCCCGCGTTCTTCCTGCTGCTGCAGCCGGCGGGGGCGTGGGAGGTCGTGGCGTTCCGCGTGGTGTGCTCGCTCGGCGTGTGCGTCGTGCTGCTCCTCGTCACGAACGGATGGCGGCGCCTCTGGGCGGTGATCCGCACCCCACGGCTGCTCCTCGGCCTCGCCCTCGCGGGCGTCGTGCTCTACGTCAACTGGCAGGTCTTCGTGCTCGCCGTGCTGGGCGGCGACGTCGTGCAGGGCGCGCTCGGCTACTTCATCAACCCGGTCTTCACGGTGCTGCTCGGCGTGATCTTTCTGCGGGAGCGCGCGCGGCCGGCGCAGTGGGTGGCGATCGGCGTCTCGGTGGCCGCGATCGTGGTGCTGATCGTGGGCTACGGATCCGTGCCCTGGATCGCGCTCATCCTCACGGCCTCGTTCGGCACCTACGGCCTCGTCAAGAAGCGGCTCGGACCGCGGGTCGACGCGATCTCGGGTCTCACCGTCGAGACGACCTTGCTCGTGCCGGTCGCGATCGTGCAGCTCGCGATCGTGGGGGCGACCTCCGGACTCGTGTTCGGCTCCCACGGACCGGTGCAGCTCATCGCGACCCTGCTCTCGGGCGTCGCGACCGGGGCGCCGCTCCTCCTCTTCTCGGCGGCGGCCCGCCGGCTCCCGCTCGTGAGCCTCGGACTCGCCCAGTACCTGACGCCGGTCCTCCAGTTCCTCTTCGGGGTGCTGTGGCTGCACGAGGCGATGCCGACCGAGCGCTGGATCGGCTTCGCGCTCGTGTGGATCGCGCTCGTGATCCTCGTGGTCGCCGCCCGGCGACGCGCACCCCGGGCGCTCCCGGCCTCCGCGGAGTCCGCCTGAGCGCGCGGTAGGGTCGCGGCAGACCCGTCAGCCCGACCCGAGAGGATGACGATGCCGCGCGTCCCCCGCGGTCGCGGCGTCCGTGCCGCCCTCGGTGCGCTCGCCCTCGCCGGCCTGCTCGCCGCCTGCACCTCCGCCCCGACCACCGCGTCGTCGACCACCCCCACGGCGACCCCGTCGGCCGCGGCGACGCCCGTCGGCGATGCGGCGTTCACGGTCGGCACGCTCCTCCCGACGAGCGGCGGAGCCGCGTACGTCACGCCGCCGATGGCCGCGGGCGTCGCGCTCGCGGTCGCCGACGTCAACGCGGCCGGCGGCGTCAACGGCAAGCCGGTCGCGCTCGTCGCCGACGACTCGGGCGACGCCTCGACCCCCACCGCCGAGGCCTCGTACGCCGACCTCGTGGCCAAGCACGCCGACGTCGTGATCGGCCCCGCCTCCTCCGCGCTCGCGCAGCGCCTGCTCGCCCCCGCCCAGAAGGCGGGCGTGCCGATGGTGTCTCCCGCGGCCGGTTACCCGCAGCTGGCGAGTCAGAAGGACTTCTTCCGCACGATCCCGGCATTCGGTCACGAGGGAGCCGCGCTCGGAGCGACGCTGCCGGCGAAGGGCGCGAAGAAGGTCGTGCTCGTCGCGACGCAGGAGGCGCTCGGCTCCTCGATCGCCGACCCGCTGAAGACGGCGCTCGCCGCGCACGGCGGGACGCTCGCGGCGACCGTCGATGTGCCGCTCAGCGGCGCCGACGCGAACGCGGTCGCGGCGCAGGCGAAGGCGGCCGCCCCCGACGCGGTCGTGCTCGCCACGCCCGACAACGGGGACCTCACGAGGGCGCTCATCACGGCCCTCTCCGGCGCGGGGCTCGGCGGCGGCCGGCTCTGGCTGACCGGGCAGAACCTCGCCGACTACTCGCAGGCGCTCCCGGCGGGTCTGCTGAACGGCGTCAACGGGATCCTCGAGGGAGCCGACGCCGACGCGGGTCTGCAGGCGCGGCTCAAGGGCGTGCAGGCCGACCTCGGCTCGTTCCAGTACGCGGCCGAGGCCTACGACGCCGTGATCCTGGCCGCCCTCGCCGCGCAGACCGCGCACGCGAACACCGGGACGGCCGTCGCGCAGGGCATCGTCGCCGCGTCCGCACGGGGCATCAAGTGCGGCAGCTACGCCGAGTGCGTCGATGCGCTGCGCACCTCGCCCGACATCGACTACGACGGCCTGAGCGGGACGCTCGACCTCGACGCGACGGGTGCGCCGACGTCCGGCAGCTACGGGCTGTACGCCTACACCGCGGAGAACAAGTACGCGCGAACGGGGACCGTCCGGGGGTGATCCCCGCGGGAATGCGGGCGCGGCACCGACCGTTAGAGTGAAACACCGGTCTCCACCGTCGCAGCCGGCCCCGTTCCGTTCCCGCACCCCGGAGGACCAGGCATGGACCAGCCGCACGACCCGTTCGCCTTCGTCGGACTCACCTACGACGACGTCATGCTGCTGCCCGGACACACCGACGTGATCCCGAGCGAGGCCGACACGGCCTCCCGCCTCACGCGCCGCATCTCGCTGCACTCCCCGCTCGTCTCGAGCGCGATGGACACCGTGACCGAGTCGCGCATGGCCGTCGCGATGGCGCGTCAGGGCGGCATCGGCGTGCTGCACCGCAACCTCTCGATCGAGGACCAGGCGGCGCACGTCGACAAGGTCAAGCGGTCCGAGTCGGGCATGATCACGAACCCCGTCACCACGACGCCGAACGCGACGGTCGCCGAGGTCGACGAGCTCTGCGGACGCTTCCGCGTCTCCGGCCTCCCGGTCGTCGAGGGCGACGGCACCCTCGTCGGCATCATCACCAACCGCGACATGCGCTTCGTCTCGCAGTTCGAGGCGGCGTCCACGCTCGTGCGCGATGTCATGACCAAGGCCCCGCTCGTCACGGCGCCCGTCGGCATCGACCCGGACGACGCGATCGCGATCTTCGCGCAGCACAAGATCGAGAAGCTCCCGCTCGTCACCCCCGACGGCAAGCTCGGCGGACTCATCACGGTCAAGGACTTCGACAAGAGCGAGAAGTACCCGAACGCGACGAAGGACGACGCCGGCCGCCTGCGCGTCGGCGCCGCGATCGGCTTCTTCGGCGACGCGTGGGACCGCGCGGGCCGGCTGCTCGACGCGGGTGTCGACGTGATCGTCGTCGACACCGCCAACGGCGACTCGAAGGGCGTGCTCGACATCATCGCCCGTCTCAAGGCCGATCCGGCGTTCGCCGGCGTCGACGTGATCGGCGGTAACGTCGCGACCCGCTCGGGTGCGCAGGCGCTCGTCGACGCGGGAGCCGACGCCATCAAGGTCGGGGTCGGCCCCGGCTCCATCTGCACCACCCGCGTCGTCGCGGGCGTCGGCGTGCCGCAGGTGACCGCGGTCTACGAGGCGTCGCTGGCTGCGCGGCCGGCCGGCGTGCCGGTGATCGCGGACGGCGGCCTCCAGTACTCGGGCGACATCGCGAAGGCGCTCGTGGCGGGCGCCGACACCGTCATGCTGGGCTCGCTCCTCGCGGGCACCGACGAGGCGCCCGGCGACCTCGTCTACGTCAACGGCAAGCAGTTCAAGAACTACCGCGGCATGGGATCGCTCGGCGCGCTCAGCGACCGCGGCAAGAAGACCTCGTACTCGCGTGACCGCTACTTTCAGGCGGACGTGCCGTCGGATGCGCAGCTGATCCCCGAGGGCATCGAGGGCCGCGTGCCCTACCGCGGTGCGCTCGGCGCGACCGTCTACCAGCTCGTCGGGGGCCTGCGGCAGTCGATGTTCTACGTCGGCGCCCGCACGATCCCGGAGCTCCAGGCGAACGGCCGCTTCGTGCGGATCACCCCCGCGGGCCTCAAGGAGTCGCACCCCCACGACATCCAGATGACGGTCGAGGCGCCGAACTACTCGCGCTGACCGCTCCGCGCGGGGTCGGGCGGGCACCGTGCTCCAGCACGGTGCGGTCGGACGGGGATACGTCTGGCTCCGGCAGCGCCCTTCTCCCTCCCGACTGATCGTCGGTCGGTGTCGTCCACCGGTCGACAGGGCCCACGCCCGCGCCGCTCGTCGACGCGCGATCGTCGCCGCATGCTCGAGCCGCGCGATCTCCTCCGTCGTACCGCCGACCTCGCGGAGAGCGGATGGTCGCCACGCGCCATCCGCTCGGCGGTGGCGCGAGGCCACCTGACGCGCCTGCGCCGGGGCTGGTACGTCGACACCGAGGTGTGGCGTGACTGCGACGAGCGCCGTCGGCACGTACTGCGCATGAGCGCGGCGGACGGCGACCAGGTCGACGCGGTGTTCGCGGGACGATCCGCCGCGGCCGCCTGGGGGATCCCGCTCTTCGACCCGTGGCCGAGCGACGTGCTCCTGCTCGACCGACAGCGCGGCGGGGGCGCTTCCGAGCCGGGCGTGCGCCGGACGGTGATCGTAGCGAAGGATGCGCCGATCGTGCGCCATCGCGGATTCCGGGTGACATCGCTCGCGCGGACGGTCGTCGACCTCGCCGCGCGCGAGGGAGCCGGAACGGGCCTCGTCGCAGCCGATTGGGCCCTCGCCGGAGGGCTCTCCGCCCGCAAGATCGCGAAGACGGCCCACGAACGCCGGTCCGCCTACGGGCGCGCCGCGATCCAGACCACCCTGTCGCTGATGGACGGCCGAAGCGAGTCGCCGGGGGAGTCGGCCGCACGGTTCGCCATCCACGAGCTCGGCTTCGCGGTGCCGGAGCTGCAGGCGGGCGTCGCCGACGGCATCCGCGTGGACTTCCTGTGGCGGGAGGCGGGTGTCGTCGGCGAGTTCGACGGCATGGTGAAGTACGTCCGCGAGGAGTTCACCGGCGGTGATCCGGCTCGGGTGCTCTGGCGCGAGAAGCGCCGCGAGGACCGGATCCGGGCGCTCGGCCTCCGCGTGGTCCGCATCGTGTTCGACGATCTCCGCGTGCCGCAGCGGCTGGCCGCCGAACTCCGTCGCGCCGGCGTCCCGCGACGGAGAACCGTGCGTTCGGAGCCAGAAGTATCCGGGTCGAAGCGCACCGTGCTGGAGCAAAGCGCGTGAGGGTCCGGGGTCGGAGCCGCCCCGTAGGCTGAACGCGTGAGCGACATCGAGATCGGGCGGGCCAAGCGGGCGAAGCGGGCGTACACGTTCGACGACATCGCGATCGTGCCGAGCCGCCGCACGCGCGACCCGCAGGACGTCAGCGTCAGCTGGACGATCGACGCGTTCACGTTCGAGATGCCGGTCCTCGCGGCCCCGATGGATTCGGTCGTGAGCCCGCAGACCGCCATCGCCATCGGGCAGCTCGGCGGTCTCGGGGTCCTCGACCTCGAGGGCGTCTGGACCCGCTACGAGGACCCGGAGCCGGTGCTCGCCGAGATCCGGGGGCTCAGCGACGCCGACGCGACCACGCGCCTCCAGCAGATCTACGCGGAGCCGGTCAAGCCCGAGCTCATCATCCAGCGCCTCGCCGAGATCCGTGCCGCGGGCGTGCCCGTCGCGGGCGCGCTGAGCCCGCAGCGCACGGCCGAGTTCAGCGACGTCGTCGTGGGCGCGGGCGTCGACCTGTTCGTGATCCGCGGCACGACCGTGAGCGCGGAGCACGTCAGCAAGACGACCGAGCCGCTCAACCTCAAGAAGTTCATCTACGAGCTCGACGTGCCCGTCATCGTCGGCGGCGCGGCCACCTACACCGCCGCGCTGCACCTCATGCGCACGGGGGCCGCCGGCGTGCTGGTCGGCTTCGGCGGGGGAGCCGCCTCCACCACGCGCACCGCGCTCGGCATCCACGCGCCCATGGCCACGGCCGTCGCGGAGGTCGCCGGCGCCCGCCGCGACTACCTCGACGAGTCGGGCGGCCGCTACGTGCACGTCATCGCCGACGGCGGCCTCGGCACCTCCGGCGACATGGTCAAGGCCATCTCGATGGGCGCCGACGCCGTCATGCTCGGCTCGATCCTCGCGCGCGCCGAGGAGGCGCCCGGCGGCGGCTGGCACTGGGGTGCGGAGGCGCACCACGAGGAGCTGCCGCGCGGCCACCGCGTGCAGGTCGGCACGGTCGCACCGCTCGCCAAGGTCCTCTTCGGCCCGTCGAGCGCGGCGGACGGCCGCACCAACGTGATGGGCGCGCTGCGCCGCTCCATGGCGACCACCGGGTACTCGGACCTCAAGGAGTTCCAGCGGGTGGAGGTCGTCGTCGCGCCCTACACGCAGAGCTGACGCGCTCGCCGACGGCGAACCACCCGACCTCCCAGAAACGCTCTCGGTAGAGTGGAGCCATGGTCGACGTCCGCCGTGTGAAGCTCCCCGGGGTGGGGATCCTGCACACCTTCGTGACCGACGACGGCGGCAAGGTCGGCGTCATCACCCACCGCTCCGGCTCGAGCGACCTCATCTCGTTCGCCGACGCGGACGACAAGGACCACGCCCGCAAGGTCTCCCTCCGGCTCGACGAGGACGAGGCGCACACCCTCGCCGAGCTCCTCGGCGGCACCCGGATCACGGAGTCGCTCAGCGGCCTCGACCAGGTGCCCGGTCTGTCGATCGACTGGTTCCACGTCGACTACGACGACCACATCGCCGGGCAGCCGCTCGGCGACATGACGGCCCGCGGGCTCGCCGGCGTGACCGTCGTGGCGGTCGTGCGCGCCGAGGTCGCGAACCCCGCTCCCGATGCCCAGTTCAAGGTCTTCCCGGGCGACACGCTCGTGCTGGCCGGCGCGCCCGAGAAGGTCGCTAAGGCCTTCCACTTCTACCGCGCCGGCGAGTTCGCGAAGTCCGAGGTCGTCGCTCCGCCGGGCGTCTGATGCACCTCGCCGCCCAGGCCACCGCCGAGAACATCGGCCAGGAGCTCCTGGTCTTGGGCGTGCTGTTCGTCATCGCCTACGTGCTCGGACGGCTCGGCAAGCTCATCGGGCTCCCCGCGATCCCGATCTACATGCTCGTCGGGCTCATCGCGAGTCCGAACTTCCACTTCTTCCCGCTCGAGGTGCCGTCCGCGAACGTGCACCTGATCGCGATCTTCGGGCTCATCTTCCTGCTGTTCAACCTCGGCCTCGAGTTCGATCAGGACGCCTTCTTCGGCAACTTCCGGAGCCTCATCATCTCGGGCGGCAGCCGCATCCTCATCAACTTCGGGATCGGCTTCCTCTTCGGCCTCTGGGTCGGCTGGGGCACGCGCGAGGCGCTCATCATCGCGGGGATGACGGCCACCAGCTCCAGCGCGATCATCACGAAGCTGCTCATCGAGCTCCGCCGTCTCGCGAACAACGAGACCCCGACGGTCCTCGGCATCGCCGTCGTGGAGGACGTCTTCATCGCGATCTACCTCGCGATCGTGACGGTCATCCTCAACGGCAAGACGGACGTCTGGGCGATCGTCGGCGAGCTCGCGATCTCGTTCGGGTTCCTCATCGCGATGTTCGCGCTCGCGCGCTGGGGCGGCAAGATCGTCTCGCGGCTCATCGGCACGCGCGACGACGAGCTGTTCACCATCCTGTTCTTCGGCCTCGCGGTCGCGTTCGGCGGGATCGGCGAGCTGCTCGGCGTCTCGGACGCGATCGGCGCCTTCCTCATCGGGCTCGTGCTCGGCGCGACGCGGTTCCGCGGACGGATCGAGCAGCTCGCGCTGCCGTTGCGCGACGTCTTCGCGGCGTTCTTCTTCCTCGAATTCGGGCTCGCCCTCGATCCGTCGCTGTTCGGGTCGGTGCTCGTGCCGGTGATCCTGGCGGTCGTCCTGACCCTCGTGCTCAACACGGCCGGCGGACAGCTCATCGCGTGGCTCAACAAGCTCACGCCCGCCGAGGGCCTCAACGTCAGCGCGATGCTGCAGAACCGCGGCGAGTTCGCGCTCATCCTCGCGACGCTGGCCGCGGGGGCCGGGCTGAACCCCAAGCTCACGCCGTTCGCGGGCCTCTACGTGCTGATCATGGCGATCGTCGGGCCGGTCCTGGCGGTCAACTCCGAGCGGATCGGCGGCCTCTTCGGGCGGCGCAAGCGCCGGATCGCGGTGGCCGGGCCCGTCAACGTGGAGCGGGAGGCGGAGCTCGCGCTCGCCGAGGCCGCGATGTCGGACGACGATAGTGCGCCGGCGTTCGAGGTGTCGGCGGGCGAGGTGAAGCCCACGAGCGTCGCCGCGTCGGAGCGCGCCGACCTCGACCTCGACGACGTCGACCCGTACGCGGCGGAGCAGCGGCTCGCCGAGCAGGCGCGTGACCAGTCCGACGGCGGTCGTCGACGGGATCCGGAGTACTGATGAGCGTCGACACCCGCCCCGCGGTCGACGACCCGGTGACGTTCGGCCGCGTCGCGCGACGTCCGCGCTGGATCGCGGCGCTGATCCTCGCCCTCGCCCTCGCCGCGGGCTTCGCCTGGCTCGGCCAATGGCAGCTCGGGCGGAGCATCGCGTCGGCCCCGAGCGACGGACCGGACACCGAGAGGGTCGCTCCGCTCACATCGTTCGCGACGACGAACACGAGCTTCCGCGACGACCAGCTCGGCCGGCTGGCCTCGGTCGACGCGCGGCTCGTGCCGGGCGACTGGGTGCTCCTCAGCGACCGTCTCAACGGCGGCACGGAGGGGTGGTGGCTCGTGGGCCACGCCGTGACCTCCGACGGGGCGGACCTCGCAGTCGCCCTGGGCTGGGCGCCCACGAAGGCGGCGGCGCGTGCCGCGGAGGCGACCGCGACGATCCCGACGCCCCTCGTCGGCCGGTACCTGCCGACCGAGGCGCCCGACATGCCGAGCGTCGAGAAGGGCGTGCAGTCGGCGTCGTCGGTCGCGGCGTTCATCAACCAGTGGCAGGACTTCAGCGGCACGGTGTACCCGGGCTACCTCGTGTCGCACGCGCCGCCGTCGGGCCTCGACAGGATCGACTCCCCGAAGCCGATCCCGCCCGAGGCGCTCAACTGGCTCAACCTCTTCTACGCGATCGAGTGGGCCGTCTTCGCGGGCTTCGCGATCTACCTCTGGTACCGGCTGGTGAAGGACGTCGTGGAGCACGAGAACGAGCCGGAGCCCTCAGACTCCGACCAATAGAATCGGGGCATGCCCGCCGGACCCCGCCCCGAGGACATCCCCCGCATCCGGATCGTGCTCGCGATCTTCCGGGTCTCGGCGATCGTCACCGGCATCTTCCTCCTCGGCCTCTGCACGATGATGGTGCTCCGCTACGGATTCCACGTCGACATCGAGGTGGGCGGCTCGCAGGGCTTCGTCGCCCTGCAGCAGCCGAAGCTCATCGAGGCGCTCAACTTCTCGACGTTCGAGCTCATCACCCACGGCTGGCTGTACGTGCTCTACCTCGGCCTCGACTTCCTGCTCTGGCGCATGCTCCGGTTCTCGTTCGGACGGTTCCTGTGGTTCGCGCTCGGGGGCATCATCCCGTTCCTCTCGTTCTACTTCGAGTTCAAGATCCCGGCCTACGTGAACGCGCGCCTCGCCGAGGCGGAGGCGCGCACCGCGACCCGGACGGAGGTGGCCGCGTGAGCGACCCGACGCTCGCCCCCGAGGACGCCGCCGCACGCGAGCACCGTCCCGTCCTCGTCGTCGACTTCGGCGCCCAGTACGCGCAGCTGATCGCACGCCGGGTGCGCGAGGCCGGCGTCTACAGCGAGATCGTGCCGCACACCATCTCGGCCGAGGAGCTCGCGGCGAAGGACCCGGCCGGCATCGTCCTGAGCGGCGGGCCGTCGAGCGTCTACGAGGAGGGCTCTCCCGCCCTCGACCCCGGCATCCTGCAGCTCGGCGTGCCGACGCTCGGCATCTGCTACGGCTTCCAGGTCATGGCGCAGCAGCTCGGCGGCGAGGTCGCGAAGACCGGGCGCCGCGAGTACGGCTCGACGCAGGTGCACGTCGCGCACGCGGAGTCGTTCCTCGCCGAGCAGCCGGCGGAGCAGACCGCGTGGATGTCGCACGGCGACTCCGTTGTGAAGGCGCCGGAGGGCTTCGAGGTCCTCGCGAGCACGGCCGACACCCCCGTCGCGGCGTTCGGCAGCGATGAGCGTCGGCTATACGGCGTGCAGTGGCACCCCGAGGTGCGCCACTCGGCGCACGGCCAGACCGTGATCGAGAAGTTCCTGCACGAGTCGGCGGGCATCGCGGCGGACTGGAACAGCGGCTCCGTCATCGCCGATCAGATCGCGCGGATCCGCGCCCAGGTCGGCACCGGCAAGGTCATCTGCGGGCTCTCCGGCGGTGTCGACTCCGCGGTCGCCGCGGCGCTCGTGCACGCGGCGGTCGGCGACCAGCTGGTCTGCGTCTTCGTGGATCACGGCCTCCTCCGCCAGGACGAGCGCGAGCAGGTGGAGCGCGACTACGTGGCCGCTACGGGCGTGCGGCTCGTGACCGTCGACGCCGCGGACCGCTTCCTCGACGCGCTCGCCGGGGTCAGCGATCCCGAGACCAAGCGCAAGATCATCGGCCGCGAGTTCATCCGCGTGTTCGAGCAGGCGCAGGCCGATCTCGTCGCCGAGGCGGCGAGCGAGGGCGACCCGATCCGCTTCCTCGTCCAGGGCACGCTCTACCCGGACGTCGTGGAGTCGGGCGGCGGCTCCGGCACCGCGAACATCAAGTCGCACCACAACGTCGGCGGCCTGCCGGAGGACCTGCAGTTCGAGCTCGTCGAGCCCCTGCGCACCCTGTTCAAGGACGAGGTCCGCGCGATCGGCCGCGAGCTCGGACTGCCCGAGGTCATCGTCGGGCGCCAGCCGTTCCCGGGGCCGGGGCTCGGCATCCGGATCGTCGGCGAGGTGACGCGCGAGCGACTCGAGCTGCTGCGCGAGGCGGATGCGATCGTGCGCCACGAGCTCAGCGCCGCCGGGCTCGACGGCGAGATCTGGCAGTGCCCGGTCGTGCTGCTCGCCGACGTCCGTTCGGTCGGCGTCATGGGCGACGGCCGTACCTACGGTCACCCGATCGTGCTGCGCCCGGTGTCGTCGGAGGACGCGATGACCGCCGACTGGACGCGGCTGCCCTACGAGCTGCTGGCCCGCATCTCGAACCGGATCACGAACGAGGTCGCCGGGGTCAACCGGGTCGTGCTCGACGTCACGTCGAAGCCGCCGGGCACCATCGAGTGGGAGTAGGCCTAGCTGCTTGCGCGTGACGTGATCTCGAACGGGATCGCGATGCTGCGCGAGGGCCCGTCATCGCCGTCGATCCGGCGCACGAGCGCGTCGAGCGCGGTCTCGGCGATCGCCCGCTTGTCCGGCGAGACCGTCGACAGCGGAGGGCGGGTGTAGCGCGCCTCGTCCGAGCCGTTGAAGCCGATGACGGCGACCTGCTCCGGGATGGCGACACCCGCCTCGCCCAAGACGCTCATGGCGCCGACCGCGAGCAGGTCGGAGAAGCAGAAAAGCCCGTCCGGCAGTCGATCGCGGGCGAGGAGGCGTCGGGCGGCCGCTGCACCGGCCTCGCGCGAGAAGCCGTCGACGTACTCGATCGTCGTCTCGACACCGGGACCAGCGACGGCGACGGCCGCCTCGAAGCCGGCGAGTCGAAGAGAGCTCGAGGAATGCGTCTCGTGCTGCGCGCCGAGGGCGACCAGACGCCGACGACCGCTCGCCAGCAGATGCTCGGTCGCGGCGCGGGCCGCCGCGAGGTTGTCGATCGCGACATGGTCGAATCCGGGGTGACGCTCCTCGCCGAGGAGGACGACCGGGCGTTCCGTACGACTGCTGCGAAGCAGATCGTCGTCCTGGAGCGCGAGAGGGCTGATGACGAGGCCGTCGAAGAACGCCTTGCGATCGGCGCGCGCCAGGAGCTCCAGCTCGCGCTCGCGCTCGCCGTCGCTCTGCTCGATGAGCAGGGTGTAGCCGCGGTGGCGCGCCGCGTCGGTCAGGCAACGCGCGAGCTCGGCGAAGTACGGGGCGTCGACGCCGGGGAGGACGGCGACCAGTATCCCGGTGCGACCGGAGCGCAGCATGCGCCCGATCTCGCTCGGCCGGTACCCGAGGCGGTCGACGGCGTCCAGGACGCGGCCCCGGGTCGCATCGGAGACCGCGGACGCGCCATTGACCACGTTCGTGACGGTGCGCGGCGAGACGCCCGCCAACTTCGCCACGTCGTCCCGCGTCGCCATGACGACCTCCTTGCCTCGTGGCAACGGTATCGGCTACAGTCGCTGCGGCCCATCCTTTGCCACGTGGCAAACCGAAGCGCATCGAAGGAGCTGCGATGACCGACACCCCCACCTCCACCCCGACTCGTACCCCCGGACGCGAACGCCTCACCCCGCAGGCGCGGCGCTCCGTGCTCGCGAGCTTCGTCGGGTCGACCTTCGAGTGGTACGACTTCGGGCTGTACGGCACGACCGCGGCGCTGGTGTTCAACAAGGTGTTCTTCCCGACCGCGGATCCCGCGGTGGGCACGCTGCTCGCCCTGGTCACCACGGCGGTCGGGTACTTCACGCGCCCGATCGGCGGCATCATCTTCGGGCACTTCGGCGATCGCGTCGGTCGCAAGAGGCTGCTCGTCATCACCATGCTCGGCATGGGCATCCCGACGCTCATCATCGGCGTGATCCCGTCCTACGCCACGATCGGGGTCGCGGCGCCGATCCTCCTGCTGCTCATGCGCCTTCTGCAGGGCATCGGACTCGGTGGCGAGTACGCCGGCGCGGCGCTCGCCACGATCGAGTCGGTCCCGAGCGCCCGGCGCGGCTTCTTCGGGTCGATCCCGCAACTCGGCAACCCGGTCGGCGGCGTGCTCGGCTCGCTGCTGGTGCTCGGCTGCACGTTCTTCGCGGGCGACGAGGTGTTCGCCGCCTGGCTCTGGCGCGTCCCGTTCCTGCTCAGCGCGATCCTCCTCGCGTACGCGCTCGTGGTGCGGGTGCGCCTGGTCGAGACCGGTGACTTCCGCAAGCTGGCGGAGGAGAAGAAGGTCGTGACGGCGCCACTGGTCGCCGTCGTGCGGCACCACTGGGCGCCGCTCCTGCTCGGGATGGGCGCCCGCGCCGCCGACGCCATCACCGGCAACGTGGCGGGCGGCGTCACGATCGCCTACATCGTGACCTATCTGAAGCAGACCGACAGCGTGAGCCTGGTGGTCAACATCGTCCCGTCGATCATCGCGATCCCGCTGATGCTCGGGGTCGGCGCGCTGAGCGACCGGTCGGGCCGCCGGCGCACCTACGTCATCGCGCTGCTGATCCTCGCCGTCACGGTGTTCCCGATGTTCGCGCTGCTCGACACGAAGATCGTGTTCCTCATGATCGTCGGCATCACGATCTTCCGACTCTCCAACAGCGCGCAGTTCGCGGTGCAGAGCGCGTTCCTCGCCGACATCTTCCCGACGGAGGTCCGGTACACCGCGATCTCGCTCGTCTACCAGGTGACCTCGATCATCGGCGGCCTCACGCCGCCCGTCGCGCTCGCGATCCTCATCGCGACCGGGGGGAGCCCGTGGCTGCTGTGCATCGTGGTCGCGGTGGTGGTCGCGCTCAGTGCGCTGTGCGCCGGTCTCATGCGCTCGCGGGTGCGGCCCGAGACGCAGCAGATCGCCGGGCCGATCGAGGGGCTCGCATGACGGCTCCCGACATCGTCCTCGTCGTCACGGATCAGCACCGGGCCGACGCCAGCCGTCGGGCGGGGTTCCCGCTCGACACCACGCCGTTCCTCGACGCGCTCGCGGCCGACGGGGTGTGGTTCGACCGGGCGTACACGACCGCACCCCTCTGCTCCCCGGCGCGCACCAGCCTCCTGACCGGGCGCTGGCCGAGTTCGCATCGGGTGACCCAGAACCCGGCGCGCGAGCTCGCGGTGTTCGGCACCGACCTCGTCGGCGTCGCCCGCGACGCCGGCTACGCGACCGCGCTCGTCGGCAAGAACCACACCTATCTCACCCCGGATCGCGTCGACGCCTTCGTCGAGTACTCGCACGACGGCCGTGAGCCGGCCGCGACCGCGGGGGAGGAGGCGGCGTTCGACGCGTGGCTCGGAGGGTTGCGGCACCGCACCCCGGCCGACGCGGCGCCGTTCCCGGTGGAGCTGCAGAACCCCCACCGGATCGTCGACGACGCGCTCGCGTGGGCCGGGGAGCAGACGGTGGACCGTCCGATGCTGCTGATCGTCTCGTTCCCGGAGCCGCACAACCCCTATCAGGTTCCCGAGCCCTACTTCTCGATGTTCCCGCCGGAGACGCTGCCGCCGACGCTGGCCGGGCCGGAGGTGCTCGACGACCTTCCGTTCGCCTACCGCTACCTGCACGAGATCGGTGAGGCCGCGTATCCCGACTACGACGCCGAGGTCGCGCGGGCGCGATCGAGCTACTACGGGATGCTGCGGCTCATCGACGACGAGGTGCGGCGTCTCGTCGAGGGACTCGCCCCGCGTCACGCGGAGCGTCCGCGGATCGTCGTCGCCACGGCCGACCACGGGGACTACACCGGCGACTTCGGCCTCGTGCGGAAGGGGGCGGAGATCGGTGACGTGCTCGCCCGGATCCCGCTCGTCGTGCAGGGTGACGACGTGCAGAGTGCCCCGGAGGGAGCGCACCCGGCGCACGTCTCGCTCGCCGACCTCATGCCGACGTTCTGCGAGGCGATCGGCGCCGCGCTCCCCGCGGGTGTGCAGGGACGGAGCCTCTGGCCGCTCCTCACCGGCGGCGCCTACCCGGTGGCCGAGTTCGAGAGCGCCTACGTCGAGCAGGGCATGGGCGGTCTCCCGTACGGGCCGGACGACGTCCCCGCATCGCGTCCGGGGCTCCTGGACGACGCCCCCGACGGGTCACTCCGGTTCGACGAGCTGAACGCCGTGACGCAGAGCGGCCGGCGGCGCAAGATCCGCATGGGGGACTGGACCCTCGACGTCGACGTCACGGGCGGCCACCGGCTCCACCACCTCCCGAGCGACCCCCTCGAGCTCGTGGACCGCTGGGACGACCCCGACCCCGCCGCCGCCGACGCCCGCGTCGCGCTGCTCGCGCGCCTCGCGGTGTGGCAGATGCGCGCCGAGGACCCGCTGCCGGTCGTGCCCGGCGGCTACCCGAAGAAGACCGACCCCCGCAACTACGTCGCGCCCGAGCAGGCGCCGAAGGAGGATCCGCATGGCGGATGATGCCGTCCCCCGCCCCGAGTACCCGCGCCCGCAGCTGCGACGCGACCGGTGGCTGAACCTCAACGGCACGTGGGACTTCGAGATCGACCGATCCGACACCGGGCTCGAGCGGGGACTCCTCACCGCGCCGTTCGGTCGCCGGATCACCGTGCCCTTCGCGCCCGAGTCGACCGCGAGCGGGATCGGCGACGTCGACTTCATGGCCGCCGTCTGGTACCGCCGTACCGTCCGCATCCCGGACGACTGGGCCGGCGAGGACGTGCTGCTGCACTTCGGCGCGGTGGATCACGACGCGACCGTCTGGGTCGACGGGGTCGAGGTCGCCCGGCACCGCGGGGGGTTCACCGGCTTCACCGCCGACCTCGGCGGGCTCGTCACCGCGGGCACGGAGCATGAGATCGTCGTGCGCGCCCGCGACACCCGCGACGAGCCGCAGGCCCGCGGCAAGCAGGCCACCTGGTTCGAGAACACGGCGTGCTTCTACACGAGGACCACCGGCATCTGGCAGACGGTCTGGATGGAGCCGGTGCCGCGCGCCCGGATCCGTGGCATCCGCACGACGCCGCAGCTCTCCACCCGGTCCTTCGCCGTCGTGACGACACTCGAGCATCCGGCCGCGGGGCACCGCATCCGGGCGGTCCTGCGCGACGACGAGGGCCTGGTCGCGACCGCCGAGTGCGACGCGGGGCTCGATCTCGCTCCGGCCCTGACGCTCACGGTGCCCAATGAGCGGGTGCGCCCGTGGTCGCCGGACGATCCGCACCTGTACGGGCTCGACGTCGAGTTGATCCGCGACGGCGCGCCCGTCGATCGCGTCACGTCGTACGCCGGGCTCCGCTCGATCGCGATCGACGGCGAGCGGATCCTGCTCAACGGCCGTCCCGTCTTCCAGCGGCTCGTGCTCGATCAGGGGCTCTGGCCCGACACCCTCATGACCGCGCCGAGCGACGACGCCCTCGTGCGCGACATCGAGCTCGGCATCGCGGCCGGGTTCAACGGCGCCCGCCTGCACCAGAAGGTGTTCGAGGAGCGCTACCTCTACCACGCCGACCGGCTCGGCTACCTGGTCTGGGGCGAGTTCGGCGACTGGGGTGCGACCCGGCCGGGTGCCGCCCCGGAGGATCGGCAGTTCCCGACCGCGACCTTCGTCACCCAGTGGCTCGAGGCGCTCGAGCGCGACCACTCGCATCCGTCGATCATCGGCTGGTGCCCGCTCAATGAGACGTACCAGGTGCTCGGCGACCGCATCACCCAGCTCGACGACGTGACGCACGCGATGTACCTCGCGACCAAGCTCGCCGACCCGTCGCGCCCGGTGCTCGACGCCTCCGGCTACGCGCACCGGGTCCGCGCGGCGGACGTCTACGACGGGCACGACTACGAGCAGGACCCCGCCGCGTTCGCGCGCACCCACGGCGAGGGATCCGTGCCGTACGTCAACCGACTCGGCGACCGCCCCATGTCGTTGCCCTACGCCGGGCAGCCGTACTTCGTCTCGGAGTACGGCGGCATCTGGTGGAATCCGATGATCGCGGGCGCGGACCCCGCCGGCTCCGACGACGAGCGCGAGGAGTCGTGGGGCTACGGGCAGCGCGTCGCCGACGTCGAGAGCTGGCATCGCCGCTTCGACGGGCTGACGGAGGTGCTGCTCGGCAATCCCGCGATGTTCGGGTACTGCTACACGCAGTTGACCGACACGTTCCAGGAGCAGAACGGCATCTACACCGATGCCCGCGAGCCGAAGTTCGACATCGCGCGCGTCGCGGCGACCCAGCGGCGCGTCGCCGCCTTCGAGCAGGGGCCTCTGGTGCCCGGCGCCTAGTTGCGCGGCATGAAGTACGACACGAGGCGCAGGATCTCGAGGTACAGCCACACGACCGTGACCATGATCCCGAAGGCGGCCGTCCAGCCGTAGATGCGGGGCTGGCCGGTCTCCACGCCGCGCTTCACCTGGTCGAAGTCGATGACGAGCGAGTACGCCGCCATGAGCACGACGAGGATGCCGAGCGGGATGCCCAGCGGGATCCCGAGGATCGTCACGTCGCGCAGGCCGCCGAAACCGCTCACGACGCCGGTCAGCATGAGGATCACGTTGACGAGCGAGAACGCCGCGTACCCGACGAGGAGGACGAGGAAGACCTTGGTCGCGCGGCCCGAGGCGCGCACCTTGCCGCTCGCGAAGAGCGCGAGCGTGACGCCGACGACGGCGAGCGTGCCGAGGACGGCGATCGGCACGATCCCGTCGCCGAACCGCGTGGAGAAGAACTGGGAGATGCCGCCGACGAAGACGCCCTCGAATCCCGCGTAGAGAAGGATCAGCGCGGGCGACGGCTTGCGCTTGAAGGTGTTGACGAGCGCGAGTACGAATCCGATGAGCGCCGCCGGGATCCAGAGGATCGGCACGAACCAGCCGATCGCGGCGCCGACGACCAGGATGCCGAAGGACACGAGCGTCTTGACGATCGTGTCCTCGTAGGTCATCCGGCCCGCCTGATCGGCCGAGACCGTCGGGAGGTCGTACTGGGCCTGGAGCTGCTCCGCGGTCGGGACGGGGACCGGCGGCACCGTGCCGTTGGCCGCGTCCCTCGCGGCGGCGCGCTTGGCGGCGCGCTCGTCGAAGGCGGGGGAGTTCGAGAAGGCGAAGTTGGCCATGGTCGATTCTAAGAATCCGCTGGGTGCTCGCGGCTGCGGATCCGCCCTGAGGGTGCCCCGAAACGGCCCGACGAGAGGTACGCGGCGATCCACGCCGAGGCGATGAGCACGGCGGTCATGAGCGCGAGGGCGGGCAGCATCCCACCGGTCGGCGGCGCCATCTCGCCGATCAGCGCCGCCCCGGCGGCGGGGAAGAGGACCGTGATCCATGCGCGCGCCGGCCGGTGCCGCACGAGCAGCCAGGCGAGGTAGCCGACGACGACCACGCCGATGTAGCGCGGTCCGGCGAGGAGCAGCAGGGTCGCCGGCGTGCTGACGGCGGCCGCGACGATCCGCCGCCAGCCGTCCGCGGGCAGGATCGCCCACCCGGCGACGTGGACGACCAGACCGAGGCCGGCGAGCCAGAGCACGGGCACGAACGCCCCGGCGATCGCCACCGCACCCGCGACGATGAGCGCGAGGCCGAGGACGACGCGGTCGGGGTGCCGGCCCCAGCGCAGCGGCAGCGCCGCGGTCGGGGCCCGGCCGGGGTCAGGCATGGCTGGTCAGATAGATGATGCCGAGGCCGACGATGAAGGCGAGCGATCCGTAGCCGAGCACGATCGCGATGAGGGCCGGGATGCGGCCGCGCTCACGGCCGACGGCGATCTGGTGCAGCGCGAGGTGCGCGAACAGCGCGGCGAGCGGGCTCGCGAAGCAGCCGAGCACGAGCGCGACGATCGCGAGCGCGTTGACGCGGCGCCGGGAGGAGCTGCGACCCGAGCGGGTGCGGATCGAGACGGGCGCGGCGGTCGGCTCCGGCTCCGGCGGCGCGAGGAGGAGCGTCGTCGGGGCGACGAGCGCGGTCGGGGCGGCGGCCGCGGCCGTCGGCAGGACGGCGGGCGCCTCGACGAGGACCGGTCCAGGTACCGGGGCGGGAAGCGGTTCGGGGCCGAGCGCCGGCATCGACTCGGGCGGTGCGGCGACGGGCTCGGGGGCGACGACCGGTTCGGGAGCGACGCCCGGCTCCGGCCGCGCCGCGACCACCGGCTCCGGCCGCACCGCGACCACCGGCTCCGGTCCGTCGACCGCCGTCGTGATGATCGGGATCGCCTTCGTCTCCGGACGCGCGGCGGTCACGCCGGTGGGCATTCCGCAGGTGACGCAGAACTTCCATTCCGGGCGCAACTCTCGGGCACAGTTGGCGCAGGCGGGCATGACCCGGCCACGTTACCCTGGCGCCATGGCGGCCTCGACCCCCCTCGACACCCCAGTTCTGGTGATCGGACATCGCGGTGCGAGCGGCTATCGGCCGGAGCACACGCGGGCCGCGTACGAGCTCGCGATCGCCCTCGGAGCCGACGCGATCGAGCCCGACATCGTCGCCACGAAGGACGGCGAACTGGTGCTGCGGCACGAGAACGAGATCTCGGGCACGACGGATGTCGCCGCGCATCCCGAGTTCGCCGACCGGCGCACGACGAAGGTCGTCGACGGCGAGCGCCACACCGGCTGGTTCACCGAGGACTTCACATGGGCGGAGCTCTCGACGCTGCGGGCGTGCGAGCGGCTGCCCCGGCTCCGCCAGCACGGCACGACCTTCGACGGCCTCGAGCCGATCCTGCGCCTGCGCGACCTGATCGCGATCCTCGAGGCCGCGGGCCGGCCGATGACGCTGGTCGCGGAGGTGAAGCACCCCACCTACTTCGCGTCCATCGGACTGCCGCTCGACGAGCTGGTCGCGGCGGAGCTGCGGCGCTGGCCCGACCCGACCCGCCTCGTCGTCGAGTGCTTCGAGCGCGGCATCATGCACGGGCTCCGGGACCGCGGGGTCGACGCCCGCTACGTCTATCTCGCGGAGGATGCGGGGCACGCGGCCGACAGCGAGGTCGCGTACGACGACGAGCTCGCGGGCGACCTCCGCGCCCTCGAGGTCGGCGGGATCAGCGTCGGCAAGGCGCGCCTCTTCCGCGGACCCGAGCTGGTCGCGCGCGCCCACGCGGCGGGGCTGCTCGCCTTCACGTGGACCCTCCGCCCCGAGAACGGCTTCCTCGCCGCCGCGCACCGCGGCGGCGGCGCCAAGGGCGACTGGGGCGACTGGCGCTCGGAGTTCGAAGCCGCTCTCGCCACCGGCGTCGACGGGGTGTTCGTCGACCATCCGGACCTCGGGCGCCTGGCCGTCGACTCTCGCGCCGCGCGTTCCTGACGGCCTCGGCCTCGGCGACCGAGGCGTTCGTGGACGAATGACGGAGCTTCCCACGCGGCCGGCGCGCGAGTCCCCACTGTCCGGGTTGTCATCCGACCGATCCGACGGGTTCTCCGTCATTCGTCCGCGTCGCCGCGCGCGATGGCGGCGAGGATGGCGCCGTGCACCTCGGCGCGCGGCTCCATGACCTGGGCATAGCTGAAGCGCAGCACCCGGTAGCCGCGAATGCTGAGGCGCGCATCGCGGCGTCGGTCGCCCTCGAACCGCAGCGGGTCGGAGTGGTAGGCCTCTCCGTCGACCTCGACGACCAGGTGCCGACCGATCACGAAATCCACGCGGCCGACGCCCTCGATGCGCTGCTGCCGCCGCGCCGGAATCCGCGATCGCCGGAGCCAGCGCCACACGGCCGTCTCGATGCCGGACTCGCAGATGCCGTCCGCCTCCGCCACGGCGGCGGCCATCCGGCGCGGCAGCGTCGCCGAGAGGGCGAGGAGCTGGGGCCGCGTGGCGATGCCTCGACGGAGGACGGAGTCGGTTGCTGCGGCGAGCTCCTCCTCCTCGCCGCACCTCGCGAGGTGGGCGAGCGCGCGGACCGTCGGGATCAGGAGCCGGCTGCCGCCCGCCCCGTCGCTCCAGTGGACGACCGTGGCCGGATCGTGGTGGTCACGCCGGCGCTTCATCGGGCTCGCGGCGGTTCGGAGCCGGACCGCGTGCGGCGGAACGGCGACGTGGAGCCGCGCATCGTGGGCGACCCACACGCCCGACAGCGCCAGCGCCGTCCGGCACGTCGCCCGGCCGCCCACCCGAGCAGCCGCCACGAGACGACGGTCCGTCGCCGGATCGCAGAACCAGCCCTGACGAACCCGACGGATGCGGCCTCCACGAACCGCCGCCGCGAGGGAGTGCCGGTCGAGGCCTCCCGCGTACAGCTCGTGAGTGGCCGCGAGACCGCCGCGGCGCTGGATGATCGCGATCGGATCCACCATCCCGCCAGGATCGGAGCACCGTGCCACCGGCGTCGGACTGTCCGGCGCCCCGGTGCGCTGACGCCTCGCCGCGCACTCTGTGGACGAATGACGGAGATCAGCCGTGATCCGGAGCGGAGCTGCGCGCGTTCCTCGCAGCCTCGCGGCGCCGGCGGCCGGCTTCTCCGTCATTCGTCCCCGCCCGCCCGCGAGGCCGGCGGCACGCCCGGCCGGCGTCGGTCGCCGCCCGTAGAATCGGGGGATCATGACGTGGCTCCTCGACGACCTGGGCGGAGGAGACGCGACCCCCGATGCCGTGACCGTCGACGAGGAGCTGCTCGCCGGCCTCAATCCGCAGCAGCGCGAGGCGGTGCTCTACCGGGGTCCCGCGCTCCTCATCGTCGCGGGGGCCGGCTCCGGCAAGACGAGCGTGCTCACGCGGCGCATCGCCGGTCTCATCGCGAGCCGTGAGGCGTGGCCGAGCCAGATCCTCGCGATCACGTTCACCAACAAGGCGGCGGCCGAGATGCGGGAGCGGATCCGCGGCCTCGTCGGCGACGACGCGAACGGCATGTGGATCTCCACCTTCCACTCCGCGTGCGTGCGCATCCTGCGCCGGCAGGCCGAGGTGATGGGCCTCAAGCAGGGCTTCACGATCTACGACACCGCCGATTCCCGCGCGCTGCTGAAGCGCATCCTCAAGGAGCTCGACGCCGACACGCTCGGCTTCAGCGTCGCGGGCGTCGCGAACCGCATCTCGAAGCTGAAGAACGAGCTCACCGACATCGACAAGTTCGCCCGCGAGGTGAACACGGAGGATCCGAAGGAGTCGGCGTTCCTCGAGCTGTTCCGGCGCTACACCGCGGGGCTGCGGCGTGCCAACGCGCTCGACTTCGACGACCTGATCGCGGAGACCGTCTACCTGTTCCGCGCGTTCCCCGACGTCGCGGCGCTGTACCAGCGGCGCTTCCGGCACGTGCTCGTCGACGAGTACCAGGACACGAACGCGGCGCAGTATGCGCTCATCCGGGAGCTCGTGCGGCCGGTCGCGCCCGAGAACGTGCCGCTCGACACCCGCATGCGCATCGGACCGGACGGCGGGATCCCGGGGGCAACGCTCACGGTCGTGGGCGACTCCGACCAGTCGATCTACGCGTTCCGCGGCGCCGACATGCGCAACATCGTCGACTTCGAGGACGACTTCCCGCAGGCGAAGACGATCCTGCTCGAGCAGAACTACCGCTCGACCCAGAACATCCTCGACGCGGCCAACGCGGTCATCGGCAACAACTTCGACCGGGTCGCGAAGAACCTCTTCACGACCGGCGGTGCGGGCGCGAAGATCACCGGCTACACGGGCTACTCGGCCCACGACGAGGCGCAGTTCGTGGCCGACGAGATCGAGTCGCTCAAGAAGAACGGCGAGACCTACGACGACGTCGCCGTCTTCGTGCGCACCAACGCGCAGACGAGGCCGTTGGAGGAGATCTTCATCCGGTCCGCGATCCCGTACCGGATCCCGGGCGGCACGAAGTTCTACGAGCGCGCCGAGATCAAGGACGCGATGGCGTACCTGATCCAGATCGCCAACCCCGACGACGACCTGGCGCTCCGCCGCGTCATGAACGTGCCGCGCCGCGGCATCGGCCCCGCGACGGAGGCCGCGCTGCAGGCGCACGCCGAGCGCATGGGGCAGACGCTCCGCGATGCGATGCGGGACGCCGCCTCGCTCGGGCTCGGCGCGAAGGTCACGGGGGCGATCCTCGACCTCGCGAAGCTGCTCGACGACGTCGCCGCGACCGCCGCGACGGCGGCTCCGGCCGAGATCCTCGACACCCTGCTGAAGCAGACCGGCTACCTCGCCCAGCTGCGCAACTCGGGCGACGCGCAGGACGAGGCCCGTGCTGAGAACCTCGAGGAGCTCGTGGCGCAGACGCGCGAGTTCCGTCGTCAGACGCCCGAGGGCAACCTCGTCGACTTCCTCACGGGCGTCGCCCTGTTCGCCGCGGCCGACGAGATCGAGGACGAGGACGGCTCCGTCTCGATCATGACCCTGCACACGGCGAAGGGCCTCGAGTACGACGCGGTGTTCCTCACCGGGATCGAGGAGGACCTGCTCCCGCACCGCATCTCGTCGAACGAGGTCGGCGGCATCGCCGAGGAGCGGCGCCTCTTCTACGTGGGGATCACGCGCGCTCGCAAGCGCCTGTACGTCTCGCTCTCGATGACCCGGTCGCTGTTCGGCGAGCCGAGCGTCGCGATGCCGTCGCGGTTCCTGCAGGAGATCCCGGCCGAGCTCATCGACTGGCGGCAGTCGCCGGGCGACGCGACCTCCCGCGGCGGCATGCGACCGCGCGCCCTCAACTCCCGCGAGGGATCGCGCCCCAAGTTCTCCTACTCCACCTCGCTCGCGCCCGCCCCGAAGCGCGAGAAGACCGAGTGGACCTCGGCCGTCACGGCGACCGTGCGCGACAACGGCGACCTGACGCTCGCGATCGGCGACCGGATCCGGCACACCGACTTCGGCGACGGCAAGGTGACCGACGTGACCGGCGTGGGCCCGAAGTCGATCGCCGAGGTGCAGTTCGACTCCGCGGGGCGCAAGCGGCTGCTGATCAAGATCGCGCCGATCGAGAAGCTGTAGTCGGGAAGCCGTCGGCTAGTCGATCGCGGGGTTGGCGGCGTCGTCGACGACCGCCACCGGCGCCGTGACCGGCCGCGGGATCGAGCGCCGCCGCACGAGCACGACCGCGAGCAGCACGGCGGCGACCACGAGGATCCCGCTCGCTCCGACCGCGACCGCGCTGCTCACGCCGATCGCGCCCGCGAGGACGCCCATGAGGATGCCGCTGCCGGCCTGGAAGCCGTTGGACGTCATCCCGGCCGCGCCCACGAACCGTCCGCGGCGCTCGGGCGGGGCGGTCAGCTGCACGATGGTCTGGGACGTCGAGGCCGTGACGAGGTTGGCCGCGCCGGCGACGAACAGGGCGATGACGGCGAGGGCGTAGCTGCGCGAGAGGGCGAAGACCAGGATCGCGATGGCGAACACGCCCGCCGTGCAGATGGCGACGCGGGCGCTCGCACGGATCCGGCCGACCGCCTCGAGCGTGATCCCCGACACGACGGCGCCCGCGGCCATGGAGGAGATGAGCACGGCGTAGCCGGCGCCCGACGGCACCCCGAGCAGGCCGCCGAACTCGGGCAGCAGCGGCATGAGCGCCGCCCCGATGAAGAGCGCGACCCCGCCCTGCAGGATCATCACGACGAGGATCGACGGATACTTCGGCACGTCGCGCAGCACCTGCACGATGTCGCTCCAGTGCGCGGCGACCCGGCGGCCCGCGTCGCGCACGTGGCCGGTCATGGGCGTGATGAAGAGGTAGATCATGAACGGCAGGTACATGATCACGTTGAGGAAGATGCCGACCGTGGGCCCGACCGTCGTCAGCAGGAGCGCCCCGATCGCCGGCCCGACGAGCTGACCGAGCGTGAGCCCCGTGGCCATGAGCCGCACCGCGCTCGGCACGCCCTCGGGCCCGACCATGTCGTAGAGCATGAGCTGATCGGGCGCCTTCCAGATGGCGCTCGCGAAGCCGTGCACGAGGAGCAGGACGACGCAGTGCCACGGCTGCAGGGCGTGCGTCGCGAAGAGCACGCCCCATCCGATCGACGCGGTGATGAAGAGCAGCCCCGAGACCTGCACGAGCCGGCGGCAGTCGAAGCGGTCGGCGAGCCCGCCGAGCGGGATCGAGAAGAAGAGGTGCGGGAGCCAGTGGGTGAGCACGGCGAGCCCCGCCAGCAGCGGCGAATGGAACGTCTGCCACATCACCCAGTAGGTGATGGCGTGCTCGAGGTTGTCGCCGCCCATCATGAGCGAGCCGCCGATCCAGTAGCCCTTGTACCAGGGGGCGCGGAGGGCGGCGAATCTCACCGGCTCAGCCTAGAACCGCGGGAGCTTGACACTTCACCGATATATCGCTTACTATCGGAACAGGTTTTGATCGACATAAGGAGAACCACCATGAAGAACCGACACTTCCCCCACGGATTCGACGCCCGCTCCGCCCACCAGGGCCGCGGCTTCCAGGACCACGACGGCTTCGGCCACGGCGGTCCGTTCGGGCCCGGCATGTTCGGCCCCGGCATGCGCCAGGAGTTCATGCGCGCCTGGGGCGGGCCGCGCGCCCGCAAGGGCGACGTGCGCGTCGCCATCCTCGCGCTGCTCCACGAGGCGCCCGCCAGCGGCTACGGCCTCATCAAGGCGATCGCCGAGAAGACGGAGCACGCGTGGCGCCCCAGCCCCGGCTCCGTCTACCCGACGCTGCAGCAGCTCGTCGACGAGGGTCTCGTGACCCAGCCGGCGGGCCCGGGCAAGGGCGACTACGAGCTCACGGATGACGGCCGCGGCTACGTGGCCGAGCACCAGGCCGAGATCGACGGCGTGTTCGCGCAGCAGCCCACCGGCTTCGGCGGCGTGGACCGCGAGTTCATGCAGTCGATCGGGCGTCTCTTCGACGCGGTCAAGCAGTTCCCCCGCTCGGCGACGCCCGAGCAGCGGAAGGCCGCCGCCGAGAAGATGGACGAGCTCCGGCGCGAGCTGTACCGGATCCTCGCCGACTAGTCGGCGCCCGGAACGCGGGAGAGGACGGGGTGCGGATGCCCTCCGTCCTCTCCTTTTCCTGCTCCGACTGGTACCCGGGGACCTGTCCGGGACCGACCCCCGACTTGGTTACAGTGAGGAAGTTCCCTCACCTCCCCACCCCTGATGAAGAGGAGTCCTCCCCGTGGCCTCGATGATCGAGTTCGTGCTGTCCGGTGACCAGGAGGCGGCCAAGAAGGTCGTGCTCGACGCCGCCACGACCGAGGGCTTCACGCCCACCGCGCGCGACGCGTGGAACTTCGACATCGCACGCGGCTCCAACGGACTCACGATCGCGTTCGGCGCACTCGCGGGCAAGAGCTTCTACATGAAGTTCCAGGTCGGGTTCTCGGTCGACGCCGAGGGCCGCATCGTCGCGCGCCTCGCGCGGGACCCGGCCGGCAGCGCCCTGAAGGGCGGCGCGCTCGGCGCCTCGAAGGCCTCGTCCACGTTCCAGGAGGTCGCGAACGCCATCGGCGGCGCGGCCACCCAGGCCGGCATCTTCGTCAGCAACCAGACCGTCGGCTAACCGAGCGCTGCCAGCAGTCGGCGGGCCGGAAGGCTGCGCAGTCGGTGCGGCGTGATCCGCACGAGCACGCGCAGCAGCATCCACGCGGCACGTGCCTCGCGCGGCGCGAACCCGTAGGCCGCGGCGACGGATGCCGGCAGCAGTGTCGGCGTGATCGTCCGCACGAGCGGCATGCCGAGGCGCGCCCACCACGGCACCCGCCGCGGGTGCAGGAGGTCGTGGGCGATCGCGCGCGCGTCGTCGCCGACCTCGAGGGCGGCCACGGCATCGCGCCAGTAGGCGTCGAATGCGGGGCGGTCGGGCGGCCAGAGCTCGGCGGGCACCTGCAGCGCCGTGCCGAGGGCGGCGCTCGCCGCGAGCACCTCGGCGTCGAGCGCGGGGGAGAGCGGACCACCGAGTCGCTCCTGAACCTCGCGCCCCGTCGCGTAGAGGGTCGCCGCGACCCAGAGCTGACGGTCGACGTCGCGCGCGCCGGGGACGTCGACGTGCGCGCGGTCAGTGAAGGCGGCCACGCGCTCCCGCTGCCGGTCGTCGCCGGCGAGCACGGCGTAGACGAAGGTGAGGGTGTGGCGCAGCCGGCGCATCGGATCGATGGCGAACGAGCTGCGCTCCGCGACGCCGCGCGCGACGACCGGATCGGCGACCTGCAGCAGGATCGCGGCAGCGCCGCCCACGACGATCGCCCCGTCGCGGGCGTAGCGGTCGAGGGCGCGGTCCACGGCTCCAGGGTGTCACCGGCGCGAAGATCCCGGGAACTTTCCACCCGGGGCGCCCGGCTCCGGGCCACCCGCTCGGGCACGCCGGAGTAGAGTCGTCTGCGGCCCGGATTTATCTCGACATCGAACTATCTCGGCGTCGAGAGACCGTGGGCCGGACGACAACCCCTCACCCATCTCAGGGAAGACACGCGTGGATCTCTTCGAATATCAGGCCCGTGATCTGTTCGAGAAGTACGGGGTCCCCGTACTCGCCGGAATCACCGCCGACACCCCCGCCGAGGCTCGTGCCGCGGCCGAGAAGCTCGGCGGCGTGACCGTCGTCAAGGCGCAGGTCAAGGTCGGCGGCCGCGGCAAGGCCGGCGGCGTCAAGGTCGCGAAGACCGCCGACGACGCGGAGGCCGCCGCGCAGGCGATCCTCGGCATGGACATCAAGGGCCACACGGTCCACCGCGTGATGGTCGCCGCCGGAGCGGACATCACGGAGGAGTACTACTTCTCGGTGCTGCTCGACCGGTCGAACCGCTCCTACCTCTCGATGTCGAGCTTCGAGGGCG
>Ga0247757_10000588_pt1 | contig 29508 bp, 29 predicted proteins | sample UWRJL126311R4_FD_180929 | JGI IMG/M metagenome (GOLD analysis project Ga0247757, IMG submission 180929) | Plant litter microbial communities from Arlington Agricultural Research Station in Wisconsin, United States - UWRJ-L126-311R-4 | ecosystem: Environmental > Terrestrial > Plant litter >... | reverse complement strand
AAATTCCCAAATCTCCAGCCGCAAGCTGCGACGCGACTGGGAAAGATGATAACTCGACGTCGTCAAATACTTTACTATCGCGAGGCTCATAAACAGAGTCTAGATGTCGCTAGAGTGCAACCCAAAATCGCGCCCGTTCTAGAAGCCCTACCCACCTCTTCCATCATTGAGAGTGATCCGAAGGTGACTGTCGAAGACCGCGGCAGTCAAGCTGCACCAAGTCAACTAGCATTGAGCCAGGCCGCTAGTAGCCACTTCACTCTCCACTCGAAAGCGACTACTGTACGGCCCGGAGAGTTGAAGCTTCCTGTTTCCAAAGAATACATGGACACGCTGTTTGCACCTTCAGTCACTGAATCCAAATCGTCAATGGCAAGCAGCTACGCCGGGAAAGATATTCGTATTGACGTTCCTTCACGGCCCAAGAATGACGATGGTCAAGAACTCGAATGGTTTGAGTGCCCCTACTGTTTGCTAACTAAGAACATTTCCAATGATCGGAAATGGAAAAAGCATGTTCTCGAAGATCTTCAACCTTACGTGTGTACGTACGGCGACTGCGAATTGTATGACCACTTCTTCGACAGCCGAGACGCCTGGTTCAAACATGAAGCTCAGCACCACCGGACAAAATGGTCCTGCTATGTTGATAGCCACCCGGAGTACGATTCGGAAGAGAACTTTCTGTTACACATGCGGGCGGATCACGATCAGAAGTTCGACGAAGCGCAATTCAGTCTCGTCAAGAGTATGTTCCGCCAACCAACAAAGAGTCTCGAAGGAACATGCAATCTGTGCCACCGACAGTCGAAGAATTTAAGAAGCCATCTCTCCCGACACCTTCAACAGATAGCCATTTTTGCACTCCCTCGGGTTAACGAAACAGCGGGTAGCGGTCATGCCGAACGTGACTCTAGGTCGTCAAGGTACAAGAAGGATGGCCTCGACGATGGTGAATCTTCTGGAAGCAGCTCTTCCTCCACAGGTGTCCTGTCAAATCAGCAACCTGCGCCGAATGACTTTACCTCCGGCGCATGCGATATAGAAGATTACTACGATGAAGGAGAGAACATCCCCGATGCTGTGGAAGATCAGGTCTGGGACAACGTTACTGATAAATTTTCCAAGGCTCGAAAACAGACTTTCAGACGTTTGCGGGTACTGATCCTCGAGATAAAAGACGAAGACGGAGATAAGATAGCGTCATTGATTGAAAGACTACGATGTGAACCAATAGTGATCGTGGACTATCATAAAAGCGCTGCAAATATCGTTCGCAATCACACCCCACTCGACGTGATCATTATTGGTGACATCTATGGTTCAACTATGTTAGATACATCCATACGTCAGATTCGCAATTTTACAGATATTCCGATTATAATTGTGCGCAAATCTGCGTCGACTTGGATTCCGCTTTTGGATTTCTCGAACTGGACAGAATTCGTTGAGCCTAGCCAAGGCGATATCGAAGAAGCCCTAGGAAGTCTTTGTCAGTGGGCGCCAGCGCCTCCTCATTGGCGACTGGCAAACGCCCAGTATGAGATGACAGGAAGCACGGAAGATCTAGAAGCAGCAATATTACAAGCAGAGATAGCAGTTTCTACTACTCCTGAGGACCATCCAGATCGAGCAGCGCGGCTGAGTAGCCTTGGAAGCATGCTGTTCCGCCGTTATGAGCGAATAGGAAATATGGAGGACCTCGAAGCAGCGATATTACAAACGGAGATAGCAGTTACTGCTACGCCTGGAAACCATCCAGGTAAAGCAGCGCGGCTGAGTAACCTTGGGAGTATGCTATTTTGCCAGTATGAGCGAACAGGAAATATAAAGGACCTAGAAGTAGCGATATTACAAGCAAAGACAGCACTATCTACTACACCTGAAGACCATCCAGATCGAGCAGCGCGGCTGAGTAACCTTAAGAGTATGCTATTTCGCCAGTATGAGCGAACAGGAAGTATGGAAGACCTAGAAGTAGCGATATCACAAGCAAAGAAAGCAGTCTATGCTGCGCCTGAAGGCCATCCAGATCGAGCAGCGCGGCTGAGTAACCTTGGGAGTATGCTGTTCCGCCGTTATGAGCGAATAGGAAATATGGAGGACCTCGAAGCAGCGATATTACAAATGGAGATAGCAGTTACTGCTACGCCTGGAGACTATCCAGGTAAAGCAGCGCGGCTGAGTAACCTTGGGAGTATGCTGTTTCGCCATTATGAGCGAACAGGAAATATGGGGGACCTAGAAGTAGCGATATTACAAGCAAAGACAGCACTCTCTACTACACCTGAAGACCATCCAGATCAAGTAGAGTGGCGAAGTAACCTTAGGAGTATGTATTTCGCAAAGCAGCGTTATCATGAGTTTGTGGGAACCTCAGCACCGTTATCCGCCAACTCGCCCAACCAGAAAGGGAAGTCGGCAATCATTGCCAAGAAGGAATGAATTTCGACATTAGCATCTGCCACACAGACCGCTGTTAATTGGAAGGGGAGACTAACATTCCTATGCGTATTGATGGACTTAACGACGCGCAGATAGTTTAGTTCTTCCTTTTCAGATGCATACATAGCTAATATAGTATGATCTGCCGGGTGACCCCTAGACACCTGAATTTTTTATTCTGCTTTGAAGTCTAATGCCAGTTAGCGCTGTTCCTAGGCTGTTATCGAACATCATGCCGAATGTATCAACTCACTCGTTATCTCATAGAAAACGGAATTGAACGCGTAACGTTATTCAAAGCGCGCTGAAATTTGATTGGGCTTGGGGTTATATGGGAAGGGGTTTTTAGTCCGTTTCTAATTCTCCTTGTCCTCCTTATCTTTGTCTTAAAGGTGTTGTCTTTGGAGATTTTTTAAGATAAGCTGCTGAGTTTTCTTCCTCTGGCATTTCTTCTCTGAGTGTGTTCTCCTCTTTGAAAAATATCCTTTTGAAGTATATACTGACCTTGAGGAGCATCTGATATATCTACGTCTTTGGACTTTCGCTGTTCACAGGTTGGAACGCCAGGCCATAGTCACGTTGCCACATATCGTCATATGAAGAAAAGAGATTATGAATGGTATTACAGCTATAAAAAGAGGCTACCGAAGCTTGTAATAAATAATGAGAAAACTCACATCATATTTCCAATCACTATCTGGATAATAATATCGATTCAAGCCCAGAATTTAGCGAAACTATAAAGCAGTGTCAGTCAGCTTCATCGAAGAGTAACTGCTGGAGAATATGTAAGTTATAGGTGGCGATAATTGATATCTAGAATAGATATCGATCACGGACATGTGGGAAGTTGAACGAATTGATGCACAAGGCAGACGTTCTGATAGGAAACGCCTACTACCAACCTACTCATCAAATCGCAAAGATGAAGGAGGAAAAACTTAATTATATAGGGGTGGAACTTGGCAGTAAAGCAACCGGTCACCAATACATAGCTACCCGACGCGACGCTGGCACTAGAGGCGTTGACCGAGCTTCACTGGCAGAATATTTAAAGCGACAAGATGGAGAGTAGCATAATCATGGTTCAAATTATACAAGGTGACTCTGCATATAATGCATATTATATATGCAGCATTCAGGTATAGTAGCGAGTTTAGCGGTTTGTAGAAGGACTTTCTCTACAAGGCACGTGGTAGGTGGGATAACCATAACTATAGCATTTTGTCGTTAGCTTCAAAGTAACAACCTATTCTTAAGCGAGATTAGAAGAGAAATGTCTACCAATAAAGCCCACTTAGCTATTCATTGACGCCAAGAGAATTTTCTGCCTTTACAACCTCAAAGTGGCTAGTCTCACCTTTTATTGGATCGCTCGTTTGAGCTCGTGGGGTCTCAGGATTCTATAACATATAAATTCCGAAAGCCCCAAGTTTCTAATAGTATACAATGCGCTTGGTAATATGTCCGGCATGTTGCAGACACTCCTCTGAACCTAGACGCAAGGCAGGATTGTCTCGGCCTAGTCATTAGCACTCCCACTGAGGCCATTTGCGGGCTATTTAGATTAGTACTAGAAATACTATATTCAGCAAATGAATCTCAGCCAATCAGAAGACCAGAAAGAGGACTTAGACTGGGCTCTGTCATTGACTTACACGATCTTGGAGCGGGGCTTAATGTACGTTGGCGGCGTAGGTATAGATACGGGCCAATTGGATCGCTTACAAAAAAATAAAAATAAAATAAGCACTGGAAACGCCCAAGTGCACAAAGAAAAGAAGAGCGGCAAGAAGAAGATGAAATTTTTGTTGGTTAGTATTCCTCTGTATGTTTCTATGTGAGATTAGCTTTCAATACATTGCGCGCACATTGCATCAGGTTGCCCAAATGGGGCTAAACACAACTCTACGGTGGGGGTGGGACGTTGCTCGCCTGCATTGGGGGCCGAATTGATCCATCGCTAATCTGGTCGGCCATTCCTGTGAGAAGAACCCAGGTGGCTACTTAAGCTTGACAATTACGCTCTCTTTTTGAGTATTGCCTGCAGTCGAAACACTCTGGACCACTTGCCTAGCCTTCTGCCAAATTTCGTTAACAAACTGAAATGCCAATTCTTGTAGGAAAGGAAGTGGGTCCAATTGGCTTCGGGCTTATGGGCAAGTCACTATATTCAACCTTGTGTACACTCACAAGTCTTTGTTAGGAATGATGGCTTATCATGACGTACAGGACTTACATGGCGTGCGAACCCCATCTCCACAGAAGACGCTATTGTAGTTCTCAAAACCGCACTTACTAACGGTCTCAATCTCTGGAACGGTGCCGACTTCTACGGTCCGCCTGGCAACAACAGTCTGACTCTTCTGGAGAAGTACTTCACCAAGTATCCGGAAGATGCCGAGAAGGTAGTGTTAAGCATCAAGGGTGCATCTGGAAATGGTATGCAGCCCGATGGGTCACCCGAGGGTGTGCGCAGCTCGCTTGATGCGTGCATTGCAGCACTTAAGAGTAGGAAAAAGATCGACCTTTTTGAGCCGGGCCGGATCGATCCAAAAACTCCTCTTGAGGTGACGCTCAGCGTGTTGGAAAAGGAATATGTAAAGACAGGAAAAATTGGAGGCATCGGATTGTCGGAGGTCAAGGCAGCGACCATTTATTCAGCTGCCAAAATTACGAAGATTGAGTCGGTCGAAGCTGAGCTGTCACTGTAAGCTAGTGCTTCATAACTTTGTAAACCTCACTAACGCTTCCAGCTTCTCCAACGACATCATGTGGAATGGCGTAGCAGCCGCCTGCGCCGAGCTCAACATCCCTATTGTTGCCTATTCTCCTATGTCTCGCGGATTTCTGACTGGACAGTGGAAGTCACTGGATGATATCCCAAAAGACAGCCTCCTGCACCATTTCCCACGCTTCCAGCCGGACACGTTTCCCCTGAACCTCCAGCTTGCAGATCAAGTTGCGGAGCTCGCTACTAAGAAAGGCGTCACTCGCGCACAGCTCGCCATCAACTGGGTCATCGCGCAAGCCAAAAAAGCGGGTGTACCAGCCATCATCCCCATTCCCGGCGCGACCATCACCAGTCGTGTTGAGGAGAACTCGAAGGTGGTGGAAATTTCCGAAGCAGATCTAGCAGAGTTGGATGAAACGTTGAAGAAAGTTGAGGTTGCCGGTGCGAGGTACCCGGTTTTTTATTCCAACGGAAGGCTAGGAGAGCGATCCTGCTCTACATATCATCGGTATAGAACACTATCGTAGGTAACTTACGAGAAAATACATTAAGCCCAACCTCAGATATTATCATTGTTTACCAAGCCCGGCATACAATGTTACTAGTTTCAAATCCCAAGTTGCTTAGCTAAGTTTATAAAGTTTTTTTGTTCGGTTGTAAACTAAGGTGTTAAGCGAACGTTTGGAATCAAAGTACAGAACGGATATAATGGCACCAAATTCACAGGCTCCATATGGGTACCACAAAATCACATTCAACTGCATAGCTGCGAATTGAAACAGGAGGGCTATGAGAACAGCATGCTGCGAGTAGAAGTGCATAGAGATGAAGCTTGAGTGGGAAGAAACTCGAAAGTGCTCAAGAATATCACGTCCCTTGACGTCGGGGTGATGCTTCCCCGCATTGTAGATCGATGCGGAGAGCTAAGCTTTAGCCTCGAATGCCACCGGAGAAACTGGACTTCGGCTGAATAGAACACCGAGCTGGTATGACCCTCCTACTCGCCAAAATACTTGAATACTCACAGGAATCGTTACGTGGTAGCTTTGGCTTTTTGTGTCCTGGAAATCTCTGGAACAAATGACAAAATGTCAATTTGGCGCATGTGTCTCAGTTTACTGTCAGTGTCATGCATACCAATGCAAGCGCTAGCGGGGAGATGTTGGCGCGATACGACCTGCAGCGGTCCTGATAAGACTGCATTTCCTGGTACGTTGGGATACTGGCGAATCAGACAACACAGAAGGCCAAGCTCACACTGTACAGGGAAATGGGAGAACAACATCTACGCCCCATCCTCCAGAATAGTTTCTCCAGAAAAGATCTTTACCATACAGAACAGGACTGCGCAATCATGGCTCGGCTCTACCAAACTCCACGGAAATGGTTCGAACGCAGTCTTCGACTTTGGCAGAGAAGTAGGTGGCATTGTATCGTTGTCCTACTCTTCTTCCGGTGCAGGAAGCCTCGGCCTTGCCTTCACAGAAGCGAGCACTTGGATTGGCGAATGGTCGGATGCCTCCAACGGCAAGTTTGCAGGCAGAGATGGAGCACTCTATGCAAATTTTTCTGGAGCCATCAATGGGTCGTATACGATGCCAGACAAGGTGATGCGCGGCGGATTTCGGTATCTCACACTCTTTCTGATCACGAATGGGAACACGGCCGTCGATATCTCGGATGTTAAGCTGGATATCAGTTTCCAACCCACATGGTCCAATTTGCGAGCTTATCAGGGGTACTTCCACAGCAGTGATGAGCTGTTGAACCGGATCTGGTATGCTGGAGCGTATACGTTGCAAACGAATTCGGTGCCGGTCAACACTGGGCGCTGGGTGCCCATGCTTGCAAATGGATGGGCGAATAACGGAACCCTTGGGCCTGGCGAAACCATTATTGTGGATGGGGCAAAAAGAGATCGCGCTGTGTGGCCTGGGGATATGGGCATCGCTGTACCATCTGGTTTTGTCAGCATCGGTGATCTAGATAGCGTGAAGAACGCATTACAGGTTATGTACAATTACCAGGTACGTATGGATATTCTCCAATTCGTGAAGCTGACTGCTGTAGAATAAAGATGGATCCTTTCCCGAAGCGGGACCCCCACTCCTTCAACAAAACAGCGACAGTAAGTATAACAGCGTTGTGTGGAAATCATTTGACATCCTCCTAGCCTATCACATGTGGACCATGATCGGAACATACAACTACATGCTCTACCAAAACGACACATCCTTCGTGCAGCAAAACTGGCCCAAGTACCTCAAAGCAATGGACTACATCTACGCCAAAGTAAAATCCAACGGCCTCCTCAACTCGACCGGAACACGCGACTGGGCGCGCTGGCAAACCGGCGGCAACCTCACCGAAGCCAACGTCATCCTCTACCACACCCTCACCACCGGCGCCTCCCTCGCCACCTGGACAGGCGACCCAACGGGCCTCAGCAAGAAATGGCTGGCCCAAGCGACATCCCTCCAGAGCAGCATCCTCACGCACTGCTTCGACACCGCACACGGCGCCTTCCGAGACAACGCAACCGCAACCACTCTCCACCCGCAAGACGCCAACAGCATGGCCCTCCTCTTCGGCGTCGTCGACGCCTCCTCCCCCACCGCCTCACGCATCTCCTCGCGCCTCACGGAGAACTGGTCGGATCTGGGCGCCGTCGCGCCCGAGCTGCCCGGCAACATATCCCCGTTTATCTCGAGCTTCGAGATCCAGGCGCACTTCGCGGTCGGCGAGACGCACCGCGCGCTCGAGCTGATCCGCCGCAGCTGGGGCTGGTATGCGAACCATCCCAATGGCACCGGGTCGACCGTCGTGGAGGGATATCTCGCTAACGGGTCGTTTGGGTATCGCTCTAGCCGCGGGTATGGATACGATGCGTCGTATGTGTCGCATGCGCATGGGTGGAGCGCGGGGCCGACCAGTGCGTTGACGGAGTATGTGGTGGGGCTTTCGGTGGTGAGTCCGGCGGGGGAGACGTGGGCTTTGAGACCCCAGTTTGGGGACTTGACGAGCGCTGAAGCTGGGTTCGTGACGATTCTGGGTAAGTTTGTGGCGAAGTGGGTTAAGGGCGTAGGAGGGTATGAGGTTGGTTTCGAGGTACCGGGTAGGACAGTGGGGCAGGTGAGATTGCCAGTACTAGAGAAAGGACGCGTGCCTAAGGTAAAAGTCAACCAGAAGGACTTGAGCGGTGCTCAGCTGGATGGAGAGAACCACTTCGGGTTCGAGTTGAAGGGAGGTAATTGGTCAATTGTCGTCAGTGGGTAGAGTCTGAGACTAAGAAAATATAAACGCATCAGATTTTATGATAATCTACTTTTTCACGAAATGGAAGTTGATCATAACTTGTATACATATGAAACAAGGTATAGATAAGCAATTGGTATTTGTGACATTATACATTTCGATTTTATCCCATATCCGTCTATGATTCATCCCATCGTGAGAATGTCCGTCTTATAACATGCCCGGCGTAGGAGCCTTCTCATTCAAATGCTCACAGATGGATCCACCTACCCATCCACGTCTCCACAATCTCTTTCGCCTCATCCACAAGTCCCATATCCAGCAACAGTTGCGCCGTTCCACGAACAGCTGAATCGAGCGCCGAGAAGATCCATGCGTGCGTGTAGCTGGTGTGCTCTCCGACAAAGATAGTGTTGAACTCAGTGTTGAAGTAGGCAGGGAGATACAGCTCCTGCTGACCTACCAAGGGTGACGCCCAAGCTCCAGCCTGGTGCTCATCGACTTCCCAGCATTGACGGTTAAAGTTGCCAGTCCATTGCTCATTCGCGATATCACCGTGGACTTGGACCATTGCGCGCTGGACGTAGGCAACGTGGTCCTCGGTGCTGAGGGCTGCGAGGGAGCGGGCGCTGGTTCCGGAGGAGTATGAAGCTAGGATAACGCCGGGACGCGTCGAGTTCATCTCATAAGAAGGATAGCAGACAGAGCCGATACCAGGGATGTCAACAGCTCCACAGCCGCCAAAGATAGGGGCATCCAAGTGTTCCCAGAAACGCGTCTTGTAATGGAGCGCGACCTTGCAGGACTGCTGGTAGTTCAGAGTGTTGATGGAGCGGGACAAAAGTGAGGAGTACTTTGGCAACTCCCAGAGCCTGACCTTCGAAAAGGGAACGGCGACAACGGCATAATCAAACTCCTCGGTTTCAGGCTCCATGGCAAATGGGTCATCGCGCCATTGGATGGTCACCTTGGAGGTGTCGTTGTTGTATTTCAGTCCTGTGATCTTGCGACCCAAGGTAAGACGGTCCTTCACAAGGGGATAGTAGGCACGTGGAAGCGACTCAAGACCCTTGTCAATGGTGCGCCATGTGGTGGCTCCAAAGTAAACATCGTCGTAAATTTCTGCCCAGATGGGTGTGATGTCACCAGAGCCAGCAACAAAGTCGACGATATCGGTGCTCATGTTCAGGTAGTACTTAAGATATGATGCCTCAGACCATTGGAACATGCCATCTTCAACCGCCTTCTTATGTGCAAGGAAGATGTTCGTGGAGGCGTTGCGCAGCCATTCAGGAGTCACGCCGATAAAATCTTCGTACTTCTCAGCAGCAGTTGCGGCCGCTTCTGGGTCGGAGGCCTCCGCAGGCGGCAGAGCTAATGATGAATTGGCCTTTATCTGAGCCGTAGAAGGAATTTGACCATTGGGTAGACGACCGCCTCTGGAATTGGCTGGAGTGTTAGGTGTAGCTTGGTTCCAAGGAATGAAGTTCACAGCCAATTCTTCGGTAAAGTTGTTCAGTCGGTTCAGCGTCTCTCCCAGCTGGAAAACCATCTTATGGTCTTGGATGTCCAGAGTCTCATTTGTGTCGGCATACTTGATTGACACAGGGAAGCGCATGGGTCCCATCTCCTGATACTGGTAGTCACTTGGCTTTGTGCCGTTGAGATACTTTGTGCGAATGCGGCCACCAATCCGTTGCGATGATTCGGTAATGTGCCAGTCATGGATGCCCACAGAATCCAGCAAAAGACTGGTCAGTAAACCGGACATGCCTCCGCCTACGATCGCAATCTTCTTGCTTTTTGCTTCTGTGACAAAGGAAGCATTGTTCTGCTTATTCTTCATATAGGCAACACCATCGAACCAGGGTCCCATGGCGTCTGCCACAGCTGCTATGTCCTCCCTTTTTCTCATGTTCCTCTTTACCGAAACGGGGGCAGATCGTCCGATAAGCGATCCACTAGAGTAAGCGTGCAAGCATCCGCCATGAGCAGCGTCGTCGGGAACGATCCAGACGAGGCGTTCGGGGCGTGCTGATCGCTTGAGACTGACAGTCCCAAGCTCGTGGTGGCTCTCATGGGCGCCAGAAATGCCACAAGGACCGTAGACAAAGCTGACGTCGCCCTCGAAGGAATCGTCGGTGTAGCTCACATGCACATTATGCACGGAGTCGGTAACGACGCTGGCTGGTCGGAAGATGATGACCTCGGGGCTGCTGTGAGAAGGGTAGGCTGAGGCTCCTTGTGTGAAAGAGAGTGCTGCTGAAGCAGCCGCGACAATGCCCTTCATATTGACAAATGCAAGCGAAGAACCAAGGGTCCAAAGGCTCAACAGCTTGAAGACTTGAGTTGGATGCCTTCCAGACTGCGCGGTTCCCGGAGCCTTTTGAATGCTCACCACATCCTCTTTCCGCCTTATCGCGGGCGACTAAGGCCGCTGGCAGCAGTCCCATCATCAGAGGGCCGACGGGTGATGCGGCTGTGCCGAAAAGAGACGACCCAATTGATTTGATAAGAGTGTAGGGCGCATTGTTGACTAACAGCTGATAGAGTTCGAGAAGCTTCACTGGTCGAAGACGGCTAGCAGGTGACAGTTCCAGGTACCGTTGGACGCATAGGGCACATAGCGTGGAGATTAGTCTAGCGGAGACGATTACGCTACCGATAACCAGGTCGTCAAAGGATGGGGGACGGAGCGGGGCGACATGTGGCCGACCACCGTAGCGATCCTAGGCTCTCTGAGATCCGAGGTACCTGTAAGGTTAGAAATGCGAGCCATACGAGTTGGCACACATAAGCATCCTGATGACGACGCAAAAATGTTGCCTGTTCACGTGGTTTGTGGCTGTGGATGCGTTTTCGTTGCCTACATATGAAGTTGTGATGAAAACCGGTCAAGGACCCTCCATGACGGCGATGTAACCCGGACGAAGAGAAATGGGGTGGAATCTACACATGGCGACCGCCGGGCCCGCTGCCTACCCCACAGAACGACGGACGACTGATAATGTCGGAAGCGGGAGTTTTTTTTTCTTTGCAAGCGAGGAGGAGGTAACGGGCAGAAGCGAGCTTGGGGCGCAGTGCGATCTCCGCGAAAGGCAAGTCCCATCGTTATCAGCAAAGCCAAGACACCATAAGCTCTTTCTTAGCCACCCGCTATCTCCCTGCTCCTTCTTGACTCATGCTTCATCGATATGTTACATACGCCCTATGCCGCTCAATTCCACCCCTGCTCCGACAGTGAGTTCGGTCACCAAGGCCAATGGCGCCGCTGGAAAACACGTGGTTCCCTCGGGAAACCCGGGCACCATCCTTGGAGTCCCTCGAGGCAGAACACCTGACTCGGCCCGTATCACAAAAACTTAGGTCCTCAGGACGTAGAGATTACGCTAGACACAGCAAGGGATACCACGCCCTATACTCCAGCCCGTAAGAAATTTTCCCCAATCAGCAGATAACACCACGTGAAGAGATGAACAAACATCGGTCTGTTGCGTAATTCTCAAAGCTCATGTCCCTTGAGCTCATTCTCCGTCCATGCCCACAATTGCTCTCCGAGTTTGCCTTGTCTGACTGTGTCGCTCTCACAATCCTTCTTTCCCACGGGATCGTAGAATCGTCCGCTCTCAGCTTCAGCCGACGTAGCCGCCCACAGACTGTTCTTCGCGCCCTCCTCCACAGGCAACCATAGCATCGGTGCAACAACCCAATTCAGCAGTTTGATGACCCACCCGCCGCTCACACTGCCCTTGGCAAATAGGCCTGTCTTCACTTCGCCAGGATTAATTGCCACTGTGGTGATCTCTGGATACCGTTTCGCGACCGCTGTAGCATAAACAGCGTTGGCGAGCTTCGATTGTGCATACTTGGTTATGCCCATGATGTTCCCTTGTGATGTTTTAATGGTTTCGAAATCGATGCCGTTCCTCGGCAGAGGACCCGTCTTGTGCGCGGCGGAAGAAAGGATTACAACTCGAGCCTGGGCACCGATGCGCTCCTTCGAGGCTTTCAATAGAAGTGGCGTAAGCAGTTTAAGCAGGAGGGCGTGTCCCATGTGGTTCGTCGCGAACTGTCTCTCATAGCCATCTTCAGTCACGCCCGCATCACCGCCCATCATTCCTGCATTCAGGGCTAGAATATCCATTCTGTCCGACTCGGCGGCAACTTTCTTTGCAGCGCTCTTGACCGAAGCAAATGAAGAAAGGTCCAACTCGACGAACTGCACTGAGGTCTCTGGTGATGCTGCGGCCTTGATTTGCTCCACAGCTTCCATACCCGACTGTGCATTTCGTGCGGCGACCCAGACTTGCGTTGGGCTGTGTTTCGAAAGGTCGAGTGCCGTCTGCTTTCCAATGCCAGCGTTGGCTCCGGTAACAAGAACCACCTTGCCGGCCAGCGACGAGATGGCTTTGTCTGGGTTGTATGAGTATCCTCCCATGTTTAGTTATTCGAAAGTCTTCCTGCCAATACCAAATCACTAGCCGTCCTTGTCAGCTACATATCAATGACTGACTTTCATTATCATTGCCATATATATCCTCCGCTTTCCTCCGACGTTGGCCTCCGATTCGGGAATTTTTAGTGAGATGAAAGCCGTTACCCTCGATCAATTAGCGCGGCACGGCACTCGGACCCCAATAATTCCCGATCATAATTGGGCCACCCGGGATCAATTTCGCTTCGCGAGACTTCCGTTAATTTTTTCTTTTTGGATTACTGAATAGTTAGCCGAATGTTGTTGGAACCGACAAACAGCTGGCCTTGACCGATCAGTGACCCAGTAGGGCATGACCAGCCTTCGGACTTTTACCGGTCGCCGTCTCGTTGCACTTCTGTCCAGGAACTCTCTTTTTCGTTGTATACCTTGTGAATGACAATCCATCGGCCTCTGACCTTTTTCTTGCAGATGAGTTCCAAGCCTTTTGGAGCATTTTCGATTACCATGTCGACCTTGTGAAATCTTCTGTTTTCCGGCAAGGTCTTTTCTTCGAACAATTCTCGATTGCTTGGGGTACAACTGGCGTCGAATTCATTGTCGAGGTTCTCAAAGAAGTCGCCTTCTTCCATTCGTACTACCTCTCTAGAGACAACGAGCGCAGTAGTCAGATCCCAGACACCCTCTTTATGCCAAGGATAGGACATTAGCTTGATCGCCTGGGTTCTTATGCGGTGGTTCCGACACTTGAGCGCAGTATAGTACAGCGGCGGTATCCACCCCATATCCGACCATGGACGGCAAGTGTGGAGTTTAAACCCGCCTTCCGTGTCGAAAGGACTATGATATTCGCTAAACGGAATCTTGTTCAAAGCAACGTTGTTACTTTGAACAATGATGGAAAGGAAGCTCGGAAGATGTTTGTCGTACACAGTCTGGTCGTCCAGTGACATGCACGTCGCAGCCATAATATCAGCCATGGTATGATAGAGGTGAAGCATGTTATAACAGAACAATTCATATGAGTTCTTGTTGCCGACAAGGTCCCCGATAGTGGCCTCGTAAGTGTGGAGCCAGGCGTCCAGCGACCCTTGGGTAAGACGAAGATCCATGTCTAGCATCCCACGGTAACCGACAGGCCATTTCTCCGCCTCGCCACAATGGTATCCCTGCATAAGGGTACTGACACCTTCGAATATCCGATCGAGGTAGTACCTTGCTTCCTGGTGTGACCAGAACTTGAAGGTCGGAAGATCGCTCAGGAGTCTTCGTGGCGGCGGAGATTCTAAGCCTAATCTTTGGTTTGAAAAATTGACCTGGATTTGCAACTTTGCATAAGCATCGGCTAGACAAAGATCCAAGCAATCTTTACTTGAAACCAATGATAGCGCTTCAAATAAATGAGGCAGCGGTTTCTTTTGATTCGTCCGTACTTGCAACTCATTCATCAGTCTCATGCCGCTCGCAAGATGTTCGCAGGCCCGCTTATAATCGCCCCGCAAAAATTCGAGATAAATAAAGATCAAACAAGCAACAAGTGCCGTGCGGATCGCCGGCTGGAACTTGGGCTGCAGGAAGTCCATGGCCTTGCAGTAGTGTCGAAGCATGAACTCCTCCCGTTGGTCAGGCAGCACCCAATTCCTGTTCCTGGAGGCGCCATCGTACACCTTGCGCCGATGAGCTGAGCCTAAAGGAGAATGTCAGTAATAAGCCGGTAAGGATCCTTGCGTAAATCATACTCAGAGCCAGTACCGCATGAAGGACCGCAGGTTCATTTGCACAAACCTGGAAAACGAGAGCGTTCCAGAAGTTCGTGCCGAACACACCTGGAAGCTTGGTCGCGCTATGTACCTTGAAGAACTCGAAGCAAAACTGCTCTTCCGCGCTCGAGACCTTCAGATAGCTCTGCGAGGGAGCCCGCTCGATGAGGAGCTTCGTGGCGGGACTGCTTCGCTTCAGGGGTACTACATGGGCATTGCTAGCCGACCTTTGCTCGTAGCGGTTGCCGCCACCACCCCAGATGCCGTAGCCATCACATACGCGACCAGTCTTGAGACAGGTCTGGCACGCGGGCCGGCTTTCGTCGCATTTGACCTTGCGCGCCCTGCCCTTATTGAGCCATGTTACTCTGCGCGAGCTCGCTAAACGACTTACTTGCAAGTCCGGCAACCAGTCTTTACCTTCCGTCTGCGCGTTGGTGGGCACCCGTTCGATGGTCTAACACCTGGGTGGCTCATGTTGACGTTGGCTGATAATGGCAATGAGGTAGAAAGAGGGGGTGTGTGGGTAACGGGCGGACAGGCGAGCTGTCTTCAAGGCGGGCGCAGAATGCATGGAAAGGAGAGGGTTCGTGGGTTCGGGAACCGCAGAAAAAGATTGGCCCGCATGCGGATGGAGTTGCAGGATTGACGTGGGGTTCGTGTAAGGATGGCGAAACCGGCCCCTCGACGCTGATTGGCTGTCTCGCAATTGTTGCATGGCGATTGGCTTGCTGCACGAAAAGTGGACCACCTTTATATAGCAATTCAGAGTTGGGCCCTCGCAGACGCAAGAAAGTCGAAAATAAGACATTGGACAATCCCAATAGACTCCTTCGTATTTCTCCAGTGCCATATTTAAAAAGCGAGATAGGATAATTGCACAATCTTCTACATCACGAATCATTGGGGCCTCAACGCATTTATACCAGGTATTTTATTATCTAGGAGAGGAACAGTGAATCAACTATTGGCAGGTCTTCGCGAATATAGAGATTCATAATGTCACATGTACGCTTTAGCTCATACCAATCTATCAGGCATGCTAGAACCAAAGCGTGATACCTCTTCTGCACTGCTATTGACAAGACTTAGGGACCGAGGTGAGATTAAAGGGAGCGAAGGACTAATCCCGTGATGAATCCGGACTTTTCAAGCCCATTGACTTAGTCCTGGCCCACTTGAGTATTCTGACCATAAACCTCTCCGACAAACCTGACCTCCTTCTCGAAGAACTCAAGCATGTCCAGGCCAAACTTTCGGAGGTTCTCCCATTTTACAAGCAAAACAGATAGGTCTTTTCCGTTTGTGTGATTTGTACCACCTCTCGATAGAAACGGCAACGAGCGTTTGTGCAACTTTGCAGCGCGGTCCTTTAGCTTCTGGATCTGGAGTCGTTCCCCTTCCAAGTGGTGCGGCACAAGGTCTTTATAGTTGAACATGGCTCGGCGGCACATAGGACACGTGTTCGATCGGTCTGCCCATCCTTTTAGACAATCGGCTCCAAAAACATGGCCGCAGTGAAGCTTCCTCGCGGGCTCCCCTGTGAGCGGTTCATTTTCTGCGGGTATAAGCGGACGAGGCTCGTATAGAGTATGACAAATGAAGCAACTTGATTCGTCCGATTCCATAGCTTGGCGGGTGTAATCCGTTGAATATCGGCTTATTTCTAAGCGATTACACCATCCGATTCGTGTGATTGCGTGGTCCAAACCCGTGTAGATGTGACCAATGTCTCTCATGTGGAGCATGAGAATTTCGAGCTCCAAAGGTGGAAGAGCTGAGAAGTCTAAAATCCATTTGCGATTATCATCCAGTCTCTGAAAAAGTTCAAAGCTGGACGGTTGGATGGGCGACTTCATAGCAAGAACCATGCTAGAATATCCGTCGCCAAGGCTTTGTTCAACTGCTGAGGTGTAATTGAGGCAGAACGCAACGAACTTCCTGCATCTGATAACGCAAATACACTGAGACCCGCAGTCAAAGACATCGACCAGGCGAAAGGCTTTATCAGGCAAATGTCTGAGCAGTAAGTCGCGGTGCCAGGCACGTACTTCTTTCAAACCTCTCAGGAAGAGGCTTATTTGTGCCACATCTGTGTTCTCAGGGTCTGGATGATGGCGCATAACGGAAGTGTAGTCTCTGAAGAGGGCTTCGGCTTTCTGCATGAACTTATCGTTCAGCTGAGGGTTCTCATATTCGTTCTGGCATTGTACTCGCAAAGCATCCACCTTGGCGAGACGGATGTTCAAGATACGCGCTTTGTGGTTCCAGAAGAAGGATGATGCCTGCGAAATGTTGAACGGCAGGTCGTGCTGCAGGGGCCACGAGTTGGGGTCCATGGCGTGGCGTGCAGTGGTAAGGTATAGAAAGAATCTGAAGAGAGAACCGCTTGTAAACCTGGCCGCGACGGCTCGCAGTGAGTCCATGAGTGACTGTAAGTATTTCAAAGCACATTTTTATGAATGTTTATGCCCACAACAGAGCAAAGTGAAGTGAATTGACAATCCCTGGGGCAACGTGCTATCATTTCGCACAATGAGACGCTGAGTGCCGACCAAAGGAAAACAAGCGCGTATGGAGGAAGGCATTGTATTACAAAAAGGCCCGCTGCCGTCGTTCTTTGACAACAATAAGCTTGCAGAGATGGACAGTGGGCCCAAGGCTTGAGAAGGAGGCTGAGAGCGAGGCTGAGAGCGAGGCTAGAGGAAGCCCGCCAGATGTCAGATAAGGCATGTGGTATCGTCGCTGTGTGATTGGACAGCCGCCATGTCGTCATGCAGGGGGCCCAGGTCGGAACCCTTTGCCCCTCGCCTTCCGAGCAAAAAATTGGCTGCGAAGACTGCGTGTGGGCCCAATCTCAGATGCTGCTGCTCTCAAAACTGCCTCTGCCCCGCCTGACGCACTGGTTTTCTTGACGCTCTTCGCTCGATTCTCAACGCTCACGCCCAGCATCATGGCCACCAGCTATGGTGGTAGGGGACCTCCCACTCCCATCCAGAGCCTTGTGCTTACCCTTTCCAGACCCAGTACGCATCGCCGTGATAGGCGGCACAGGCATCCAGTCTCTTCCCGGCTTCACGCTCGCCGCGACCCTCGACGTTGACACGCCCTGGGGCAAGCCCTCGTCGCCCATCTCGATCCTCCACCACGCCTCGCCCACATCGGGAAAGCCCATCCCTATCGCTTTCCTCTCCCGCCATGGTCTCCACCATGAGCTTGCCCCACATGAGGTCAAGAACCAAGCCAATATTGCTGCCCTGAGGAGCATTGGTGTGCGCACCATTGTTGCCTTCTCGGCTGTTGGCTCACTGCAGGAGGAAGTACGTCCGCGGGACTTCGTGGTTCCCGATCAGATCATCGACCGCACAAAGGGCATCCGTCCCTTTACTTTCTTCGAGGGCGGCATGGTTGGCCATGTCGGTTTCGGTGACCCCTTCGACACCAGCTTAGCCAGGATTGTGCGTCGCTGCGGCCACGCGCTGGAGGGTGAAGGTGTCCGACTGCATGATACGGGCCTGCTCATTTGCATGGAGGGCCCGCAGTTCTCGACTCGCGCAGAGTCCAACCTCTACCGTTCGTGGGGCGGTTCAGTTATCAACATGTCGGCCCTTCCTGAGGCAAAATTAGCCCGTGAAGCAGAAATCGCCTACCAGATGATCTGCATGGCCACCGATTACGATTGCTGGCGAGGGGGGCCTGATGAGGATGTGAACGTCGAGATGGTAATGGCCCATATGAAGGCCAACTCGGAGAACGCAAGGCGTTTTGTCGGGGCTGTTCTCGATGAACTGAGCAAGGAGGAGCACAGCGAGCAGGTGCTTGCGAAGCACTTGGAGGGTCAAATGAAGTTTGCTGGCTCTATGACACACAAGGAGGCGCGGGGACCGGTCGAGAAGAAGCTACAGTGGCTGTTCCCTGGCTATTTTGATTGAAGATCGCGCAAGGGTATCAGTCGATGTTCTAGCATAACGGTGATGGACAATAACAGTACGCGTACAAACCCATCCGGCAATGGCTGCGGTATTGAAGCGTTTTGGGCAAAGCAGCTCTGCTTCCAGTAGGTGTTGATAGCAGCGGCGCGAATATTGGTCATAAATCGCTCAATTGGGAAGGCAGATAACAACACTCAGGACCTCCATCAAGGTAATTATCGAGCTGCCGTAAGTGCCATATTCAATCAAGGCTAGTGGCCGCTGTACTGCAGCCGCGGAGTAAACGACAAGCTTTCCGCCAGCCCCAGACTCGTTCATCGCCTCTTCCCACCTTCCTAATGCGGCTACCCCGCCATCGCCTATCGTGTTCTTCGCGTGCTGTCTCTACGCTGTAGATCACTTGCATGACATTATTGAAATGTATCGACGCATTCTTCATGGAAGGTGCACAGGAGTCCGCGTTCACGAAAACTTCGTAGCGACGTGGCACAGTTTCAGCATGCCCAGTACACGGTAGCACTGTCCTCGCCGCTTATGATATGGCCGCCTGGGTATAATGACATGTTCACCTCCGTCTTAAGCTCCATGGAACTGTATCTGGTTAATGAACCACAAGGTTAATTCTTATCGTACAACCGGGTACTGCGACCGACCATTCGTATCTCTGGGACAGTCCCTTAATCCTAGTCGACTATCCTTGTGGATCCGTCATGTATGCAGCTATGTATAAAGGGAGACGTTTTTCTTTCAGCCAGCGCCAAAAGAATCGCTTGCCCCTTAGCTTCTCCTTCGTAACGGTCGCTACCATGGTTCTGCTGGCATGTCTTTGGAAGGCCTTCGTGGCATCCGCGGCTGTTGCGCCGCTGGTAACAGGGCATCCCTCCAAGCCTGCTTTCCCGTCTCTTCTCGATGCCACTGCCAGTGAATTAACAGCTGGCCTTGACAATGGTTCGTTCTCCAGCATTGATCTTGTAAATGTGAGTGTCAAAATACCTCTACATTGATTAATAGTAGTGTTTGACGGTGGACTAACCTGAGAACAAGGCATACGTAAAACGCATATTGGAGGTCAACTCTACCCTGCATATGGTCGTAGAGCTCAATCCAGATGCCTTGAAGATTGCTAAGCAGCTCGATAAGGAGAGGAAAGCGGGTAAATCCAGAGGGTGGGTCATCATCCATTTTCATACACACCCACAAATTGCTAACAATGTATCAGACCTCTTCATGGCCTTCCCATATTGATCAAGAACAACATCGCTACGGATGATGCCATGAACAACACGGCTGGTTCCTTTGCCCTCCTCGGAGCCAAGGTTCCACGAGACGCAACCGTAGCTGCAAAGCTTAGGAAAGCCGGTGCAATCATTCTCGGCAAAACCAATCTCTCGCAGTGGGCTAACTTTCGCTCGTCGAATAGTTCTAACGGGTGGTCTGCCTATGGCGGCCAAACCTATGGCGCTTACTATCCCGGCCAGGACCCTTCTGGTTCTTCCTCTGGCTCGGGAGTCGCTAGCAGCCTAGGACTGGCGGTCGCAAGTCTGGGAACTGAGACTGATGGCAGTATCATCAGCCCGAGTCAGCTCAACAATCTGGTTGGAATCAAACCTACCGTTGGCCTCACTTCCAGGGCTCTTGTCATTCCAATCTCCGAACACCAGGACACCGTTGGCCCAATGGCACGTACAGTCAAGGATGCTGCCCTTCTGCTCCAGGCCATTGCTGGTTCTGATTCATATGACAACTACACCTCTGCTATTCCATTCAAACACGAACTCCCCGACTACTCTAAGGCATGTAAACTCAACGCCCTCAAGGGAAAGAGAATTGGCGTGCCCCGCAACTATATCGGTTCGCGAACCACCACTACAGCGCCCATACTAGACGCCTTTGAAGCCGCACTTGGAGTCCTCAAGGAAGCCGGCGCCATTATTGTGGACAATACAAACTATACTGCGTACACAGAGTACGTGCAGAGTGATGCTGAAGATACCGTTCTCGATGCCGATTTCGTCGCCAATCTCAAGTCCTACCTCGACCAACTGACCTACAACCCTACAGGCGTAAAATCCCTAGCCGATGTCCGAGCCTTCACGCACAATTTCACAGCTGAGGAGTATCCCAGCCGTAACACAGTAACATGGGATCAGTCCCTGGCCTTGAACTTCACCAACGAATCGCCAGAATTTTGGGCCGCATACACCTACGATCTGTACCTTGGAGGTCCCGGTGGCATCCTCGGCGCCCTTAAAAACCACTCTCTTGATGCCGTTGTTACACCTTCGCGTGTCTCCTCCGGAATCTCCGCTATTATCGGTGCGCCTATTGTGACCGTGCCGCTAGGCGCGTATCCTCCAGGTACGCAGGTTCGCACGAATGCAAGGGGTAACTTGAATGCCACAGCACCCAACATTCCTTTCGGAATCAGCTTCTCGGGAGCTCACTGGAGCGAGGAGAAATTGATCGGATTTGCATATGCGTTCGAGCAAAGAACATTGGTGCGTGAAAAGGTGAAGCCTTATTTGGCCCCGAAGACCGAGTTGAAGGACATTGTTGGGTAGTAAAGAATAGAATTAAGAATCCAATTCTATTTGCGTCGGTACCCGGTCGTGGTGCTTGCGATTTCTTTGTTAGATTTCTATTCATGTCGCTGATGACTAAAAGTGGGTCGCCTACACGTGTAGGTTCAGCTGGGGCGCGTGCTGCTGTAGCCTCACATCAGCACTTAACTTTCTCGACTACAACCTAACTGAAAACAAGCTCAAACGTCAAGCTTTGGACCTATGTTTTACACCGCTGGGAGGATACTTATGATCAGTCATCAGAACTGCTTCACAGGGCATCTTAATCGGGCATCCATTTTTGTCCACATAATTTCGAACGTCAGCATCGCCGTTTCTTGAATCATGGCCAGCGAGGTACAAAAGGCTCGCGGAATTGTGGTTCTGTATAATCTACAGTGTGTCGAATCACTGCCACTTCACCATGGCGTCCACAAGAATCATTGAACTGGCCAGCATTATCTCGACCAACACCCGGAAGATCGACACCCATCTATCTCAAAAAGGTCTCCCAACACCCAGCTTCGAGGCCAATTGTCACCCTCAATTACTCTTCGGCCATGGCGAAGACATTGAAACCGCCAGACAGGCCGTCGTCGACGCAACAGACGAACTCCAAGCGCTGATGCTCGGCCCTGGGAACTATATCTCCTCTCTCTTCGTAAACTACCCTCCTACTCTCACCTATACAACCTAAACTGATAATGAAACTAGCACAACACGCTCCTCAGCACACAAGCCCTCCTCCAGTTCAACCTCCTATCTTTCCCCTCCAACCACAAGGAGACCACCTTCGCGGAACTCGCCATGCAATCCAACCTCCCCGAACACCTAGTCAAGCGCCTCCTCCGCCACGCAATGGCCTTCCGCATCCTCAGCGAACCACGCCCCGGCATCGTAACCCACACTTCCATCTCCGCTTGTCTAGCCACACCGCCCATGCGCGCATGGACATCTTTCGTGACGGAGGAACTGTGGCCCAGTGCCGCGCGCACCGTCGAAGCGCTGCAGAAATGGCCCGACGCGCAAGAGCCCGCGCGCACAGGCTTCAGCCTCGCGCACGGGACCGAGGACATCTTCTTCGAGGTGATGAAGAAGGAGACGCGCAGGGGGCAGCGGTACGCGCAGATGCTGGACTGCTTCCGCACGCAGCCTGCGTTCAGCGTGCAGAGTCTGGTGGATGCGGTGCCCTGGGGGACGCATGGTCTCGTAGTCGATGTGGGAGGCAGCACGGGGCTCACGGCACAGGCTATCGTGGCCAAGCATGCGAATGTGAAGGTCGTTGTGCAAGATCATGCTGCGCCTGTTGAGGAGGGGCGCAAGACGCTGCCGGCGGAGTTCGAGGGCCGCATCGAGTTCGTCGAGCACGATTTCTTCGAGGAGCAGCCGGTGCAGGGTGCGGATGTGTATCTACTGCGCTGGATCCTTCATGACTGGAGTGATCGATATGCATTGAAGGTTCTGAGGGCGCTGGTGCCGGCGCTGAAGAAGGGAGCGAGGGTTGTGCTGAATGAGACGGTTGTGCCGCCTGCAGAGGTGGTGGGCTGTCATACGAATCAGTTTTTGAGGTAAGCTGCATTATTTCCTGATGTATACTCGTTTGTGATTATGCTAACGGAGTGCAGGATGATGGACTTGAGTATGTTGGAGTTGCATAATGGCAAGGAGAGAGATGCGGAGGATTGGGAGAGGCTGTTCAAAGAGTGTGATGAGCGGTTTAAGTTTGTTAGTGCAAGACCGTTGATGGGAGCTGCACTGGGCCTTGTGGAGGCTGTTTGGGAACCTTGAGGGAGCGTAGAGTAACGAGGAAGGTGTTCAACAAAAGGCCATCATACCGTAATCTAACCTTCCACGATGAGGAACTATTTCAAATCTCAGATACATCAAACTCAAAGGATTCCAAGAACACCTCTTCAGGGTTCTCGAAAGTCTGTTGATTAGTCCATCCCAATTCTTCCGAAAAAACCTCTACTAAAAGGGCCCTTTTCGCCCTTTATCTTGTGCTTTGATTCTACGTAACTTCTCTTGAGTGTACTCCAAGATGTTAATTTCGGCTGTTGCATCTCCATTAGAGCCAATCCTTATCTCTTGAGCAGACGAATAGGGTAAGAATTTCTTCTTAGCTTGTCTCGCTTCTGCAAGAGAATGTGGCTGTGCTCTCCAGCTCGTATCCGCAGCTTGAGATCCCAAGGCTGCCATTCCTGAACACCGACTGCGCTTAAACATCTACTTGTCTATGGCAGTATTCGGTGGCTTCAAGCTTGGGAAATCTTTTGTGTCTTCTTCTACTACCGCTGTGGACTCTTGAGCATCTTTGGGTCCGACGTGTAGATTGCGATATAAGATGGATCTGGCGACACTGGGACAGCAACAAACGCTCCAAGAGGTCTATGAAGCTTTTGATGGACTCGAAATCAAAGCAAAAAGAGCTCTTAAACAGCAAGAGAGGCCGGTCGGGGTAGCCAAGTGGAAGAAAAGACTATACCAGCGCAGTTTCGTGAACACGCCTGATACTTCTTCTGACGAGTCTTCGCCAGTTGGACCTACGCAAGCCGCTATGCCATATCCACAGATGTTTAGCCCACCTCAGGCCAGGTTAGAATGCGACGAGTTCATCCATCACAAGAGTGCTATACCAGAAACGGAATATGTAGCTGCAAAACAATGCGTACACATCGAAGTGCGCAAGGTGAAATCATGTGGGGCTCTGCACATAACTCAGCAGGCCCATCTCTCGGACAGAGACGTCAAGATGTTATATAAAGAGACTGGGACTGAGGCCACTACAGACGAGGCTTGCGCGTCGATTGTTTTCTGCCCGATGAGATCTGTTCGTCGGTACCCAAAGCAGATTCCAGTATCAAAGGCGACATATTTGGCCATCGAAAAAGCTTTCGGTCTTCCATCAGTTGCGCTACAAGTACTTTCCACATCCTTTTCCACAGTCTTCGCTTTCACGCCTCGGTTGGAACCTCACAACGACAGTAATAGAGGTCTCATTCTGAACAACCACGTCTCCGCATTTTGTGACTTTACATTGATATGCGTGTACGACGCTACGCGACGGAAGACGCAGGTTGTCTGCGTTGGTTTGAGCGAGTCGGAAATCTCGGCGATGGTAGAACGAGTCACCGCGTGCTTCCATACCGCACACCATTTCATCACGTTGCCGCTCTTGTTGGTTGACTACAGTGTTGGAGAATTGGCGTACTTTGCAGAGGCCAGACGTGTTGAAGTGAGAATGATTCGTAAGCTCTTACAAATGGAGACATATCTCGAAGGTAACGAGAGACAAGCAATTGTGGACCCTACGAGCATCAACCTTCCCAATGCTACTGCTCAAGTCACTTCGTTGAGCCAGTCTGTCATCGGTCTATTGTCTCGGAGTAGGGCATTGATGAAGTTTGCCGATGGATTACACAAAGAGCTCGAAGCTATAAACCACCAATCATTGCCGGGGTTGCGAATAGATGATGATGTCTACCAATCGTATAGGCTGCGCCTGGAATACATGAGCGAGTTAGTGCTCTCGGTTCAAGATAAATTGAAGGCGTCATATGATGCGCTGCAGGTTCAATCCCAGGCCGTAAGTCTGGCGTCCTCGAAACGTTACCTTCGCCTCACAATAGACTAATACATCGGCAGATCTACAGCCTGACAGCACAAGCAGACAATGCCCAGAATCTCAAATCAGCGGAGCTCTCGCGTCAGATCGCTGAAGAATCAAAGCGGGTTGCAGAGACAACGCTTCGCGATTCCACTGATATGCGCGTCATTGCCGCTGTTACTCTTTTCTTTCTACCAGGCACATTCACAGCGACCCTGTTCAGTACGAGTTTCTTCAACTTCCAGCTGAACAGCGGAGATAGCGAGAAGCTCGTCACTCATTGGATATGGCTGTACTGGATGGTAACGCTGACATTGACGTCGTTGGTCATGGGCTGCTGGTGGTTCATGTCGCATCGGCAGCATCGGAAAATAGGTCGGAAGGAGACGGATGATGAAGAGAAGCAGACGAATGTCAAGGTATGAAGCTTGAGAACATGCGGGAGGCGTCGCACGCGTTGGGCCCGTCATCAGCAGATGCGGAAGACCTAAGGTAATCGTAGCGATGAAGCAGGATAGGGCATCGGGCGTCCTTCTCGACCATATTTGCGGAAATGGAGCATGCTCAAATGATGCTCGCTTTGGTGCCGGCTGAGTTCTTGTGATGTTTCAGGTGCCAGCGGGGACGAAACGCCAAACGCGGCATCTCTCTTGGCGTGACAACCAGCCTTGCGGCCTCGAACGCCATCACTTCAACATTCCTTTTCGACATTCATTCTTCACAACGATGGCGGTGCCTCGCCGGTACGCGGTAATCGCCTCGTCCATATTTCTTGTAATCATTATCACCATTTCTTTGATAACATCCATCCAAATCCGAGCAAGCCAGCCGAGTCTCGTCCAGCTACCCATGGCGCAGGCCGCAACAGACGATCAATTCGAGCAACGACGCAAAGGCGGCAGCATTAATGGAAGCGCATTCGACAGAGCTGATATTCTCAGCGGAACCTCTACGGTTGCCGCTAGTCTGACGGCGACTTGGGTCCTTTCCACAACACCAAGTCCGATGACTGAAGACGGAATGATTGGAGTAACGCCTACTCCCCAGCCAACGCCAACCTCGGCCGACGAAGGGTATATTGGACCAATCGAGTCGTCCCCAGTACCGAAACCTGCGCCGAAGCCTGCGCCGGGCCCCCAGATCCCTATACTCGCACTCTCGTACGCCGGTGATGGAGGACCAAAACATTGTCGCGGAAAGCTGCTCCAGAGATTTTCGCTGCCTCCGCCCGCGAGCGACTGGAAGAATGGCACGTGTGTGAATCTTCCAGCTACAGCCAGATGCGGTGTGTTCTACTCACAAAAGGGCGACAATTGTGAGGCACAGTTGTTTACAATGGCCGATTGCCATAACACCACCCAAACGTACATCAATACGGTTGTTTTTATGCCCGAGGAGCGTCCAGTGGGCGCTATGTGGAATAGTATGTACATTCGATGCGGCGTCGACGCACCAGAACCAGCTTTGATAGATCCGAGCATCCTTGGAGGCATGCTGAAGAAGCCAGGCGGAGGATGAACAATGGATGGGGCTGCAAGCCCTCGGCTTCATAGGACCCGAAGAGGCTCAGTAACGCCACACAAATTAAAAAGCTGATTCGATCGAATCTCATGCTTCATCCTGCTACTCTGTTCATCAAAATCTGGGCAAGACACGGAACAGATATTCAATACAGAGTGGGGGCCACTTAGGCGTGCATTCAGTGCCCTACCTTGATCCGGACGATTTTTGAGCCGAATTCAGAGGTCTCGTCGTATAAAGCAGGAGATGTGTGGTTGTTGAGCAACTTATGTCAGCTCTTACAGTCCCACAGGTGCTTTGCTCGGGAAGCAGTCAGCATTAGGAACGTCACACAATGCGTGTCTTGCCAGGACTCTTAAAATCTGATAGGGATAACCCAGCGGAATCACATCGAAAGGGCGTACACCTTCCTGGAATCCAACTGGCAAAAGGTAGTTGCACTGCCTCGCGAAACTATCGCAGACACTCAATTTTTCCGCCCCATGATTGTCAGACTCAAGAAGATCTAAGGCCGGAATACTATATCAAGTCTAGTAACCCATGCCATTACGTGATGCCTAGAGCAAGGGTCCAATGAAAATAGCCTGAGTACGCACCTTCCATATGACAATTTCACGCGTAACGCCGTCATCTTAAGACAGGAGTCTTGATGCTCAGCCTCAAGGTCAGCACTGACTTAGACCGGCCAAGAGTGCGCCCGCATGTTTTTCTAGTTCCCCTCTGACGCTCAGCTAGGCAGTATATAAACTCAAGAAACCCCCACCCAACAACACAAAAAAGCGACCAACTGTACGCATTCAATCATCCTTGCAATACACAACTACACCCGACGACATTATGCAGATCACATTCATCATCGCCTCGATCGCGGCTGTGGCCGCCGCTCTGCCGGCACTCACTCCACGCGCCCCTTTCGATGCCGCCCTCGTGCCCCCGTTCGGCATCACGCCAGGCCAGGACCCCGTAAATGGTAGCTGCCGTGGTTACAACGGTGTCAGGATTCCCTGTAACTGCCCACCGGACCGCAACACTTTCCTCACGAAGTTCCGTAGCGAAGTTGATCGAAATGCGCTGCCGTTCCCACTGGATAACTCGGCCGCGAGCAAGAAAACTAGGGTCAGATCGGGTATCACAGTGCTTCAGAATCTTCAAGGACCTGGGTTGGGGTGCCCCGTTACGTCGACGAATTGGGCGTCGTTGTTGTGAGTGAGGGAGGTGGGCTCGTGTGGTTGGGGATATAGTAGGCCCAGAACAATAGGGGTAACCTATGTTTTTGGTTTTATGTACATCGCCGAGAATGTCGTGATAATTGATCCCATCTATGCATGACCAGTCCAATGAAGATGAAAATTTCAGACCTACCTTGACTATAATCTGCTGTAATTTTCTTTCTACAATGCATAGGTGATGGCTAAGATAGCCCGTTTTGGCTGTCTATGAGCAGTCATTTCTGGGGCCATGGGTAACGAGTAAGGGTTTCCCTACAGAAAATAATACGCCAAACACTATTGGACCGGTTTTCAGCCCACTTCACTGTTACCCTGGTAAATAAGAAGTATGACCCACTCTCAGCTATAAAAATTGCATATCTTATAGCGCTATCACGGCTATAAGAATAGGGAAGAATATAGTCGGTTGGATTGACATTTTTCTGCTTTTGAAGACTTCCCCCATGAGCTGGGCCGTGAGTGCATAAGAGTGCATTACAACAATCATACCAGGTGGCGGGAACGACTGTATCTCCCATACTAGTTTTGTTAACACAGAATATTTTATCACGGTTCCTTATTTGCGCCCGTGGTAAGGCTCAGGAGGACATAGAAGGCAATTCTGTATTATTTACAACTTATATTTTCGAACATACCGATGCACCACCAAAAATGATAGTCAGACCAACAGTATTGCCATTGGTACCCACTTGATCATTAGAACTTAGGGACTTGGTTTTTTCTTTGGTTTGGGTTGCGTCTGGTTGGTTTACCATGGTGGCGGAACTCAACACAGTCTTAGCGAAGTCAATAACCGAACATGGCAGATAATTTTCGCATCGTCGATGAATATAGCTCACCCTACGTTACCCCATCATGTTATCGCTACATATTTCAGGCTGCTGCTCAGCCGCATAATAGAAGCAAACAATGGAGTCGCGTGAAGTCTGAATGGTCATTCACAATGCAGATTCACTCAATAAACAGCTAGCCTCGGTAGCTGTTCTATCTTAAAAGCACCCGCGTGCCCCAAACGCTTGCCTTTGCACAATGCCCCAAGAACAATGGTTCCACCATCGACTCCTATAACTATGGGCCCTATTTCTGGACTGATGGGTATAGCCCCAAACTCTTCTAGCATTCCCTACGACTATAGAGCAGCCCTCGAAGGACAGAAATTCATTCCTAAATCCGAGAACTCCCCAGCACAAAGCTCGCGGTATCCAGCCCAAAGCCGTCACACTGAAGCTACAAGCAGAACCATGGCCACATACTATTCCGGTCAGATGTCAAACAATGAGCTTAATGCGTACCTTGAAGGTTGCATTCAAAAGCACAGTATGCGACATGTGGACGCGATGGCTCATATCCTAGGGTTTAAGCGATCCCCCTTTGTGTTTAATGATGCTAGCCGTCGACTGAAAGATGCCGTGATTGTTGCTCTGGATGCAGAATGGTTCGAACGAGGCTCGAAGTCAATCACTGAGCTTGGTATCGCACTCACTGAGGCTCAGAGTATGACAATCAAGCCGCTGCAGCCACTTGAGAACATGGCCGTTCGCCACGCACGAATCAAAGAAAATGCGCACATGGTCAACGGAAAATTGTGCGATGGTTACCCAGAAGATTTTCAATTTGGCAAGACGGGCTTCGTCAGTATGACGGAAGGCCAGGACCTGTTACGCTTCAACTTTCAACCATACGATAAGAACGGAAAACTTCGTCCTGTCATCTTCCTCGGTCACGCTGTGGACAACGACATCGAAGCTCTCAAGCAAAAGATGAGCATCGATATTTCTGAGATGGGCAATATCGTCATGACACTGGACACACAAGTAATGGCCCAAGAACTCAATATGGGAGGCGGCCGCAAGCTCGGGTTGAAAGATATTCTTGCTCAGTACAATATCGAGGAGAAGTATCTGCATAACGCGGGTAACGATGTTGTGTATACAATGATTGCAGCCTGCTTCCTCGCGAGCGAAGTCCGCAACCCCAACGAATATCGATCACACCAAAGGAACCAAATTGAAGTCAACAGCATCAAGGA
>Ga0247757_10000587_pt1 | contig 29556 bp, 34 predicted proteins | sample UWRJL126311R4_FD_180929 | JGI IMG/M metagenome (GOLD analysis project Ga0247757, IMG submission 180929) | Plant litter microbial communities from Arlington Agricultural Research Station in Wisconsin, United States - UWRJ-L126-311R-4 | ecosystem: Environmental > Terrestrial > Plant litter >... | reverse complement strand
TTAGTCTCGGAATGGTTCAATATTTGATAGCTGAGGCATTTGGGTCACTTATGGGTAATGTAGATTCTATCCGTATGATATTGCGCTTCATTTCACAAAAACTTAACATCACTTCTATTTCTGATACACCAGTTTCTGAGCCATCCAGAATCATGGGCGCTCCCTCGCTTAACCATTCTAATAGAAGGCAAGCATGATATCGGCCGAGGTTAAAACCGCATATAGTATCATGATATATCTAGCACGACCATCGCGATGAATGTGCTAGTGAACGGAACTTGTTTGAAAGCCCTCTAGAAGCCGTATATCATACATATCCGCCGCCTATACCGTATGTACGCCCATTTATATCTTACATCTTATAGTTTCATACCCAGCACCTTATGTACCCTAAGAGCTTGCCTAATGCTCAAATCCAACATGATTTCCTCGCTGCCACCAGGGATGGCATATGCCCTGACGTCTCTGTACAGCCTCTCAACCTTGGCGCCCTGACCACCTCGGCTATAACTCAGACCACCGAAGATCTGGGAAGCCTCTCGAGCGCAAAACTCAAAGGTGGTGGTACTTTGTGCTTTCAAACTGGCGATGGCGCCACCAAGCTTCAGCATGGCCTCCATCTCACCCATCTTCTGACATTGGAAAACTAGGTTCTCTAGCCAATTGTATGAGGCCTCGATCTGACGAGCCATGTGAGCGAGCTTGAGACGAATGACAGGGTGGTCGATGAGACGTTTGCCGAATGTCTTGCGCTTGTGTGCGTACTTCATCGACTCTTCGTAGCAGACACGGGAGAAGCGGAGGCATTGAATGATAATGCCAATACGTTCGTGGTTGAAGTTAGTCATAACAACCTTGAAACCCTGGTTCTCCTTGCCGATCAAGTTCTCGACAGGTACTTTGACATCCTCAAAGGTGATATAAGTGGTTCCGCTTGACCAGACGCCCTGGCAGTCCATCCGACGAGTCGAAACACCGCCGGCATCGCGTTCAATGAGCAGAACGGAGACACCATTCATACCCTCACCGCCGGTGCGGACTGCCGTGGTGAAGTAGTCGCACCAAATACCGTTTGTGATCCACTTCTTCTCACCGTTGACAATGTAGTGCTTGCCATCTTCGGAGAGCTTAGCTTCACAGGTCAAGTTCGCGACATCACTACCGGCATCTGGACTGAGTCAGTACACGTTATTCCACTCTCGTGAAGCTGAAATCATACCGGGCTCAGTAATAGCGAGACAGATGCGCTTCTCGCCGCTGAGGATCTTAGGACCGATGCGATCGATGAGTGCCTTCTTGCCAAACTTGAACAGTGGCGGGCCTCCAATACCATAGCCACCAATCAAGTTCCAAACAAGGCCACCACTTCCAGTACGCGAGAGCTCATCGGTGAGGAGCATCTCATGGAATAAATCCCACTTCTCCGCGGGCACACTCTTCACGCGCTTATCCGTCAGATGTGTAGGATAGTGCATGCCTAGCAGACCGGCAAGATAGCCTCGTTCACCCATCTGCCTGAAAATCTCCTCGGGAACATGTTTCTTCTCATCCCATTCTGTGACATAAGGCTCGATCTCGTTCTGGACCCACTCGCGTACTTCTTCACGGAGGGCTGCGTGCGACTCGTTGAAATACGGTGAATGATACTGGGCGCCTTGCGTTAGCAGTGCTCTATAGTATGCTTCAATAGCTTCTTACCGACTGATACCAGGACGGGTCGGCGTACGGAATGAGATCGCCGTATGGGTCCAAAGCCTCGGCTTCCTCGGCTTCTGCGGTCGGCTGAGGAGCGACAGCACCAGGCACAGCCTCAGGCTTCACTACTGCCTTCTCTTGGGGAGGAGTAGCAGGCGGTGTTGGAGGAGCAGCCTTGGTATCTAATGAACCAACCTGGAGCTGCTTCTGGTACTTCTTGAGAATGCTCTCGTTATGGTACTTCCAGAACTGCTTCGAGGCGTCTTTGCCAGCGACGCGCTGCAAGACTATGGGGCTGTCAATATTGAACGTCATGGGCGGACTACATTCGGGCTTACTTTTCTTGCCACCAGGATGCTCGTCCTGAAATTTTGTCAGGTCGTAGACATCTTCGTCGACGATGATCCATAGGTTGTCGGCCTTGTTATGCGCCGCAACGTCGGCGGAGGAGAATCGCTGCGACATGGCTAAGGTAATGAAGACTGAGAGGTAAGGAAACAAGAAAGAAAAGGAAGATGACGATGGAAGATCGTGTTACGGAGAGGACAATGCCGGCTGCGGACTATTATAACGGCGTACAGTAGCGGACTCGAGGGCTTTCACATGCCACCGGCAAACGCCAAGGGCCAGAGCCCTCCGCGCGACATCTGACTTGCGACGCCTATAAAAGACGTGTGGGGACGGGGCTCGGTAGGATAGCACTGGGGAAGTGCGATCTCGTGAGCGCATTAGGGGCCGCATGATTGGTGTGCGCTTCACTTGCCAGCCGGATAGATGTTCTAATGCGGCAGACGTCATTCGCGACGATGCCGAGGTATGGCTAGATTTGGAAAGGCACGTGCCTTTTCACAAGCGACGCACCAGCTCGGCCGTGAAACGTTTCGACGCGTCGGATTTGGGGCAGCCGCTGATCTGATTCACCCTTGCGTTTCCCAGAGCACATGACGCGTCTTGCATTCCCTCTCTCCTACGACACAACAGACCTCGATGCTCGCATTCGCAACATACATAGGACTTCGATAGGCAGAGAGAAGAAGAAAAAGCAGGCAAATGGTCTGAAGCGTCAAGACGAATACGTCTAGCGGCCACTGGCCACCTCGGATGTGGCGCGGGCGAGCGCAAGAGCAACATAGACACGAGAGACTGACTTCAATCTACGGATGCCACAGCTGTTACCTGCCTGTCCGCCTGTTCTCACCACTATGGTGCCTGATGATACTTGCACCTCCATGACTTTATTGTCGACACGCTTTACCACAACCGATTCCCCGGGTTTGGTCATCGCCATCGCCATATCCCATATATGTCATTGCCAGGTATCGGCACATCTAAACTTGTACTCGGAACCCGGCATATTCGTCCAAGGATTCAAGAACTACAATATTGCATTTAGAGCCCGTTGAGCAGTCGAAGACGGCACAGGTAATGCCAATGGTTCCTTGACAGTTGGCAAGATCCCTACAATAGTCAGGGCAATTAGTTCAACGTAGCAGTCATATTTACCTCGCAAATGAACATTATGGCTCTGCACAGCCAACCTGCATGTTTCTTTTCCAATATTGAGCGGCATTTCCTTTTTGGCCAGACTCATCTAAACCCTTATTCAGCTTGCATCCAATTTCCATTTAGATTGAACCTTAGCAACGGGTCCAGTCCCCACCTATCTTGTGAACACATCTGGCGGCTTTGACGGAATATTTCACTAATAAGTTCCAACGCTATCTGCAGCTAGTTTTTGGTGGCAGCATTGCCCTCCTATATGTCGCTTCTAGGACCTCGTGTACCGATTCGCCTTCCTATTGGTTGTACCATCCACTTTGAACTCATACCACATATCCAGTTGCCGCAACCATCTTGGCCATTTACGGATAAGCCGGCAACTTTTGTTGGCTTTCGCCTACATCGTTTCTATTCTTGCTAATGTATTTTGGCTTAAAATCCGCATCGGCAGTTCAGTTGTCACAATATCTCGCTTCAATTTCCAGGATTCCCTTCACCTGGCTTCCTGGGAATAGTCTGCTGTACTGGCGAAAGACTTGAACGGCAGGTCAACTGTACTAATAAGTGGCCAGTCATCGCAACTCACCCTCGTGCCATAGACTGCGATTGTTTTCCCACGTGCCATCTACTGACCCTCACATGTCCCCCAAAACCTGCATGTGTCCTGGCATGCTGCATTACCATATAAAGGCTCAACTCTCCAAGCTCCCTCGATTTTCTATCTTAGGTGATGGTTATCTGTCTACGGTGCGAGTCGCATTTTGCATCAGGATCTCGACCAAACCCCTTTCTCTGGCTTCATTTGTTCGCAAGTGTTCCTTGCAGGAATAAACCGATCACTTTTCGGACCCATCACAATATTCACAGCCTGTAAAAGACCTAGGAAAACCAACTTTACGCTGCCGCGCCTTCTGTTGGTTGGCTCGCAAGATTGTTATAATTCAATTCTGTTATTACTTCTTTTGGTGCTTCGGCAACTCAACAGATATCGGGCCAAGAATCCTTCCCACCGACGTGAGCCAGAAATCGATATTTTCAAAAACCTTGAAAAAGGCCTTCGACCTTAAATTCCATTGCAGCCGAATGCTTAACATCAGAGCATAGTTCGGTAGCACTGGCGAATCAACGGGCGTGACTCCAAGCGCCGGAGTTGAGCCGCGGTCAACGCGCCGAGGATACTCGGATAAATAATGCGGGTCCTTCCTCGAGCAGACCTAGAAGGTGTGTGGGCTAGGTGTAAATTGAGCCTACTACCTCTTGCGCTGCTGGAATGCGCTTGTGTTTTGGCCATAATGCAAACTGTACTGGCCGCTGGTAGTACCGACTATACACAATATGTAAACGTCTTGTAAGTAGACTTCCAGAGGATATTAATTCGCGATCTGACATGTGGCAGCCAGGGCACTACGGGTGGTGGAAATCGGTTTCCAGGTGTCGTGGCTTGTATGTCTTAAAGCGATTGTCACCAATCGAGACCTATTCATTTTGAACAGGATTAACAATCGTCCAGCCCCCTTTGCGATGGTTAAGCTAGGACCCGACGTTCAGTCTGGAAATACCGATGCTTATTCTGGCTACCTACCAAATGGTAATATCTGGGGCTTCAGTATGACGCACGAATCTGGTACAGGTGGTGCACCCAAGTAAGACTTGACTTGTATCTTGCGCTACTTTATCCTTGGTAACATTATCATGTAGATATGGTGTTATTTCGCAGATGCCGGTACTTGGCAATGTACCAAATCCATTGGACGACCTATCGCAGGGACGAGCTGCTGCAGACCAAGCTTCCATTGGTTACTACAAGTCTACACTGGCGAATGGTATTACGGTCGAGCTCTCGGCAAGTGATCGCGCAGGATTGTACGAATACAACTTTCCAAACGAAAGTACAGCTTCTATTGTTGTCGATGTATCGCATGTATTGCCAAGTTTTAGAGGACTCGGGTGGGAGCAGCATTATTCGAGAGGAAACTTTAGTCTCACTTCCGACGGCCATTACGAAGGGTCGGGGACCTATAACAATGGTTGGAATCTCTGTAAGTTGACCTCTCGGAAAATTCTCGTATTTCGCCATGGTCTTGTACTGTGTTTTGCTTGCAAATCCCCGCAGTATTCGTAAGTCCTTCGGCAGGTTTGTTATAATATTATACAACCCGCCGTTGTTTTTCAGGCATCACCTAAAAACAGGACTGATGCAGAATAGCCCCGGACTGGACCATATACTTCTGCGGAAAGTTTAGCGAACAGCCTACCAGCTCTAAGACTTTCAAAGGAACGGCAACGACGTTATCCTCGTATGATAGTACGCCCACGGTTTCCGGAACTGAGCGATTGGGTGGTGTTTTCACTTTCGATAGCATTCAGTTCACATCGAGAGTCGGTATCTCGTTCATATCATCTCAGAAGGCTTGCCAAAATCTTGACGACGGGATCACAGCAGAAACGACCATACAGTCTCTAGCTGAAAAAGCAAAAGAGACTTGGAATGGGGAGGTCTTCTCCAAGATCGAGGTTTCTGGAGGCAGTAGCGCAGACCAGCAACTTCTTTACAGCTCACTTTTGGGCATGTTTATGATTCCATCGAACAAGACTGGTGAAAATCCGGGCTGGACAAGCAATGAGCCATACTACGATGACATCTTCACGTTCTGGGATACCCACCGGTGCCACACTGCCCTCTTCCATATCCTCCAGCCTACAGCGCATGAGGAGTTTATACGGTCCATGATCGACATCTGGAGGCACGATGGGTTCATGTCCGATGCGCGCTCATCCAACTTCAACGGCCGGGTTCAGGGGGGTTCGAACGCAGACAACGTCCTTGCGGACGCATACGTCAAAGGCGTCCGCGGAGCCATCAACTGGGACGACGGCTTCTCAGCCATGCAGACGGATGCAGAAAAGGTGCCGCCCAACAACTTCGATCCCAAGGCGCCAGACTCATCTACCAAAGAAGGAAGAGGTGCACTGCCTGACTGGCTTAAGTACGGCTACATCACTCCGGCTTTTTCCAGAGCCGTGTCCCGCGCCGTAGAATATTCAACCAATGACTTTGCTCTTTACCAGGTGGCCAAAGGCCTTGGAAGAGATGATGATGAGAAGAAGTACTTGAATCGGTCACGGAATTGGAGAAACCATTGGAACCCAAGTGCGTCTTCGAACAACCATTCTGGATTTGTTGTGCCACGCCGCGCAGACGGGTCTTTCGTCCCACAGGACCCACTGTCATGCGGGGGTTGCTACTGGGGTGATGCTTACTACGAAGACAATCCCTGGGTGTATAGCCTCAATGCTATTCACGACGTGTACACGATGAAGGAATTTATCGGCGGCGACGACAAATTCATTGACCGAGTGAACAAGCTCTTCGATCTCAGGATCTTCAACGCTGGCAACGAACCGAGCTTCACGAGCCCATACCTATACAACTTTGTGAAGGGTGCGCAACATAAAAGTGTTGAGCGGAGCCGATCGATTGGGAACCTGTATAACGCAGGTACAGGAGGCTTGCCTGGCAACTCGGACGCGGGAGCCATGGAGAGCAACATCTTAGTAAGTTCGCTTCCCAGTTACTATATTTCGCATGTCCAGACTTGGCGTTGGGCGCTTTTGTATACAGTCGTGCCGACGCGTGACGATGGAAAGAATGGTTATTCAGCGGAGTCGGATTCCACCGACCGCAGCCGTTGTGGATGCCTGGGCCTCGCTAACGGCCTACTTAGTGGCAGATGATTGGCCTCTGGCCCATGACAGGCCAAACAACATTTCTTATTCTTTCGCCGTGGTTCCCGGAGCTCACTATCAACCTGGGCAACGGCAAGGCGCTGAAGATTACGACGACCGGCGGCAACAAAGAGTCGGCTTTTTACGTTCAAAGCCTCAAGGTGAACGGAGAGCAGTGGGACAAGGCATGGGTGAACTGGGACGATGTGTTTGCAAACGGCGGCACCATGGACTTTGTGCTGGGTGCGAAAGCTGTGTACTGGGCTACCGGTGAGCTACCACCAAGCCCAGCGTCTGGTGATCAATGAGTGGGCATGATGTGGCATGACGGTACAGCCAAGGTGCTGGAAAGGCGCGGCAGCGTCCAGATAGAGAGACTAATGAGAAATGATAACATACCAATCATGCGCCAGCAGGGCACTGGAAAATCAGCTTGCCTGGTATACGAGGGTGAAGTCGCAGCTACGATTGCAGCGGGAGAGGGAAGGCTGGGTTGCATGCCGTGTAACGATTGGCCGGCAGCATCTTCGGCGGTCCTAGCGGTCCAGACGTGCTCAGCAACCAACAAAGACGGGGAATGCGTCGGTCGCCACAAAGAACGACCTTCCCCCAAGAATCCCCTCGGCGCTGTTATGAGTAAGCGGTGAGCAGTTTTCTTGGGCGCACAGCACGCGGCCCCCCATCAGCGACATCACATGAACCCGCGCCGCGCACCCTGACCCCAGCCTCCCGCCTGCCAAGTGCGCCATAGCTCTTCAGCCTACTTTTCTACGGGGGGCCTGGATGCTTGCCCTTCGCGAGTCCGATAAATAAAGACGGATCCGTCTTTCCCCGCATATGCTACTCTGACAGCATCGCTCTCCTTCTTCTACCTTCAGTCCTCGGACTGGTAGATCTTGGTCTCTCTCACCACACCCACTATGTCGTCCACCGTCTCTTCCGCCGTCGCGCAGGCGACCCAGGCGAACAAGGCGACGCCACAGGGCGGCGTGCTCGAAGGCATTAGCCCTGTAAAGGTCGACCCCAAGAACCCTCTTGTTCTCTTCATCATCCAGGTAAACGATATTTGCCTTGAGCATGGCAGTCGCTCGTTCTAATCGCATTCTGCAAAGGCTTCAATAATCATCATCTTTTGTCGCGCCCTCAACTGGCCCTTATCTAAGATACGCCAGCCTCGTGTGATATCCGAAGTCATTGGAGGCATTTTGCTCGGTCCCTCCGTCATGGGTCGCATCCCAGGTTTCAAGGCTCACATCTTCCCCGACGCAGCCATGCCCGAGTTGAACCTGGTTGCCAATCTCGGCCTTGTCCTCTTCCTATTCATTATAGGACTTGAAGTCGATCTTCGATTCTTGGTCAGCAACTGGAAAGTGGCCTTGAACGTCGGCCTAATTAGTATGGTGATTCCGTTTGGCTTTGGGTGTGCCATTGCTGTAGGCCTGTACAACGAGTTTCGACACGAAGAAGGTCTTGTCCCCATCGACTTTCCAGTCTACATGCTCTTCATCGGTGTAGCCATGGCCATTACCGCCTTTCCCGTTCTTTGCCGTATCTTGACCGAATTAAAGCTACTCGATACGCCTGTCGGTATAATTGTCCTGTCTGCAGGTGTCGGCAACGACGTTGTGGGTGAGTGTGAAACGTTGCACCAGGATACCCCACGCTAATGTGGCTAAACAGGCTGGATCTTACTTGCTCTTTGTGTTGCACTTGTCAACTCAGGTGCTGGTTTAACGGCCTTATATATCCTACTGTGCTGCGTTGGCTTCATTCTCTTCCTGGTTTACCTTGTTCGACCTGTCTTTATTCACATTCTGCGAAAATCACGTGCCTTGCAGGATGGGCCCAGTCAGGGTATTATCGCCCTTACATTGCTGCTTTGTCTGGCCTCCGCCTTCTTTACAGGTATCATTGGCGTTCATGCCATTTTCGGAGCCTTTTTAGCCGGATTGATTTGCCCTCACGAAGGTGGCTTTGCTATCAAAGTCGCCGAAAAGATTGAGGATCTCATTGGGGCTCTTTTCCTGCCTCTCTACTTTACCCTCTCTGGACTTAGTACCAATATTGGTCTTCTAGACAGTGGTATCGTATGGGCTTATGTCGTTGGTGTTTGCGCAGTAGCCTTCTTCTCCAAATTTGTCGGTGCCACTGTCGCTGCTCGGTTTACCGGTATGTTATGGCGCGAGTGTTTCGCTATTGGATCTTTGATGAGTTGCAAGGGTTTGGTGGAGCTGATTGTTCTGGTGAGTTCAAACACAACCTTCATGCCCTCTTCCAAGCTGACAGTCACAGAATATCGGCCTTCAAGCCAAAATTCTCAGCACGCGAACATTTACCATCTTTGTCGTCATGGCTCTTGTTACGACATTCATGTCATCGCCTTTGACTATGTACTTTTATCCACAGTGGTATCAGAAGAAAGTAGAGGCCTTTAGGCGCGGTGAAATTGACTGGGACACGGATAAGCCACTCGATGGAACCGAGAGTGTCGTGAGTACCGCTCACTACGACAAAGTTTCTGCGAAGAAGATTAGGCATCTCACTGTCTATCTGCGCTTAGATAGCATGCCGAACCTACTCGCCTTTGCTTCACTATTCGGCGGAGAGTCGTCCCACTCGAAGGCTAAGCACCATCCTAAGCTCGAAAGTAGTTCCACTCCAAGTAAAGAGTCTGGAGAAACTCCAGTCGAAGAAGGGCTTGTTAAGAGACCAGTCGAAGCATATGGATTGCGTCTTCTCAATCTCACGGATCGTGGTTCCTCCGTCATGGCAGTCACCGAAGTGGAGTCGTACACAGCATATGACCCTGTGGTCAATATCTTCCGCACGTTTGGCCGCCTGCATAACCTTGCTGTTAGTGGTGAGGTTGTTGTAGTGCCTGAGTCTTCCTTTGCCGATACTTTGAGCACACGGGCATCTGAATCCGACTTTCTCTTACTCCCGTGGAGCGAAACAGGAGGCATGTCCGAGCAAGCTATCATCGAAGACAAGGGCACGAAAAATAAGCTTGCAGCCCCCTCGTATACTTCTTTCGTTAATGAAACCTTCGAACGTTCTGACATCCCAGTGGCCGTACTGGTGAACAAGAACTTTGGTGGAGGCAAAAACAAGGACAAGAAGGAGCGAGGAAAGTTGAGCCGCACAATCAGCAATGTCAGTCTGGGTAGTGCCCGTGAGAAGGCGGTCACCGCGCCCATCGCAGACCGTAGCCATCATATCTTCTTCCCATTCTTTGGTGGAGACGATGATCGCGTTGCGCTTCGTCTTGTCCTCCAGCTTGCTGAGAGACCCGAGGTCACTGCAACCATTGTGCGTTTCGAGGTTCCTGGTAGTCCCTCGGGCGAAGCTGCTTCTTCTGCAGCACCAGGTGAGAAGAACGAATTTCAAGTCACAACTTCGTCACTTGAAGGCGACGCCGTATTTTTCGCTTCGCTCAGTGCTTCTCTTCCTACAGAACTCTCCAACCGTGTCGTGTTTGAAACGGTGGTTCCTTCAAACCTGCTCGACGACGTCGTCGCCCGCGCTCGTGTCGAGGTAGGACAGAACCCCAAGAATGCAGGAGATTTGATCATTCTGGGAAGAAACATCGAACGCAACAGCCTTCAGTTTTCGACAGGTGCAGACGAAATCAAGCCAGTTTCGCCTTCGGCGGCGGCGTCGACACTCGGCATATTCGCAGAGAAATTGTGGGACAGCAAGTCGGGTGCAAGTGTGTTGGTCGTCAAGGCAGGCGTTTCTAGGTAGATATATCCAGGCCACAGAAGCATGTGACGTTGTTTGCCGTCTTTTATATTGCTGTGCATTGCATTCTGGATTGACACGCGTGATCTGCATCTTGCCAGCTGCACGTGTGCATGTGTAGACGGTATCGATAGTTGGGGGCTAGCACCCCGCAACTGCTCGCCCAACGCCGCACCCCAGTTAGTCCCTAAAATTTCCCGAGTCATCGCCTCGACGCGTCGGCACCTCCTTTTGCGCGTCGAGCACCCCCACCATTGTCCGACTCCCTTCGCAATCCTCACTTACGTCGTTCTTTTACCCTTTGGAGTGTAATTGGACCCAAGATGGAAGCTGTAACTGTCACAGAGCCCGTCAAGAAACGCGGACGACCGAGGAAGGTGGCCAGCGAGGAGGACCCGGTAGTCGAGGCCAAGAAGAGCGTGAGAAAGGCGAGCACGAAGTCGGCGGCGGCCACGAAGACTGCAATGAAGGAAGAGGCGCCCAAGAAGGTGGCAAAAGCAATAAAGACGCCGGCAAAGACGACGACGAAGCCTGCTGGGAAGAGCACTTCGCCCACAACCCCGAAGGCTACGAAGGCTACGAAGGCCAACGCTGCAGCGGCACCAAAGACAGCCGAGATACCGAAAACAACGGAGGTGCCCAAGTCAGCAGATATCCCAAAGGTCGCAGAGATACCTCAGCCAGAAGAAACACCAAAGGTGGCGGAAGCCCCGACGATCGCACAGCCGCCCGAGGTCGCAGAAAGGATAACGCCTGCCACGCCGTCGACGAGTAAGATTCTAGACGAGGTATATGCAAAGGGGACAATCAAGCCGCCATCAGGAGTGAAGATGCAGACGAGCGAGGCGGCGCATGAAAGTGCGTCAACGGCGAAGGCTACGCCTACGCCTGAGGTTCCTACTCCATTGGAACCTAAGGGGAAGCCGCAAATATCAGCATCATCGCCAGAGATTCAAGCAGAGACGCCGCAATCCACGCCTCAATCCCTTTCTTCGGCACCAAAGCCAACGCCACATCCACCGCCGGTTTCACGGCCAGTAGTCCCGGCACCTTACGTGCCTTCATCCACATCTGCACGGAAACCTACTACCCCCGCTCCTACTCCCCGGGCGACCACCATCCCACTCCCACGGGAACCACGCCACCCTACCATCTTCTCCGCCCCCGCCGCCTCCCGTCCCAAGCCACTTACCCCCGAGGAAATCGAGAAGCGAGAGACGGAGCGACACATCAACGAGGGGCGCATGCCGCCCAAGTACAGGAGTGCTGCAAAAAAAGTGGTTCGCATCATGGTGGGCATACCTATCATCGTTGTCGTAGGATGGGAACTGTATAAACGCTGTAAGTCCTGCCGAATGAAGCATGTATGTATGGGTTTGGAAAGTTCAACATGCTAACGACTCGTAGATGACAAACAGATACAGTCAAAGTACCAAACCAAGGAGGTGAAGAAGCTGACGGAGTCCTAGCACAGAGATTTACATATGGCTCTGTTCTTGTCCATACAGTTCAGTACACCCCACACGCACAGAAACTTCATATTCCCCCACTCAAAACCATGGCATTAATGGCTCACGATCTCACGTCATGCATTCAACCCATCCCTTGTGCATTCCGTATTACTCTTCATTGTATATAAAAGCACCGATCCGTGTACATACCAAATCTACCTGCCCCGACATGCTCCAATGATAATCTACGTACATTCATCGTCGTGTGCTCCACGGAAGCGTGAAAAAAAAAAAATCCAAACAACAGTTCCCCAGGAGATATGAAGGTGATCAATAACGGAGAAAGGTCGACAGAAGGATACTCATCCGCCAACTCCGTTCCATGCGTTCTTTCCGTCTTCATCCGCCCAACTCCGTCAGTTCGCATCTTCCATGGATATCGACTTGTATTTGCTCCACCCAATGCTAGTAACAAAGGAAATGCCTGTCGGCCATGCAGAGAGCATGTCATGAAATAAGAAAAAGAAAGAAAAAAAAAAAAAGAAGAAGTGGTAACCCACAATTTTTATTTGGGAGGTGTCCCGAACCATGCCCCGCTGCCGCTCTTGGACCGCTTCTTGCGCAGCAGCATTCCTCTCGTGCCAGAATAGTCGAGCGGAAGACCGAGACCAACGGTGCTACCCCTGCGCTCCGTGCGATCACCGTCGCCTTGTGCTCTTTCGTCGGGCTGCTTATCTTCCGCCCGAGCGTCGGTGCGCGTGCTCAGCGGGCTGAGCGCCGGCGTTGCGACGGGTGGATGGAAAGCATCGACGTCCCCCTCGTCCAGGGAATCCGTCTTCTTGAGACTCGGAAGAGGAAAGCTTTGGTGCTCCGGAAGCGACTCTGTTTGCTGCAGAGGCGCCAGACCGGTTAACGGTTGCAAGGTCCTTTTGATTTCCTGCTTCTGCGCAGGCTGCATCCGCTGGGTCGCTGCGGGTGACACTTTGGCTGGCGGGTGGAAGAGTCGCTTGTAACGAAGTTCTGGCGAACTAGGGGTATTCGTGGTAGCATTGAGATTTACGGACCCGGTTGGGTTGCCGAAAAGAGAGGCCGGCAATGCAGGCGTAGCAGGCTGAGAGACCGAAGGGAAGAGTACTTGACGTGTAGATGGCCACAAGTCCCGCACACGGGAAGGAGGCGAGTAAGGTGGAGAAGGCGATGAGAGTATTTCGGATGTATCGGATCCGTCATTTGCGAATACATCTTCGTCTGTTGACGAGCCTTCCGGGTCCGTAGAGGAAATTGCTTCGATCGTCGTGAAGCTGGATTGACCGCCTGCCCATATTGAATCTGCCTGGGACATGTGGTTTGGGAGATACGGCCTGTACTTGGTTCCGATGACACGCGAGCCAGCCTGAGGCGTGGATATAGGTAAAGGTTTCTGTTCGTAGGGCGTAGGAAGGGTGGTATAGCTCTCAGAATGCGAATCCTTCTGATGTCTTGCCAGTGGACGTACTGATGATGAGCATGTTCCCTGCGATAAAGGACGGCTGAAATTCAAAAGTCGCAGATTCGCCTGGCTTTGGCTAAAATGCACGCATGGAAGAATGTGGTTAACGGCTTCGTCGAGCGCTAGTTCCACGGCAACGTGATTCTGGATTCTGGAGACCTTGGGCCATGTTGCCCGCTCTCCCGCAAGGAGAGACTGGAGCATATACTCAGTAGTGGGATTACTCAAAATCCTCGGGAAATCCCGATATGAGATTTCAGGGAAAATAGTGATGTCGCCGGAATACTTTTGGTTCAATATCGATCGAACCTTGGTCATGGTATTCGGGAAGACGCCCATTTCAGCAAGTACTTCAAGGCGATGCAAGGCCTCTCCCTTTGCGAAACTCGCCATATTGTGCATCCAGCGGGGTCCGGCCGAAAAGGCAGAATCCTGTTGGATTTCTGCGCCTATGGCGCCCTCCTCTTTGGCGAGGAAAGGTACCACATGGGGGTTGACTTGGGATACAATAAAGTGATTGACATTAAACATTTCTGCCAATCGACTCATTGGCAAATCGTTATCCACGGAACCATCAATCCAGCCCTCGTTTGGTGTAGGATCCCATGGAACTTCTCGTCCAGTTTGCCGGTCTTTCGCCATGAGTGATGCCGCAGAGAATACAAACGGAACAGAACACGATGCACAAACCGCAGACCAAATCATAACATCCGGAGCTGTGACGTAGTTCAGCAACCTCGGTAGCTCATACCTACTAGCACTCGAAACGGTTATGTTGAGAATCCTCCGTGTCTTATTATACGATTCTTGGAACGTTGTGTCGCCTAGCATATTCCTCATGACCCTCTGGAGATGGGAGATATCGAACAAGGAACCATACTTTAGAAACCGAGTGACTTTGTCGATGACACGCTCCTCTTCCCCGACCTTTTCGAATACTGCCAAATCACCGTAGCAGAACTCGCTAAGTACTGCCGGTATTTCCGCATCAGTCTTAGAGCACAAGACAGCGCAGACAATGCTGCCCGCAGACGCTCCGGATATGATACGGGGAAGCAGATGCAACTCCCATAAACACTTAACTACGCCAATGTGGTTCATGCCAAACGTTCCGCCACCTGATAAAAGAAGTGCTGTCCGACCAAATGACTGACGAGTACGGAGGAGTTCTTCAGCAACTTTATGAGGCTTGACCGGGCAGCTGTCGCCTTGTTTCGCTGCCACGTCTGGGAGGGCTGCCAAAGTCTCCACCGCCGACTCGATGTATCTTTCAATGAGCTTCTTAGTCCCTACGTGGGAATGTTTGTACATCCGTAGGTCGCCCATGCCACCGAGCCCTCGTGTGAGCGTTGTCCGGATTAGAAAGAGCATGCGTTTGACATCACAGTTCAAACGAGCTTCGTCAAGCTGTTCCAGCCGTGCTTTGAGGAGCTCGGCATCGTACTCGGATGAAGCATCTTCGAGCTTCCAGGTATCGTTGCCCTCCAGTGTGTCAAGTTCAGCCGCGGAAGCTTTCCAGTCATGGTACGATTCAGCCTGCTCGCACTGTGAGCTTGCGTGGTCTCCTTAAGGTATCAAGCACCCACATCTCTCATGCGCAGATACAACAACTGCTTGCGGTCTTCCTCATCTTTGAGTGTCTGCGCTTCTGGAGACACACTCGCGCCGCCAATCAGGCCCAGTGGATCTTTCACAAGCCGCAGCAGGGGGTTCCAGTGCGCGCGCAGGCCGCTACTCGGTTTCGTGCCATCACTCCCAACGGGCCCCTCTCTTGTTATATGCAACCGCGCACCGCCGGACAGGACTGTATCGGAGAATAGGGACATTTGTAGCGAATGTGCGCCATGCGCGCGTTGCGAGGAACGGAGGGCCGCCGTCGGCAACGAAAATGTCCGTGAAGTGTCAAGGAGGGTGCACTACAGGCTTATGAAGCACAATATTGAAGAGCAGAGCAGCGGTCAACGAGCGGCATAAAGGTAGGTAACGCGAGTCGATTACGTTCCCGGCCCGTCAAACGTACGTAGGTACAATAGTCGCTAGCGTGGTAGGCGGACGCCAGTAGCTGGTCCCGAATTCGTGGCAAGCTGTGAGTTGGCGTCGGGAGAGGCGCAGCTCCGACAAGCGGATGGCACGAACCGTGGAAGACACCTCGTTCAGCGACGCAGACAGGCAGATATGTACAATATGTATGTAGCGATGTTACCAGCCCAGATGACCGCGGCGGCGGAATGGGCGATGCAGACTGCCGTCATTAGGATTCGTGAACCAGGACCAAGACGGCAAGGTGCGGCTATGCCCCAGGTCTCCATGCATTCCCCAGACTCCGCTACACGCTTTACTCCACACCATCGTTTCGTCGCCCTGGAAAGCAGCCATCGACAGTCACGCGCATGTCTAAGATCGTGGGGCTCCAGGTCGCTTTTGGTACACGAGGCGGCACACACCAAGGTCATCCTCCCTCTCGACCACCTGCCACCACCCAAGGTTCACAGGCTACATGACCATGGCATGTGAGCTTCTGATCCAACATCAAGCAGGCCGGGTTTTCCGTCTGTCTTGGCTGTTCGCAGAGTCTTCATGCACATCCGCAAGGTCAACAACTCGCACTGCATGTACTACGCTCTGATACAATGGTTGGTTTTGATGCAAACATGCACAAGTAGACAGGCCCAACCAAGGGGACGGTTGAAAGAACCCGGTGTTGGCTCCGCTGTTGGCTTTCTTCACGCGTAGCAACCCTTGCTTCGTGTGAAGACACAAACAAGGCCCTGAAGCAACATGTGAAAATCGCCAAGCATTATGTATTATGTCAGCTCAAAATAATCACGTGAAGCTGCTTTCGGCAAGTGGGATGTTCCGGCGCCGAAAGGCCAGCTTTACGCGGTATCATGCTTCAACGTAGCTTGAACAAGCTCTACGTCCTTAACTCGCCCGTTCAGTATGAGGTTTCTCGGGTCGCTCGTCTCTTCCCTGCTTCTTTCCTCGGCCTGCATTGTATCGGCGGCTCCCTCGTGGAGTTTTGAAGATGCCACTGTGACGGTCCAGAGCAAAGGCGCTGGCGTAGGCGCTGGCGTCAAGGACAAGTGAGCCATTAACCCTCGAATCTAGCTCGCGAGCTTACATGTTCCCGCCCAGATTGAACCCAGACAGTCCTCTGGCAAAGTCGGTGTCATTGGGTGCTGCAGACACGCTCAAACTCCAGCTCACAACCATCGATAGCAAGAAAGCGAAGCGACCCCACCAAGCCTTCCTTACCCTTACCGACCCAACAACTGGTGTCGAAGAGTCCTTTATATTCACAGTTAAGGAGAGTGGAAAAGCGAAGGTGGATTTGGTGCGTAATGAATATAAATCGCTGTGCGCCCATAGCTAACTCTTGTAGACTCACAAGGATCTCCCGCATCAATTCCTTACTTCGTCGAAGCCAATTCCAGCGTCAATTGTTATCGGATCTTTCGGTGCTTCCACTCCCTACAAGGCTAAGGCGTTTGACCTGAACGTCACCCGCGATCCCAACGTACCCCTCGCCATTCCTGAGAAGCCACTCCGCTACGCCGCCGAAAAGGAAATTCATCACGTGTTCCGAGCCGACCCTCAATCCCCACCCAAGATCATCACCCTTGTTTTCTCAGTTGCCGTCGCGGGCGCTCTTCCCGTGCTGTTGGCTGTTTGGGCCACTTTGGGTGCAAACGCGAACCATTTCGGCAAGGCACTGAGTAATGCGCCCATCTCGCATGCGCTCTTCTATGGTTCTATCCTCGCAATGGAGGGAATCTTCTTCATGTACTATACCAGCTGGAATCTATTACAAACACTTCCAGCTGCGGGTGTAGTTGGGTTTGTGGCTTTTCTGAGCGGTAGCAGGGCACTGTCTGAGGTGCAGGAACGTCGATTGGCTGGTCTGCGCTAAGAGTCACATTACGGTGAAAATGGATTAGACAGCGCAAGGAAAGCTTTTTGGGAAAATTTGGGGAATGACGAGGAAGATAAGCTAGGGCAACATGATAAAAGTTTAGTCGGAAACAGCGTTGGAGACCAAATGTACGGATACTGACTATGATGTACAAAATGATTATCAAGATACCCCTCACACGTGTCAGGGACTACATTCTTGTAACTCGATGAGGCTGATGGTGTTGTACTTTTCCGGAGTCTTCCTACAAGGGGGTCAGCAAGACTAAGGCTGTACTTTGGCGCTCCAACTTGGGTCTTAGTACTCTTCTTCCCAAAAAGGTTCCTTCGTTTTCTTGCACGAATTGCGTCTAACCTTGCGGCAGATTGGCACACAAAAAACCCTTCAACATAACACTTTATAGCTTTGTTTTTCCTTAAAAGCGGGGCCAAAGGCTTTCAGAGTGTGCTCGTTTGAGATGCATGAGGATCCAAAAATTAGACTCAGCTGCGGAATCCCAACCCCGTGATTGGTGCATGGGTACTACTTAAACGCTACACTACACTCTCCTACTCGCACGTACGCGTACATCAATTCCATGACTTTCACAAACCTCCTAACTACCAACCACACCAACCCTCCATTCAAGGAAATTTCCCATCCAGCGCGGATATGTTGCGTTAGAGATATCGACGTCCATAATATCAACGAGACATTTCGGAGGAGCTTAGAAGAATTCAAGCATAAAGGCCAGCCTGTGCGTGAGCTTTGGCCTGTTCTCCTCTCCCCTGTGCAGTTCGCTCGGCCCGAAACTATCAGGCTTCTCCTATCCGAAGGACCGGTGACAAACGTAACTTACATCAGACAGGCAATTAAAACCAAGTTAAAGGATGTATTCCACACCTTCGATAGCATATAAAATGTAAATACACTATAGGTCAATCTCCATCCCCCAGTGCTTGCGTAAGACAGAGAATCCCTTAATACGCTCGAAAATAACAGCTAACACTCGCTATCTTGAATTCACACCCAATAGCTCCTCGATCAAGGGGCGGATTCCGATACTAGATGCTATCTGGACTTGACTCCGTTAACTTTCGCCGTGCGTTGTGCTCACCCCTCAGCTATCAACATCCTGCTTGATCGAGGTGGCATCGGAAAGGGGCAGTTGGTACATCACGCTGTTGAGTGAAGCCAGAGAACACCATCAAAGTATTGCAAATGCTTGTCTACATGGGAGCATCTATTGACAACATACAATGTTCTAAGCGCTTGGACTCTTGGGAACACGAACACTTCAAAGACCTGGGTACCTCGTTGCATAGGGCGGTTGAGCTGAGGAAAATAGATGTAGCTTAGTATCTACGCTAGGTTGGAGCAGACCGAAGCATTGAAGACACGAAAGGCCCGGGCACCTTTAGATATCGCAAGGAATGTGGGCGATGCGGACCTGGTTAGTCTCTTGGAATCTCCCCACTATTCTGTGCCGCAAACATCCCCACAGCCGGGTAGCTTGCCATACTATATATACAACGGTAGCCATGTGACAAAATTTTCTATAAAGGCTAGTAAGATGAATTATATGAACGAACTACTCAGAAAAAGGTATGGGTCAGTATCACGATAAGGGCAGTGAATAAGAAGAAGCGGCTATGGAACTCCCAAGTAAATAGAGTAGAAAATAAAAGGCAAAAAGAGACAATACGGGGATCCTTCTCACACAGCGACTCCCACGGTACCACGTTCGTTCGATTTTCTGTCACGTAGGGATGCATGCCAATTTGGTCGTTACAGCATAGCACAATAGGCACATTGGGTATAAGATTTAACCAAATATCAATTTCTAATGATTGCTATCCGCCAGATCCAGACGAAAATAGTGATGACAGTCCAATGGGGGTAACCAAGGCATGTAAAGGCTCCGGCACTGTGGCTAAGAGCATATTCTAGCTTGATGGGGATCGTTCGGCGTACAAGGGGGCAATTGAGGGTGGTTTGAGAGTGTTAATGGCATAGAAACCTATGCGCACAGAGATACCCTTTAGCCAAGCTTAAGATGATAGAATGACACAATTTCTGAGCCTATCAAGTACCCGTCGATCCAGGCTTTATCAATTCAGTTCACCCGCGAAATGCGGTTCAACAACCTTTCCACCAGTGACCTCCTCGATGTCGTCGACAATCAAATCCATAGGCATCATGTATGTAGCTTTGTTGCTAGTATTGGACGCAAATACCATTCCGATGATAACGAAGCCCTTAATGTCCTTCGTGTTTGGGGGTTCATTCAGGAAGACAAAGGCGCCGGAGTCTCCAGGGCTGATGAACAGCTCTTTTTTCGTGCCTGCGATAGTATGGACGGAGACAAGCTTTTCTTGAAACTTGTCTCTGAGCTCGATACGCTGATTAGTCGGGAGGCGGTCAAGTTTTGGATCCTTGCCATCTAAGCGGGCTGTGGAATCAATCGCACTAAGCACGCCATCCGTCCAACCTGATGTTCTGCCACGCTTAGCGACTTTGTAGTTCTTATTCGCAGAGATGCTACAGTATTGTGTTACGTCTTCGCCTTCATCCTGGCTACTCATGTACTCGAAGGTCGATGGCAAACCCCGAAGCTCAAGCTTACGGGAGATACAGGCTGGCTCCTCGACTTGGACCAAGCACCAATCGGTCGCCCAGCCTTCATGTTGTCCAGACTTGCCAGGCTGATTCAGATATCGCAAGTTGTCACGAGTTCGAAATCCAGAAGCTGAGTAGATTGACCCAATTTCACGTGAATTATTTGTAGAATCCAGCTTTTTACGATAGCCGTCGAGTTCATTCGCCACGGTGTCCATGAATTGGAAACTCTTCTTCCATATTGGGTCATCCCTAGAGACATTCTCTAATGTTTCTTGAAAACCTTGGAACTTCTTCTGTGTTTCCTTGACCTCTTTTTCAAAATCCGTCTTTGCCCGTTTATGATCGCTGTCAGAAGGGCTCACTACCTTCCCATACGATAAATCTTCGATAGGAGGAAACGGTGAGTCCTCTCGTAATAAACCGTCCTTCAAGACATGGTAGTTTGTGAGCCCTAGCTCAAGAGTAGCAGGCCCCTTCTTAAGACGAATCCAACCACCCAGGGTACCAGTGATATCAGACCCGGATACTCCGCATGATGTTCCCATATTGAAATTTTTGTAGAAATCATACTTCACTGTAGTAAAGTGAGGTTCGGTACGGTCCTCGATACGGTCCTCCTTGGCGTCACGCTTCTCTACCGCGGGAGTTATGCCTTCGGCGGGCAGTATCTCGACTCTAGCATCTACGCCATAATCTTGGAGCACTTTGCGGAGGGCCATGAGAGTTGCATCCCATGCAGCGCTATCGTTGGCATCGCGTGCACTGACCGTAACAATCGGATACTTTCTATCTGTTGTTCCACGGTACAAGACATCGACAGCAACCCAATCGCGGCCCTGCAAATTGGCAAAAAAGTCAGGCCGAGCTTTTTTCCATCCTTCAATAAGTTGACGGTCAGTCGACAAGACAGGTAACGTCCTAATGTGAGGTTCGATATGGTCCTTCTTTGCCATGAGACTCACACCTTTGGAGAATAGTAGCTCGATTCTCGCATCTACGCCATAATCTTGGAGCACTTTGCGGAGGGCCATGAGAGTTGCATCCCATGCAGCGCTATCGTTGGCATCGCGTGCACTGACCATAACAGTCGGATACTTTCTATATGTTGTTCCACGGTACAAGACATCGACAGCAACCCAATCGCGGCCCTGCAAATTGGCAAAAAAGTCAGGCCGAGCTTTTTTCCATCCTTCAATAAGTTGGCGGTCGGTCGACAAGACAGGAAACGTCGTGATCTGTTCGAGGAGCATCTGTGATTCAATCAACTCGATGGACCAATGAATCTCAGACTCCTGCAAGAGTGAGCGAATATCTTTCACGGCGTCGACCCATCGCTGCTGGACTAGTTCGGTCTTAGTCTCGAGTACAAGGGTGAGCTGGCGCTTCGCAGCAGCCTCTCCATCGCTGTTCCGCCATACCAAGCACGAATAACAGAGGTCGATATCGTACTTTGCTAGGATGTCTTTCACGTTGTCCTGGATTTTACTGAGGTGTTGCTGATCATCACCGCGGTAAGATCGGGTCTCGACTGGAAAGACGGGCAGAATCGGACAGCCAACCCGGCCTGGAAGCCGTTGGTCGATGATCACTGTGGTCTGTGCCATTGTATCTGTTTTTCGGCTGAGCTTGCTGTTTTTTTGGTCGAGATGACTGTTCGTTTGGTCGAATTTGTTGTTTCTGTGGTTGAGATTGTTGTTTCGGTCCAATGTCTGATGAGATGAAAGTGCCTTTGCGCGGTCTTTTCTACCTCTATTCTCGACGTATTGTGAAATGAGAACACTTTCAGATATAGACATTGAGTCTACACACAGCCTGTAACAATGACCTTGTTTTAGCTTCAGATACCAACTCGAATGCGCCGCTTTGTTTTCGGTATGTCCTTGTTGTAGTGGCATAGAATGCAAAGGAAGACGGGCCTCAGGGCCCCTTTGCTCTAGCATGGTAACAGCACAAGAAAGACGGTCAGATAATGTTGAACGTTGCGATAGAGGTAAACCATTCCATTTCTCCAACTATAAATATCTAAAATTGCTTGTGTACAAGATACTCTAAAGCATACTGCTGATGGTGGTAAGCAAATCATTAAAAATAGTTGCGTGTTTGCGCGTACAAGCATAATCGTCGTCACCAACGGTAACAGCCCACGCTTCAAGCGTCCAGGCTCTCGAAAAATTGGTTGCTTAAGTTCAGCAAACTTTCGCTTAGGGATTTGTGAGCGTAAGATTGTCTCAGGATCTCGGACGGTAGGGGTAGCAAATGCGTCGTGATGAAGGCCCACAGTGATTATGAGCAAAAAGACACAAAGAATAGGATTATTACTCTGGTATAGTCTATTTGTTTTCTTAGGTGCTTGTTAGCATAGGAATCGTTTGAGAAAGCTGAAGTATAGACGGTTGTGGCTTTCGGTCCTCTCCCTTTGTATGCATGATCGTGATGAACACGACTAGTACTACACGGTCCTCTACCTTTACCGCTATTATGGTGATATGTTTGTAGAGCACTGATTTCAACTCTTCTATGTCCTCGAAAGGCAGTCCAACTTCATCGAATTGCGGCTCTTCATTGTTATTCTTATTATATTCATTGTCTTCATCCTCAGAGTCGTAAAATCTGATAGCTTTGTCCTTGGGTATCCTTTGCCCTCTTTTTAGCCTTCTTTACGCTTGCGTCCACCAACGAGCATGAACGGCGCCTTGTGTAGACAGAGAATAAGAAGAGCAGAGCTAAGAGTAGCCTTTGCTCTTCGTCTGGGTATACCTTAGTATCTAGAACCTAATCACCCTGGTTGGGATAGGCACTTCTAATAAAGCATAGCAGTGCTTCACACGCAAGAGATTAGCGAAAGTTTGGGGAAGCGGTCTATGAAGATGCTCGCATCAGCCATATTCCCTGATTGATACTGGATGCCTGTTTTCTTGTTGGGGCTCTGCGATCACTGTCCCACCTTTGATGTTCTCCTCGGACCGCTTTCTGCTCACGTATTAACTGGTCTGCTCGCCAATCCAGATTTCCGACCTTTTTCTTTTGATTACGTCTATTGCGATTGAATGTTTGTATTCGTACAGCTGCTCAAGAGGGAATGATCAAAATTTTTGTCCTGTTGTCCGTACACAGCTCGAATCGGATCTTAGGGTTTCGTTTGGCTTTCTTGCGGTGGACACCTAGGTGCCTAATTCTGGATCCGCCGTCACGGTTGGCCATCAAATCAGCCATGAACTGACCATGCATATGTCCACAAGGCCTCAAGTACGACCATAGATGCGGTATTAAACTTGTGGTCTATGCTGGCGCGCTTTCTTCATAATCAGTGTCTTCTAGTGCCATCCGCTTATCTGTCTTCTCCTCCCGCTCAGCATACTTCGCTTCATCATCGGACGTTATCCTCTCTAGCGACGTCTCAAACCTCTTGCGCTTTTTCACCCCAGAGCGAATGGAGTGCCTGACAAGCACTTTTTGCCGCTTACTCCTGTCTTCCGCTGTGGCAAGGTAACGGCAAAGCTCCTGAGTTGACACAATGATTTCTCGATTTTCTCCTGCAATTGCATCTCGTGCGAGCTCTTTACAAGCAAAGTCGGACGGTTGAAGTCGTAGCCCTGGAATATTTGTATGATGTCCTTCATCGTCGCGGAACGCCTGCGAAGAAATCAGCAGCTGGGCTGAGAAACATTATGTCAGAACCGAACATGCCTCATCAGCGATTACCTGAACTACTCTTAGTTCATCTCCATCACCGGTATGCGCTAGATGCGTTCGCCACACTGATAATGTCGCCTTGCGCGAACCTTTTCTGCCGTATTCAATATTCAAACCTACAACGACCTGCGCACTGGCATCCGAGTCCAGAAGATAGTCTTCAGCTAACCGGCTCAGCCTCCTCCCTTTCTGCGAGTATGCGGCTTCTATGATAACGTCAGGGTACTGTGCATCATCGTGCCAGAAAGAAGCGTCCGGCTCATGTTTTGACTTTGTGCTTGGTGCAGATCCATCTACTGGAAAGTATATCGCGGTCGATCGCGCTGGCCACACTCTCTACGCAAAGAGAGCTGTCCTGTCTGACCCGTGACGAATCGTTTTCAATTGACTTCGGATCGCATCTTCGACGCCATCAATGAATAGCTGATGTACCCCGGTCGGCTTCCGAACGACAAGCCGATGGCTGCCGCCTTAGTAATCATATCTGTTAACATCAGCTGATGTCTCTGATATTCTTGAGGCACATGCACCGTATCTTATCTTTGACGTAACCAGACAGCAGCTCATCTCGCTTAAGTCGAAGCTCGATTTCGTCGTACTCTCCTCGGGCAAGTTGAAATTCAGTCCACGGGTTTTGCTTGGTGGACCTCCCAGCTTGAATGTCCTTGAAAAGCGCGATGACTCGTGGAGCCTGAGTGAAGGTTTTCTCATCCGTTGGAGGTGCGTCTGGAAAGCTTGAGAGTGGTGTTATAGCTTCGGATGATCTTGTAGAGCTCATACGAGCTCAAATCAAGCGCTATAGACAGGCCATCCAACAACTAGCCTATCAGTTGGGAACAATCCTAAACACAAGTAAGCCACTGCTGTGCGTGGTTTTTTAACGCACTTACCTGATAAAAATCTGCAGCTGGTTTACGAAGACCCGGTAGTTGCGCTTCAGTTGGCCATAGGCAGATGAAGTGTCGTTTGGATTTCTGAAGTCGAAGCTTTTCTTCGTACTACACTAGCCTCATCTTTCCTCTTTTTTTATTCCAAAGTATCCTTAGAAGAACGAAAAAGGCGCAAGACTAAGATTCTCTTTTTCCTTCTCGGGCTGGTCGAAGAATTGTCTACCCTTCAGCGCTCTGTTAGTCCTAACTCTAAAATATGCACACGATCATCCACGTTTTCGAAACATCCATCAATCTTCTCCTTTGGAATTCTATGGTTTTTGTTGGCACGGCAATAAGTGCACGGGTTGAATCGGTCTGCAGCTGCAATAACTTTGTATAAGAGAAGACGATTGATTCTATAGAGAGAACTATGGAGGAGTTTATATAGAAGGAGACGCGAATCTCCTTGTGACGCACGGCGCGCTATATGACCTAGCGCGCGCGCGCGATGACTCATAGCGAAGGGAAAGAAAGGGGGTGCAGCCAGGGGTGCAGCCAGTGAACGCAGCCGTCACGTGACTCAGAAAGCTGCCAGCACGCCGTCGGAAAGCTGCCAGCAAACCGACGGCAATCTGAGCAGTCACATGACGTCAGTTACGTAATTCCAACGGTTTTAGGGGTTAAAAAAAAAGCCGACTATCCTAAGGGTATCGTCCATCTCCGAGGCAGTGTGCTTGCGATCTTCAGCAGATCCAGTACGAAAACGGCCAAAATCAATTGCTGGTAAAATCGCATACATTCTCGAAAATTCACCGATATCCGACAGTCGAAGTCGTGAGCAGAATATTGTTGGCAGGGGCGGGTATGAAGTCTGATGTCACAGTCTGAGGGCTCACTACGTGGCACTTTGCGGCTAAGTCCGGCCGAGTCCAGCCTCTTTACAGCATACTATATCCCACCTGACACTTCGATCAAGCTTGCCCAATGTTCCTTGTCAGTTAATTTATGGCAGGTTCTTTCACTAAATTCTCCCATGTCCAGCACCCGTTACGACGTCTGCTCTCCATCCCGCCCGATCACTTTTTTGCCATCCACCAACTTCAGCGCCGCCTAAACAGCTCGACTAAGTACGTCAACGATACCCCAAACATGCCCCCACGAATATCTAAAGGTCAGAACGAGGCTAAGGTAAATACGAGGCTGTATGCGCTGCTCGAGACGGGGCCGCATCTTGGAGCTTTACTCGACTCCACTTCCCCTATATGGCTCGCTTGTTCGTCACAATACTCCACCATACGTATATCCTTATCGGAAAGTCCAGGAGGGTAGTGCGTCGTTCAAACAACCGTGAGAGTACCGTTGGTCTTTGGGTTAGTTAGATTTTTACTAGCACAGTTTAAATAGAATAGTCCTACCGAGATCATAGTAGGATGATGGTTCTCTGATTTGCTTCTTGTTCCAATGACATGATGCATGTCCTGTGATGTCAGCTCTGTTATGTCCATGGATTGTTTCTTCACCATAACCCTCGTGTACATTTTAAAAGAATACGTCTTCTTTAGTTCTACATCATTGTGCAAATCCCACCTTCTACATTGTAGATTCACATACTTTGAGTGTGTTGTTCACGCATCGGCTACTCCCAGCGAATGAACGTACCGTACACAGTACACCGCGTGATTTGATTGGCTAGGGCTTCGAGGAATGCAAGATGGCCCGTAACGGCGCAAGATTATACAGGGCTGAACTGCCCAATTGGTCAGGGACCGGGACATCTCTTTGCTGCTCAGCCGCCCGTACTTTTAGCCCCCATACTGTCGTTTACTTCGTTTCCGATACAGAGTTGTTCTTCTAACTTCAAAGATGGGCAAAACGGAGGGGCTTACCACAGTGGCGCTTCCCCGCATGACTCGGTATATCGTCAGGGATTTGTGCGTGATGATTGATCCGGGACGCCCGCCGAATGTAATAGTATACAGTACACAAATCAGAAAGAAGCTACTTAAGCAACTCAACTAGCCACGTGGGGCGATGTTTATAATTCTACCCTGGCACCGCCGTCGTATCTGGCATCACAGTCCTGCCCTAGCACGGCCGTCCAACCTTTATACTTGCTTAAAAGATGGTAGTTATCCATATGCACTGTAGTGCCCCTGCTTTATGGCCAGTGCTTCTTGCCGGCTTCAGACTTCAAATCGAGATGATTAGTGAAAAGTCGACTCGTCGTGCAGCGTGATCAAGTAACGCAAAGAATTCTCAGTCAGTTGGTAATCAGAATAGATAGTACATATACATACTCTTACTCTTTGCCCGACCTCCGTCAGCTTTTCCAATCTTGAATAACTCGAAAACTGCCCGCAACGATTTACGCCCTGTTTCCAAGCAAAAACGAGTACCTACTAGTTCATCAGCAAACCAAGCCTACAGCCTCTCCTGAAGCAGCAAGGATGATGTCCACATGCATAGCTACGCGCAACAATACATGGAAAAACGCTGTTGCTTCTGCAGCCATATTCGACAATGCCAGGAGGGTATAGACGCGAGAAACATGCGGTCGTGAAGAGCGGAGAGGTAGATGAAGGTGAGCTATAAAGACCATCGTCAGCATAGACGACAGTTCTTCGACCCCTCCCTCTCGATCCACCCCTCTACCTACAAATTCGGTTTGTAAGTTGAGGCATAATATACTAAGAGCCACTATACCTGCCGTATTGAACGACTTTGCTTACAACCACCTCACCTTCTTAATATTTCTCTTACCTACTCAATTTCTTTTGGTAGCCGCATATGATTTTTTAGCCAAATGACCGAACCAAGCAGCATACGATATCGACGTAGCGTAAGCCCCTTAGTACCAGTTAGCAGTGGAGCTCCTGTCCAAGTCCTTTTTGTACGTCAATACCAATCTGAGGTATCACTTGTACTACTGCGATAACGCTAAGGTAGGAACAAGAAGTACGTATTCCTAGACAAAGTGCTTACATCTGTACAGGATGGATCAAACCAGCCATTTCCAGGATTCATTCATCATGTCCTACAATCAGAAAAACTCCTCTACCCCACCGACTACTTCCGAGAAAGTGCAAATTTCAATGGACGAACTAACGATCGCAATAGCGAAGCTCCAAAAAACGGAGAACAAAGATTTTACTTAGGTAACATATCGGAGCCACTGAACGCTCAGGATAGAGAGAAGACAGGAATTAGTGTACCTAATTCTGTTCACAAACTCATCAACGAGGATGACTGGACCATATTCCCTAAACCCCACTCATTACTGCCACCAAGCATGAGTGCGAGCAATGCAAGACCATTTGCAGTTCCCCGGAACTCCTAAAACGACATATATCATCGGTGCACGAGCGTAAAACAAATTTCTCATGTCATGTTCTGGAGGATACTGAGAACCCTTTCGCGGAAGGCAAATGTCAGTATTACGGCGAAATCGTAACTTCAGACCGACTCGGCCATCCTGAAGTCGTGCATTGTTGCAAAAATTACGACATCAAGAATAAATTCTGTAAGCAGCTGGGGCCATGTCACATGATGGGTTCTCGCTATATAAGGGCGTCAAACATGTCTTCTGCACATGGACTTCTACACTGAACTACATACTCAATCAATTCATTCAGTTCTTCATACTTGCCACTTCCTTACAACTTCACTCGATTGGATAATCTCGTTCGGCATCTCCGCGTTACCCACAAAACGGTTAGCATGCGCTACAAACGGGAGTTCTATCGCGCTTTCAAGAAGTAAGCCCGAGATGTCAACGATAACTCCGCGACATGTGGAGATGCAAACACTCCCTAGGCCAGACGAATAGAGGTTATTGATGTGTGTTTAGAACTGACGGTTGCTCTGTTCCTTTTCCAGTCTTCAAGAGTTCTCAGAGCAGGAAGATGCGCAGTGACTCCTTACGAAAGTCAAATCATGCATAGTTTCCGAAGGTGGTAGGGATTCGTGCATAGCAAGCAATAAAACTGTGCCTGCCAGCGCAGTATGCATAGATAGTCCCAGTCGCAGCACTTTTCGTTGTCTAACCGCTTCGACCAGAGGTGCTGTTGCACGGATCAGCGTTGACACAGGCAGTAAGGGGCGGCTCCCATGAAATCTAGGGGCGCTAGTATCGTAGCGGGGCATCCTACGCTCCAGAACTAGCAAGCATAACATACCCTAACTGGTCCAGCATTTGAGTTCATCACCACTGCCTTCCTACTCATGTCAGATTCCTGCACCGGAATAACTCACATAACCGAGCTGCATTGGCGCTGGGACAAGGAGGTACCAACCCTTTCGCCAAGATGGCATGGATCTCGACACACTGAATTCATTGGTCCGCCAGCCATGGGATTGTTACATGTGCCGGCCGCAGAGCACGAGCCACATTATCGCTTTCACCAAAAAGACGACGAAACTACTGACCCCGCACCTCCAACGCATCGAGACAAGCAGACATGGAACTGAAGATGAACGCCAAGTCCAAAGATATAAAAGCTGCATTAAAGTACACTGATGATCAATGGCACCGCTTTATGGTAAGCGAAAGGGCTTCGTAATAAAGGGCATCGCTAAGACATCCATAGTGGCTTACACTTGAGGAAGCAAAGCGACTGAACAAAGCCCACCCAGAATGGCCTACCTACAGGCAGGTTCCAGCTAATGAGCGTGTGGAGCTACTGGATCGGGTTAATGATGTGCTGGTAAATGAAAAGATCCCCGCAGTGGATGCAAGAGTCCTCATGTGGCGGATGAATGTCGTAGTGCGGCAGGCAGGCCGAGAACAAGCAAAGTTTGCGCAGCATGGGCCAAGAAAGAAGCCACCCTATGACCCTGTGCGCGACATCTAGCCAATTGTGGTTGGGGTTGCGCTTC
>Ga0247757_10000586_pt1 | contig 29603 bp, 26 predicted proteins | sample UWRJL126311R4_FD_180929 | JGI IMG/M metagenome (GOLD analysis project Ga0247757, IMG submission 180929) | Plant litter microbial communities from Arlington Agricultural Research Station in Wisconsin, United States - UWRJ-L126-311R-4 | ecosystem: Environmental > Terrestrial > Plant litter >... | reverse complement strand
CGCATCGGGCTTCTTCTTTTGCTTCCTCATGAAGGCAGGATGGAAAACTGGAATTTTTCGTGGGTTTTACTCTCCTTTTTTTTTCCTAGAAATAAACGTGGGTTTTTTCTTTCCTTTTTTTCGCTTATTCGTGGCTTCTGAAGTATTTTTATTCTTAGCGGTTTCTAGTGTCACTGGGCTGGCCCACTTTGACCTGGCGGCGGGGAAGCGGGTCGATATCAAGGCTGCCGCTATTTAATTCAGAAATAGATTTCAAAAAGTAGGCATCGTGAGCGTACCTATTACCAGGTCATAAAGCGTGGGAGGGGTTGAAAGGTGTCACTTTTGCTGATTTTAACGTCTCTAGTGTGACCGCTTACCTACATATGCTACCCCGCATATTGATATCTTCTTCTAGAACGACTTGACTCGCGACATGTGGAATGCGTTTTGTTTCTCCTGCTGGCTCCGGTGGCACTCGGTGTCACTTGTCGTCTGAATAGAGCAGGGGTGAAACGTGGTACAGCACGGGATCTCTGGATCCGGACCCATGATGTCGTCAGATGCCGACGTGTTCACTGTGCCAAACAGAACAGTCTCAGAATAGCACTCAGCAGGTGCTAACCCGCTTCTTATAACATGCTGGCGCCATGTAAGCCCCGGCCCCACGGCCTTCGCTCTCTTCGGCCTTTCCGGCAGCCCGCTGCACAGATACGGCCCGCGCCCAGCCCTATCCTCCGCTCCCAAGAAACTGTCGTCAAGCGCCTTCACAGAGCGTGATTAAAGAGTGTATGGATGGGGTTTTTTCGTACACCCTGCACCAAGCTAAATATCCAGCCTCAATCCTTCGCACCACCAACCGAGGCCCCGGCTTCTTGGCGTCTCCACCTCCGCCATGCCTCTCGCAAAACATAACTACCATACCGCAGCCGCTATACCACCACACCTCGCTCCCGCCGACATCCTCGCCGCCCTTCATGACCACTCGACCTGCCTGACGCTCCAAGCCCTCACTACCACGCACTCGAAACTGCCTTCGACCGCCACCGCGACCCTCAAGGACAACTTCTGGTATCCCGTAGACGTCTACCCCGTCCACTCGTACCGTGTGACCGAAATCATAAATTACCTACCGTTCTTCCAGTGGTCGAAGTACGAGCTTTCTTTTCCGACTAATTTCCAGAGCACACCGCAGGGTCTAAAGACGCGCGCAGATACGAACGGCGTGGTACTGAGGGCGGAGTTCCGCGTGCTGAAAGGCAGCTCCATCGATGGTGAGGTCGAGGGTGAGGGCGCGGGCCTAGGCGACGTTGATTGGGTGCTAGTTGAGGACGTTGAAGTACAGTGTAGCTGGTGGATGATGCCGCTGGTAAGGGGGAAGATGGAAGAAGCCCACCGGGATATTTGTAAGAAGGTGGTGGAGAAGGTAGTTATGGAAAAGCAGCAGGAGGCGGTAGCGAGGAGCGTAGAAAAGGGTAAGGGGAGAGCGCAGGATGCGCCCGGTTGGACTGATATGCATGGGAGTATACAACCTCTGCCAGAAAAGATACGGTATGGTTGAGGACGAGGCGTAACATCGGTGTAATGATGGCGTATTTTCATGTTCAAAGCTCATTGCTCTCATAAACTTGTATGAACTACGGTATACGATGGCATTAATGGATCAATGTGGAAATTGTAGTATTCTTAGTCCTGTTTAGCTCGATGTCAGGGTATTTTTCAAACGCTCAATTTGTTCGTCGGAGAATCCGACTTGTTCTTTGAAATATCCCTCGGCACCGCTCCACCTCTTACCAACCTCGATCAGGAGTGCTTCCATGCTTTCGGCTCGCGCACCAACCATGCGCTCACACTTTTTTCGCGCCTCTTCTGGTCCATACTCCTGGAAAGCACCCTTCTTCAGCAGCCGCTCGACATTAATATGCCTAGTAGGTGCAAGCCCCTGCTCTGAGAGAGTATATTCCTCAACAATAGACGCAGTCGGGACTCCAAGCAAGAGAAGGAGAACTGCTATGAAAACACCAGTACGATTGTTTCCCGTGGTACAGTGCATGAACAGTGCGTTAGCTGGCAAATCACCACTCTCTAACTTGAGCAAGTGCGTCAACACGGTGCGAAACATAGGCGCCCCAGCAGTCAGAATCGCCACAAAAGCCGTCACAATCCCCTATCTAGTCATCAATTTCGGCGTTTGAATAGTAGCAAAGAAAATCTGACTCACGTCAGTGCCCTCCCCAGCGTAGAGTTCATATCGTGCCCTAGCGGCCTCTTCAGTATACTCTTCTTCGGCGAATACAGGCGCCCACATCCGCGTGATCCCCTCGATTTCCTTATACCCGCCTGTCTTGTCTATTTGCTGTTTGCTTCGCAGGTCGAAATCTACTTTGATGCCTAGTTTCCGCAGCGCCTCTGCGCCTTCGGGTGTGATGCGGTTGGTGTCCGAACCACAGTATAAGATTCCTTTGCGCACGTGGCGAAGTGGTCCTAAGGGTGCGACTATAGGCCAGCCGCCGACATCGCGAAAATTGGAGAGCCCTGGTATGAAGCAGAAGGGGGGAAAGGTGGGAGGAGAGAGAGGAGGCTCCAAGCACTCTGTCATGATGTCGGGTAGTGTCAGTTTGTAGCGAGGGTGGGATTACCACAATGTGATCAGAGCAATGGGCAAGCTGAGGGATTACAATATCGTGCGAGTACAGTCTCACAGAATAGCTGTGAGCCCGGGCTGAATTCGTCTAAACGAAATAGTGAGTCTTTGGGGAGGCACGCGCCATGTGGGGACCCCTGCTTCTTAAACCCTGTCCTTTGTCTGGGTCATCGTCTTTTACTTGCAGCCAACATCTTCGTATGGCTTATTGCACACCTGACCTCATGACTGTCCTTGTCTATTAGAGTACGATGTAGGCTCATTGTGAAAGTTGAAAACTCGAAGTCGATCGCACTGGGTTGTATTCTTAAAGTATACAAAATAGCTTGCAGCATTTAGGATCAGGGTTGCACTGCAAATTGTAAGTCTATGGGACAGAAAATGCTACTAAGAAGGACTCTTATATTTTCTATAAATAGTAACGCTAATTTGTTGTATTGAAAGCTGTATATCTTGAGGGCCTTGTACATCTAAGCCCTATTAATCGAGAAACCTCCCAAGAATCACGTTGCTCAGTAATGCTCACTAACGTGAAATATCCTAAGGAAATAGCATACTATCCCTTTTTTCTTTTCTATTACATTTTAAAAGCGGCATGGAATTAACTACTCGAAAATCATTCTACAAAAAAGCCTTATACTGCTATATATTAGGTTTTGGATGCGAGCGGATCAGCGTGTTGGTTCATTCAACGATCTTATCGTGATTTACAATTGTATTGCTTTAAGTCCCTAGATTAAGGAATCTGACTAGACTACTCTAAAGAATATCCCGCGCTTTACAGGTGGACAACTCGTGTTACCAACCTCAAACAAAATCACCGTGCCCTTGCCAGTCGATGTCCGTAATTACAGTCACAACATATACCACTATAGTATTGACTCATAGCTGCTTGAAGTTATCACTGATGGCTGTGTTCGGCCCAAATACTGTACATATAAATAGAGCTCTCCTACTGGAATTGCTATCCTTCTCTGCGTACACACTTCTCCACCTTGATGTGCAACTACGATACATCATCTCGAAAATTGAGACTCGTGAACTACAACTTCGACCAGGAAAGCCAACCTCAGCAGTCGACACATCATGACAACATTGCAAGAAGACCAAGAACATATCGATTTAATTCTATGGAATATACCAGGATTCTGGGATCGATCTGCAGAACCACTTATGTACCGTGCACCATCGCACAATCAGGAGACTGATAGTGGGCCAAATCCGATTATAGATGTACAGATCACCACATCACAAGAACTAGAAGCATTGTTACAGCCATCTGGACTTCCAGATGGGGCAACGTTGTTCGGTCAGGGGGCTCCTCCACCGCCGGCACTACACAGTCATACAATAAAAGAGTCGAATGTCTATCAGGCGAATGATGCACGATATTTCGAGATGTATTCGCTTCGTCAGGTCCGTAATGGTCATCTAGATGATGGCTGTAAAATTACATATACGATTAGAAGAAAATATAAGTAAGTAGATAATTCTTCATTTTTTATGAGTGACTAAATCAGATCCAGGTCGAGACGAAAAGATGATGGATTAGAGCGCCCAACCTATGAAGATAGAAAGAGTATGGAGTGGTACTGTCCCTTGCATTTTGTCATACTCGGCGAGAAAGTTCTCAATCCGGCTGGAACGGCATCATGCCAAGGCCCAGGTTGCACGCAAACATTCAACCTTGCTACAGGAAAAGGTACCAATGTATTGGCACCGCCTGGCCATGAAGCTTGGGCAGGAATTGGAGGATTCTTAGCTTCCACTGACATGTGGCCAGCTACACAATGGATCTGTGGAGATTGCAAAGGATTTGATTATATTAAAGGTAATTTTTACCTAACTATTAATCACATCTACCAGCGTTACTGTCTTCATTGCGGGCTATTTCCTGATGCAAACGCCTTAAGGTATGTGGGGTTTGTTCCTTGATGGTTTTTCTTTCATTCATATAATATGTATTTAAGATAATATATTTCTGAAATCTTGTCTAGGCCCCTTATATCATAATAGCTCTATAAGAAATAAGTAGTGAGCATACATTGATCTTCAAAAAGCACGTTAAGATATATAAGGGTTGTGAGGCCGCGAATAGAGTCAGAATGGATACATGTATCAAGAAAGGGAACTATTATAATAGTTATCGTCTAGTTTTTGTCTTCAAATTGAATAATGAATCTTTAGGTCGGTCTATTTCCACTTGTCCATGTTTATATGTTGGCAGAGGCTCAAAAATATCTCTCAAGATGTCTAAAAGCGTGTATTGACATGAGCTTGGCTTTATACGGGCGACAAGCTATTCGAGTGGGATTGCATAAGGAAAATATAGTTGAGCGCATATTCTCAATTTCCGAGAGCACTGCTATGGATACATAAAACTGGATTTTAGATAGCCTTGTAAGATCGAATCAATCACGACTTTTCGGATCCTCTCAATATTTGAATAGCATTAGAGAATACAACAGGTGCGTAGAATAGCCACTTAGACGAGTATTGCTTATCCTTGAAAGTTTGTAGGATAAAAACTAAGCCTATTAAATAAGACCGGGCGCAATAATAGAAACATATAGAACTTGATAATGAAGGATCTGAATTTGTGTCTTCGTTAGTGTAGGAATTTACAATAGAGATAAAGACCTCAGCTGTTATCTTTGTATAGCCTTGATGGAAGGAGGATTTTCATTAATAGTGTTGACTTCATCCTCATTGCGGAAGCTTTGGCACGCACTCTCCAGGCTTTCGTGAGCCTGATAGTCTCTGTTGAAAAGTACCTCCATGTCTTCGAGACTCCGCTGACTTGTTTCAGGATATAAAAGCCCTAAGGTTATCGATTTTAGCCTGGGAAGCGCAACTTGGACTGAGGACATACAAATAATAGCCGCTGATACAAGATTAGTGCTCATGAAGATGAAATGAGTCTTCGAGCCAATATTGTTCATGCCAATTGGCCATGTTTGGGATGAGATGATGGAACCGATTGAAGATCCAGATGCGGCAATGTTAAGACCGCGAGCGCGAAAGTTTGTAGGGAAGATCTAATTGAGTTGAGAACGGGCTTCATAAGAAAGAAGAAGACGTACTTCGGATCCGTACACCCAAGCAGCTGGTCCAAAACCGATCGAATAGCCAAACGTGTAGATGAAGATGAACAGTATGCAAACATAGTCAGCCGTGTGATTGATATTTTTCGGATAAGCGATCGGCAGTGCGCCATTCAACTAACAGAAGAATTAATTTTATATCAGGATTGTATATATCAATCTTACCAGCAAAGCGAGGCTCATTACGGGACAAGACACGACAAGTGTCAAACGCCGCCCGAACCTGTCCACCAACCAGGTATCAATAATAGTGCACCCAATTTTCAATGTGCTTTCGATACCCCCAATCATAAGTGTTAATTTTCGCTCGATTCCCAGACTCATAAATATTGAAGGTAAATAGTATTTCATGGATGTGTTACCACACATCATGGCCATGAACTGAAGAAGTGCGGCGCGCCAGAGTCGGTTGAAAAGAGGCCTATGAGTAAAAAGTACAGTCCAATCTTGCCCCGTCGCACTGCGACGCTGTTGCACATCTTCCTCAATTTCGTCAAGTTCGGTAACGACTCGCTGGTCAGTTAGACTCAAGGCGCGCAGCCATGCAAGACTGCGCTTAGCCGCATCGTGATGTCCCTTTTCAACCAACCACCTAGGTCTAAATAAGTTGTTAGCAGATATTTGGAATAGATGCGATGCACAATAGTCGTACGTTTCGGGACATAAGAATACTCCAAGTAGAAAAATTGATTCTGGAATGAATTGGAGAACCATAGAGACGCGCCACCCATAATAATTTCCACGGGCAGTTTCCCAGTGACTAATCCCATAGCCCACCCTGAGATGTTAGTTTTGATACCAAAAGGTTAATTTATCAATAACTTTACCAGAATGCGACAGCTAGACCAGCCACCAGGCCAATGTGATTGATGACGACATAGCGCCCGCGGTGCTTCGCTGGCGAAATTTCACTGAATTGAAATGAGCGCGGCTAATAAGATTGAGCAGGTGACATCCCTTTGATACAGAGGTACAGAGGTCGAAACGATGGCCAGCCCAAAGCCACATACAACCCTACCCATAATCATCATGGCGAGGCCTCGATGTCCTTTGGCTCCTGTCTGGATCGCAGCGCCCACTGCCGTCGTTAAGACGCCTATCGCTACAGCTGCTCTTCTACCGAACCGGTCTGCAAGAGGATGCGATACGAATAAATAGCTCAGCCATGTCCCAAGATAATAAATGGAGGTTATCAGGCCTGTCATTGCCTTTGATGGATCATGCAACGATTTTTTAAAACCTGGATGCACATAAATAGTTGCCATTATTCCAATATTGTACCTGGACTCCCGTCAGCTACGTACAAGTACCGGAGAGATTTTCGTACCCCCAGGCCAGCGAGGCTAGTCCAAAGAAGATACTAACTCCCAAGAGCCGAAAAGAAGCCCGCTTGGGCAGGCTGACGTTGACTACAACCGATGAGTGTGCCATGGAAAGGTATGAAATGAGACAGCTGCGCGACGTAGACTTTCTGAGGTTAATGGAGGTGCTCATGGTGGGGATTTGAGGCGGGCTATGCTATAGTTTCGCATGCGGTATCCCGCATCTTGCTCCCCCGCGTTACCACGTGGACTGCATGTACAAACACTCCGGCTTTTGAATTTTCTACTACAAATATTTAATTGTATTCCACATCAACGTTAGTGTATGCAACCATTTTGAAGCTGCTTCATCCAGATACCCAAATTTGTAACTTCGATTGACCGAAGCTTGTGAGCTACATTTCCCGTTACCAGGCTTTGTGTTAATGACACATTCGCTCACTGCATCTGCCGAAGAATGCCCCACCTAAGCTGTGCTCCAGATGGCCATGGCCTGATCATCAAAATGCTCCCCCAATCATCCGTCGAGGCTAAATAAACATGCTGATCTTGTGTCAGGCAGGTGAAAACCAACCAATTAGCGCCGCTCCTTGTGTTCCAACCCATCCAATGAGCGCCTCACGTCTAAGCCTTGCAAAGACACCTGAGCTCGCTTGGTCTCCATGCAGTTTACCCTTCATCGCAACTGATAGTTTTGTATACGCCCAAATAACATAGTGCGACGCTCGGCCCAAATACTTGCTTCATTCATGTTGTATAATTTAAAGCGTCTCAATCCATGATATCACCGCCATGGCCGCTATGATAGCGTACCACTTTACCGGGGCAGCGCAAGATTCAAGTACACTTGTACCGCCCTTCTTGGTTTTCCGTCAACTGCGGGTGTCCCACTATTCTATCAGGGCATTGCGCAGCCAATTTACCTAGGGGAATCGGCCTCAATGGTCATTTTCACACACAATATAACCCAATGGCTAGGAGAGATCCTGAAGATGAGGAGCAGCTGTTAGGTGGTAAGTTGCATTGGTATACCTGAACAAAGTGAGGCTAATCAATCTAAAGATTTTGAGGAAAAGAAAGAGTTACTGCTAGAAGTAAGCCAAAGTGCGACGCACATCGGAGTTACCACTCATCATCCCAGAAGCCGAATAGCAAGGTAACATGGAAGAACCTCCCGCAGAAGAAGCAGCTTCTGCTGCTTGCACTGTGTCGCCTCTCTACGCCATTGTCGAACGCATGTCTACTGCCTTATCTCTACTTCTTAGTTAAATCAATCTTGTCGGACCCTGACCACCCTTCAGCGCCACAGGAAGTGTCGCGTCTAACGGGCTTGCTAGTCGCGGCATATCCGTTGGGGCAGATGTCCACAAGTATGGTGTGGGGACGCTTTTCAGACACGTATGGTCGCAAACTAGCGATTCTTCTTGGCTTGACGATCAGCGTCATTTCTAATCTCGCCTTCGGCTTTTCGCGCTCGATCGGAATGTTGCTTTTCTGGAGGGTCGTGGCAGGAATGGCAAATGGAACGCTTGGAGTGATGAGAACTATGACTGCCGAGATTGTGAAAGAGAAAAAATATCATTCAAGAGCATTTCTAGCACTGCCAGTGGTTTTTAACTCTGGCCGGGTCGCGGCGTTAGCTATTGGTGGCTGTCTTGCGGATCCCAACGACCATATCCCTTGGCTTTTTGGACCCACGGGTCTCTTCAACTTTTCAAAAAACACAAGAGGTGTAAGTATTATTAGAGCGTCTTTAAATGCATTAAGGTGGAAATACCTAACTTTGAGATCCAGGTTGTATGGACTGCCACGTATCCGTACGCCCTGCCTGCACTCTTTAATGGAATCGTCTTAGCTATTTGTTTATTACTGGCTCTCCTTTGGCTAGAAGAAAGCCTACCTATAGAAGAAATAACTTGCTGGAAGCTAAAAAATTCCCACAAGGAGATATTACTTGGCTTTCTTAATAGCAAGCTTTTATGTCAAAAAAGCCATGCATATAACCCGATAGAGACGGAACGAGAATCACCAAGTCCAAACGGACAAATGCTAGAATTCCCTCAAGAATCACAGCTTGAATCTCAAGCTAGGCCGAAATTGTACCGACCTCCTTTGAGAGAAATATGGGCAGTCCAGCTATTTCGCATTTTGGTTTCCTTCGGCCTGCTTCCGCTCCACAATGCGACTTTTCTCCACTTATTCCCTGTGTTTCTCAGCATGCCTGCAACGAAAAACGACCACCCGACAGTGTTCCGCTTCACCGGCGGTTTAGGTCTCACATCGCCTACTATTGGTCTCTACCTTGCCACTTTCGGTGTCTGCGGCATCCTTCTCCAACTATTCATCTACCCACGCATCCAGAAACACATTGGCAACCTTGGAGTTTTTCGACTATCTAACTTCATATTTATTGTTGCTTATATTTTTGCGCCGTACTTATCACTACTTTCTGATCATGACACGATAAAGTGGGTAGCCATGGCAGGGGTGCTCTTTACACAAGTCATGGGAAGAACAATGGCTATACCAAGCAGCGTCATACTTCTCACCGAAGCGGCTCCGCATAAAAGTGCTCTTGGTACGGTAAATAGCGCAGGAGGTACTCTAAGCGCACTTTCCAGCGCTGTTGGACCTATCATTGGCGGTGCGATCTTCGCGCGGGGGATTGAAGTTGGTGCTGTAGGTATAGTGTGGTGGTGCTGGCTGTTGCTCATAGCTTTTGTTGCTCTGGGATGGAGTTTTCTGTTAGGTAAGGAGTCATCCGTGGACAGCAGAGCAGAGATGCAATTAGAATAGCCTCGCAAGTCTTTTACCTTCTCAAATGTTAGTCTAATCGCTTTTCGTCTTGAAGTGGCCACGCCATTCTTGTCGGAAAAGCTAATGTTGCCTTAGCCTCCCCAGTGACTGTATTTTTATTAAGTGAATGAAAATTGGCCTTTTATCGAAAGCCTGTTTGGGCTTTGCACAAGCCACAACGGAGTGAGATTAGGCGTACCGTGGGATCTCATCGTATCGATGCATGCCCAGCCCGTCTAGAACCCACAAAATGTATTTTCCTGTCGAGTGTGAATTTCATTGAATATCGATATCGACTATCGGTTGACGCGTTTTTGTTGCAAGAAGGAACGCATGGCAGTAGTATTCAATGAGTGGTTGCATTCACGGTGCATATGTTCCGCAATGTACCATGTATTTGCCACAATGCCGCTTCTTTGCAGTGATTAAGCCTCTACACAGGTAAGTAGACATTGATGTGACATACAAGATGTCTCATGTTTTTACGTTTCAAGATATCACGCGGAGATGTATCTCAATCGAATCCAGTCCGCCTCAAGGCGTTAGCATTGGCGTTGGCTTCTTCGTGTTTTATCTGCCTAACGGTGACAATATCTGTGACACTTGCCGCCGGAAATGGTATAGACAAGTGATAGGCACCGTATCTGCTACGTTTCCCAAACAGTAAGTTTGGGATGCTCCAATTACAACGTACCATACTTTCTAGGGTCGCAAGGCTGGCCCCAAAGACAAACGCAAAAGCAAACGTGCTCTAAGCGGGAAGTTGCAGATCCCCCAACAACACATCCCGCACTCATGCTTAGTAACCTCCACTTACACGAGAAATCAGTCATGGATGAGTAGAATTTGATGATTCATCGATAAGTCGGATTGGGGAAGCGTGCGCAAAAGCTCGCGTAGAGGCGAGGCTAGAATTGAAGCACACGTACAACTGGCGCACTGAGACAATGGCTTGATCTTCAAGAATTTCAGCCAGTAAAAAGTCCCCTCGAACTGGATCCGGCTGAGTGAGTTAGCTGCATGGTGTTGGTGTGCCCTTGTTGTTCGCCCCATGAGGCCGTATTGGTTACGGCCTGTGCGGCACAGCCTACGCTTGCATGAACGAGTTCTGAATCCATTCCAACGATAGCAGGCCCGGAGCGTCGTCTCCGAGGGATTCAAGAGGAAATATATAAACATACAGTACTTCCTAAGAACGGGACCATGATTTTGATGCTTCAATTTCTTGAAGTCTATTCAACGTATCAGATTTTGGCCTAACCCGATTCGGATCGCAAAGCTTAGTTCAGTGGTCTATTTGATAGATGCAATGTCGAAAGGCCGGGCTAGACATGTTACACTCCTCATTTTTCGAATTATTCAACTGCTCTTGAGTATATGTGCTCTAGCATGTGCGGGTTATAGTAAGCCATATTGTAGTAACGCTTAGTCCGTGACTAATCGAATTATCTTTCAGCAACATATACGATGTACAGCCTAGCAGAATCAGCTAAGGCAATTGAGGAAGTCATCAATGATCTCAATCAAGAAAATGATGGAGTTGAGGTTCTCCAGCATTCACTTGTACCGGTGCTACGATTTCTCCAAGGCACCCCTTCACGAGCTATCACTATCTGTGTCGCGGTAAGCTTCTTCTAACGTTCAGTATTAGAAGTTATAAGTTTAATATCTAATAGTCAGGATGGTCTATTTTGATAATCATCTATTTAGTGTTCGCCAATCGCTCGGCTCGAAATTCCTATCGCAACCTCAAGAGGAACTCTCGCGTGACCCGTATCCTTCTTTCAATCCTTACTCTCGTACTTTGGATTACCGCAATTGTTTGTTCAGTATTACTGTTCATCCAATACGGCATCTTCACAATTACTGTTGGGCCTCAGGCAAAGCTTTCCATGGTCATACTCAAGACGGTGATCCAGGAAGCCCTCGAGCAAGCATCAAAGGGCAGCAAAGTTATCAGCAATGCTCTCAACATTGTGGGCACGATTACAACTATTGGCGCAATGTCAATTGCAATGTTAGCCTCAAGCATAATTTGCAGTATAGTCGCATTGATTGACTGTTTCGTCGCATGTTGCATGAGTGGCAAAGCTACAACGCAACCGATCGCTCAACAACAAGCGACCAATTTGGAGAAAGGAGGCTATCAAGCGACTGTGACCCCAATTTCCCAAACTTACTCACCTCAGCCTCAAAATTGGCCATCGCCACAACCTGTCAATAATCCTCAGATCACCGTAACCCCGGGTGTCTATTATCAGAACTCGCGCTAAGCGATTTATATGAATTATAATTGATCTTTACAATGGTTTTTTCGTTTATGAATATTAGTAAACTTGTGTCTTTTTTTGCTTTCATCATCGTGGACTAAGATTGCTTTCCCCAGTCTTTCTAGCATCAAACCTGTCACTTAAATGAAGTATGAAATGACTAGAAGGTGGTCTGTTTTGATCGGCTCAATGAACATTTTAAGGTACGGAGTGTATTTACCGCCTGTGAACAGGGTGTGTTTCCTTTAGTCTAACCCTTCGTACCCATTATTAAAATAACCAGGCTTACCCAACCCGAAGTTCAACCGCGGAATATGATCGCGCTTTTGCGTTCATTGAGAGGTTTACCATTTTCTTTCACTGCATTTGAAGGCACATCCTTGAGATCGACCTCTTTGCAGCTAGTACGCCCACTTACCCATCCAACAGAAGATACTTTTCCAGTTGTCTTATAGTTGTAGGTACTCCCATCTCCTAACTTAGCTTTCACAATCCCGGTAAAAGGAGAATCAAAGCGACCTGTAACGGCCCAAGCAGCGCAGTGGACGGCCTTCTGAGGAGGAAGAAGATGTGACTCCCCCGGGCTCCCAATATCGTAGGTCAAGTCCTGTCCGTCAGTCCAAGTATCTGACCTAGAGTTCATATTTGTGTTCTGGTATTCAGCAGTGGTCGCTACCTCCACGTTCGCTTCAGTGAGAAAGGGAATTTCTACACCACCTCCAACAGTGACGGAAATAGAACCGCCCCACATGTTAGTGGTCTCGTGTGTAAGAGTCTTAGAAACCTCCTTCCGGACAACGTTGGAGAACTTATAGGTAAGGTTAGGACCTCCGACTTTGTTCTCGTTGACGAAATAGACGCTCCTTAGCGCTACGTTTTCCATGCCTTTCTGCTGCTCATTCCACTTCTTCATATCTTCAGCAATGGACAAATCTGTGAGCTCAGAGCTGACAACTTTAGATTTGAGCATTTTGAACTCAAGCGAAGTGATCCAAGCCCCAGAGCGGACTTTCACTCCGAGGATGAGACCAGCACCCTGGTTGATGTCCAGAATGTCTGAACTCGTCTTGTCGGAGGCGCCACCGACTTCAAATATTTTGTTTTCTCCTTTGAAGATTTCGACTTTGTTTACGGCATCCATTGGGTCACCGTCATCAGGTTTATTGTTCCACATTTTCACGGCTGTGTCAGTTAGAGAACTTCATAATCCTAAAAATATAGACACATACCAACTTCCTCACCGGCGCCCCATTCCGCTACATCATGCTGCCACGGATCACCATCTGGAACAGTCCCAAATGTATTGGTCCATCCTGTCATAGCAAACTTAAACTTGATGGCTTTGAGTTGGAATTTTGCAGACCATGCCTCAATACCAACAATCGTGTCGCCAGTCCTCCAGCGGCTTTCGAAATGCATTTGGTGATCCCACTTCGATGGAAAAGGCTCGCCCCCCGTCAAGCCTGGTGCAAACGGCGCCTTATCTGACCCTTCGTCGCAACTATCTTGAGCCCAGCCCAAGGAAGCCAGGGATACAAAGGCAGCGAACTTGAAAAAGGTGAATCGCATTGTGGTTGATCGGAGGTGTAATAAGCGAAGACGATGAAAGTTTGTGAAAAATTATTGAAAGTAATGTAAGAAGCGAACGTCGTGTTTTGCTGAATTTGTTCACGGATGGTGACAATCTGCCTAAATATATAGCTGTCATGCATACATGTTATTGCTATCTCCTCTCCTTTCACTAACCCTCAAGTACGGACTCTAAACCTCGACCTAGTATGCGCATTTCGGGGATAAGATCTTGGGTTCTAGGCGACGGCCCCCACAGAAGCCATTCGTTCATTGCTTTCGGCAAGACGGCCTGGCGGTCGGAGCTTGGCGCATCCTCCGGAGCCTAAAGAAGCTGTGATTTGATTTGCTAAGGTTGGGCTTCTGAGTTCGAACTGTTACAAAAATACTCTGCAATTCAGCGGGTATGTGCCAACCCCGACTGCTGTCAGTCTGATTGTTACGTAAAAGTGCTTCTATCCAAACAAATAGATACCAAATCTCAAAACTGCAACGAGGCAGATTCTAAACACACCGAAAGCTGCTCTTGAAGCTTGAAAGCGTCTCCAGTGTGCTTTGAAAATAGACAACGAAGCCCATTCCCCCCCAAATTGAGGTTAAATTGGTGATATTCAAGGCTAATATCTTTCTTGAATTTAGTTAAGCATCACGGATTTCGGGGCGAGAATACCTATTATGGTAAAAAAAATGCGATTACAACGGAATGTGCTGGGGCTGGACTTTAAGCACGGCGTTGTGGTATGCCCGGCGTGTCATAGTCCGTAGTTGGCTTTCTCTCTCCCGCTAACAATTCTTCGTTCTTCGTCCTTCGTCTCGATTTACGTGTTCTAGATTTTTCTAATAGTCCGATGCGACAACGTGATGTTATTTATCGAGAAGATAGCTCTGCTCTGACAGGCTCTGCCTCCAGCTCTTGCGGCTTCGACTCTACTAATAGCTCTCTTATCTCCATACCACCTCCTTCGACTCGCCATTTGTGTTTGGGGACATCCTGCGCTGGAAGTTCTGGTTTATCAGTCCATTCCCTGTCTTCCTTTGATGGCACTCGCTTTTTCATTCTCCTTCTCCAAAGTAGAAAAGCGCCAACTAATATTGCAATGACAATTATTCCAATACCAAAACCGATTCCAATCTTAGCTTGCATGGAGAGATACGTTCGCGAATTACCCTGCGATGGTAAAGAAGTGTCCGATATTTTCGATGTGTTGCTTGCCAGACCTCCGGTTATGGTCGTACTTCCCGAAGATTTGGCAGTAGCATTAAGGCGTCTACCACATTCATCGATATCAACGGAGTCTTCCGTTTCATCCAAAGACTCTAGTTTCACGGCCTGTGCGACAATATCAATTGACCCAGGCTGGCTCTGGCCTAGGGATGGCGTCAAGATAATGCTTGGCTGGAAGTCTTCAACTGAACCTGGGATGGGACCAAAATATATTTGGTCGTACTTATCGAAGCGATTGGTTTGATATATCTGCGTGCTCACCGGCCCCCCGGATTCACACGATGGCGGTACCACATCCACAGTGATGTTAATGACGCCGCGCCTATCGCAAGTATCGTCCTGTAGACAACCAGGTGTATTCAAACTGATAGTAAAGTTGCCTCGGTTGTTGAACCGGAATGGAAATACGCTCCTGGGAGTATTGCTTGCATTGAGAATCGAAGCATCGGGTATGTATGCTAAAAGATATGTGGTATTTCTACCATCCCAATTGTATGGCTTAGTAGACCAATCACCAGAATCAATGACAGCTTCCGAAAACAGTGTCACTCGCGCGCGAGATTGAATCTTAAGACGTCGGCTAACATCAGTTAGTTTTGATGCCAGTTTTGCATAGGGCGCTTTACAGGAGATTTGGGAAAGTCGCGGCACCGTGTATAAACCGCATAATGTAGTTACAGGCTTACAGAATTCGTGAAGCGAAGAAGTATCATTTTTAGAATCGCTTGCGTTATAAGCCAGGTCGGCTTTGATTTACATTCGCCTTGCACTGCCGACACTTGGCATAAGTCTGAAACGTGTCTGTGCATGAGAGGAGCTTGTTGTGCAGCAATTGGCCAGGCGACATTGAAGCGCTTAGCCCCCAACAATACTTGGTTTCAGACGCAATCCCCTTGCGCAGTAACTTTATCTCTTGATTGTTGCATGCTCAGAAAGACCGTCCTTGATAGAATTGCCAAACTCTTCGGTGTCCCTCTCATCGGCCGGAGTACAGGATATTGCGCCAATTCCGCCACCACGACCAGCTCTGGAGCCCAGCCGCTCAGCTCTTTAAAAACCGTATTACCCTGAAACTCAGCCCCTGTGGGTCTTCCAGGAGACCTGTAGATCGTCGACAATCTGCTTAATATTTCTTTAACCCCATAACCGCCGTTGTCTTCGAGCGCACTTCATTTGGCTACTAAAACACGTCTTGGCCCATAGTGTGCGAAAGGTAGCAGCAGTGGCGACTGGGAGAAGTATCGAAAGCCCCACCCCAAGTACGATTTTTGCTCTTACAGATAATGTTGTATCCTTCTTCAAATCAGTTGGAAATTTGGGAAGTAGTCAAAGAAACAGAATTCGATGTTGGGCTCAGCAATCCAGTACTAATGGGGGTACTAGCTATCGCTATGCTCGAGACCAAAGGTATACTCGCTGTCGCGAATAGAAGAGCATTCGGAGCTGTGAATTTACGAGTCGAGTTGTTACACAACTGTGTATTGACCTTTGGGGTCGAGCCAAGGTTGGTGTTAGGTTTTACACAAGCCTAGGCAGCTGGAAATGGGCATGAAAAGAAAACATGGTCCTATTCTGGATTATCTAAGGTGGCATATTAGCTATAAAATAGCCAATTCACATATAAGCGGAGGTTACTTACCTGGCTTCGTCTCACAGTATCTTAGACACGCTAGATCTTGAAATGTCGGGTCTGCGCAACCATATCACCAGAACCAGTTTGTTCCACGTGAAGCATCTCCAGCGTTTTGGAATAGTCCATTGGTCAGGTAAAGGTTGCCAATTGCGCAACATGAAGAGTGAATGCTGGTTGAGATAGCCGTAAAATTACTTGGTGTCATTGTAGCCCGTGACCCCTCGAGACAGACTAGTGGCCTCTAACTTTGCTCTAAACTTGAACTCTCTTACACGGGACAAGTGCTGAAAACCCAACTGAAACATCTTTTACTTCTCTATATACATATGTATGTATTTGGAGATTGAAATTGAGCATGATGCTTAGATGTATTGACTTAGCAATATAAGACTTATCTATAGTATTGTCTTTTTTGCAGAGCTTAGAAAATCCTACAGAGTGGGAATTAGTACGGTCAAAATGTATCCGAACGTTTCCTCTGTCCCCTCAATGTGTAGAGACATCTAGCCGCTCAAAGACTTTACCAATACGGAAGGTTTACTAGAAATGATCCTGTGTGTCACCATAATTACTGCTGATGCAGTACAGTTCGTCTACTTTAGGCAACTCCTCAGGAGTGGCGCTCCAACCTATCATAAGTGAAATGCACCGCTTAGTGCTTGAGTTCATAATCAGTGTACCGGTTTTAACACTTCGAATCATGATTGAAAAGAATAAACTGAGAATCACAGTCTCATTACTTCTTCTCCGAAATAACCATAAGTCCATCCATCACGTTTTTTTATTTTTCGATTATTTTTCGGAAGTACAGACTTGAAGGAAATCACATAGAGTGCGAGAGTTCCTACGCCACTTTGTTCAGCTCATAAAACTGTCCGTATTTTCAAGCGCTAGTCTAGCCACATTGACCATAAAACGGCACCAGCACCCCGGTATTCGCTAAATCTTAACATATCCATACAATAGGACCCGCAATTAAATTCGTTTATGCAAGCCCCTGAAGCTTCGCCAGTTTAGTCCAAGATTGTTCATTGTTGGTTGTGGGCTTTGGGACTAGGGTGCTGAAATAGATGCACTACTTATACAGCCCTTTCGCCGCGCCTCCTTTCATTCGGAGAGTTAGCCTTGATACCTTTTTAATTTATTTACTCTACTCTCTTTAAGCTGAGAACCCTTTCCTACAACATGCATAACACGCTCCTTTATCTTACCGTTTTCGCTACGGGTGCTCTCGCTTCCCCCCGCCCGGAAATTGAAGTTGTACAGGTCCGACAAGTCCTTAAACGACAAGACATTTCTTCCATTGACATTGGCGATATCATTCCATCTGGCTGTCTTCCGCCTACCGATCTTCCTCCAGTGCCTACTCCGCCTGCAGATGTTGTCTCTGCACTTGCTTCGTGGACCGATCCCTGCAACATTCCGACCCTTACTGGTCAAGCTGGGCGCGACTACAGTTCTTATCAGAGTGAAATCGCATCGTGGGGTCAACAGAACCAGCCGAAGATGGACAGCTGGCTAAGCGCCTACACAACTGCCTGCCCGTATGCTGCCAGTATGAGCATGCCCGATTTACCATCGATCAACTTCAGCGATAGTGCTGCAATCGGTAGCTTCCTAGCGTCGAACACTCTTGGCCTGAGCCAGATCAGCTGCAATGGGCCTAAGGAAACAGGTTCCTCCCACCCTGGTACTACCAAAGCTTCTCCTCAAGGCTCCAGCGGAACAATCAGTGGTGCGGCTTCGAATGCAGCAGCAACGTCAGCATCTCCAAGCACTGGCGCAGCTCCCCAGCAGACAGGATTTGCGCTTGCCGCCGGAGCTGCATTAGGCATTTTCGGTGTTGCAGCAGTGTTGTAAGAAGACGTAGTGTTTTCAATGTCAGAAGTGAGCTACATGAAGCCTTTTAAATTACATTGTACTTTTTTTTACAAGACGATGAGCTTTTAATCGAAATTTACACAAACCTGCATTAGTGAAGGCGCGACTACGGTCAAGTGTGAAGGCAGATCAGTTCAGCCACTTAAGTTATGATGGAAAAAGTATCGCCTTTCCATGTCTCGACGGAAAATATCAGAGCGTCCTGTGCGATCATCAAATTTTATCCTACCTCTGATATGACCTCTGGATGGGTAACGCATTCAGCTCTTCTTCTTTCTCGCCGAGGACAGATCTCAATACGACATAATGGACACCTATTGGAGAATTCATGAATACCATTGATCAGGATGTTCATGCATTCCTCATGTTGAACATGTCCGCATGTCAACGTAACTACAGGTTCTGCGATCAGGTCAGTGCAGCAGATACAACACCTATTATCTACCTCTCTAGTTTTGCATTTGTAGTCGGAAATTTTTAGTTCTGGACCGCAAGGCTCTAACACCACGTCATCAAAAGGCAGAGGGTAATCGCCTGGACCAAGGGCCGATCCAAAAGTTAGCAAAGGACCAAAAATTTCGTATACCTGTTCAAGTTGAGGATGGTATTCCGGCCGTTGACGTTCTGGTAGTATACTCAATTCCCACAGACAAGGTTGAATCAATCCCGTGTCATCGAAGAGGCCTTGGTGCTGCACTATTGTGAAATTTGCTATAGGAGATGAATCGGGTAAGAACAAATTCAGATTCAAGCAATTATTAAGCGCCATACAAAGAGCGGGATAGTCTGGGAAGGGGGGATGCACAATTTGGAGGGCAGAATTTATGAAATAGCTGAATAATTTCCATCCCAGATGCTCCAGAGTTCCATCGTCTCTTAAATATTCTATAGCATCGCAGACCGTAAGGTGGATAACATTTACTAGTTGGATGCTTGAAATCAGCTCCATACACTCTTCGTGATCCGGTATTGCAAGTGGATTCATTAGTTCACTCCCAAAGAACGCTCGCAATTGGCCCAACATTTTCAAGTGGTCTACGACACTTGAGCTGCCGTTGCGAACTCGATGGAGCCACGTAACATATGTTGGAATCAGTAAAAGGCGCTTTATGACCCATTCTAGCGCATCTGCCTTCGGAGTTACCATTCTCAGTACATCTACAAGAGACATGTTGATCGCCGAACTCCTCGAGCGCGCAACATAAAACTCGCTTTTTGACGGTACCGGAATTTTTGAAGGCAGTCTACGAAGATAGATATCAAGTTCAAGTTCTCGCTCAGGTACTGCCCAGATAAACGCGTAGAGTAGGATATTGACTGAATTGGGCAGTCGTATTTGCTCGTGTCCGGCCCTGAACCAGGTATAGCCATTATGTCGAATGCGTCGTGCCATGGCCTTGAGATAAAGTCGCATCTCCGAGTAGATCCGTTCAAATGTATGTATCTCGGGCCATGTTCCGGTTAGGATGGTCAGTCGTAACAGAAAATTTGTTTTACTCTTTTTAAAAATTTCCCTTGGGAGCGCCTCAGATAGATCATATTGTGGATCCACAAGTGGCAGCAAAGTTTTTAGAAATGCGAAGATATCTGTCAACGTGCGACCCGGGAGAGTTCTAGAAGTGTGACTCTTCTCTATCTTTTTTATGCAGGCAACGAATGTAGGTAATACATCTTCCATGCTTAGGTTTGACATGAATATCTACGATAATGCCTTCTCCAAACTATGCCCGAGAATGTTTGTTTATGCTCTCAAGAGGCTAAAGGGCACGTTTATATGTCGAAAGTATGTTCGACGTTGTGCGTTTTCAATCTTAACAATAAGTCTACAGGATTGCACAAGGCACAATGCGGGCTACGCGATAGAATCACATATCGCTTTAAACATTAAGTTAGTGTAACAGTTTGCGAAAGAATGCTGAGAAAGTTATTAGGACTAGCAGTATCTCTACTGATCTATAAATTCTTAATTCTTGTCATAAAGGGTATATATAGTGAGGTATTTCCATCATGATTAATGAAGCAGAAATCCAGGACGAAGCATCTAAATAACTGGTAGAATGTAATCTCTAAACAAAATTGCCAAGTTGACCATCACAAACACCTGAGAATATCTCTTAACAATCGCAGGGTCTAAGGAGCGCGGAGACCATGATGAGGCGCTAGCGAGCCCTGTAGAGCTAGTTGGTAAGGGGAAATTCAGGTTCGATGTTGATCCTAACGTAGTCCTTGCAGAACTGGATGCATCGCTTTCACTGGGTGTTTCTGTCGCGGTCGGCGCATCGGAGGTGGTCTCCGAGTCTGACGCAGGTGCACTATCTGTTGTCGGTGTGGCATCTGCGGATCTGATATTGGCGCGAGCCGCGAACCTTACAGCGGAGGCGTCGTCTGTACAATAACCTGTGTAGTCGGAAGCTGTCCGCCCTACCTGACACCAGGGATCTTCTGTCGAAGAAGCGCATCTGGTAGTCAGAACTGCGCACCGAGCGGCCAGCGAGTTCCATTGATCTGGGACGTAGTACGTGCCAGAATAGCATGCGCACGCTTCGCCTTCGTTGCCACAGTACGTGGCGAGGGATGTCCATGCGCGGCAGACATCCGTTGGCTTCAATGGTTGGAATGTGGCAGTAATAACACGTTCGGTGGGCGATTCCACGGTCTGTGTGAAACGAAGAGGCTGTCCTGTAGGGCGACTGCCGCCTTTAAATGGGTTTTCGTCACCCGTAGCGTCTGCATACGCTCGCTCGTTCGTAATGTAGGTGCTTTCAGCAGCAAAAAAGTCCAGAACCTTTGAGAAGAACGGTACCGTTGGTCCGTCGAAAGCTGCATGTGGCTTAGTATATAAGTCCATGTCTGACACGACCGCATGCCCATTTGAAACGTACTCTCAAACAGCACTTGCTCATTGTCCTCGTAGGAGCCCAGCGAGAACACTGAAGCATCGTCGGCAGTTGTGAATTCCTCCTCAAGCGGAAGTTTAGGAAGCTTAGGCGGGTTCTGCCTTCCGGAGCTGGGTGGGGGACGCGTTGGTGGGGGACGCGTCGGTGGGGGAGGGCGTGGTGGGGGTGGCGGACGCACTGGAGGCGGAGGACGCGCAGGAGGCGGAGGACGCGCAGGAGGCGCAACGGGGGGTGCGCGTGGATGAGGCTCTACCGCATTGGTAAGTGTTGCAAATGTAAGTAAAGTGCACAGCAGCACCCAGAAAACTAAGAAGGCTCTGAAAATCATATTCACGAAGCTTGGTTCGAGTGAAAGCTTTGTGGCGTTCTGGACCTTTTACATTGTTTGGATTAGTAGGCTGTGTCGAAGCTCCGGCTGCAGCGAAGGGCGGAGATTAAAGAGGCTGGTGCTCGTTATTGAGAATGATAGGACGAAGCTGGCCCCCAAAGGCTATTATAGTGGACTTAGTCGTGTAAGGCTGGACGCCTGATGGTGCTTACAGAGTTGCCAAAATGCGAACCTCGGGCTTCCGTCCGAAACCCGAACTCTGTATGTAAAGGACTGGCCTTTAGACAAGCTGGTAGCGGATCGAGGTCCAGCTGACCACGCGCCCATCACGCGTCCATCGCAATGGATATCGAATATCGGCCTTTAAAGTCAAAATGGGAAGAGATCAGATTGTTGGAATTAGAGCCGGCTTCTAGACTTCATGATCCCCTCCGTGGAATACTCCGCCATGCTAAATTGCACGAAGCATACTTTTCGGCTCTTTCCTACGTCTGGGGACAAAGTGACAAAGACAGATCAGACATTACGATTAGATATGAGAGAACTGCTCGCCAATATCTAACTTCCAAACTTTCCGGCAGCTCAGGTTCACCAACCTATACCCACAGTATTGGGAGTAGCCTGTCCAGAGCGCTTAGACACCTGCGACAAAAGTATGGAAGAATAATTATCTGGACGGATGCTTTGTGCATCAATCAGAACGATAATGTGGAAAAGTCCTGGCAGGTTCCGCTTATGAAGTCCATATATTCCAAGGCAAATGAGGTGCATGCATGGCTGGGTCCTCAATATGACGCGGATGCCAACTTGATCAGCAATATCAATGTCGCTTTCAGTCTAGCTAACACAGTATGGGAATTGGCGAAAAAGACCAAACACGCGGGAAATCTCGTGGCTGAGAATGACTGGCTGGAAGCCTGTTTTACAGTAGCCAGCCCACACCAATCATCAGATCAAGCGCAGCGTGCGTGGACCGAATTCTCGGCAGAGCTGCGTCGTATCGCGCTTTCTAACTCCTCGATACGGGATGGACTGGCTTCGTTCAAAGCTCTCTCAAAGAATGATTACTGGGCGCGAATGTGGATTTTACAAGAAACTGGCAGGGCTAGCAGGCTGACTTTCCATTACGGGCTACAGCATCTGTCACATCGGCGTGTCCTGCTTGCTCTGGGTCTAGCAAATTCTTTACGTAACATTCCAGAGAGTTCCTTAATTACAGTACAACTTAATGGCTTCGATACTCGTTTCTTAGGTTGTTTGACAGCACGTACAACGTGTGCGCAAAAAAGGTCACTTCGAGACGTACTGGAAGGAGCATACTTTAGCCCGCCCCCACTTCACCAAGCTTCCAATATCAAAGACCTTATATACGCACGCCTAGGTTTAGCAGATAATCCAGAGGAAATTCAAGTTGATTACCGCTTGAGCATCGCGGAGGTGTTCACCGCCGCCTCTCATTTCCTCCTTATTAAGGGGTTCATGGCTCCATTAGTCACTTTTAAGCCATATAGGTTCCAACAATGGCTTTCTAACGACACTCTTCCTTCATGGGCTTACGACTGGTCCAAGAAAGGGTTGAATTTCTTCGACAGGTTCTGTGCTGCTTTGGACACGACTCAGCAAGTGTCCATCACTTCCTATCGTAACGCAAAATTCAAACAAGTACTTAGTATGACGGGTATTAGCATCGGAAATGTTCTTACTACCAAGGAAAGATTCTCCACTACCGTGCTATCAGCAGGATTACACAAAGGAACAATTGCTAAAGGCAGTCTGCGAGTCGAATTAGAGACAGTTTCTAAGGAGAAGAAGGAGACACTCACTCAAATGATCAAAAACGAATATAGAAGACTGGGCCTGGATATCCTAGATGTGGACATAGAGCCACTATTTAGCTACTACTCACTGCCTTTCGCTTCTTTCTGGTGCTGGTGGTTGCACTGGGTAGCATCCCTCTTAGGAATGATCGAAGAAACCCAGTTACACCACCCTGACAGAGGACCATCAGAAAATAATGTTGCCGAATTACTCTTTCGTGAAGACTCCCAGGTACCCACCATTACTGCAAAAATGAGCCGATTTGGGACCAGAGCGGCTCTCTTGGCTTTGGTGGATTATCAGCGCTGGCTCGACCTTCTGCTGAGCGGAGACCACGAACAGATTGACTCCGAAGATGGTATGGCTGTTCAGGTTGCAGAGTCGCTGTTCCGTTCGGCATGGGGAATGCGTCCTGCAGTGCTAGATACCGGGCGACTGGGCTACGTACCTGAAGACACTAAGCCACAGGATGAAATAGTGATATTCCACGGTGTCAAAGCACCCTTAGTGATACGCGGAATAACAAAAGACGCATATAAGATCATCGGTCCGGCGCATGTATGTGGTGTAATGTATGGGAAGCTCATGGATGCTGCGCTGCCTAGCTATACCTATAAACTAGTCTAACCGATATTCACAGTGATTTAGAGTTAAGAATTTCAATTTTAAAAGACCATTAACATACCGTTTCACACACTTTCAAAAAACATTCAAGTAATTTTGATCGAGTATACCAGTCTCATAGACAATATCATTGAGATTTTACAAGAAGAAGATTCATTAAGTTGTGCTCTTTGGCAGAGCAAGACCAGGAAATATAAACAAACAAGATTAAATGAGGCAATCCCTCATTCACGTTGGACTCTCGTGATCGAGGGGAGACAACGCCCTACGAGCCTGTATAGGAGATCTCGTGTTATCTGGGGAAAAGAGTCAGAGCCTGAAGAAGATATCTCCATCAGAACTACAAGCCCTCATCTGAGATAAAGTCCTCCATCCAAGAAAAAGTCCTCATCTGTGTCTTCTGAAACCGATAACCTATCTGTGAGAACCAAAAGTATGTCCTAAAACTTTTTTTCCAGATAAATACACTATATACGCCTTTTAAGACTCATATGCGACCTCGAGCATATGTTCTCTATTTTCGAGGCCTAAATCTTCCCTAAAATATTGCAAGCCAATCCGACGTACCTCCTCCACATCATTTTCTGGATTTATCGGCCAGTTTGGTCTGGAATAGATTAATGCCCTACACATAGGGCATAAGTTTGATGTTGGGTAATTGATTTCCACCATTTCATAGATACACATTGTATGAAAAACATGCCCGCAGATCCCGAGTTTAAGCGTCGAATACTCTTTCAGAAGGTTCCAGCATATGCCGCACTTATCATCATTGTCATCTGCACACACATATGATTCTCCGTATTCAAGAAAACCCAGCGGATTTTGGCGGTTGGCGGGGGTGACTTCTGTTTCCACCGTTTCGTCGTTAGTGTAGGCGGTGAAGGTGGAGACACCAGAATCGTCATGATTATCCTCTCCTCCCTCTTCCGGCCGGTCGGGAGCACCGAAAGGGGTGAGTAACCCATCACCATATGAATAGTAATATTCGTCTTCTTCTTCCACCGTAACGTCGGGAGTGCCTCGTGGTAGAGGGTTTTCAAGACCCCTTAGAGGCGGTAGGAAATTCTCAATACGTTCATGCTCAGTCGTCATTTCTCCTCGGAAAGCATCGGCACTAAAATCCTGGCCTGGCCAAATATCATCTGCTTGCGCGTAGAGCCATTTAGTCGAGAAGTATCCCAAGAATTCAAGATCAACGCCAGTCAAAATGTCTTGGCACAGATCAAAAAAGAGTTCTGCCACTGAACTTACATTGATGAGTGCCAAAGTGCTGCGCGTATCCATTGAATCCGGTAGGGTGGGGTTTGCCGTATAGGCTGTCCAATATTCGACACAAGACTCCTTTAGGCATTTGAGTGACTCCTCGCTCGGGCGGAAATCCGGACGTTGGAACTGTTTGATTGTTATAGTGAGTAGTGCGCCAAACTGTGACAGAGCTGCTAGTGCACCATCTCGGCTCCAGTTTAAAAGATGGAAAGCCTCTGAGAGCTCTGGACATAAATCCAATGGCTCAATTACAGTGCTAAAATACACTGAATATGGCTGCTTCCTTTGACTTTTGAATGAGTTCTCACGATTTTCCAAGGGTGAGGGCAAATCTTGATACCTTGGTTGCTCCTCTAAAATTCCCCGGACAACTTCCTCGAATCGATTGTCGGCCAGGATAGTCCTGCGAAAAGCCTCATGAATATGAGCACGCATTGGGACACCATACATTCTTAAATAGCTATTGTAGTTGACTAGATGAGGATGAGGTGTTGCATCAATGCTATTGAACGTTTCTAGAAGCAGGATCTTAAATTCTGGAAATCTGAATCTGCAATGTACCCGGAACCAATGCCTCTCAAGGTGATTACAACGGCGACGGAGAGAATCCAGGTCGCCTCCTTCTATAGAATGTACCACGGAAGCTTCGACAATACGTGAAAGAACAGCAACCAAAAATAAGTACTCCTGACAAAAGTCTATAGAAGAGTTGACACGCCAGAGAAAATAGTGCTCCAGTCTATCCAGACAATGGCGAAGAACCGGTAATTGCTGCCTTGGCATAAGGTAGGGCATTGTAGCTGAAGCTGTGTAGGGCTAGACTCTCCGCAGAGGTAGTGGGACAGCTAGGAATAAGTTATCTGTTGATTTGAAGATGGATATAAACTGGTCCTTGAACATACTGAGGTATTTTATACCGCAAGTCATTCGCTTTTAACGGTTGTGCATTTTGAAGTGCGGAGACCTGTGAACATTAGACTTGTGCATGGACAACTTTGTAGGAAATAAACAATGCTGAATTTGAGTCACGGAAAGGAAAAAAAAGTATGCAATCAACGAAAGCACGTTTCCATTGCCTGTGAGCAAAGCATAGCACATCATCTACCTAGTTACTCTTTAATATAAGCTAAAACCCAATACTCTATACCTACACGCTCTTTTCTTAAAGTATATATGACATTGCATCTCATCAATCGTAACGGTCCAATCCCGTCATCTGCCAAAGCTTCTTCTGATCCGTCCTACTAAACGTCAAACCATACATCCTTCCGCAAACAAGCCACCCCTTCTTCGCCGCCTGCACATACTCTGTCCCATTGATCGAAGGATCGCCAAGGAACTCACCGACTGTTTTCTTCCACTGCCGCTCGTGGCCAATGAACAGCCCACCTGCACATGTATTGCATAAGCTTCCTGCTAAAACCTTAGCTTGGATTTGCATTTGCTCAGGGGATGTTAGCCTCGATGGGTAGCGAGGAAGTTTTGCGTCCAGTTCGTCGATGGCAGCAGAAAAAGTGGACAGGATACGAGGTCTGGAAGGAGGCTGTGATTCGAATATCCATTGAGGACGGTCAACTGAGGCGTAGCCCGGTGCGCATAGATACTGAGGGCCTTTGAAGATGGTCTTCGGCTGGGATGTCAAGCAGACCTTGTTGTAGAATTGAATGCCTTCATTCCATGCATCAAAGTAACGACCGTACTTTGGATCTTTGGCAGCGTCCGGGAACTCGATTCTTATCCGTGCCTGGAGTCTCTCAATAGCGTTGCGGCACTTGTCACCGCACAACCGACTGATAACGTACTCATTAGGAATGATATCTCTTATGGCGATGTATTTATCGAAGCTCATACCGCAAGGTAGATCTTTAATTCCAAAAACAAGGGCTTGCATGGCTTTAGGGATCTTTCCTTCGTCCATTAGCTTACGAAAGTTAGTTGGAAGCTCTTCCTTGTCCCAACCATGTAGGATGTGTTTGACCTCCTTAGAGATAGATGGTCGGTCTCTATGGCACGGTTTACCATTGCACCACCATCCCAGCGTTTCCCATTTCTGGCGCGTGCGGCCGAGTGCGTTGTGATGCTTATATCCCTTGCATCTCTGAACCACACCCTCCATTTTTTTGTAAAATTCCAAAAGACCCAAAGGTTCTCCAGATTCAGGATCCAGCATTTGTCCATACTCAAAGCTTCGCATCTTCCTTTCTAGCCAATCTAGAGTGCAGAAACCGCAATCCGTCTCTTCGGAGCCAGGTCCGACGTCCCGACTTGGCAGGCTAATTATGTATGCCCTCTCTACATTGTTAGAATTCAAAGCGGTCACTGTGCGTGTCTCTGCTGGGATGGTCTTCTTTTCCGAGGTTCGTTCTAAGAATTCTTTCAAACCGTTCATGTGTGCTTCATTTTGGCCACCAATAATTCCCCACTTCATCCACAGATCCGCAGAGCAAGTTTTCCACTCGGTCTTCTCTCGTTGACGCGGTGTTGACCTGCAGAGAGAGTCGTACCTTGCCAGTAGACTAATTGCTACGTGCCCTGGTCCCTCCTCAAGCTCGTGCTTCTCGAAGTACGCTTTGCCATCCTTTCCGTAGTTATTGAAGTCGAAACGGTCTTTTCGCAAAATGCATGCCTTAGGGAAGGGGTTCCCTAATCGAACAATCGACGATCGGCATCGCAACGAACAGACAGCTGCAGAGTGATAGAAAGGGTCTGCATTCGTTGAGTTCACCTCGGCAGGGTCTCCGTTGTCCCAGGCTGTGGAAAGTATCATGCGATGACAATCCAATTGAGCGCCGTAGTTCTCCCACGCGTCTTTACATTCATTCGAAGCGCCAACCTCGAGCTTAGGGTACAAGCGAGGTAGTACCAATTTGCCGTCCTGAGATTGCGATGCATGCCATGCCCGTTCCTTGGGCGTTTGCTTCGTCCCATATGCGAACGCCAATAGAATGACCACTACAACGATGATGATCGTTATTGCGCTTGAGAATAAAACGCAGCATAGCCATGTCTTAAAGAGCTTTTGAAGTATTCCCACTACACGGTTTTTGCGTGGAGTTGTTTCCGTTGCTGCTTCCGGATCCGCATTTTGGTCAGATTCAACATTTGGGTCGTCGCGGTATGGGGGTGGTTCATCATCGTCAACAGCGTCGGGATCATCGCGATACGGTGGGAACGCTTCAGTCTGGTCTGGAGCCTGGTTTTCGTCTGCTTCGTTGTTTTGAGTTACACGATGTCTTTCCGCATGAGCAAATCTTGCAGTCTCCTGTTCCTCTAGCGCCAGCGCGAGGGCAAAATCAGCATCCTCCTGCTCTTGTGCAGCATACGCATCGGCTTGATCGGCAATGGTATGCAAGGATAAAGCATCGGATGCAGTCGAGGGGTCGTCCTCGACCGACGGCGAGGGCTCTAGGCGACCGACCATAATTCGATCTTGAAGGGTATCAAAGTTCTGATTCTCAAGGGAGATGGGACGCCTTTGAAGGTGGGTTTTGGTGGATCAGTCAGTGGAGCGCTAACCGCGCAGCCCAGGGAGGGCATCTGGGCCAATAAATGAGTTACCGGTGAGGATCAGGATCCTTGTTACTTGGTGGCATCGTTTGGGGCTGAGCATCCACCAATAACCGAAGTTACCGGGCTACCATCTGGGTTGTTGCCTGCCATAATCTAGGTCACAACCACTTCAATGGAAGGGCACGTGGGTCCGAGGAGACTTGAGATGGTGGATACTACATAGAGGTACTGTATCGAGAGTACGTGGAGACCCAGGGTTATATGCAGGGGTCTATATTTTCGAACGAATCCTAAGCGCTAAGTCTTGATGCACGGCTAGTGCCTTCGCCTAGAGACAATCCAGCCCTTTAAGGGCTGGGGCTGCATGTGACCACCATCTACTCCAGAATTCTCACCGAACCAATTCCATTCACCTGCTTCTAAGCCAGTATTCTAGAAGAGGCGTGGGGTTATCATGGCGGGAATATACTTATCAATATGGCTGGATATAAGATATCTTACTCTAACATACTCTTTAGCCCATTCAAAATCGACCAGCGTGGGATTTACCATATATATATTGGATGAAAACCTGTTAGACTTCGTATTATTAAAAACAAGACCTATAAAAAATCGTCAATATAGACGCAGAAGATATTTAGGCCTTCACAAAGCCTTAATCTGTGTAATATCCGGTACGTCAGAACCATAGTGGTAGAACAAAGCACAAATTTTGAGTATTCGTACTACAGAAA
>Ga0247757_10000585_pt1 | contig 29620 bp, 20 predicted proteins | sample UWRJL126311R4_FD_180929 | JGI IMG/M metagenome (GOLD analysis project Ga0247757, IMG submission 180929) | Plant litter microbial communities from Arlington Agricultural Research Station in Wisconsin, United States - UWRJ-L126-311R-4 | ecosystem: Environmental > Terrestrial > Plant litter >... | reverse complement strand
AAAACAAAAACCCCCCCCCCCCCCCGCACAAGTGTTACAATATGATGTGTACAATACAGGTAGGTACAAATACCCCACCCGCCCACACCGGGGAAATTTCCCGCCCTTTTTTTTTTGGGTCCATCGCTCCGAAACCGGGCGATCTCGCTACAACATGGTAGGCGATCCTAATATTCGGGCCGTCTCTTTGTCGTGCGCCCTGGGTGTGCCTGTGTGTCTGTGTGATGAGTCCCCGTGCGTCGTAAGCTAGCGGAAATTAAAAAAAGGGAAAACACGCTCGCTTCGTATGACGAGATGAGCAGGTACGGGACGGGGGGAGCAGCCAATAGCCAAGTTTGCTTGTCTTCGGGTTGGCATGCTCGTATTCAGCTCGCATGTGAGACAATTCACGGGATCAAGCACACCATCGCACTAGAGTCAAGGTGGGTTCATTGCTGAACGTGTCTTGATTGAATTGGCTTCACTACTCAAAATGACCATACAAACTCCTCCGCCATGCCAGATGGAGATTTTGTTAATACAAAGGAAAAGAAAAGTTTGGGAATTGAGAAGAATAAACAAAATTCCAACTCCAATCGTGAGCATCATAGTCCTAGAAAGACGAGGTATAAGTTGAACGGAGAAAGACAGCATGTATTGTCGGAAGGAATCATACACAAGCCTTGTTACTGTCTTGCCTCAACCTATCTCTACAGCTGCTCCCGAGCAGTCGCTCCCAGAACCAATGAAAGAAGCGGCCGACTAATCAAGGCCATGCAGCAAAGACAAAACCGTGCACAAGAGCCACAGACTCTTTCACAAAATATGTGCAAATTGAACATCAAGATCCGGCAGTCTCAGAGTGGACGCTTAGAAAAGACCGAAGAAGCGCTTGGAGTGGGTGTTGTAGCCACTGCCATAGTCACCAGCCGGGGGAGCCGGAGTGGGAGTGGCGCTCTCACCGACAGGGGCAGCAGAGGTCTCGGCAGCCGGAGTCGGAGAGGCAAGGGAGAAGGTGGGAAGCTCGGAGGTCTCGGAAGGAACCGGCTCAACGGGGATGCCAGTGCCAGAGGGCCTGGGAGGGTACTGGAATCCACCGGAGGGCTTGCCAGTAGGACGAGTCTGGGTCAAGAAGCCTGTAGGTCCGGTGGGGTGGGGGTTGGTACCATTGCCGGCCGGGTAGGGAACAGAGGCAGTAGGAACGCTGTCAGCAGAGGTGGCAGGGGTAGAGGCGACAACGGAGCTAGTCACGTCTTCAGGGCCAGCAGGGACATCAGAGGTAGGAGCCTCGTGGCCAGCAGTGACAGTAACGGTCTCCTGCTCGGTGACAGTGACAGTGACGGGAGGAGCGCACTCTCCAGCACCACCAGTAGGAGCAGAACCAGGAGCGGATCCAGCACCCTCGCTAGCACCACCAGTGGGAGCAGAACCAGGAACGGATCCAGCACCCTCGCCAGCACCACCAGTAGGAGCGGAGCCAGGAGCAGATCCAGCACTGCCAGTGGGGGCATAGCCGGGAGCAGATCCAGCACCCTCGACGGGAACATCAGAGCCAACGGGGTAGCCAGACTCAGCAGGAGTAGCCGGGGACGGACGGACGGTGATGTACTTGGTAGTGTAAGAAGTGGACTCGACGGTTGTGTAAGTCGTTGGCTCAGGCTCCTCACCAGAGTCCTTGGACACAGTAGGGACGGCAGTCTCATAGCCCTTGGTAATGTAGAGGGTCTTGTAGATGGTCTCAGTAGAAGTGATGGGAACCTCAGTGGTAACGGCATGGGCAGAGGAACCAGTGCCAACAGTGTAGATAAGGGTCTCAGTGGAAACATGAATCTTCTCAGTGACGGGGGTGCTGACAGCCTCAACGGTAGACTGGACTGTGGTGGCCTCAGGGGTAGCAGTCAGCTCGGTCTTGGGGCAGACGGTGGTGGTGAGCGGGATGGTGCTGGTGATGAGGATGGTCGAGGAAGCAGGGCAGTCGGTCTCAGTCTGGGCGCAGCCAGTGGAAGTGAAGACCTGAGTGGTGTAGATGACCGAGGTCACAAGCTCAATGCTGCTAGTGGAGCCGACCACATCGGTAACCGGGAAAGAGAATCCGGTGGTGGGGAAGACAGGCGCACCAGTAGTGGAGACAGTGGGAATGCCGCTGCCGCCAGTGCCAGGGAAGGTCGGCACAGGTGCGGTTCCGGTACCTGGAAAAGTGGGCACAGGGGCAGTTCCAGTGCCAGGGAAAGTGGGCACGGAGGCAGTCTCAGGGGAGGCAGAGGTAGCCGGGGTAGAGAGACCCTCAGTGGAAGAGCTGCCAACACCGTAACCTCCACCTGGGATGGAGGGCTTAGGGGCCGGAGAGCTCTCAGCTACGGGTACGCTGGAGCTGGAGGGGGTCTCCACAACGGGCACACTGGAGCTGGAAGGCTGTTCGGGCGAGGCCTCGCTAGAAGGAAGAGGAGTTGCCGAGCTGCCGGTGCCGTAGCCCCCGCCAGGGATAGATGGCTTAGGAGCTGGCGAGGTAGGGATTGCAGGAATGGTGGAGCTGGGAGTGGCAGCCACGACCGAGCTAGAGCTGGAGGTCTCCACAACGGGTGCACTGGAGCTAGAAGGCTGTTCGGGCGAGGCCTCACTGGAAGGAAGAGTGGCAGAGCTCGATCCACTGCCAACACCGTAGCCACCACCAGGGATAGAAGGCTTAGGGGCAGGCGACGGGGTAGACGAGGGGGTCTCGGGGACAGGGATGGGAGAGCTAGATGGCTGCTCGGGAGAGGCCTCGCTGGAGGGGAGAGTTGTGGCAGAGCTGGATCCACCGCCGACGCCATAACCCCCACCTGGAATAGAAGGCTTAGGAGCGAGGGAAGGGGTAGCCGTCTCACCTCCAACGGGGAGAGCAGTGCTGGAAGGGAGGACAGTGCTGGAGCTGGCAACCTGGTAGCCGTCGCGACGGACATGGCGACGGCCGTGGGTATTGGCAGCATCAGCAGCCGCGAGGGTGGCGAGGAAAGCAACGGTAAGCTTCATCATGTTGACTTTTGATGTTCCTTGTTCTCTTTTCGTAGTGGATAAATTGCTAAGGCGTCACAGCTTGCTGGAACTTTTCGGAACGGTAACGTTTCGTTTTGCCGGATATTGATACTGCAAAGGAAAGCCAGGCAGAAGTCAATTCTGCGAAAGTGTGCGTTTGGTCCTGTAAGGAATGACTGGGGTTGGTTCAAATGAAAGACAGCGCCTGCAAAGAGACGAGAGCGAACGTGTGAAAGGGAACGCGAGCCTTGCGGTGAAGAGCAGAATCAGCTGCAGGACGGCGGTCTATATGAGCGGACGGTTGATTGCAGGAATCGCCGCCAAGGAAACGAAGACCTGCATGGCCGATGTGCCCCTGGCGGCTGTAATTTGGACAGGGGACCGGCCGTTGCAGGGACCAGTGAGGGATGGAGTGCCAGGGCATGTTTCTGGCTTGTCGTGCACGCGGCCACTCAGGGCCCGTTCGTAGAGCCGCTCGGCAGGTCGCGAAGCGCTGCTGCGGCGTGCGCTGGGGGCATGGCAACCCGCCGGGCATCGCGGCGATGATGACGAAGGCAGAGGGCGCTGCCACGGGCGCTGCGCTGTTTCTCGTGGCGTCTGCGTGCTGGCCTCAGCCCCCAGCGCTCGCCTGGCTGGTGCACTGTGGTAGCCGTCGACGTCGACGTGGTGTCTTGGGCTGTGGACGCCATCATCTCGTCGCCCAGAGCCCCGCCGGCGTGCCAAATTGCGTTTCACTGCGCAGTTCTCGCTGGCAACAGGTGCGAGTGTGCGTCGACAGGCCCTGTGCCGATCCTCCCTGGACTAGAACAGAACAGGCGGCGGGTACCTGGCAGCGAGGAGCGGTGCATGGCAAATCACCGCCTGGCGTGGCCCGCATGGCGCTGCGGCTGACCGGGAGGAAACGAGGAGGGACAGAGAGACGAGGGGAGGGAGACGACGTCAGCCGCCGTGTGTCGCTGCAGCGTGAGATTGAACAGAGAGCAACGCTCGAGGCGGTCAGCCGGCGGGCCTGGTTGGTGAAAGGGTTGGTGAAAGGGCTCGAGGCGTGCCCGGCGAGGTTTCACGTTGCAGCCACTGCGCGCGCCTTCCAGAGTCTGCGTCCGAGCGTTTGCACTTTCCCCTTCGGTCCAGGTGCGACATCAAGACCTCCACCGCCTGTGCCTCCCCGTCCCCGTCACAATTTGCCCAGACAGTGCTCACGTACCGCGTCGCCCGCCTGCCGCCCTGGTTGACGCCCGCAAAATGGCCTGCTTCGTCTCTTCGGCGAAACATGATGCGCTCGCTCCTCCCGACCCCATCCATCACCGGGGACTCTCCAGCGCCCGGGCCGCATCCGGCGCCCACTGATGCTTGTGTCGACTGTGTGGAGAGAGGCGAGCATTGCGCATGATGCACAGCCTCAACCATCGACGTCGTTGACTTGCGATTTTCTAAATCGTCGTCTCACTTTCCAAACATTGACCCGGACTCGTGCTTCACTACCCAGGTGCCAGGAACACTCTTCTGCGATAAAAAAAATAGCAAAATGTCTGAGAAGAGTGGCGTCGATGGCCTGCCCGGTTGCTTGTCTATTTGCGACGAGCCATGCAGGCTGACCACCGATTACGAGCTATTCCCAGCGTCGTACTCCGGATTGTTAATTTACTATGTACATAGGTGCTCACTCGCTATACGCTCAACTACAGTTTGCCATGTGGAAAGCCTCTGGCTCCGCCAATAGCTCATGCTACCCGTCATGGCGCTGGTGTATACAATGGTTTGCATGGCCATGACTAAGTCCACGCAACATACTTCTGCGCAGCACCACCAGTCGGCCCTACGACTGTTCGGCGCTTTCTTTTCCCAATAATAGCAACGCATTGATTTCACCTGTAGCAGATCGACGTCGCGTGCAAACACTTCTTTGTCGCATCTCGTTCACTGTTTGTTTGTATGCTAATTCTGTTCGCATCAACAATGCAAGGAGAGACTCTCCTGTCATATATCTTCTGACAGCAGCTTCTCTGGGCATCCAGGCTTGTCACCCGCGGCACCTCCCGTATGTTTCGAAACCAGCTTGAAACACGACAGTCTGGTCAACCTCGGTGCCTCACTGAAAAACTAAGGCTGCCATGGTGGACCTTCTTGAAGATCGTATGTGGGGTGACGTCTAGCCTGGCTCATTTCTGGAATGCCATGAGAACGTAGTGACCCCACTGACTATGTTCTATCCAAAACAAACATGTTCCCATCGCTAGAGTTTATGGGAAAAGCAGCCCAACTTCCAGATCGCGAGTATGCGAATATAGAAGCCAAAGTATCCACTTCACCGCGATTGGGCTTCTTTCTCCACTTGGCTCGCTCCTACCGAAACGGATAGTCTTTATGCGTTCCATCTGTTACGAGCACTCTCGAACCTCTTGTTGCTTGTCCAATCATGGAATGTCTTCGTACGAATCAGGATTGCAGAGAGGTGGTGTCTCGTCCATCTGAGTAAGACAGTGGCTCAGATTCTCCTCTGAACATCGAGCGTGCAATGCCTCAGACTCAATTTCTTCCCAAGACAAATCAGGCCCTCTTCATCTGCGTCTTGAACATCTCTACATCGCATTCTCCATCACAGCACTAATGTATCAGCTATAGAGCAAACCGGAGCAACTCCCGGCTCTATTATTCTCTGTCGGAAATGAGTTTTTGCTAGAAACCTGTATCTGTGTTGTCATCTTGGATGTTATGGTAGTACAATGAGGATCAGATGCAGTACACCCCCATGGCCGCTGGCGGACTTCGCATGCAGCCTCATCTCCGACCGCCTGCATACTCAGTACATTTCGCTCCGCGCTTTGGCTTTCCACACATAAGCGAGGCAAAGCGAGCTTTTGTGTATTCGTCCATCTAGACTGTGCCTTCTTGCTTATGGCAGTTGGCCCCATAGGATGATATGACCATGCTTAAGGCGTGCACCACTGAGTTCTGATCGGCGTCCTTCAAAGGCAATTTCCTTCATGAAAAACTTGACTTTTAGAGTTTCTTTGCTGCTTTTGGATTTGGATGTGGAACTGAGATCGCAGGTAAATTGATAGCATGAATGGCATTCGCGGTCTTCACAGTATGACTCCGCACCCAAGCTCTTATTCCGCGTTTCGGTTCTCCTAGGACACGATTCTTCCCGTCCGAGCTTCCCAGCTTCTGAGGATGACTTAGCAATGGAGAGAGAATGTCTTGCGTAGAGTGAAAGTGGGTGCGATAGTTGGGGGCAGATATGGCTGGCTGGATCGCTCCTGAAACGATGCACTTCTTGGGTGTTTTGCGTTCACTGATAGATCGATTTGTCGAATGATGTGTGGAAGGTGGCTTGTAATATGTAAAGTGGTAATAGTACACTTGCATGGACGTTAGGCGGGTCAAAAAGAGGTGTATGGGCCTATCCCTAGCTTGTCATTGCTCGGTTCTTCCGGTTTGACGTCGGACTGATGTATCAATCATCCGGGTGACGCTGTCACACTGACCATGTTCTCGAATCATAAACGCGCCACCACGGCGCATATCCTATCGGTTTGGCAGACGATCAAGGCCGTCCCAAACCGACCTGGCATCATCCAGGCACAATCGAGTGAAATCCCTATCACGACGGGATAGCTTGCACAACCAGAAACGTACTTCGTCACACTAAAATATACATTGTGCAGGTTGGAAACAACTCTTGTGGGTATCTTGAAATTGCTGCAAAAAGACAACCAACTTCACCGCCTGCTCGTGAGCCATCCCGTGCTCAGCGTCCCGCGGTCCCCCAGCGCGGTCCGCCACTGTATGGATAGTATACCCAGCACTGTCCTCGTGTCACCGGGCGCCAGTTTCTCTATTTCGCCGACTGCCTCGTCGGATCCCGGTTGCTCTTCAAGCAGGAAAGCTACCTGGAGCACGTCTCGAGGGCTCAGGACCGGTGTGTTGAGAAGCGGCGCATCACCGGTCTGTACATCCCAGTTCAGTGAAGTCGATTTAAACGATGGTCGAGGGTTGACGATAACTCCCTACACACACATCAGTCTCAAGTTGGGTGAAAACGGAGTACTCGGTGAAAACTAGATATACCTCAAGCGAAACAGCCCCCTCACCCATATTCTCCAGCTGCGCTTCTAGCAGATACTTCCCCGCATTGCTCCCCACCTCCCCAGCCTTCGTCCTCACGCTCAACAGCTGCTGCGCCACAAACTGGTACAACTTCCTGAAACTCCGCACCTTCCCACTCGCCGCTTTCCCTTCTCCCGCTAGACTCGTCTCCGTATACGTTACCGTAACGGCAAGGACGTGGTTTCCTTCCTCTTTGAGCTCGAATCTCAGTATTTTCTGCAGACTTTCCCCAGGGCCGGGACTCGCTTCCCCCTCGTCCCCTTCCCCATCTGCGCTGAAGAGTTCCAGGGGTGCTCCGCTGGGTATGCTCGGCGTCTGCATGTCGCCATGTATACGCACAGCGCTGATGGCGCGCGTCGCGGACGAAGGGTCGACTTCATTGTTCGCGCAGAGCGTGCAGGAGAACGTCTCGCCTACGTAGGCGCTACCGAATGCTTCGGGGAGGTTGAGTACAGGCGTAAGGATAAAGGGGTCGTCGGTGCGGGGCGAGGGGTATGCGAGGGAGGCAGTGGGCGCAATGCCCAGGGCGGTCGAGTCGGGAAGCGGGTGTTGGGTTGCGAGGGAGGGGCGGGAGAGGCTTCCACAACGTCAGATCATGTACCTGGGAAGCAATGGGGAAACTGGACGTACCGCAGCACTTTCAAGCTCACAGAGTGTGGGGTTTTGAGGGCATCGGCGGCCGAGGCATGGCGTTGGTGGGCCATGGCGGTGACGAGGAGGATCGTTGGGGAGAAGAAGGCACTCAGCACATCCCCAGGCCACTTTCGCAGCGCGAAGACTATGCCTAAGCCGCCTCGCTGGAAATAGGTCTGGTGATTGTTGCTGTTCGCACTAAGATGTGAGGTTCCGCTATAGCTCTAAGAAGGCTGCCCCGCTCTGACCTATGAGGATCCACCGAGACTTTCGCATCCGTGCGCCCACTTTTTGCGGTGTCAAAAAAGTCATTTTAGAAGAACCACGATAAAGAAGATTCAACCGTTCGAACGGCCATCAAGGCTTGATATGTACATTGATGTTTTTCTTTTTGTCTTCACAGACTCTCGTTGTCTCGTATAGTTCGCCGTCCATTCTAATCCATCACCCATCATTCAGCTAAGATGAAGATGAAATCAGCTTGTATTCCGCTGCAGCGCTGTCCCGATCTAGTCATTTTGACCAACACGCCAAAGGTTATGTATCTGCTCTGGGCGCGGTTCGTGCCGTAGGACGCGTCGGACGTAAGTATTGATGAAGGAACAGGACGAGGTGTATTCGCGACCAGAGACATACCGGCCAAGATGGTTTTAGATGTGTCCCCTGTATTGGTTCTTGGTATAGAAGAGAACGTCGAGCATGTCGAGCATACTTCCTTGTACCACTACACATAGTAAGTAGACCAGCTCTCGCATGATTGTAGATGCCATGTAACGTGATCCCTTGACAGCAACTGGCCAACCGTTGACGCAAACGGCAACAAAAGAAACTCTCAGGCAGTTGTCTTTGGCTTAGGATCCATGTTTAACCATTCTGCACATAACCAAAATGTAGTGTGGGAACGGAATCTCTCACAACTCATCATCACATATCGCACGTTAAGAGACATTCGTGCTGGTGAAGAGTTGTGTAAGTGTACAGCAGCCACCTTGTACAAACAACGAACTGATACAAGTTAGGTATATCCTATGGAGATCATATAACCTTCAAGGACGTAGACCGTCCACCTCCGCTCCTGCCGGAGGAGGAGATAGAACAGCTCAACCAAATACAATTAGACTAGACTGGGAGTTTTATAGATACAGCGAATCGAACGAGCAAAGTCTAGCGACAAAAGCTATTCGGCGCAGTGCCAAAGAAAGATGCGGACTGAACCTGCCCTTGCCCAATTTTCCGGTGCTCCTCACAAGGACATTGTAATGGCCGATAAGAACGTGAAATCATACTGTCAATCCCTCGGGGCCGCTCTCGCTTGCAGGCGTCGCGTCGGCCGAGCTGTTTTCTTCTGCGTCGTTACGGAGCTCGTATGCGAGTTCGAAACATTCCTCCAGAAGCTGTGTTACGCTGCCCTGCCCATCTGGAATATCGTTACCAACAACAAACTTGCCGTCTACACGCATGTTGTCGATAGAATTAAGCTAGGCCCTTGTTAACACAAAATTCGGAAGTTATACAAATTTAGGTTACCTTCATGCTGTAGGGATAGAGCTCCCTTGGAGAAGAGACCCCTCCCATCTTCTTAACCTCTAACAGGCATTTTCGTAGTGTTGTGAGCTGGTTGTAAATGGGCAAAAGAGCCTCAGATACCGGCTCAGACGAAACAGTCAGATGGAAGATCAGTGCGTAGCTCTTTCTAAGAAGATACAAGAATGTCCTCTGCTCATAGATCTCTGATGGCCGTCCGAGAGCATCAATGAAATTTCCATCCACACGTGACTCGTCGATTCGATCTAATTGCCGTTGATAGTTCCAGAGATCTGTTTCACGTAGTGACCACGCCTGCGTAAGAGAGAGCTTCTCCAGCTTATTCCGGATCCCAAGCAACTTCTCATAGGTCTCCTTGAATGCGGGAGCAATTCTGCCTTGCTTCTCCTTCATTAGGTTGTACCATACAAAATTTCGTCGGAGAAGCGTTTCGATGAGATCTTTTGCTGCTGGCGCAGGCTCTGGATTTTCGATAGTGAACGTGAGTTTTTCGACCATTTCGGCAATCTTCTCTTCCTTCGTCTCGGTCTCTTCAGAAAATGCATGGATCCCATATGGCCGCAGTTCTGCCTGGAGCTCTTTTAATTGCTCTAGAAATTCGTCGACTTCCTCGTGGGGAAACTATTGATTGTTGAGTATGTGACCGATAGTCTTCATGTTCCACTTACTTTTGACCGAATGTTGCAAGCACAAAGAGACCTAAGAATTGACACTAGCTTTTCGTATTTCGGAAGAAGCTCGGGTGTCAGATGTGAAAGGAGTAGCTCCAACCGTGCGAGTGCCTCCTCGCAAATCTGAAGGCGCGCATCCAGCAGGGTTAGCAGAGATGGGGCGTAGGTATCTCGTCCTCGTTCCATGTAACGGCGGGCATTCTTGACCATATGCCCAATGGCTTCTAAGTCTTTGGGGGAGTAGAATCGTGCTTCTTCGAGATGATCAAGTAGACGCTGTTGGCTGTGAGTATATACAATCAAATGGGATACGTATGGTCATGCTCACCTTAGTCGTTGATATACACGCGTAGCTAATCCCATGTTAAATGTGAGCACGTGACCTACACTAAACGGGGCTGAATGGTCTCGGAGGGTGGACATACACAGCAGGAGCCTCATGGTTCTTTCCTATTGTCATATAGGCCAGGGAAACAAGCTGAAAGCAGTCATCGAGGACGGTATCGACTGGAACGGTGACATGTGTAAGCGCATTTGCGTCTGGATAAGCAACGCCTCACCCGAGAACACACATACCTCTATTCTGCTCAAGGCGTTTCGTTGTCCGGATTTGGTTCAGTATCTCCACCTGCTCGATTACTTGGTCGTATAGATTAATGACATCCTGGCTCTTGACGTAGGTAGAGCGGTCCTGTTTTAACAGTTCGAGATTTGTCCGCACAGCGAGCAGCTTGTCTAGGATAGGCTGCTCCTTCGGATCCAGCGGGATGCGCGGTGCTGGGGAATCCGTCATGCTGGATGCAGATGTCTGGCGTGTCGAGTGGTGGAGACTCTGCGACAACGATTTGGTCCGGCTAGGAAGTAGTTGGGGGAATCAGGGCTGCAGTTCGGGAAAGCTGCACCTGGTGCCGTGGGGAGAGCTGGGAAGTGACGTTGGTCAGCCCCGCACATCACTAAGCCGCGGCTGGGCCCTGTAAAGTAACGGCTCGGGTATGCTTTGTAGCTTGCTTCGATGCTCCAACAAAGAGGGGACAACGGCTAGCATGCAAGCTTTTAGGGTCCTGAATTACTTACAGAGAGTCAATATTCAAGCTAGCAGCAGATCGTAAGCGCTACCATCAGCTGCACTGTATTGAATGGTATCACCGCGCTCCATGCTGCTTGTTACGTTACGCTAGCGGCGCCCTCAGCGGATCAACGTTTCGCCGACACCTTGCGGGCCGCCCACAAACCTCGCCAAATACGCTGGTCAACTTCAACATCTTGACCCGGCCTCATCTACCACCCTCGACAACGCTCGACCACCCACCAGTCGCAATGTCTAAGAACGAACTCGCTTCCTCATACGCGGCCCTCATCCTCGCCGATGACGGTGTCGAAATCACTGTACGGGCTGCCGCCGCACAATTGCAGCTTCGCGACGCATACTAATTCTCGCAGGCCGACAAGCTCCAGTTGCTCATCAAGGCCGCCAATATCGATGACGTTGAGCCGATATGGACATCTCTGTTTGCCAAGGTGCGCACAAAATGAGCCGTTGGATATGGAAAAACAGATCTGATGTGGAATAGGCTCTTGAGGGCAAGGACGTCAAGGACCTGCTCCTGAACGTCGGCTCGGGTGGCGGTGCCGCCCCCGCTGCCGGTGGCGCCGCTGCCCCTGCTGGCGGTGACGCACCTGTAGATGAGAAGAAGGAGGAGAAGGAAGAGGGTACGTTCTTCTACCACAGTCTTACGGCTTGGATACTGACAGTGCTACAGAGAAGGAGGAGTCGGACGAGGATATGGGCTTCGGTCTCTTCGACTAAGCGGCTTCATTTCTCCTTTCCTTCACCATTTGCCTTTGTCGGGGTTTTCAAAACGGGTCAGCGGTCGGATTCATGCATATTCCCACTATTGGGGCAGACAAGCCTCGACTGTCTGTGACGTTACTGGCATATTATCCCGGAGAACCAATCTATGACGGCGTCATGAGATATGTAACGGTGGTAGAGTTTCAATGAACAACTTCGAAAAGTGCAAACCTGGAGCTTTTTTTGTGATGCGGGCAACGTTAACATGAAAAACACTTTTTAGCTGCCCTGCCATTTGAAGCCAATTCTACACGTAGCACCAACCCGCCGAAAGTGACGTTCAAGTTCTTGTGATCAAGTCGTTACCTTTGCTGGGTACACAATTGCTATGGTTTCATGTAACATGTCCAGTTGCTCTTTATTTAACTACAGCTTTATGTGCCAAGCTTTTACAACTCGGGAGTGTCTGCGTACAGTCCTGTCATGTACGTTTCGGGATACCTAAAGCCTCCAACCTCAGCAGCATCGACCGCCTTCCGGATCGCTTGTTCTTCGTCCTTGCTAAGATGGACCTTGAGTGAACCCACATTCTCCTTCAACCTCTCCAACCTCTGCGTGCCTGGGATAGGGAAGATATCCTCACCCTGTGCCATTAACCAAGCCAAGGTTAACTGACTAGTTGTAGCACCCTTTTCCTTTGCAACCTTGTTCAGTTGATCGACAAGTTTTAGGTTCTTTGGAAAGTTCTCCTTAGAGAAGCGAGGCAAGAATGTTCGCATATCATTTTTTTCGAAGTCATCTGGAGAAGTGTATTGTCCCGAAATCAAGCCTCGTCCAAGAGGAGAATAGGCGACGACAGCGACACCAAGCTCACGGCAAGTCTGCAGCAGATTGATCTGCTCGGACTCGATTTCCAGCGAGAACGGACTATATTCGACCTGTACGGCAGTGATTGGGTGCACCGCGTGCGCGCGCCGAAGAGTGGCTGAAGAGCATTCCGAAAGACCAAGATATTTAATTTTGCCCTCGTTCTTCAGCTCAACCATGGCCTGCACTGTCTTCTCAATAGGGGTAACGCCGTCCATCCGATGAACGTAGTACAAGTCCACGCTCGGTAAGCCTAGTCTCTGCAGGCTGGTAGCACAGGCTTGCTTGGTGTACTCGGGAGACGTATCGGTTGTGTAGGAGCCATCAGCATGCCCCTTATTGGCGAACTTTGTTGCTAGGAAGATGTGCTTGCGCTTCTCTGGATTTGCTTTGAACCATTTGCCTAGTAGGTCTTCGTTGTCGCCGTACATGTCTGCCGTGTCCCAGAAGCGTTCGCCCATTTCGTAGGCGGCATCGAGGAGGGCGAGGCGCTCTGGGTCCGGCTTGGGAGTACCGTAGAAGACGGAGAGGCCCATGAGTCCTAGGCCGAGTCGGTTGACTAGTGGGCCATTTTTGCCTAGAGGAGCAGTTGGAAGAGACATGTTGTATGTGTTGGATGATGGACGAGCGGATGTAGTGTTGATGGATATATGTGATAGTGGATCGCTATGAAAGCGGTTTCGGAACCCTTTATACTTTCTTTATACCGGATTTCTCGAAATCTTAAAGTCCGCGTGTCGATATGGTCTCAGCTACGCCTCTTACGCTAAGGTGATATGCTGTATCTGCCGGCTTGATACCTCGATCCAGGGGCCATGATAGCGTAATAATGATACCTACGTAAAGTAAGTACAAAGTTACAAGAGGAACAATACAATCCGTTTTCAAAAGATTGAATGCCTGGAGCCCTGATAATTTCAAACAGTATCACGACCCAATTTTGATCATTATAGGGCTCTGGACTCTGATCACTGTTTTCTCTACACGAAATGCAATATATAAATATCAATGGCTTTCTCAGTCTATTAATACAGCAACATCTAGATGGGCGAGTACGCCATGTAAAGAATTGGAAATAACGAGAATACGTGGTATATTTTCCGTGCGAGACTTGTCCGTACGGTCGGATTCGAAAATAGCGGGGTTAAAGATTCGGTGTTTAGGATTGGCCCGGACCAAACAGTCAAGGCCAGCGAAAAGAGTTCCTTCGGAGAAACAGAGGGTAGAGTTCGTTCCTTGGCCTCAATGCATACTAGATTTAAGTGCACGTAGGAACGCCATTGGTGGAGTTGGACAGTAGCCTTGGCTATGTTAGGCTAGGGTTTTCCTCTAGTATTATTCATCCACATCTGGGCATTATGTAATTAACCCATGACGTTTATCGATCTCATTTTCCGAAATGCCGCGTCTTGCCCACGCTTGAGTATACACTTGCGCATGGATCTTGCTTCCTGCGTCACCACACGATGTCAATAGTCACTGACTAACCCCGCTCTGGGACGCCACTGATGAATCGTAGCTACAGCATGTCCACTATCATAGAGAATCTCAATCCGCTCAACCTAAAGCCAGTGCGCGACGCCGATACTTACATACTCCCACTGGACGATGACAAGATTCACCTGCTTTTATGCGCGACGGGCTCAGTAGCCACAATCAAAATCCCAAACATAGTGCAGGCACTTTCAAAGCACTAGAACCTGTCAATACGCCTCATCTTCACGGAAGCTGCGAAGAATTTCTTGCGCGGCCAGAGCTCGGAACAACCATCGCTCGAAGAAATAGAAGCCCTGCCAAATGTAGATGGCATTTACTTTGATGAGGACGAATGGCGCGAGCCATGGGTGCGTGGCAACAAGATCATGCACATTGAGCTGCGCCGCTGGGGTCATTATGGTTGTCGCACCCCTTAGCGCCGATGCACTCGCAAAAATCTCACACGGATGGTCGGACAACCTTCTACTTCTGTCGTCCGCGCATGGGATACAACCGGTGAGGTAGATCCAGTGAGGGACCTACCAGGTGTCGAGGCACCGAGGGGAGGTATGAACAGGAAGAAGAGGATATTGGTGGCACCAGCGATGAACACGGCGATGTGGAAGCAACCGATCACGAAGAAGCAGCTCAATGTGCTAGATGAGGAGTGGGGCGTAAAAAGCGGAGGTTGGTTCGAAGTACTACTGCCTATGGAGAAAGAGCTGGCTTGCGGTGATGTTGGCACAGGAGCGATGAAGGATTGGAGGGAAATTGTGGAGGTTGTCGAAGACAGGCTAGGGTTAGGTAGGTCTCAGTCCAATCCGGCATAATACGCAGCTCTTGTTCGACTTCGCATATCGACCCGCTCGTAACTTGAACACTGGGAAAGGCTTCAGGTTGCTTCGACATTGACTCTGAATGTGACGGCCGATGTAAAGAGCAAAAGAAGAGGATCTCGGGCAGTGGTTTGTCTAACTCCTGAAGTTTCAGAACGGGCCACTGGCAACCTTATAAGGAAAGTAAGCTAACTCTCTTGAGCACCTTATTCGCCGACTTTTGGGCATTTCCAAAATTATACCCAGCATGCACGATAGAAAAGCTTTGTTCAGTAAGCACGTACTAACTTTGCTCCAGGCTTGATCAATGCTTGACTCGATCGCATCTGTTTACCTGGTAGAGAGATGAGGCTTGTGGTTGCCAAGAGCACGTTTTCCGCTAGGGGGCAGTGCATAACGGGATGGCAGGATTTAAAATCCCAAAGTGTGCAAGGTGTCGAGTAAGAATAGTTGGCGCCTAGCGTGTTGTATTGTAGCGTAAAGTGGCCTCAGCTGGTGCCCTTTATCCTTTTACAGCTTGCGGCGCGCCTCGCCAAGAGTCTCTTACGCCCGTTGGGCCCCCACAGATCCTATCACAGGCATTACAGGGGCTGGAATCTTGCACAATTACTTTACTTGGCTTTTCGACAACAGCACAGAATGGATTGGTCGGATTCTCTCATCTTAAGCTCTATACATGTTGAGGCAGCAAGCTGGATGAGTGATTTCGCCAAGCAACTTGTTGTGTGAGGCTGAAAAAAGGTCCACGGCTCCAGACGCCGTTCGCATGTTGCATGGGCCTTTCGCGCGGAATACGGGTCATCTACGTATCATATGGCTGGACAGGTGCTCAGCCTCTACACATGAGGCTCATTTCATGACCTGTGGCTTTAGCACTAATTGAGACAATGTAACCTTCACTAATTAGTTGCGCTGACGCTCTGGAGCCAACGAAAAGCGCCGCGATGGAACGAGCTAACGTGAGCACGGCCACGAGCTGGAGGTAGGATGCTGCATCGTGCTGGTATTTAGGATATCCTCTTCACCACTTTTACCCTCAACTTCATCGCTTTTTGTGCGCTCTAGCACACCGTACTATCATTTCGGTCTGTTGGGCTGCTTGGGAACCTTTACCGACATTTTATTTACACCCCTCGGCTTCACAGCATGTTCATTCGAGGCCTTCTCGCAGCTTCAGCCACTCTCGCTGTGGTGAAGGGCATAGATGTCACACCCACGCCCACGCCGACATCTACATCTACCGAGGAGCCTTGCGCAGTTGTTTCTTCTCTCCTAGAAGCCTCACAAACTGCCATTCCTGCTGAGACCGCTTACTCTTGTCTAAAATCCGTGCCCGTCGATGTTGAAGGTGACAAGAAACTCATCGATGAATTAAAGGTTGCGTGGCAATGGCACTCCGACGTAACGTGGCTCAAGAGCCCTCCAAAGGATTGGGAGAATGGCCCCCTTGATCTGATGGCCGCGTTAGACGACATCAAAGACCACCTGAGCGACTTCAACAGCGAATACGAAGTTCAACTTGCCATCCAGAAGCTGACTGCACGCACCGGTGACTTTCACTTGAATTGGGTTCCAGATATCCTCCAAGTCTTCATCTTTAGGCGACAGTTTGGTGTAGTGGCGCTGTCCGAGGATGGCACTTCAATACCTAAGCTCTACGTAGTCGCTGATGCAAAGGCTGTTGACGCTGGACTGCTGGAAAAGGATGCCATTTCAAATATCGATACGATCAACGGAGAACCCGCCTTCACTTACCTGGAAGAACTAGCTTTATGGGAGCAATACAGGGACTCAGATGGACGTCTGAACAGCCTTTTGTCCAAAGGAGATACCCTCACTCTCGGTGGTTTTATTATACAGTCTCGCTTCGATGGGTATATCACCGAAATCAAATTTGCTAACGGCACCAAGCGCTCCTATGAGAACTTCGCAACAACAAGTCAAGACTGGGGTCAGGTTCACGACGGAAAATCCTTCTACGAAAACTTTTGCGACGGTTCTATCTCCGGTCTTCATGGCGAAGAGACCGACTGGACACCGCGATTGCATGACAAGCGTGCGATCAATCCTGAAATCTTCCCTACTGCAGTGGTTGCAGCAAAGAGCGGAGCAGTTGCAGGCTACTTCTTGACCGGCTCGGGTTACGACGATGTCGCTGTTTTGAAGATTATGACTTTTGATCCTCAGAATGACGAGTACGGGCTTGAATTCCAGGCTACCATCTCTGAATTCCTTAAGACGTGCATTGAGGAAAAAAAGAACAACCTTATTCTCGACTTGCGAGAAAACGGCGGTGGCCAGGTGCAACTGATGCTGGATACTTTCAAACAGCTCTTTCCCCACAGGAACGTCTGGCAGGGTCACCGCTACCGCTCTCATCCTCAATATGACCTTATTGGTGACGCGGTCAGTGAGATCTACACTAACGAGACGATGCATGAGTACTATGAGGCAACATGGAATGGTTCTATCAATACACACTACAGGCACTGGGCCTACTCACACTTCCTCACTGCTCAGGGTGAAAATTTCGAGAGCTGGGAAGAGGTCAAGGGCCCGGAACTTTTCAACGGCGACAACTACACCGCAGCGATGCGATACAATGTAAGTATCCGGCCAATCTCTCCCTTAATTTGGTTCGAAAGTATTCACACAACTCCAGTACTCCAACGCCGACGATGTCTCCATCCGCTACGGCACCTTCCAGTTCACCGACCCCTCAGGCCTCGACACAGCCTTCAACCACACAAACATCGTTATGTTCACCGACGCCCTCTGCGGCTCCGCCTGCGCCGCCATCCATGAAGAACTCAAGAACAACGCTGGCGTCCGCTCCGTCACTGTCGGCGGCCGCGCCCTCGAAGGCCCTATACAAGCCGTGTCCGGCACAAAGGGCGGCGAGGTCGTGCCCCTAAGCCAGGCCATCATTCAAGCAGAGCACATGCGCAACATCAGCCACGTCTTCGGGCTCAAGAGCATCCCCGAGGGAAACACCGTGCTGGATAGTATCATCGACACGCCGAATCTACAGCGCAGAGCGGGTGACAAGAGGTCAAGGTTCCAGACGCAGCTCGAGATGCGCAAGGGCGACAAGACGGGCACGCCGCTGCAGTACATTTACGAGGCGGCCGACTGCAGGATCTTCTACAGGTACGATACGTTTAGCGATCCGAATGCCGCGTGGAAGCAGGTGTGGGATGCGTTCCAGGACGACAGCCATTGCGTCAAGAACTCGACGAAGCATCCTAGTTCCATCAGTGGCGGGTTCACGCCGTATGGGCCGTGGGTTCTGAGGGACGAGGATTTGGCTGTGCCGGGTAGCAATGCGACGGCGCCAGGCATCACGATAGCCGTCAACACGAAGCCCGCGGACGAGTTCAAGGGTGCGGCGAGCACTGTGCATGGAGCGGACGGTATTTATATGGCAGCCTTCATGGCTGTAGTGATTGGATTGGTGCAGCTATAGAAGAGGGGGTGTTTCCTTTTTTTTATAGAGTTTTTTTAGACCAGAAGTCCGCTTTGATACCCGCCCCATTGATCAATGAATCTCTATCTCAATCACTTTTCATTTCGCATTTTCCGCCGTTCTATGCCCAGACCGACACTACTTCCTATCTTGCCCACGCAGGAAAGAAACTAGAAACATAGTTAGCCAGACGTTCGGATAGGATTTCTGCTTCCACATACCTTTCCTTTGTGAGTCCAGTCTAGCATGTAGCTTAGGTGGTGTCCATGTGGAGATCACCATACTCATATTCGAATTCATCGTCGTCTTCGGCCTCATCCTCGGCGATCATCTGCGCAATCTCCATGTCCCTCATCCTCTCATACTCTGCTTCCTCCTTAGTCATCGTCTTCGTGGTCTTGAAGCCAATCTTTTTATCCACTGTGTATGTCCAGACTCCACGGCCCTGCCTCTCCTTGAGTGTCATACCAAGCTCCCTAGTAACCCAAAGACCATAACCTTCCCACACCGCGCCCCTATCCGACGCCCTCATGATGCCCGGCGTAACGCGCCACCTCTTTGTGAGAGTATCCTCGCGAGTAGGGCCGTTCTTCAACATGAGAACGTACGGAAGCGTCATCCTAGCGTAGGCGATGGTGTGCGCGTCCTTGGCCGTGGGGTTTGGCTGGTGGTAGTAGTTCTCGACGACGCTCCAGTGGTTACGCTCCACACGCTTGCGGACGTATTTGCTCAGATTGATGGATGTGAAGACGACGCGGTCGAAGGTGAAACTTAAGTCCTCTGTGCTAGCGTAGCCGATGAGAAAGGCGTCGCCGTGTTCGGTGTCATCAGTCGCGGACACGGAGTGCTTGCGGCGCGAGTTAAGCACGTAGGGGAGATACACCACGATGGGAATGTTCTCGGCCGGAGCCCTTGAAGACAAGGCGACGGTACGAGGGGTGACGAGGTTCAGACTCTGCGAGATGCCGGCGGCCAGTGAGGTCATTGTCTGGGGTGACTGGTGGGCATTGCCAAGTGGGCTAGCGAAGCTGGACAGAGACGGGACTTGGAGGTTGAGTGGAGCCGGGGCACGAGTTTGCGACTGCAGGAGCATCTGGGCTGGCTGGGCTGGCTGTTGCCCGACCGCTGGAGGGTTCGAGATCTGCTGCTGGGCACTCGATGGCGGAGGGGGTTGCGGCGCTGCTATCGATCTTGTCAGTGAGGCTGCCAGATTTAGTCGCATCTTTGGTGATCTTGGTAGAGCCGGACGTGCTGGCACAGTCCTCTGCGGGACAGACCGGCATGGTCGAGAAGGCAGTGATGAGGTTGACATACCAGCTGGCCCGGCGCCTGGAGTACCAAAGAGTGAGGCCCGGGGTGGCATGGGGACAACTTGAGGTGCAGGTCCCGGACGATACGAGTGGAAACCAGGCGGAGGTCTCGAAGGAAACGGGCGGAAACCAAGCGGAGCATGCTGGGTTAGATCACGGGGATTAAAGCCAGTCGGAGGCTGCTGGGTGGTATCTTGGGGATTAATGCTAGGCTGAGGATGCTGGGTGATACCTTGGGGGCTGACACTAGACTGAGCAGTCTGGGTATCCTGGTTCTGGATTGCAGCCATTATAGCAGAGTGGACTAGCGGAGCGAAATCGTTGCCCTGATTTGGATCCAAGGCACTGGCATAAGCCGGGATGTTCACAGTCGACGAACCTCCCTGAAGTGTGGGCATCGGAACATTCGGTGCCTGTGTGAGCCGGGCTATAGCCAAGTCAACTGCATTGTCATCGTCGCTATCATCATCTCTCTCATCTGGATCGATGTCGTCGGGATCACTGTAGGGCTCTTCGCTGCCAGTATCTCCTTCGATGTCAATATCTCCTCCGCCTTGATAATTCAAAGTTCCAAATCCTCGCCTCTCCATATCTTCGGCGTATGCCAATTCCTCAGCCGATGGTACCACATCTCGGTAGCTTGGTGGAACACTTCGATCTGGTAGCAAATTACGTTCCTTTCGTTCCTCTTCTGTGAGAGGGCGAGTGATAAAAGCACCTTCGAACATCTTGGATTTCATCTTGCCTTGAAGAGGCGGTGGGACCTTCTTGATGAGAAATCTCTTCTGATGTTCGTTCTGCTTGGTTTTCTCTTCCATTTCTTGTATAAGCCTCTCAAAGGCATCGGGGCGTCTGCTAGTCGGTGGGAATGCACGAAGTTGTCCTGGGCGCGAGGCATTGCTACCCTGACCAGGGAGGCGTTCTGGACGTGAGCTATTGCTACCTCCACCCTGTAATGCTGCTGCTCGTCGTGCTTCCTCAGCGAGTTGCTTACTCATAGCGACCTCCCGCTCCTTCGCACGTATCTGCTTAATTGCTTCATAGTCGCGGATTAGCTCAAGCGCAATAGACTCCTCTTGGTAATAATTGAGAAGGCCGGGACCCCCAGGAGCATCGCTCGTCTCTTTCGGGCCCATAGGTTGCAGCCTCTTGTAATTAGCAACCTGCTCTGCTGACACCCCTGCCTCTTGTAGGAGCCAGAACGCGCACTGTCGGCTTTTGTAGCAAGACGTGTAGAATCTCTTCCGCGCATTACGGTCCGTTGGGAAGTTCAATAGCGGCGGCAGCGGCTGGTCTTTCGGTTCAATGGGCGGCTGCAGGCCGAACTTCACTTCGCGGTACTGTAGACGCTCGCTCTGTTCTGTCCGTCGTTCCATCTCGTCAAGGTCTAGCACTGGATCTGATTCTGTAGACTCGGACTTTGCGCCCAAGATCTTCTCACCGATCTCCTGAGCGAGTACCTCGAGATCCGTCTTACTATCTTTACCCTTATTCGTCTTGTTTTGCATGTGAAGAGCCCGCGGGTTAGTATCGAACTGCCACAGGCTCGGGATCTCCATACGCAAAGCGGCCTGCAGCGCTTTCCCGCCGCCTTCATAATAGTCGATCCATTGATACAGGAACTCAATATAGTTGGGAACCCACATGGTATCGACCTGAACAATGTCGATCAAAATACGGAGCACGTCGTCTTCTTGGAAGAGCTCGCGGCTGAGGCAGCGACGCTCACTAGACGTAGAGGCTAGTAGCTCTGGTGGTGGGCGTTCGCGATCTCCTACGCGAATCTTCTTCGGTACAGGCTCACGCGGTCCCTGTTTAGAACCACTCTTCTCCCACTGTACCATCCATGACCAGTACTCTTTTCCGTGAATGGCAGAGAGATGCCTAGTCAAATCTTGAAAAAAGCCAAGCAGCTCATGGACAGAATGATTCATGCGGTAGACCGTGATATTGTGTTGATACTCATCGTAATCCCTAAGTTCTGGGTAAGGCTCTACGTTCCCCTCAACATCTTGAAGGTTGAGCCATTCATCATTGAGCAAGTGAAAGACCTTGCCGTAGGTAGCCATGCTTGCGATGAAACAAGCGCGGCGTAGGCGTAGCGCACGTCTGGAAATGTCAGCTTTCAGTTCAGTCAGGCAGGTCCTGGTGCACCTACGATTCAGGGCAGGTTTTTTGCAGTTGAGTGGAAGTGGCAAGGTGGGGAGAGGTAAACAAGCGCGCGGGGAGGGTGCTTTTATACTTGAGTGGTCTGTGCGCTAAAGTGAATGGCAGCGCTACCAGGCAACAGAGCGAGAACAATAACAAGAGCAGGTAAGGCGAAGTAGGAAAATGGGTCAACAACGAAGGGCAAATCTGGATGGACAGACGAAATGTCTGGCCTCAAGGCTGCAAGCGAGCTGTCATGAAAGGCTCTGGGGCAAGTAATTTATACTGGGAAGGGTATATCCGTCATAGCACGTCCTACTCTGTACAGCTTGTCCGTCTACTTCTGGTCTTTCAGCTTGTCCACCACAGCGCTGACTCTATCTTCGGCAGTCTCTCTCACCCTCCTCCAGTCCGTCTCATACACACTCCTTAATGAGCTCTCCAGCGCTCTATTCCACTTGTCCTTGGCCATCTCGGCGAGCCCGGCGGGCACAACTCTCGGTACTGGTTCCGGGGCCGGCGGCTCTGGTTCGACGACGTGCGTGAGGACATTTCGCTGTTGGCGTAGTAGCGCGGCTTGTGTGATGCGGTTTTTAGTGTGCAGCGAGATGGTAAGGTAGAGAACGGCGGATGTGAGGGTAACGCCTCCGAGCTACAGCAGAATCAGAATAGATCAATGCAGCGCAAAACAATGATGACACGCACGAATCCTGTTGTGAAGCCCATGGTTGAGCTGTCGGGTTGGACTGATAGGGTTCTTGGTCGCGAGCGTGTCGCGTTGCACAGAGGGTTCCCACGACACCAATTGGTGGAATAACGATATTGAAAGCCTCCAGATGTATGTTTAAGACAAATGCAGCTCGAGGGAGGGCGGCTCAAGGACGTAGACAATGCGACGAGACTGGCGCCGTCGTCGACGACGCAGTGAGGTCAGAGTGCCCGGCTTGATACGGAGCAAGAAGACGATTGGGAGCGTGAGCCCGTCCGACCTATACAAAGGCCAACCTGCCTGAATAGGCAAGTTTTAGAACGGCGTGGAAAATAGCGATTAATTGAATTTTTCCTTCTGCCGGCCTCATCCCAGCTCAACCCGCCTCTACGAGCTCGGCCGACGAATCACCCAGCGCCCTAACGGGAGTGGCTCATCCTCAGTCCCCCATCTGGTAAGAAGTGGGAAATGTGTCGATTGCTGTGTCCTCCGGCCTGCAGCTCATCCATTAGCCTATTGTCCTTATTGGCCCTACGTCCTGGGAAGAGATATGGAACCGACTTGTCGCTCAGCCTGGACGTTGTTGAGAGACCTTTCTTCCGCTCGAAGCCCACCCCGACTTCTCAACAAGCGCTTGATCATGGACATCACTGATCGCTATCACGTTTGAAAGATACGAAAAGCTAGACTGATCAAGCATAAAGTAATAGACTTCGTGTCTAGATGATTCCTGTTCTACCATTCCAATCCCACCTGCACGCTATCCACACGGCCGTGCCCAGCCTTTCCAGTCCTCGCAAGCATGTCCAACTCATTGCAAACTATCTACGTCAGCATTTTACTATTCACAAGCACCTAGGAGTAAGCACTTACGCTTCTCAGCCCTACAGAAACTCTCACTGTTCCCCTCGTCCCGTCTCCCAGGGAAGATCTCGCGCCCAGCCAGCCGCTCAAGGCGGAGATGGTTCTTCAACAAAGGAAGCTGATCGGGCTCACCTTGCTCGTATCGAATGAACTTGACTTTTTCGTAGTGCTGTTCTAGGGAAGCAACGTACGATGAGAAGAAGTCCCTCAGTTTTTCTTCTAGGTCAGGAGGCGGCGAGATAGCACTTCTAGTGCCGAAAACATCGATTTTGAGCGTTGTCTCACTGGCAGAGGCCGGGAGGCCTGTGACTAGGGCCCAAACATTTGCCTTGGGAAACGTAAAGGCGACGCTGCTGGGCGTAGCGAGGAAAGTCTGATATCCCGTGCTTTCGAAGTTAGGTCCTCGAAATAGAGAGCGCAGATACTCCAAGACTGTTGCCCTTGAGACGGGATCATTTGACGTCCCGATTCCGGTGCGATCACTTGCTCCTAGGAGAGTTGGATGCCTGCGTATAGCTCGTTGGAATAAGACATACCGATCGTCTTCCAGTTAAAAGCGCCTCCCTGCTCCCATCCTAGAATCCACTTACTATCCGGCGAAACGTCATATTCTTCCGCAAAGCTCATAAGATCTTCAACACTAGGCGCGTCCAAAGACTCTGCAGAAGTGAGATTGACGTGCACGAAACCCGCGCGATCAGTGCACGTATGGATGCTAAACAAGCCATTTTCGGACTTGTCAAAGCCATTGATGCCTTCGAACTGAGGCGCCTTGACAAGCCTGCCTTTCGTGTCATACGACCAGCCGTGATAGCGGCAGCCCAGAACAAGGGACGAGCCTGCTGGCTTCTTGGTAATCGTGTAGGCCCTGTGGCGGCAGACATTGTGAAATGCTCGGATAATATTATCCTTACCCAGGATAAGGAGAACTGGGAAGCCTGCAAGCTCGAGGGAGATGTAGTCTCCCGGCTTGGTGAAGCGGCTGCCATGTGTAATGCAAACCCATGTCTGGGAGGGTCAGACAGTAGATGGTGATGAAACGAAGACGCACCTGACTGAAAATTGCCCGTCGTTCGAGTGAGTATATGGATTCTGATCTCCACCACTCATCGAGTAAGTCCGGTTCCTTGAATACTTCAACCGGAGGACTGTCTCGAAGGGAGACGATGGGCACTTCTGCAAATGGCGCCATAGTCAATTAAAGTATCAGTTGGCACACAAGGGGTTGTGCAGGGACTACACTGGAACTGCAGAGCAACTCGATTTCTAGAATCATCAGGCACATACGATCTACTATTTATTCACACTTCCAAGTATCGACATTCGTATTCAGGAGCTAGTGATCTAGAGGCTAGTAAAATGCTGGCGCATAAGCCTGTGCCGGTTATTAGGCCATCGCGCCAACGCATCAGGTCAGTGTCCTGCGTCCGAACTGCTCAACCACTGCAATTAGCCGCACTATGATCATGGTATGTGCTTGTATGATGTGGCTCCTATATTGACATGACGACCAAGCAGAGAAGACGTTTGCCTATTTGGGGTAATATTTCCCGCCTACTACGTGATTGGTCCCAGAACGACCGAACTACATGCAAGTCAAACTAGACTACAAGACAAAGAGTGTCCGATATGTTGAAGCGAAGGATGTAGAGTTTCTTAAGTCGGTATACGTGAACGAATGGACGTCGGTGTCGACCACCCATAACCTCCAAGTGGTCCCAAGGACCTGATGCATGAATGCATCACGACGTGGTAGGATCGACCAGTGGCCTGGCGACAATCGCCTTTATACCGTTCATCTCCTGATCTCTACCCGTCTCCGGCGTCGAATCACTCTCGTATTGGGCACAGACTAGATCCAGCACGCGCTGTTGATAGTCTGCCAGCTGTCAGCCATGAATGCTTACATGAACGATTCACCTACATGCTACGCCAGTCTCCTTCTCTGGATTTAGGATGCCTTCGGAGTAGATGCCCTTTTCGAGGTTTTCTTGGGCCTTCTCACAGAGCTCAAAATCCTCTATTGCAACCTGACGGACAAACTTGAAATACTCCTCAAACTTGGCACCGGACTCCAGGTGGTAGTAGTCGAATTCCATGCGGGTCACGCCGGGCTTCTCTGTCGGACACACTCTGAAAGAGGACATGCCACCTCCATACACGTTGAGTGTGCAGTTCGGGAAAAAGTACAAGAACAGCCCATCGTCCGCTTTGTTTGGATCAGCCACATGCTGGGAAAAATTCTTATGGTTGTAGACCGTATAGAAAGTCGGAGGGTAGTAGACACTAAACGAAGGATGCGTATACTGGCAATGGAGGCATTCCTGATATCCATCCACCCTAGTTGTGTGAGCATGGAAGGAGGTCAAGGAAATAAGTTACTAACATTGTCTTCCAGTTAAACTTGCCTTCATATTTGATGCTACGCCGATACGGTAGCTTAGTGAAGTCGACAGTGTTGATCAGAGGCTTCAAGTCGGGAAAGAAATCGTCGAAGCTTGGTGCATCGTCGGATATGGTGGAGAAGAGTAACCCCGTTTCTGTGATGTAGGAACGCATTTCATCGCCCTAATTGTCCGCTTAGTCTTTTACAGATCATCTTGCAGAGAAAAGTACGCACGTTGATTGTGTTGAACACCTTGACGTCTCTAATATCATCTGACAGGCGACACACTAGCAGAGAGACCTGGGCCATCTCATATCTCACTTTGTCGCCCATGCGGAAACGAGTCAAAGGCCCCAACAAATACCATGACTATACATCTACTTTTAGCCACTGTCATTTCAGGATTCAAATGTATTTCTTACCTTGAAAAATACTGCACGTCGTTCAAGCTTGTACAAAGGCGAACTACAATACCATGAAGCGGGAAGCGTTCTCGTCAAAGAAGTCATTTTTGATGGATATACGAGATAACAATGTGATTCATATTGCTTCTAAGTCACTCTCTGTTGAATAAATAATCACAAACTCTTAGTAGCCTGTAAATGGTAAAAAAACCCTCTCGTGCTGTGTGCCAATGGCTCTGGGGGTGATGTGTCGGTTGCGGGGCTAGTTGTCATATCTTACCAATCGGAAGCTTGTTCCCATCATCTCGTATCTGATGCTCAAGCCCTTGCTTAACTTTGGTTTTCCTGCAGGGTGATGACACCCATGCTTGGGCATAAACCGGAAAGCTACTTTCTGTTTTGTTCTGCACAGACAACATCATAACCCATTTGCAAAGCTTAGTCAATGGTACCGTCCGAGCCTTCAGTTTCTGCTACCCCCCATTTGAAAAAACAGCCTTCAAAGACATTTCGGTCAGATAGACTATCGGGTTATTATATCTGCTGATTTCATACCCAGGGCGACGCATAGAATGAGGGTAGGTCGTGCGCCAGCTAGTGGTGATGCTATTATATCTTTGATTGTATGGTCTAACTTACTATATACGGTCGTGATGAAAATGCTTCCAATACCTTACCTTCCTGCAACAACATTAAGCACACCACCATCCACCGCAAGGATTTCACCGTTCACATAGGCGTTCTTTGTCAAGAACAGTACTGCCTGTGCCATCTCTTCGTCTGCGCCTGCTCTGCCCATCGGCACGTGTCCCTTTTCTTGAATTTTCTCATCAGGCACATGACTCTTCTGATTCTCGTCGCTCTCGTTCGCTGTCATCTCGCTAGGGAAGTAACCGGGTGCGATGCTATTCACCCTGATTTTCAATTTTTGAAACTCCGCCGACATAAGTTTAGTCAAATGCACAGTGCCTCCTTTCGCTGCATTGTAGCTGAAATGTCCCTGCGCGTGCCTCATAATACCGGACATGCTGCTAATGACAATAACAGAAGCTGAGAGATGGCCGTGAATCCCAGCCCCGGCTTGTAGCAAGGGAAGTAGGGCCACGACCGTGAAGTACACAGATGTTACGTCCGTATTATAAGTTTCGCTCCATCCTTCAAACGTCTCGTTGTTCCAAAGCTTCTCTTTAAGAGTAGTAGCCTTGTCGGAATCTGGCTCGACTTTCTCGCCCGAAATTCCTGCGGCCGCGATTAACAGATTAATGTATTTTTCACGCTTCGAGAGTTCCTCGTAGAGACTCTCCAGATCCTCCTTCTTAGTAACATTACAAGGACCGAGGCTACTACATGTTAGATACAAGCTTCAAGGGGAGGTGACATTGGCTTACGGAATGATCTGGCCTCCCTCAGACGGGCTGTGTGACTTTGCTGCTTTCTCAAGGGCCTCTTTACCTATGCAAAAACTCAGTATTGTATCTCGAGGTTGATGTGATGTTCGTCTACTTACGTCGACCCGTGATGTACACTTTAGCGCCTTTGCGAATTGGTCAGTACACGCTTGCATTTCTTGATAGGAACGACATACCATTCGCTGCTAAGGCTTGAGCAGACATCAACCCAATCCCGGATCCTCCTCCAGTAATTACACAGACATAATCTTTGACGGAAAAGAGCTTCTCAACGCGAAGATCTTGTGTGTTGGCCATGGTGAGGTCTTTGCAGTGGTGAATATCTTGACCGGATTTGTAAAGAGATCCAGGTTTGATGCGAGCAGAGAGAATCAACGATGGCGGGGTATATGGGATAGTGGGAAATTCGATGATGACCATGGAGATCACAATTCAAGCATGACGTACTGCTAGCGATAGGTACACCATACCCGATACGTGCTAGTGTCAGTTTACTCTATGATGCATTACAGCAAGGTGCAATCTGGGTACAAGCAACACCATGAGAACTCCAGCTTGTTAAATACTAACTACCTTCCTGGTGTAGACAGTTCTCAGCAATGGGGATTATGAGGCACTTTCTAGTATCTTCGAAATAGAATGCAAACCTTCAGAGTCAAATCAACAAGCCCAAATATTTGCTTTTGCTGTTTGTTTCATGCGGTCCAGAAGCACTTCTTGCTACAAACCATGAAAACCCCCATTTTACGGATAGTATGGTTACAGGAGGGTGTGATAGAAAACTGCTGCTGCATGCTCATGCAGTTTGTCTCGGTGAAACGGTGAATTCATCGAGGCTACAATTACATTAATCTGGCGGTGTTTGAGTGAAAGAACAATTCTTACATAATCTAGACAGGTTTATTTACCTTAAAAGTGAGTCTCTGCCGCCTTTTCTTGAGAGACGACGTCGCCACATCGCAATCTCGGGTCGCGCGCGACACCTCTTCAACTGTACCCCAACACAATACACCTACGTCCTTAGAAGCTTCAAATCTCTATATTTACGGGTCCAGTGCTTTATTGAATTTGCAAGGACCTTCAAATGGAGTTGGACTTAGAGGCTTTCGAACAGATGACGCCAACAGCTGTTGACAAGTTTTCGGACGACCAGAGTTTTTACTCCGAGCCAGTGGATACACCAGGTGTCGTGCCTCTTCGCTTGAAGCGAGAGACTACACGCTTGTTCCCGGTGCTGGAGATCATCCAGCGATATCTTACTCGCGTACAGCCTACACAAGCCGTTAGCATTGAGACGATCATAACTGTGATTGCCCTCTACAATGCCACGGCGCCTGCGCTTCGCCTGACAGGGAACTTTATTCTAAAGACCTTAACAAGCAAGATCACGATCTCTGAGAATGGTAAGTCTGAAAGCACTTTCAGCCCTCTGGATTCTCTGTGAAAACGAAGAAGTCGGATGTAATATCCTTGAGTGAGAACCTTCGGAAAATGGCTCCACCTCCGGCTGGAAATCAAAACAAAGGGCTATGAAGACCTTCAGACTGGGGTATGAGAGAAGGTTGAAGATTGAAACAATAAGTTACGAAGGCCTCCTAATAGTGGTGCCTGACGTCTTATTTACGACTTCTTCATTTCCGCGAGAGCCTATATTCCCACTTTGACGAAATCAATGTTAACATTCTAGACCCCGCCGCCCAAGAGGTTTCAAAGTGGATATCCGATAAAGTGATGGGAAAACGCATCACTACCGACGCATACGTGGTTACAGGACAAAACGTTCGCTCTGAGGAGGACTTTCATATGAATCACGGTGGACGGAGGCATATGCTACAAGACACGGAGACAATCCGGTGCATGCCACCATTTGGCGCGGGGCTCTTCTGGGTTGGCTTTCGTCCTTTCTTGTTATCACGTACACGTGCTAGCAAACAGGGTCCTGGCTGGCAGCAAAGCACATCTTCAATGGACCTTACCACGTTGGGATGGAGCCTCGACCCGCT
>Ga0247757_10000584_pt1 | contig 29625 bp, 44 predicted proteins | sample UWRJL126311R4_FD_180929 | JGI IMG/M metagenome (GOLD analysis project Ga0247757, IMG submission 180929) | Plant litter microbial communities from Arlington Agricultural Research Station in Wisconsin, United States - UWRJ-L126-311R-4 | ecosystem: Environmental > Terrestrial > Plant litter >... | reverse complement strand
AAAAAAAAGGCAAAAAAGAAAACGGCGGGAGCAAAAATCGAACCTCCCCCTCGTAACCCCCAACTCCTTAGAGCTGCTTTCAAGAGAGGCCCTAGCCCGAGGTGCGTTTATACGAATTTGTGGATAATTGGTTCGATTGATGATTTGCCAACTAAAAAATTATATATAGGTGCTTTGGGCCAGCATGTAAACAAATAAAAAGTCAAAGCTTCAATGTTCTCTCACTTTAATAAATTTTGCAATTCTTTGACATGCACCCTCCGAGACAAGCTCTGTCACCTGGATTTTCACCTCCGAAACAGAAAAAGGAATCGCGCCGACCGTTAATTCCGGTGCTACTACTCATATCATGCTCTTCTTCATCTTCTTGATGATGCGGAAATTCCACCGCGGAAAGTGGAGGTACAGGCCCAAATCATTCCTGATGACCACCTCATCAATGGACAACCCCACCAAGGCGCCACTATCTTTCCATGCGCTCCCGTAGTCCGCCGCACATACCTCAACCTCATCCCCTCTGGCCAGGCCCAGCGGATCATCTGCAAGGACTTCCATTTCCTGAGCCTGACCTTGCTGACCTAGCACACGAGCGCGCACCGCCTCGCCATCCAAACGCTGGGGCTTTGCGCCCTCCTTCCGCATCCTCTCCTCTTCCGCGCAAAATCTCTCCACCCAGGCATACACCTTTGGAAACGCTCTCTCGCTGAACGACTCCTCCGGAAGCCCGCCCTTCATACCCGGCGTCTTCAAAAGCCACACAAACGGCCACACTACATCCACATCCGCCAGGCTGGGCGCGGGTCCGCCGAGCAGCCACTCCCGCCCATCGCCCAGGAGCCCGCTCTCCAGCACGTCGAACACCACCCTGAGATTCTGCAGGGCTTCGGGGCGCACGGCGGCCAGGGCGTCGAGGGAGATGCGCGCTCCGCTGAGTTTCTCGCGGTCCGCGACGAAGGCCGGGTTCTGGAATGGAGAAGTGGGCGCCCAGACGGGGCCTGCGCGCACAGCATCGCGGAAGATGCCGCCGTCGACGACCCACGTTTCGAGGACCTTGCGGAGGGAAGCTTCGGCGGGAGAGGAGGGCGCAAGTAAGCTGTTGGGGTAGAGGCATTCAAGGGCGGTGATGATCAGACGGGAGTCCGAATAGATGTGTGAGCCAATGGCAAGGACAGGAATGCGACGGTAGTTCAGGTGGAGGGATTCAAGATCCGGTCTGGGTTTTATGGGAGGTTGAATCTGTGAGGTGGTCAGTTCGGGACACGAGGTGGGTCCGCTTTGGGGTACTTGACGTACGCATTCATCGTATTTGATATTGCGGAGACGTAGATAGGAAAGTACCCTCGCAGAATAGGGTGATCCAGTATAGTGAAACAATATTGGGGTGTCAGGTGGTGCCATTTGGTCAATAGATCTCCTTGAATATACAAGCCGTAGTCTTGCTCCCTCTTTCTGTTATGAGAACTTTAGGCTTGAGAAGTAAATTCGTAATTGCTAACCCTGTTTGCAAGGCAGTTAGAGGATTGTTTGTTGCGTTGGTGGGCACTAGGCTGGCTTTCTATTTGATTTTGGAACCGACTTAGCTAGTGGCGGGGTTGCCGAGGTCCCTAGTGACGATGGTATGTATTCGGTTATCTCCAGAACCGTTCTTTCAACTATAGTCTAGCTTTGCTACCAATGTATCTAATTCTATTATGGTGCCGAAGTTTGATATTTCATACTCGCTTACCTCGCAATTGGATTATTCATATGATCGCCCTTCCATAGGTGGACAATTATGATAGGCGAGTCGCAGACTATGACATAACAATGATTAGTATCTGGAGACCGCTCGAAACGCAGATGGCAATGCCCATATTGAAGACAGGGTTACTACTGGTTATCCGATTTGGATTGAATCAAGATAAACATCGAAGCCCTGCATTTGGGAAAAGCAAGCCACCTTACCCGCCCTTTAAAGACGCAATGACTTATCCTGGGCTACTCGAGCCAAAACTCTCAGGCTACAGCTTGTTCGTTGGCGTTTTGGGTATACCGATGGCTTCCAGAACAGCATCAAGTTTAGTTGGCTCCTGCTGAAGGACGTCCCATTCTTCTTGGAACTTCACCATAAAAGTGCCACCGAGCAGCGTACCGTTCAATTGAACAAACCCTATCTCGCTCCCGTCATCACGCCGCAGCTGGTAGCCCTCGCTGCGCCGAGGGACAATCGCCATACCTACTGTCGTCATAGCTAGGTTGTAGCTGATGGGCAAATTTCCCTCCGATGCATCATGTAGAGTAAGCTGATCAGGACTCGAGGAGATGAAGCTATCGACAGCCTGCTTAGCTAATTGATATAGACGATTGTAGATTTGTGAAAGCTCAGCCTCAGAGGGCTCTGTCTCAAATCTGTAGGCAAAGTGCGTAAAAGGTAGAGCTGGGTGCTGGATAACGTCACTCGACGCGTCTATCGCTATACTTAGCCGCGTATTGGAAGCAATCATGGCCGCGTGATTACCTGATGCCCCGTCTGACAAGATTGAGTCTACAAGCACATTCCAACCTTTTGATTGTTCACCATTTCGCATGCTGTCGATGGGAAGAAATTGCAGATGGCGGTGAGGTTGGCTGGCACCACTGTGATCGCCAGAATTAAAGAAGGCAAACAGACGACCACGATCGGCGCCTGTGTCTTCCCAAGCCTTCAAACAGGCGTAAGTCGCGGCCAAATCAATTTCTTCTAAAGCGTGCGTCTGCGGCTTGTTCGCCTTTGTTGCAAGTATAAAATGATTCGCAATGACCGGGAACTTGTTCAGCACCAAAATGTGGCTAGGACTTGCGCTGGGCACGTCGGCGACGAAGAGCTCGCCGGGCGGGTCTTCAAAAGGATCGAATTTCTTCTTCGGTGTGGCATCTTTGCGTGGCTCAGGCTTCTTCGCGAGCGCGGGGCAGTACAGCAGTTGGAACTGTGATCTTTGTTAGCTGACTGGGCCAGAAGAGGGTCCGAGTAACGCGCCGGCACACCAGCAGAAGTGCGGGCAATGGTGAGCTCAGTCGACGAGAAAAGGAGCGCCCGTGACGTCTTCGCTGCTGCGAATTTGGCTTCCACCAGGGCTGGAAGCGTCTCCGAGAGACCTAGTAGCATTTTCATGGACAGTTGCCAATCAATGGTCAATGGCTAACGGAGATGGGTGCGACAACCACGAGCTCGGCCGACATCACCACCGGAAACGATTCCGCGCACAGACCAACCCAGCGTTACATCACTGCTCGTCTTTCTTCTTACTATGGTCATAAACCCGATCGTACCTCTGGCAAGTCTTTGGTCGCACCTTGTTACAGACTGAATATCTTGATTGTTTCTACAGGGAGACTCATTACTAAAAATACATGCATATTTGTCCAATAGGACAGCAAGCACAACCGCAATCGACTGCCAGTAGTATATCCATCTAAAATTCCATGCCTAGTATCAGAAGGTTGAGAGCCATTTACTGAAAATCAAGAAAGTATCAGGGCATATGAGGTGCCAACAGGGGAGGAATATCAGGTCAGCGATTATGAATATAAAGTCAGGATGTTGAAGAACGGGTATATCAAGTGAAGAGAAGAGTATGAGATGCCTTTGGATTAGCGGGAATCCTCGAGCTCGCCCCATTTCTTCTTGCACGTGGAATTGCCGAAATGGTACGAGCCACCGTTGTCGGCAATGTGTTCAGCCACTTTCTTCCAGGAGACCTTGGATAGACGCTGAGCTTTGTCTAGCCTTCGGTATCCATCACCGAGACGCCCAAGCTCCTGGGAGACGATCTCCTCTAGAAGTCGGATCTGCTATCCATCAGCTCAAGTCCGGCTCATCATATGCGAGCAAACCTACGTCTTGCGGGTGCCATACGGGTTTACGTACGCGATCCCGCTTCTCCTTAGTCAGGGCGCGGTATCGTCCTCTCAATGTTGATTCGGCCACCGTCGCTCCCATTTGCTTGCGGATCTCCTTGTATGTCAAACCGGCCGCTTTACCTTCAAGAAGCATATCGTCTTCCATCTTTCGCTGCGTGTCAGTCTCTGCTGAACTTGCGGTGCCGAACGAAGTTTCATCAGCAGCCTGTTGCGTCTCACCCCTTGTCCGGTAGGCGTAGTATGGGCTTCGCTGAGGCTGTTGCAGAGACGGAATATCTTCCATGTGGCTCGGGGCTGGTTGTAGAAAATCCTGCTGGTAATACGGCTGTTGAAGGTTCGGTTCTGATGGAGCTTGCCAAGTCATCGTTCCATTTTGTGTGAAAGGGTGTGTCCACATACGTCCAAGTTGCCCAGCGTGGTTGCCAAAACTCTCTTCTTGATGCTGTCCCACCGGGGGCACAATGTTTATATCAACTGAGTGCAGCGATGAGGAGTTATGTCCGCCTAAGCGAGCGAAGCCAGGGTTAATACCCAACTCAGCTACATGGTCTTGCGGTGAAGGACAGGGTTTGACGTCATCCGACGACGCGGAACCGTAGTTCGCCCAAGCTCCATGAGCGGAAGTTTGATCTAATATTGTCTTGGGAGAGTGTGCCATGTTGTGCTCTGATGGATTACTGAAGTAGCTCTTGGGCGATGTGGAGGTAGCGGCTGTACTGAGATCTGATCCTCCGAAGTTATACGTGGCATGCTGCTCAGCAGACTCGCTCAATCGAATCGCCCATGATGACCCTCCAATATGGTCATTTCCGGCCTTAGTCATCGATGATGGACCAGCGAAACTGTTCCCATACTCAAGATCGTTCCTAGCGCCCGACGGAAATCCCATGTCGGCTATGGCCACAGGCTCTGCATGAAGCTTGTTATCCATTGCAAAAGCGCCGTCCACCGCTGATGTGTCAAGCCACAGTAACTGGTGTGCGTTCGAAGAAGGCCAGAGGGTCTGTCTGGACTTGTACGGTCGCTGCTATACATGCTTTCAGCCGGGTGTTGCTGTCAATGACTGGTTGGTGCCTTACCATGAAAGCCTGAGACATAGCTTGACCTTCAAGCGCTTGACTTTGTCGGTGTAAGCTAGCCTGAATCCCAGAATGTTGAGGCAATTCCGCCTTGAGAACGGCCGGTGTACCTAGATCCGGGAGTTCTTGAAGGGCGGTGTGTTGGTTGAGGAGGTGTGCCATGACGGAAAGTACGGGATGTGTCCCTATAAAGGGTATCTTACTGGCTTTAGTTCCGGTCACGTTGTGGTGATGTTCACAGGACGTGGCGGCGGGCAAATTCACGTCAACGCTGGTGACCGAGCGCTATGCAGCTGATTCGACCATTCACGTGGCAGGCTCTATTATTCGCTGCTTGGTGAAGTTGACCGCTTCGAAGAATTTAGCGTGACTAAAGGAAGAGAAGTCCTTCAACTGGAGAAACCCCGGTGACTGAGTGCGGGGCTGTGCCGGACTTGCTCTATACTTTTCAGGAGTGTTCGTGGATAGGCCACTGGTAGAGGGAGAGCTCATGTTACTATCTATACTACTAACAATATGACACCTAGCCTACGTTCTTCGTGCTTCGTCAGCTGGCTGATTCATTGACAGCAGGTGAATAGGCTCAATAGCATGCCACGCAAAGATCAGAATGTCCTGTGATAATATTCAGATCGCTTGAGCATGCGCAAACGCACTAATGGCTTGTAGACATCTCAATTCGTGGGACAGAACTGGGCAGAGAAAAGCTTAGAGAAGCTTATCGCATATTTTGACACGATATAGGCTGCAGTCGATCGATTTTCTGGTTCACAGTCGTGTCAAAAGCACAGATTTGAGATTAGACAAGCCTGAATTGTATCTTAATCGCACCACCTGCTGTTATTTCCCTCACGGGTGCACTATAACTTGTAGATCTCAGCAGCAATCAACGGCCGCCGCCTGTAAATGCCCACTGTAGCCTTTCCCCCTCGTTAGAATACACGTAGATAGGTAGACATCCATATGAATTCTTCATGTCCCTTCCGTATCTCGACACTTCATGCTAAATCCGGTCATCGAGAGACAGCAAGACCATGACGAGCTTTAAAACAACGTGGCAGGCTCCCTATATGCTCAAATTTGCTACCTATCTTTGGATGCTTACCATTAGTAAAAGCCTATTGATCCCGAGCAGCGATGCTAGATGTGAAGTGATTGTTCCGATGTTGCTAGTTGAGCTGTCGTTCTCTTGTTTGGGTTACGGCCAGGCACAAACGGGTAGTTGCATGGCAAACCGTGGGTCTTTGTCTCCATTTGCTGGCGACAGGGTAATTGTACTTTGCAGACAATCGCACCGATTCCGACTTCCGGAAAACAGTTCATCTTCATTGAGTTTTCTTCATTCACGGAGAGAAGAACAACGCAGTAAGTAAAGTAGCGGTGAGTGATGGTCTGTGCTGCCATTGTTTGCAAACAATAAACAGTTGACCAATCGATGCATCGACACTATCATTGTTTTTTTTAATGCCGTTACCTTGACTTCTTTCAATTTTCCCGCATGGCAAGCCACTAAATTGATGCAGGTACGTATGGCGCACGTGGAATCCTACGTTTGACGAGCGTATCCTTGCCAACACTCAGTTTCGTACTCTTGTGGCAGAAAGTATTGCACATCGACGATAACTCCGTTTGAATCATAACAACCTAGGGCACAAGAACAGAATAAGGGTTTTCCTTCTTGGTTTGGGTCAAGGATGTCACTTTACTCATTGTGCCAATTACTAAAACCTACAGCAAAGTCGCGGATCATGAACCCAAAACCATTATTTAAGCGTCTGACATGTCGAGAAGCGTTACCTTCATCAAAGAAACTTTTAGAAATACGCTTCGATCCATTCAAGCTTACACTCAAAAGCACTGAAGATCAACGGGAAAAACGTTGAATCGCAATAGCCTCAAAACCAGCCAACAGACTAGAAGATATCTATCCTCATTTAATTCAAGGTCGATACAGGTTCACATCTTTGCCTTTGCAGATGCCGGGAGCAGTTCGACATCCTTCCACGGCAACCCCAGGTATTCCCACATGAAAGGAAATCTGTATTTCAGTCAGTCCCGCTTACATGGATCAAGCCTTGTAGTTCGCCTCCCTTCTTGTCTCATATTTAAGACTCTCGAAGGGATCATTCCGCTATGGTCGACCATCCTATGGTTGGAGATCACGCACCTGTCACTTCCGAAGAACGGTTGTTCTTGCCCCCGAGAGTTTCTCACCCAGAACCACGGGCAGCCGAATGCACCCCGATCAAGACTCTCTTTGGTGTTTGCGTTGAGTGCTTGCTTGCACTCATCTTTTTTCGCTTTTTCAAGAATGTCTCCGACTTGATCTTTGTCGAAGCGTTTGGAGAGAACTTTGGATAGAAGCTCTGACTTACTGACATCATATCCGTCTTCCCACATGCCCGCGAAGATGTCGAGGAATGTCTGCACATAAACTTGGGGATACTGCGACTTGACATACACTAGAGCTCGTTGGGGAAGCAAGGAGATTATTGGGAAAAAATCTGGGACGCGTAGGTTGGAAAGACCAAAATACTTCTTCGCCCGTTCAGTGTCGTACTTGCTGTAGTCGGCCTTTTGAGCGAGCGTCCACGGAGGTTTATTGCCTGAGAGAGTCATGTTAAGGAGAGCATAACCTGATCGGGCAGTATACATACCGCTGCCGCCCATAATGCCGCCGAGGAAGACAGGCACAATACTGTTATGGTCAAAGCGCGAACATAACAGCAGGATGGGCGAGCGTGCAAGTATCAAGCAAACATATGGGTAGCATGTGGGGAATTAATGGCAACTCACTCTATCTTCACATCGTGCGACTCGATAACTGCCCTGTTTTTCTCCAGGTAGACAAGAGCGAGGTAGGAGTATGGTGACACTTGATTGGTCAGTTTGCGGATGCTGAAACAATGAGTAGGGACAATTATCTACCGCAGTCAATGTAGATGGTGATCTTTCCGGACATCTTTATCGTGATTTTCGGGGGGCTGACGTGATTCGGATGATGAGAAATCCGTTATTGTTTCTGGTATCTTTGAATAGGCGTCTGCATCCGTGGAGCGGATGCTCGCTTTGATGCTTAGAACGAAGCACAGCGCACCAGGAGCAAAATCAGGGTGTCAGTCGATGAAGATGTGCCCGGGAAAGAGGCCTGGATAGATGTAAAATGTGTAAAGAGGCGTTGGATATCCGAAGGGTGTTTTGCTCCCGTAGTTGCTTGTCTCATGTTGAGGATTGGACAACCTCGGCTCGTTGGATCCTAGCGAACCTCCCACCGAGACATCAGTAATCATCCAACGAGCCTACCAGTAATGCAGCTGCTATGTTGCTCCCTAGGGTGGACCGAGGCAGCACAGCAGCTCGCTGCACCGGATATGAAGAGCAGGTAGAAGGCAATTGGATATTAAAGGGCAAGCTTGGAGCTAACATTTGTTGCTTTGTGCCGTCCAATGTAACAGGAGCATATCCAATCGCTCAACTTCAAGGAAGCGTACGCGTGTGTGTCCACCCAGCACCTGATTCGAAATGAGCCAAAAGAAGGTCGCGCTGGTCGTCGGTGCTTCGCGAGGCATTGGAAGGCAGGTTGCGGTGGACCTTGCGAAGAACGGTTACGCTGGTAAGTGCGCCGCTCGAGGACTGTCCCTGGCCTCAGACAATCCGCTGACCTACGTTCGCAGTTGTCGTGGCAGCGAAGAGCACATCCGATGCTACGGCAGTACATCCCTTCCCTCCCGACCCGAACTCTCCGAAATCGACCATCAGCACGGTCGAGCGCGAAATTCACGAGGCTGGCGGTGAAGCGACGGCTATAGAAGTGGATACGCGCGACTACACCAGTATCCAACGCCTCTTCGATGCAACGGTGCAGACATACGGGCGTCTCGATACACTCATCTATAACTCAGGGGCAATTTGGTGGTCGAGCGTCGAGAACACGCCCTTGAAGCGGTTCCAGCTCATGCAACGCGTCAACGTCGAGGGCCTGTACGCCGCAATTCAAGCTGCCTTGCCATACTTCAAAGCAAATGGATGGAGAGGGAGAGTCATCGTGGTCAGCCCGCCCATATATTCTCGCTTTTTTAGAGGCAAGACGGCATATGCGATGGGCAAAGTGGGCATGAGTGTTCTTACAAAAGGTCTCGCCATGGATTGGGAAAGAGAAGGAAAGAAAGAAATGGCTATCACGAGCATTTGGCCTGCGACGGCGATACAAAGTGCCGCGACCAAGGATGTAGAGAGCGACAGCGCGCATGATTTGCGCAAGCCCACCATTTACTCTGACGCCATCCTGGCCATGCTAAACGCGTCTGTTGAAGAGGTCAATGGATGCCTTGAACTCGATGAGGACTTTCTGAGAAAGAAAGGCGTGACAGATTTTGAGAAGTACAACATCGTGCCTGGGGCCAAACCCAGACGCATCATGCCAGCGAAATTCCCAGATTTACGAGTTGAGGAGCAGGGTGACGAGGGCAGGAGAATGGACAGTGCCAAGTTGCGCGCAAAAATGTAGGACAAGACTAGGCGCGGCCGAGATCCGCTTCTATGGGCTGACTTTACGCTCTAATGCCTTTGCTGGAGAAGACAGTGCATTCAAGAACACGGTTCAAGTATAGCCCTGTGGCGTTCAGTCAAATCACCAATTCATCCAACTGCTTTGTTTTACTATCATGTTCTATGCAATTTACTTATCCAGGACCCCTGGTGATGGCTGTATTACCAGTTACTGACGGGCAGTTTCGAGATTGTTCAACATTCTCTCACCCAACCCCACATTCCAGCACGTCCACGCGTGGGCGTGAACTCAACGCGTCGACCTGCCGCTTAACGGAGTGTCGCGTAATCCCAGTTCTACCTTTGTTCTAACATCAAGCACCTCTGTTTTACGCTTTCTGCTCCTGCATGGCACGCTTCTTTTAGCGTCAGTCGCTCGTTCATGTTGTTCAATACCCTCGTTTGAAAAGCGCTTGCCTTTTTTTTGCACTGGGTGTCGGACTTCTTATCCGCTCTCCGGTGTTCAGAGTCTGTCGCATTATGGATAAATCAAGATTTCGCATCGAGAGACGCGCGGAGAGGTTTAGCTTTGGTCTACAACACATCTTGATATGGATGTTAATCCCCCATGATGTCTATGCGTATCCGCAGCTCATCCCGAATCTTGTTTCGGCACTGCTGGGTGGGCCTGTAACGACAACAACAATGAGACCTTCAAGCCTAAGCTTGACGAGTATTGCGATCTCTTCGATTTCTACCCCTTCGATCTCAGTACCCATGACAACTATTCTAAGTGTACCTATCTTAACCTTGTCGGGAACGAGATCGTCATCGAACTCTATACTGATATCTGGCTCTATATCTCAATCTGGAACTGTAAGCTCTGGGAACTCAGGCACAGTCACAACAAGTACTGGCAGTGTAGGAAGCTCTTTGATATCGGTCTCACCATCGGTCTCACCATCGGTCTCACCATCGACTGTACCTGGGACTGTATTACAGTCAAGCACTCCTAGAACAAGTTCTTCTATAACAGCCAGCCCTCTTGCGTCCTCTTCGAATGGAAATCTACTATCTGTATTGTCAAGTCTCTTGGATGCGACAACACTGAGAATCAGTTCAACATCTGCTCAGATAAGTTCTACGGCTTTCGCATCTCTGATTTCGTCACAGAATCTTCTGGGGGGTCTCCTTTCAGGCCCGGGTCCCACTTTAGGGAGCTCTAGTGTAAAACTGAGCTCTCCAGCGGCAGCTTCAACGCCGTTGCCATCTCTGTCAGTTCCATCATCACTCCCAGTAATCAGCAGCATTCAGAATACGGTTAGCGGTCCAGCTTCGTTGCTAAACAGCGGCGTGAGCAGCTTGCTAGGTGGTATCACACCTACCATTAGCTTATCCCAAGTAGCATCTCAGTTACTGCCCGCACAATCCTCTTCATCCCAAGCTGGTAGTATTCAAGACCCGCTTGCTGGCCTCATACCAAATGTCGTCGGAGGAATAGTCAGCTTGCTGGCGTTTCCCAATGTTGTACCGTCGCTCAGTCTCTCATCTGCTTTACCAAGCCTTTCATTAATATCGCCTTCAATCGGGCTACCGTCACTTACCTCTGGAAATCCAACATCCGTACTTCCAATTAGTCTTTTACCAACTCCCAGCGGGCCGACACCGGCATCTTCGATTGCCCTTGCCTCATTGTTGTCGGGGGTGTTGGTTCCTATATCGTCAACTGGTGCCTTATCACTAAGTCCTGGCATATCTACACCCATACCACCTACCGGGCCTTCAATAATTTCAGAATTGTCGCCTTTAGTATCTACTGTCCCAATTGTCCCCACGTTACGGCTCGGGATTTCCACTCTGGCGCTTGCCTCAGCCTTGCCTAGTCAACTGTCTTCTCTTATGGGCAATAGCGCTCAGAATCCTCTTGATGGTATAGTCTCGGCTTTGGGTCTGGGAAGTGTACTTCTGGGTTTGGGGTCAATACCAGGCGTTTCGCTATCCACCATGGCATCCTCGTTTGCTCCCTCATCAGTCATTACCGGAATATTAGCATCAACACTTTCTCCTGTTCTGGTCATTCCATCTTCAATTCCTGGGACCAGCAATACCCAGAATATAGTCGGCGGTATTCTATCAGGTTTCACAAGTCCAGCAAGTGTACCCTCTACAACGATACCCCTTTCTTCAATCTCAACCGTAATGCCATCGCTGAATTTACCGCCATTTGGGTCTAGCGTAGTCACACAGACACCATCTTTAGCTTCTCCTATTTCAGTTGCTGCCTTAACCCTTGGTAGTAATCTGATTCCTCTCAATGGGATTTTGTCAGCCATCGGGATTCCATCATCAGTGTCGGACCTAGCTTCAGGTTTGCCAAGCTCCATCAATCCCAGTATACCAGGATCTACGTTGTTGGTTTCAAATACGCCCTTACCAATAATACCGGTACAGAGCGGCATACAAAATTTATTAAGTGGTCTATCTTTACCACTGATCAGCACAGCAAGCTTTCTGACAGTTCCAAATACGATTCTGAATTCTCAGAGTGTTGAACTTTCTTCTACACCTCCAGGCTTCATAATACCAACTCCATCCTTTACGCTACCTACTGTGTCTTCCCTACCATCTCTGAGTAGTTTGCAAAATCTATTGGGTGGCTTGAGCTCGGCATTGGGCGCCTTACAACTTCCACTTCCGGCACCAAGTTCTATTCCGACCGTATCAAGCATACAACTTTCTAGCCTTATTCCAAGCATTGCTGTTACTACACCATCAATTTTTCCAAGTTCGTTAATACCGACTATGGAAAATGTACAGAGCCCACTTGGACTTCTGTTTTCGGGTATAGTACCCTTACTTGAATCGACAATAAGTGGCCCTCCATTCGCCAGTGTTCCGTCTCCAACCTTGCTCGTGCCACTACTTACGACAAGCATTTCATTTCCGTCGATAGACTCGGCTTCTAGATTGGGAAGCCTACTAGCTCCCCAAAGCTTACCAAGTACTCCTGTGGCCATTAGCTCACCGTCTTTATCTCCACTGCTGCCTACATCAGCACCTCAACCAACTACCAGTGTGATAGGTCTTCTGCCTGCCATAGGTACCGCTCTGGGTAACTTACTAGGGAACCTATTGGGAATTCCAACATCGGTAGCTCTTCCTCTGCCAGCAGTACCTTCGACCCCGTTACTAAATCCCACAATGAATATACTTCCGTCGGGTCTACCTGGATTGGCATCTGTCTTGGAGAGCTTTTTGTTGCCCCCTAGCCCCCCAGTCCTGACTTCATTCCCATTTCAATCATTTCCAGTTTCGACTGGTGGTCAGCTACACAACCCTCCGACAAGCCTGAATCCCCAACAAGAATCTTTCCTGAGAAGTCTGATACCTCAGTTAAACGGATTAACTTCACTGCCCACTCCGGAATTGTCGTTTTCTTTCCCTGGTGCACCAGACACTACACCCCCGTCCAATCTTCCCCCAACCATGGATGATCAGCTCAAAATGCTGCTGAACTATCTTTCGTGGGATCTAGGCATTTATCTACCTACCCAGGACTTGATTTCGCTGTGGCGTCTAACGACCCCGACAATAATGTCGATAGGGCCTAGTGTGCCCCCCACTGTGTCAACGCCAACTGTTCAGGCAGTTATTCCTGGTGTACTCTCTGCGCTGGGTTTGATACCGAGTGTGTCGATTTTTTCTGTATCGCAAATAGCACCGGAGACTTCCAGTGCGTCAGTTGCATTGCAAAGCGGTATAGGCAGCGTAATACTTGGGAACCTGGCGTCTATGCTTGGATTAGAAGGCCTGACCTCAGCACTGTCTGGATTATCCCTGCCTAGCTCCGGTCTCATAACTCCGACATCGATATTGCTTCAGCCAAGCGTTGCAACCTCTAGTGCTGAAAACATCATAGGAAATATTGCTTCCAATTTGCTCTTTGGCATCCAAACCCCATCAACAATGCCCATTACAGCCTTATCCACCATAACGCCACCATCACCTCAACTCCCTAATCTTACAACCCTTAGTTTGCCCTTACCAACAATGCCACTTGTCGAGATTCAGCTAGATCTACCCTCAATCGTAATTCCTACCCCTAGAATATCTTCTTTTGGTGACTCGGCGTCATCGCTTTCAGGAAGCTTTGATGTAAACAGCAATGCTCGCGACATCTTAGCAGGGTTGTTCTCGTCAGCTGATTTGTTTCCTGTCACAAAATCACTGTCACTACCGCAGGAGTCTTTGAACCTTGCCACCGGTATTATTGGTGGACTTATATCAGCCCTAGATGCTGGCGTTCCTATCACTGATATCTCGGATTTGCAATCGCTACCTTCACTTTCAAACATAGCAAATGACTTGGTTGGTGGTTTGCTACCTGCAACAAGCAGAAATGGATTATCCTCAACCGTTCCTCTACCTGCAACAACTCCTACAATATCGAGTAGCCCATTTAACCTCCTAGAAGGCCTTCTCCAACCGTTGGGGATGACTAGTAATTTACCTCTACTTACTAGTGCACCTACAGTGGGACCCAGTATATCGCAAGCTGATCCATTCAATGGTATTATGAGTAATCTGTTATCTGGATTAGCACTTGGTACTGTAACCTCAAATATTCGTCCGACTCAAAGTCTTGTAAATGCAGGAGAACTATTAGGAGGTCTTCTCTCTAGTATAGTTCCAGACCTGCCGGCCCAAAGTATAGCAAGCCTATTAAATTCTCCTCTAACGACTTCAACACCAAATTTTGTCGAGAACGTCGTCAGTGGCCTTGTTTCAGTACTTCAGGCTCCCGAATCCCGCTCAGTGCTCTCTCTAGCAATTGGGTTACCCAGCAAAGGAATTGATCTTATTGGAGGTCTACTATCAAACCTTCAGTTACCGACTAAGGCATCCGTTACCACAGGTGATATTATTCCCAGCCCGGGCGTATCGACCCCAAATCCCAACAATGTCCTTGGTTTCTTGTCTGATCTTAGTCAAAATCCTATTATCCCGCCAATAACCCCAATCATGGGCTCTCTTCCTACAAGCCTTCAAGTCCCTGTTCCTACAGTATCTGTGCCAGACATATTAGGGGATATTGCGAATAGCTTGCTTTCTAACCTAGAACACCTTTCTGCAACACGACCAGCTCTTGAGGATATTGGGATTATATCAGGTAACGTACTCACTGGTATCCAGCTCCCAAGCTCTATGCCTTCTCTTTCTCGCCCAAATTTACCGGGAATACTGTCAGGTTTGGCTAACATTCCATCAACTCCTGGTCTAGGTTCTTTAAATTCGGAGGCTTTGCAAATGATGACCTCCATGCCGAACATCGTAGAAAATCTGTTTTCAGAATTAGGCCTTAGCTTCACTCTCCCGACCTCTAATCCTCTGAACGCGGCTGAAGGCTTAATTTCAGATTTGGGGAACCCTGGATCAATCATTTCTTCTCCGATTCCTGCTCCTCTTAGTATAACCGACAATTTCTTGTCAGATATAGATGACTTAAAGTCTGACCTACTCTTTCCAACCTCTGGATCACGTAATCTGATTGAAGCTCTGTTGTCAGAGGCGGACAATTCCAACGCCGGTGCTATTTTGCCGACATTTACTCTGCCGAATTTAGGTGGAAACTTACTTTCGGATCTTGTCAACATTCCGTCTAGTCACCGTTCTCTTATACTTAGTGCGAGTCCCCCAATTAGCACTTCGAACCCAAACATACTGGAAGGTTTAATAGGAAATGTGCTCACAGGATTGCCAACAACTCACAGCCCCCTAGCACCGCTTCCCAGCAACCTACGCTCCGGACTCCCCGATAACGTCTTGAGCTTATCAATTTCTGGTTCGAAATTAGAAGTTTCACCTTTGTCACTAATTCCTGTACAGCCGGGATTGTCTGCAATCCAACCAATAGTCACAACAACAGATGGGATAAACCTATTAAGTAACTTCATATCTGACCTTGGCCTTGGTGACCTACTAAAAACTCCTATCACGCCTCTGGTGCCTATTCCAACTCCCACAAATACCGATTTAGACGAAGACTTGTTGAAAAACCTGCTATATAGTCTGGGTCTACTTCCCACTTCATCACTGTCCTTGGGTACCAACACATTGCAAACGGTCACACCAGCTCTTAATCCCACCGATCTTTTCAACAGTCTACTATCAGCACTTCAACTAGGTCCTTTTGTTCCTACTTCTCTCACTACCTTGGGAGGTGAATCGTCAAATGCACTGCCCAGTGCATCAAACAACTGGCTTGATGCTGCCTTATCAGAGCTAGGTCTTAGCTCGGGTGTTCTTCCAACTGCGAGTGCATTGGAACTTCTTAGCGGTCTACTTCCGAGCCTGCGGCTGAGCTCTCCACTTTTCGCTCCGACAGCTTTTTCTAGCGTTCTACCAACTTACATAAATGAACCTGGAATAAACGACATTCCTTCCGTTATTCTTTCAGATATTGGAATATTATCCAATTTAATGAATGCTATACCAACTGGAACGCTATCCAGTGTTCCAAATGTCAACTTGATTGACAGCCTTGCATCTCCTTTGATACCAGGACTAGAGCTAGGAGTTATTCCAACGTCTTCTGGTCTCGCAGCCCTCAGACCATCCTCGCACGAGCTCTTGCCTGGGCTTCTTTCTGAGCTTGGTATTGGAGATGAGATGACAGCTGTTAATCCGATTACAAGCGCATCTAGAGGCTCCACTATTGGAGATCTAGTAAATGGCTTGGTTTCCGACCTGGCCAATGGACATTTGCTTACTCTTCCGACATCTGTTCCTCTTGAACCCCTCTTGAGTGTCATCAACGAGGATTTGAAAGAAGGTCTTGTCAGTAAGCTTCTGTCGGGCTTACAGTTACCTTCAGGGACGTTATTATCTCTACAACTCACAGAAATTTCGACTGTATCCACATCTCCAACCAAATCCAGTGGATTACTGCCGGGTATCGTTTCGGATCTTCTGGATGGCATTTTACCCTCTATGACATCCAGCCCCATCAATCCTGGAGCACTTGACGGTCTTCTACAGTCTTTACTCCCACCAGTAGAGAGTATATCTTTACCGAATCTACCAACTGAGGTCGCCATTCCTACTTCTACAAATCCTGTATTCATAAAAACACTTGTAGGAGGCCTTCTTCCGAGTTTACCTTTACAGACCGTATCGGAAACCCCACCAATCTCCCAACCTGGTCTTATCGATAATATTCTTCATGGTACAGCCTCAGTTTCAAACACACCTTCAAATGTTTTACCGGCTATGCCGCTTCCGCTCTCAGGTACTGAATATCCTGACATAGTTGAAAATATCGTAAATGCACTTTTGTCTGGTGTACCAAATCCTACTTCTACAGCGCTTACGCACTTATCTGAAGCTTCCACTAGCATCTTAGCTCCTTCTATGATTAACGGACCGCTTGGAAACCTGCTTTCTGCACTCTTCCTTTCCTCGCCGATTACGGACTTAGGCCCACTTCCTATACCAACAAGTTATACGGGCAATTTCATTGGAGAATTGGTATCAGGCTTCAGTTTGAGTAAACCCACTAGTTTGCCTGCTATTGAAAGTATTATCGGAGGACTTTTCTCCGGAATTGCTTCTCCGACAGTATTAAATACTCTACAAAATCCGACGGCTGCTCCCACTGATACCGAAAATCTACTAGATGGCTTGTTCTCCGGTCTTGGTCTCGCCGGTGTACCATCAACACCGATTGCGTTGTTTTCCAGTGCATCTCAACTCAACATCTTGAGTGAAATTGCCGATAACATACTTCCCAGTGTGCCAACGGTAGCTTCGTCTGATGTCTCCAGACTAAATTTGGCCACCGGATTTCTGGAAGGATTATTACCCAGTATTCCTACAGAGACCCCATTACTACCACCCTCGGGACTCCCGCTCTTGAACGATACACTCAACAGTCTAATTGGCGACCTGTTGCCAATGTTGTCTTTACCCCAGACAACTCCGTTTCTCCCGGTGCCAACAGCCAGTATATCGAATATAGGAAGTGAACTACTAGCAGCCTTGTTCTCAAAATTTCCTTCCGAAGTTCCCTCATTGCCTACGACGGCTATTCCAAAATCAAGCTCTGTTGACGGCAATATTATAGACGGAGTTCTTTCTGGTCTAGGAATCCAAGCAACACCATCGCTCTCCTTGCCGCTGTTACCAAGCATCATAGACGAGATTGCTGATGGCCTCATCTCAAGTCTGGGTTCTGGATTGTCAGATCTAGCTGCAGACGAGAGTACTTCTCAAGACAGTCTAAATTCCCAGTCCACTCTACCAGCAGGAAATTTAATTGGTGAATTGCTTAATAACATAGTATCCGCAATACCCTCTGCGACGAGCATGCAATCCCAAACCAGTCAAACTTCGATAACTGCCAGACAGAACCTTGTTAATGAGTTACTATCTGGTTTGGTAGCTGGTAATACAGATTCTTCCGCAATGTCACAATCAACTTCCAAGGTTAATCCATTAGAGGAAATCGTTGATGGGGTGATGTCAGGGTTAGGGTTCGGTGAGAACCCCTCATCTACAGACTCACAAACGAGCCTTTCGTCGGAGATTCGAACAACGAGTCGCCTAGATTTATTAGCCGGGATCGCATCTAACCTTGAATTGATCCCAATTTCATCAACTTCACGAGGGACAATCACTACTACCGTTCCCAGCAGCGCCGGATTGCTGAATGAGCTCATCCAAAATCTAGTGTCTGGGCTTGCGTTGGACGCTTCGCCCAAACTGCCTCCGTCTCCTTCTCGATCCGATGCTCTTGATGATATTCTGCACGAGATTTTGGATGGTGGTAGTTTAACATCTGCTTCAGAAATCGGGTCTACGAGTACAACAGCTCCCAGCTTTGGAATTCTACCCGACAACGTCATATCAAATCTGCTAGAATCGCTCAGTCTACCCACAACAGTACTTAATGCTCTGCCATCGGCTTTGCCACCAAATCTTGTTGAAAACGTTCTGAGCAACATTTTGTCGTCGCCCTCCATTACGACTCCGGTTCATTCTCCTTCAGACTTGCAACCAACTAGCTTGATTGGGAATCCTATACTTAATTTATTTTCAGTATTGGGACTCAACCAAATCCTGAGCACAACTAGTCCCATCATTTCCGCTTTACCCACACACCCTCTTTCTTTACCCGCTGAAATACATTCTTCGAGTCTCCCGTCCATCATAAATCTCCCCAATTCGCAGATCTCGCTACCGTTGACAGGAACCCCAAATATACTCAGTGATTTACTATTAAATTCATGGCTCGGCCTTATCAGTCCAAGCTTGAAACCAACACCTACACATACTAGTAACCCGGGGAGCTTTCTTACCAATCTTTTTCCAGTACAAGGTATCAACGTTCCCAGTACTCCAGTCGATATCCCTACGTTGCTCACGACTGAGTCAACGTCACCAAAAGATGCCACTACTTTCATTACCAAAACTAGGTCAAATAAGCCCTTAATAGATTTGGGTATGAGTTTGGGTCTACTGGAAGGATTATGCACTCTTCCATCATGCTCTAGCGCAAGGTCTGCACCACTTGTGAATCTAGACCTGAGTTTAGATTTACTTAGCGGGCTATGTCCCACATGTCGCCCCCGTGCGAGTAATGCCCCAATCAGCTTGACAGCTACTAGTAACCTCGCCACAGCGAAAACAAACCAGGCTCTAGGCTTGTTAGATGGTTTACTTTCTGCTTTGAGGTTGAGCTCTACTCCATCTTCAACAACGGCATTACTAAGTTCTTCGATCTCGATTTCTTCCTCTATACCAACACGCACCTCAGTTCCAGGTGATCTATTTGGTAATTTGCTTTCCGGTCTTGGAATTAACAGCGGCATCTTGACCTCAACGACACCAACAGTTTTCACAGTCTCTCCTACTTTATCTAGCAAGAACCCTAGCGATCTAATTGGAGACGTTCTTGGCGGTGTGGTTTCCCAAATTGGTCTCTTAAGCCCTAGTTCCGTGACCTTCACGTCACCAACTGCATCAAATTTGCCACCAAACTTACTGCAGGGGCTTCTTTCAGCTCTTGGAGTCACGCCTACTTCCGTGCCTATTGCTAGCATCACTCAGATTACTACCGGCCCCAATATCCTGGAGGATATACTTTCGGTTGCTGGAGGGCTGATCCCAACACCAGGCGTTACAAGACCAGTTGTTACGATTATTCCCCCCGAGCTTCTGACCGATGTGCTCTCGGAAACTGGACGAAGTTTATATGTTGCATCCTCTTCGAGCTATTCTTCTAGTTCACGGCCAGTGAATATATTAAATGATTTATTGTCAGTATTAGAGGGACAATTGACACCTCCAACCACGACGTTCACACCATATCCTGTTACTACTCAACAAATTTCAGGAGTCATTCTTGGAGATCTACTTTCTAGTATTGAGAAACTAAAACCAAGTTCCCCATCGTCACTGATTGGTATCCCTAACTTCATCAACGATCTTATCTCTGCTCTTGGAGGAGTGCTCACACCTACCTCCACCTTACCTATATCTGCAGTACCATCGCAAACTGCTTCTACGGAAAACCTACTAGGCAATCTATTGTCCGGTTTAGGTGGAGCTCTGAATCCAACCTCGATTGTACGTCCGGGCGTTAGTACAACCAGCACGGTCGGTACCGTAAACGGAATACTATCAGACCTTATTGGAATCGGTAGTTTAATTCTAACACCCAGTAAGACTCTTCAGGACCGTCCATCTATCAGTAGTATGCCCAACATACTTGGTGGATTGCTTTCAGATATTGCAAACCCTGTGGCATCTCTTGTCAGCCCATCGGTCCTAGCAACGACGCGCAGCTTCAACATCATAGATGACCTACTTTCTGGTTTGATTATAAGCCCTCAAGTCCCCATCAGTACAGATGCTATTTCTCACCCATTGTCTTTAAGTACGCCTGTGGATATCTTGGGTGGCTTAGTGTCAGAAATTGGTGCAGCCATCACCGGCGGCGCAACTACAACAAAGTCTGGGTTTGTAGCTCCATCGGCTACAACGGTAAACCTCATAGACGGATTGCTTTCAGATATTGGGGCTCTTCTTCCCACAATATCTTTGATATCGCCTGGATTGTTTCCTTTCCCAACTACTGACAATGTTCTTAAAACGGCCACTGACACAGAATCGAGCAAACCTAGCTCGACAAGAAGACCAAACAACGAAGATCTTTTAGATAGCCTATTGTCAGCGTTCGATTTCCTTGAGAAAAGTTCTTCCGCCATAGAACCTACGACATCGACATGGACATCCAGCGATACAGTCCGAGATCAAGATGTTGTAAATGCATTGCTCTCAGGGCTCGGTCTGGTATCGGAAGCCACCAGAGCAACTATAGCTTCTTCAATCAGGGGCTCTTCCCTTCCAAGCCCACCAAATCTCATCAATGGGTTATTATCCGATCTAGGGGGCGTTCTTGCTCAGCCATCATCATCTTCATTTACATCTAATCTGCCAGTCAACAATACCGAAAGGTTGACTACACTGTCGACCTCATTCATTACAAAGTCGATGCTAGATCTCACGACAGTTTCATGCAACCTTATACCCCAATCCAGACCTTTTATTGGAGGTCTGCTTGATATGTTATTAGCTAGCCAGTCGCCGGCGTCGCTGATATGCGTGACACTCACTCAATCTCCCAGCCCGAGCTCATCAGCTACATTCCCTGCCCTAGTCACCACTCAACGAGCATTTGGTCTAAACGATATCTTTTCGCTCTTAAATGGAGATCAAATGACATCGCCCACCTCGAATTTGCCCACATCATCAGCTTCGGGTGGTCCAATGAGCACAAACACCATGAGATCAATTCCTGTGACAGAAACTACTATCACGCAACAGACGACTCAGAATCCGCTCATGGATTTAGACCTTCTTCTATCTATTTTAGGCCCCGGAAAAAGTTCACCTGCTATGACTTCGTCTACTTTGGCTCTTCAAAGCCGCCCTGGAATTCTCGACCCCCTACTGTCTCTGCTTGCTGGCAGTAGCTCTATTAGGCCAAATCCTTGGACTTACACATCTTTGTCGACTTCTTCACTTCCTGCGCCTAATGAACCATTGATTAATCTCGAACCGTTGCTCTCTTTTTTAGGTGGAGGCCAACCTTCGTTTACATCTGGCTCAACCCTATTATTACGACCTTCAACAACGCCTCCGCCTTTTCTTGATCTCTTAGCATCCTTGCTAGCTGGTGAAAAATCGGCTCCACTTACAGTTCCTATTCCGACCTCTTTTGCAAACCCTCTGGATAATGTAGTATCCTTACTGGTTGGGGATGGAGCTTGGACCTCTGCATCCGGATCTCAGTCAGCGAGCTCTACCGGTTTGCGTATCGACCTAAATCCCTTGTTCTCAAATATAATACCTTTACAGTCCTCACATACATCCGCACTTCCCACAACAGCAACGCCAGTGGGGCCTATCATCGATTTTGGCCCATTGTTTTCGATTTTGGGGGGTGCAGTTGCATCATCTACAAACATTCCAACTAGATCCCCAAGCTCTTCAGTTGAGCCAATCATTGATTTGAACCCATTGCTTTCAATCCTTGATAATCATCAACCAACATCTATAACAGCGTCTGCCGATGTTTCAAAATCCACTCTTCCACCATTGATAAATCTTGACCCATTAGTCTCTCTGTTCAATCCAAACCAACCTGCATCGTCTCTTCCATCAGTATTTCCGTCGAGACCCTTAGTTGACTTGGATCCAATCTTCTCATTGTTCCATGCAAGTCAAGTCTCTTCTGTAGTCGGACCACTTACCACACATCCCTTGCCACCTATTGACTTCGATCCACTTCTGTCTTTCCTTGGCCTGACCTCAATGCCTGTGTCCTCATTCCCGCCGCTCTTAGGTCTAGATTCTATATTATTAGGTGTAAATCAGCCTTCTACTTCGAATATCGTTGTCACAACAACCTTAAAGTCAACTGTCACAATATCACGTCCGAACAATATCATTGACGAGTTGGTATCTGCATTGGGGCTTGCCCCAGATATCTCAACCATTGCAAGCACTCCTTCTTCTATCATGACCTCTTCGGGAGGCAACGTTGTCAACGACTTATTATCGGCTTTATTGCTTAATGATGTCAGCTCAACGCCGAGCAGCAGCAAATTTTCGTCTCCCCAAACGTTCGGGTCATCATACTCTTCTTCGAAGCCTTTAGAATTAATATCGGGATTACTTTCGGCGCTTGGTCTGGGCGGTGAGCCACTAAAAACAAGCTTTCTGAGCTCGTCTCAAAATCCAGTCACTACCTCTGGCAACCGCGCCTCAGCATCACCGTCGAGCAGGCCTCCACCTTTAGTAGATGCCAACCTCAGCTTAGGACTATTGCAAGGATTGTGTTCCGGTCCTGCTTGTCAATCTTCCAATATCGTGGGATCCAGTACAGTAATTCCTAGTGCAGGGGCCTCCGTGATTACCCCCATTTCGTCGCCTACTTCGAAGTCTGCTCTGCCATTGATTGATCTCAGCCTCGACCTCAATTTATTTGGAGGCCTTTGTTCAGGGTCATTATGCCGGGGCTCTTCAGTATCACAGACCAGATCTAGCCCGATATTAACTACTACAAGGATATATCCGTCGACTTCGGCCACAAACCCAAAGCCCATAATTGACTTAGGACAGCTCTTGTCCCTTCTTGGCTCGACTACCAAGCCTCTTATTGACTTTGGCTCGTTATTTTCTACCATTGGGCTACAGACTCCGTTTACGCAAACCCCTTCCCAGTCCCTTCCATCTATGAGTACATCTTCGACTAAATTACAGATTCTTGACATTGGTCCTATCATTTCGCTGCTTGGAATCAGTCAAAACTCTGCATCTAGTAGAACAAGTACCTCTAAGAGTACTTCAATTTTAGCCGTGAGCTCTCGTTCACCGTTGATAGACATTAGTGTATCACTTGGTCTCCTCGAAAGCTTATGTTCCGGACCTAATTGCCGGACCGCAAGTATGACCAAATCAGGGTTCTCTAGTTCAGTCTCAAGTTCATCATCTATTCACGCCACCACTACTATTACGCCTAAATCTTTGCCGCTCATTGACATCAGTTTATCACTCGATTTGCTAGGTGGTCTGTGCCCCGGTCCTTTATGCCGTTCTAGTACGACTCTATACAGCAGCAGACAGAGTTCTACCTTGAGGTCTTCAGCAACGGACCTGACACTACCGCCCAGACCCATCGCTACATCAACCAAGAAACCTCTAATTGACTTTGATGTATCCCTGGGAATATTAGAAAACCTCTGCCCTGGGCCATATTGTCCAGCTACCAGTAGAGCCTCAAGTAGAGGAGTTACGTCTTCAACCAGGCGTCCATCGAGTGTATTTTCTACGATATCAAGTACAAAAAAATCTGTTCTAAGCAGTTCTTCAAGGAATTCAGGTATCATAACGTCTTCTAAACCGGCTTTGATTGATATAAGTCTCTCGTTAGGTTTACTTACAGGTTTATGCCCTGGACTTCAGTGCCGCTCTTCCACATCAAAACCTATGTCTTCGCCTACAACACGGACAAGGCCTCCACCACTACTTGACCTCAGTATCTCTCTTGGATTGCTTGAAGGGCTATGTTCTGGACCAAATTGTGTTTCAACCGGTACACACTCTCGAACTAAGTTAACTTCAAACCTTTCAGCCTCTCCATCATCGAATAACCATAAGACTTCCTCAATAAGTGCATCTCGACCGAGCTCCAGAAGCTCAAGCTTCAGAAACTCCATTATAAGCCCATCTAGAACGAGCTCAGTTACTTTAAGCTCCATTCGGACTACTATAGTGTCATCACGATCAAGTCTGCTACGGAGTAGCTCATCCACCAGACGTTTTTCTTCTTCATCTACACGTATATCTTCTTCTTCTACGAGGACATTTACTGTCCGTTCGACCTCTACCCCAGGAGCCACTTTGATGACAAGCCGTGTGGCTACCCCAGCACCCCCCTTGTTAGACATCAATCTCTCTTTGGATCTACTGGGGGGGTTGTGCCCAACCTGCCACTCTGGAACTTCCAAGACCATCAGATCACGTCCCCTCGATATTCAAATATCCATTGGTTTATTAGGGATTTCTGGTAGTATTTCTAGCTCAACTTCAAATCAGCCTTCTTTAATGAGCACTACTACTATTGGAAGAACATCTTCGCGCGTCACTACATCCATGGCCAGCTCAGTAGCTTCTAGTATTTCGAGCAGAAGCCCTTCAGTATCGTTGTCATCTACCCAAAGCCGAGTCATTACACTATTTTCATCCAAGGACTCTTCTGCATCTCACGCATCTTCTCAAAGCCAAACCAACACACGATCTAGCTCTTCTCTTTCATCTCAATCCTCCAGTGGCAGTCGTATGAGCATTAGTTCTTCTGGACAAGACATACCCACTTTAAGAACAAGCAATACTGCCTCTACTTCACGGACAATTAGCATTTCATCTACCTCACGAACGAGTAGTATTACATACATTTCACGAACAAGTAGTGTTACTTCTACTTCACGGACGAGTAGTGTTACTCCTACTTCACGAACGAGCAGAGTTACTTCCACCTCAAGAATGAGTAGTATCGTGTCTATTTCACGAACAAGCATTGGAACATTTACTACACGCCAATCGTCCAGGAACACATCTCCCACTTTAACTTCACCCACAGGCAGGACTTCTATTTCACGCAGTTCTCGAACTACTTATTCGAGTAGCTCTCAATTAACGTCTTCATTCATATCGTTGGGAGTCACTTCTACAAAATCCCGTGTATCTACCACGAGCCATACCACATTATCATCGCCAAGAAGTAGCCTTGGAAGTTCGATTATGTCTTCTAAAGGAACTATAACTAGTATTGTCATTCCAAGTGGCGGTAGTATCACCCAATCTTCGCCAAAGTCAAACTCCCGAACATCATCAACTTCATCCTCTATGGACCCTTCTTCAACTAAAGGATGTTGTGTTGTTGGTAATGGGGGGATTTTGGTCAGTACTTTGGCTCAACTCACTACTAGCTACAAAGTCACCTGCGATGCTATGTCAACAGGCGATACGCTGGACGAAAATCAGCCCGTAATGACCGGATCCACATTCTCTGCTTGTGTCAATCGATGCTCAACAACATCTGTATGTGTTTCAGTCGCATGGAATCCGAATACAGGTGACTGTGTTTTGCAAAAGTCAGGTGGCACCTCTATGGCCACTATATATGGTATCTGCGCTGCCGTTCTAGTTCCAAATGGCACTGCATCGACCCAGCGCTCCATCTTATCCTTAGCTAGTTCGACCGTATCAAGTAGCCGGACTACAACTCCCCGAACCCCTTCGACAACTCAGTCAACTTTGTCGGTCAGATCTACTAAGACGTTCTCTTTGCTTTCAACGAGCCAGTTCATTTCTTTAACCAGCTCGCTCACATCTCGTCCTTCGCCTTCAACCACCTTTTCAGTCAGCTCTACTATATCCCGCTCTTCATTCTTAAATAGCCGATCAACTTCTTCAGCTAGCTCTAGCATGACTTCACCAAGCCTACCGTCCTTGACTTACTCACCATCATCTGGGTCATTAGAATCCACTACCGGAAGTACTACTACCTCAACCTTCAGCATCACTATTCCCGGTTCTAGCAGTAACATCAAACCCACGACTTCTCAAAATCAAGCATCGTCTACGTCAACCCAACTCTCAGCGCCAAGCGTTTCCTATTCATTCAGTCTATCTCGGACCAGCTCTAGAATATCTTCGACTTCGAAAAGCGCGTCTTCAGCCTCCACTTTAGAGTCATCTTCCATTCTCAGTACAGCCACAGTAAGTGAAGTTACGTTTGTGCAAACCGTATCAGCCTCAACAGAGAACCCTAGTACAGTGTTATCGACAAGCAGTGGGCCCCCAACTATGAATTCCAATTCCGCAGGATCAATCGCGCTATCAAGCGTGACTAGTACAGAATATACGAATTCCATAACCAGCACGCGGCAATACACAGGCATACCACAGTCTCACAGCTCATCATCGGTTTCCAAATATCTGACGTCGGAATCAGGTTTGAACACAACACCGCAATCTTCTACTACCACACAAAATCCCACGGGCAGTGCCAAGTCATGCTGTGGAGTAACAGCAGGCCAGACATACTTAGATGGGTTAACATCCTACCAAGCTGACTGCGATATAAATCTACAGGGAGGAGACATTCGAACAGTAATACTGGACACTTTTGCTCTGTGTCAGCAACGCTGCAGTTTAACTTCTCTATGTGCTGCATTTGTGTTCAATCCTCTACTGTCGGTGTGCAACCTCAAAATGTCAATTGGGCCTACTCAAATTGGCAACGGACTTTGTGTAATGTTCAAGCGTGGATTTACCGGCTCTTCATCTCCAATCACATCGTCGTTTACTCCAACCAACATCATACTCAGTACACCTCAGTCTTCTGGGTCATCGGTTGTGATGTCGACTTCTGTTTACAGTGTATCAAGCAGTGTCTATAATGGACCATCCTCTGTCGGTTCGACAACTCCAGGTTCAACGTCCTCAACCAAAATACAATCTACATCAGAGCGTCCTGGGATTGAGGGACTGACCTCAACGAGCTCTCCTGTTCCTTCATTGGCGAGCTCATCGAGTTATATTATACGACCTAGTATGATAACCAGTGACTTTACCAAGATAACTACAACGTCCTCATCTCAGACTGGTTCAACTCCAACCAGTTTAACTACTTCACCTGATGGTTCCTGTGGACCACAGTTTGGATATACTTGTCAAGGAAGTCAGCTCGGTGAATGCTGTGGTGTAGGTGGCATTTGGTAAGTCATCTATAGTGATGGAAAATTACCCAGTTCCCTGTTACCCATCCTTCTTCCAGACTGGAAACTCACATTGGGTTTTTAGTGGCAATGATTCAATCGCTTGTGGAATCGGTTGTATATTGGGCCACGGGCGCTGTGACCAAGCAAGCTCAGTTTCTTCAATTTTGACAATATCTGAAACCGAAAACCTAGGGGTCAGTAGTTCAACAACACATACATTACCCCAGAGCTCAGATCTTGGACCAGATGAGTTCCCAGAGACTTCATCCAGTTTGACCACAACCCGAACATCTTCCAATACAAGGGCAACCGCATCTTTTATTACGACAGCTTCAAGCTTAGACTCAACCACAATACGAACTTCTCATCCGGAGCCAAGTTCTGATTTAGGACCAGGTGGTTTCTCGGATACCGTGGGCTCAAACCTAGTCACTTCTACAATTTCCCAGGACAATCAATCAGACACAAAGTCTTCTGGACGACAATCCAGCTACTTAATCTCAGGCACTGAAGCTGAGCCAAGTACAAATACTTTAAGTTCAACTATTTCAGGTTCCACAGTTTCTATATCTACAAGACCAAGTATCTCCACTACAAGTTCGTCAACCGTAGCTACTAGATCTCAAACTACTTCTACATTTACAAAGCTATCGACCTCAAGGCCATCCAATACGCCCTACTCTACTAGTAGCAATCTACAAACAGGATTTACAAGTAACAGCCAATCCAGAGCCACAACAAATGCCCCTAGCAGCTTATCGACAGATTTTACAGGAAACCCGTCGACAAAAAGATCTTCATTAAATACATCCAGCTCAATTAAAGACAAGACCCCATCTTCCACCACATTAACAAACGCAATCACAACCATTACCTCTACAAAGAGCACCAAGAGCTCTTCCATACCGTCAAGCGTCGAAGGATTCACCAAAACTATATCCACCAGAACAGTGAGCTCATCGAGTATGTTTTCTACTTGCCACCAAATGTATATATAAAATCTGACCCAAGAGATAGGTAGCTTTGGAGATGGTAAAACTAAGTCGACACAAAAATCAAGCTTACAAACGCAAACTTCCTCTTCAAGGACTAGCTCAATCAATTCTCGGTCTCGGACCTTAACAGTTAGCTCAACTAGGCCAGTGACTAGCAGTCGCATATCCAGAACTTCCAATTCTTCTCAAAATCATTTTTCTTCCCAAAGCTCTCGAACGACTGAAACATCTAATACACCTCCTACTCGATCCACACTACAGACAGGTAGCGCAACCAGGATAGCCACCTCGAAGCCAGTCTCCACAACATTAGGCACAGGTTCATCGAAGAATGAGTTGACAAGTTCTAATACTCAGCATACTATGAGCACAGCTTCGGAGTCACGATGGACGACTACTCGAATTGCTACTTCTAGGACACCTTCCACAGCATCGCACCCAGGTTCATTAACAAATAGGCTCTCAACTTCCGGTACACACCCTATAAGTGCGACTTCGAGACCATATTCGACAACCAAACCAAGCAATTCATCATCGTCAAGGCATAGAACAAAGTCGCGTTCGCATTCGAGTTCGACTCGTGTTTACAGCTCTACAGTTACTGACCGAGGCACTCAAGTGACGTATCCCACACGCTCTACACGGCCACAACAGTTAACTTCAACCATGGATCGCCCGTTCATTAAACCTTGGTGGGACTGGCCCGATATAGACGCGGGTGACGGTGTCGATGAAGACGATGGGAGAGAAGCTGGAGGGAACAATGACTGCTGTTGCGACTGGTGGTGGTCGGATGAAGATGACGATGGAGATGTGTCAGACTGGGAATGGGTTGAAGACGACGGAGTGAGCTTCGAAGACCAAGTAACCTGCGGGAACTGGGACAAGGGAAGTTCTACGCCGATACCTGTTCCAACTTCAACTCCAATACCGATTTCTACTTCTATTCCCACGTCATCGTCTATTCCGATAGATGATAGCGATGAGGAGGATTGCGGATGGTGTTGGCATTATGAGACGGATGATGGAAAGCAGTATTTTGAGCCGATCGATGATTCTGACAGCGATCAGGATGAGTGGGAGTGGGAATGGGTATATCCTGAAGATGACCATGATGCATATCCGTCCGCACATATTCATCCAGGGGATATCGGTTGGAATGAAGAAAAGCCTAGTGAATGGCATGACGGCAATATACATGCATGGCTGAATGCCTTGCATAAGAACGCACATGACGGGGACAAACGGAATGACTGAGATGAGCTCATTTGATGCGAGGAATCTAGAGTAGATCTAGAAGAGAGGAGTTAGGGTGCTACAAGATTGCAAAAA
>Ga0247757_10000583_pt1 | contig 29664 bp, 22 predicted proteins | sample UWRJL126311R4_FD_180929 | JGI IMG/M metagenome (GOLD analysis project Ga0247757, IMG submission 180929) | Plant litter microbial communities from Arlington Agricultural Research Station in Wisconsin, United States - UWRJ-L126-311R-4 | ecosystem: Environmental > Terrestrial > Plant litter >... | reverse complement strand
CGAGATCGGTGTACGTCCTGGCCGCGAAGAAGGCGTCTCGGATGTAGCGAATGGCGCGCTCGACGCGACCTTTCTCGTTTCCACGCGCAACGGCCACGGGCCGTGCCTCGAACCGGTAGTAGCTGGCGAGCTCGAGCAGCTTGGGATTGAAGCGCACGGCGTCGCCGTGCCGCTCGAGCACGGCGCTCTTGAGATTGTCGTACAGCAAGACGCGCGGCACGCCGCCAAAGAAGCCAAAACCATCCACGTGCCCACGCAGGAAGAAGGGCATTGAAGCCCCGAGAAAGAAGCGCAAATACACCTGACGCGAGAAGCTCAGCACCATCACGAAGGCCCACAGGACACGCTCAGCGCGGCCAACCTGCATCTTTCCGAAGTGCGCCCAGTCGACTTGGGCTTGCTCACCAGGCAGCGTCTTCAAACGCTGGAATGCCTCTGCCGGTTTTCGTGGACGGTGGCGCCCCACGACGCGCCGGAAGTGATCAGGCCCTCCAGGGTAGCCTCGCGCCTTGACCATCTCGAACAGCCGACTCGCGCAGAGCCGCGGATACTTCTCGAGCTGCTCGACGATGAACCCGACGAATGGATCGGCCATCGTCGGACGTGTCGAGAGCTCACTTGCCCGAACGCCGGTCTGACGCAGAACCCGCTGTACCGTCGTGTGGTGCAGCCCGAGCTGCTCGGCAATCGTCCCGACGCGCCACTTCTCGGCGTGAAATAGCCGCAGAATCTCGGACTCCGTTTCCTTAGCAATCACGGAACCCGTCGCGATCAGCGCGGCGGACCGCGCGGTGGACGAGGCGATCGAGTCGCAGAGCGCAATGTGCGCCGGCCGCTGAGTCGCGCCCAGGCCGGCAGCACTGTGGCGCAGAACGAGCAGCGCAGGAGGCCACTATCGGAAATTTCATTTCGGTCCTTTCTCCCGGAGCCAATCTCCGGAGCGACCGCAGAACTCGCCGAGTCAGAGTCTTCCGTCACGGACTGATGCGTCACTTTCTGCGCAGAGAACTTGGCGCGCCGATCGCGGTACCGGGCCTGTCTGGTCGCCTGTAGCAGGCGACTGCGATGCGCAGTCCGATACAAGGCCCCGGCGCGCCTCACCGAGTCACGACGCTGCTCTGGGGCGCACTGGCGGCAGAAGCGCCGACCTCGATCACACCGAGCGCAAAGGCGAAGCTGAGAGCGACAGCGAGCGCACGTAACAACCCGAAAAGTGTCCGACGGCACGAACTCCGAACCGCCGATTACTGGACATGGAGCTCAGGCCGTGATGAAGGTGCAGTCCTCCGACGGCAAAACGGAGATCCAGAAGGCTCGTGAGTTGCAGCTCCCGGGCCTTCACTAATTTTGGCGGTCGCGCGTCGTAGCCCAGGCCCCCCGATCCGGCCCAGCTAGCTGCCGGTCATCGGTGAACGGCGATCTACGCCGATTGGTGCTCTTCACCGTTTATCCGCGGATCGCGGTGCACGCTCACACCTGGCCAACACCAAGCGTTTGCGGCTTGCGCTCATAAAAGACACCAAGGAGACTGAGGGCGCCTTCGGGGAGAGCATGAATCTGACTCACTACGTATGTCGACTCGCGGTTGTCGGGGCCTTGAGCGTCGCTGCGTGCGGCGGTGATAAGGCAAACTCGAAGAGCGGTCCGGACGATGCTGGCTCAGGGCCGGTTGACGAGGCTGCGGGTGAGGACAGTTTCGGCGCGGCCTCGTCTACGGCGGGACGCGCCAACGGCCACCCAACCAACCAAGCCGGCGCGGCGGGAAGTGGGGATGGGACGCCACGGGGCGGAGCCGCGGGTACTGGCGCAACGAAGGGTGAGGACGCGGCGGGCACTGGCGCAACGAACGGTGAGGAAGCGGCGGGCACTGGCGGGACTTCTACGTCACACGGGGGAGACAGCGGCGACGCGGGCAAGGGTGGCGGCATCGACGGCGGGCAGCTGCCCAAGACGTATGCTGAGCTCTGCCCGCACGCGACGCCAAACGTCGGAGTTCCAGAACCGGTCGGGGGCGCGAAGCCGCAGCGGCTGCACGCGCTGTACGAGTACCTCATGAGCCCCATCGCAACGGTGGCTGACTTCGGTTTGGCTTCTGCGGAACAGATGGACGTCGTCGAGAGCGAGCCGGACGCCCAGGTACGCAGGATCGAAGGCTTCGGGGGCGTCGAATACCGGAAAGACACGAGCCAAAGCTGGCCTGAATGGCTCGACTATCAGTTCGACGGCACCGGCGGCGGGCGGCATGTGGTGACCGTTCGTCCCATTGCGCTGCAGCGTGGCACGTACCACATCACCGTTCCCTTGAAACGGTGGGTTCCGTCCCCCATCCCCCACGAGGCGGATACTGCGCCGCTCCAGCTGGTCGTGCGTGTACGGGGTCTTGGCTTTACGATCGATCGGCTGCCAGTCGGGCACTACGTGGGTGACACTTTGGACCAGCCGCAGTGGCTCACGCTGGCGGGTGGCGACCTGCCGTGGAAAGTCACGGACTCACCGTCCTGGCTCCAGCTCTCGAAAACCGAAGGAGCCACGCTCGGATCCGTGGTGCTCGAAGTGAGAGGTCAACCCGCGCTCGACGAGCTCGCGGTCGGTCATCACGAGGCACGCCTGTGCGTGGAGAACGCACGCGGCGACGGTGCAACCATCCCCGTGTTTGGGCTCGTGGAGCGCCCGCACCTTCGGCCACTGCACACGCAGCGCTACCTCTATAATTTCGCTTCGAGCGAGCAACTCAGCTCGTTCACCTATGTCTTCACCGACTTGCAGCACGAGGTGAATTGGACCGCTAGCAGCAGTCAGCCCTGGTTGAAGCTCATGCAGAGCGCGGGAACCACCAATCAGCGGCTCGACTTCACCGTCGACCCAACCGGTCTCACGGAAGGGCGCCACCTGGCTCAGCTGACCTTTGCGGATCCCTCGGGAAAGAACGACGGCACCCGAGTGCTCGTCCACTACTTGAAGGAACCGGCGCGGCGCTCGAGCTGGGCAAGCTCTTGCGGCTACGGCGGCGCGGTTTCGACTCTCAGCCCTCATTTGATCAAGACCCTCAATGAAGCGGACCTGTGCGATGTGTTCACGGGCGGCCGAACCCCTATTCCGATCTTCGGCGGCCGGGTGGACGATGCTGCGGTCTCCCCATACACGGAGCAACTGTACTTGCTCGCCACGCCTGCCTCCGGCGACAGGCAGGTCCAGACCTACAGCTTTCCGCAGCTCGCGCCAGTGCGCGCCGTGAACACGACCGCGTCCGATCAAATCGATCCGCTCGGAGTGATCTCGGTACTCGGCAAAGAATACTTGGTGGCGCGCGGCGACCAGCTCGTCAATGTCGCTGACGGCCGCAGCTCGACCGTCATGCCCGCGCTCGGCAGCGACGGCCGAAAGCGCCTGCGTGTCTACGACGACGGCAAGACCTTGGTCGGGTTCTACGAAGACACCGGCAAGCCCGTGGCGAGCGGCTACCGTCACTGGGCGCGCAGCGCCAACGCTTCGTGCAGCGCCGCGCCAAACAACAATCAGCTGCTATTCTCTTGCGCGGACGAGAGCGGCACGTACTTGACGCTCCCCCCCTTCGTTGACGCTGATTTCCTTGCGGGGCCGTTTTTCATGCCCCAAGGTGGCTTTTTCTTTAACCAGATCCAGTCGGGTTCCCCCGACTACGCTTTCTCCGCCGCGGGAACTCCCATTCCCTTGCTGGATGAGATTCGAGCCGTGGGCGATGGCGCCTGGCAGTTGTCGGACACCCTCATCATCGACAACTTCGGAGGCAACGCCCTCAACTACCTGTTCGAGCCCAAGCCCCCCGCAGCGGATCTCGGTGAGCTCCCGCAGAGTAGCGCCGTCTGTCCGAGCCCCGCGGGGAGTGTGATTGCCGCGCTCTCGTTCGGCGCGCAAACGCTCGTGACCGATCCGGTGCGCGATCTCCTTTACGCGCCAGTTTCCGGTCCTGGTGCTTATGCCGGTGAACTCGTCACCCTGAGCGGCTCCACTGGCGCCGTGCTTCATCACGTCGCACTCGGTGGCTCGCCCGCGCTCGCGGACATCAATGCCGACGCGTCCAAGCTTTGGGTCGCCACCCGCGATCCCGACAAGCTCTTCGGCATCGATCTGACGGGTGCTGAACCCGTGGTCAAAGAAGCGCTCGTGCTTCCCACGTTCGACGAACAAGCTCACAACTACCCCACGGACCTCGCGGTCGGCTCGGGCACGCGGGACACCGTCGCTGTTTCGCTGTCGGGCTCGAGCGGCGTGAGCGGCAGCGTTCTGCTATTCATCGACGGCATCCTTCGCGACACGGCGCGAATGCCCGCGTACGAGGTCGAAAGCGGCCCATTCGGCCTGTTTTTCGCCTCCGGCGACGTCACCGGAGACGCGACGAGGCTGCTGCGAGTCGACGATCGCCACTTGAACCTTCTGGGCAAGGTGGCAGACCGAACCTCTGGTCTCCGATACCAAAACGGCTACCTCCTCGCTCAAACAAGAGAGCATGGACTGCTGTTCGACGCGCGCGATCCAAGCGCGCCCAAACTCCTGGGCACGCTCCCCCTCGCCAACGCCATGCTGCCCGACGTCCCCCACGGACGGATTTGGTCGCTCAGCGTCGACTCCACCAGTGCGCACCCCGCCCAGCTCACTGCCCACGATCTCGAGCAGCTCACTCTCGTCGGAACCACGTACCTCGACGGCTTCGCCCCCGGCTACCCGCGCGACTTCGTCCGCACCCAATCAGGCTGCTTTGCATACGTATCGACCAGCTACGACGCGACGACGCTGGTCGTGTTCGCTCCGCCGAACTGACCGCTCTGGCCTAGCTTTCTTTGGCTGCCCCGCAGTGGCCGCGCGTGCACCAGTTCTTTGCGGCGCTCGTTCGCGCGGACGCCACGGCTCGTCGCCGCGAGACTCGCGCTCGGCAGTGAGCGAGGGTCGCTCCCGCGGCCGTGGTGCGTCGCGGGGACGGCGCCTCACGGGTGCCGCGGGATGCGTGGGGCCTGCCGGCGTCACCTTGCGGCTCGGTCTTCGCACGGAGTGGCGCCGGGCTTTGAGGGTGTCGCTGCGGTTGCTCAACCTCGCCCACCGCCGAGCGCGAGCCTCGCGGCTCCTCGATGACGCTGCGAGAGAGTGGGCGGCCCATCGCGGCTCCATTGAGGGAGTTCGCTATGCGCGGCGCGTCGCCGCGGGCTGCGCTCGGCGGCGATCTCCGGGATGGCTTCCCACATCGGCTTGACGCCACCCAGCCCCAGCTCCGCATAGGTGCGCGCCGCCCGCTCGTAGGCATAGATCACCTGGGTCGAGCAGGGTCCGGTTCGATCCGTGATCCACGCCTCGGTTTCTCCGAGCGCCAAGCTCACCGTGACGAACGTTGCCCGAAGATCATGCGCCCGGATGGCGAGACGCGACTCGTTCGACTCGAACAGCTGCGCCCGGGTCACGCCAGCGAGCGTGAGGTGAGCCCGAAGGTGCTCGGCAGCCGCGAACTGGTTGAGTTACGCCGTCGAAGGGCGCGAGGCACGGGGCCTCTCAGCTACCCACTCTTAAGCGACAAGAGCCTCCAAAAGAGGGATCAAGGTCAATGGTGTGAGGGATTGAGTGCGTGGTAGTGTCGATTCGTGGAGAATAAAGTCATTACTGTCCTTCCTGTTCGGAGTGAGTAGGGTGTCAACTCCTCGATTTGATTTTCATCGTATAGAGTCTGGCGCTGCAAGTGGGTTTGACCTCGGCGATATGGAGGTAACGGGTGACGATTGCGTCATTACTTCCCATGGCCACGCGCCCAGCCAGTCAATGATGATATACGTCGCGATATCTGATCTGATCTTTGGAGTCAGCCGGTTGTGTTTGCAGAAGTCTGGGACCTACAGATTCGTTGGTGCAGACTCTTCATTTAGTCTAGCGTTCGTCCTGTCGAAAGATGGGAAGGTCGTAATTTCCGCAAGAAGCTCGGCGGAGTTGAAAACCGATCGGGTGTCGATACTTAACGCGCTGCGAGAGTCAACGGACCGTTTCCTCGGCACCCTAAGCAACGAATTGCCAACGGCCGATCCAGTGGCGCGCGACTTGGGTGCAGCTCGTAAGTCGTTGTTCGAGGCGTTGTCTGCCTTGCAAACGTAAACTTGAGCTTCTCGGGGCCCTCTCAGATTCTCTGGCTGCGGCGATGCAAGGCTGGAGCTCCAGCAATACGTTCACCTGGAACACCACGGGTGCGCCGCTGGGTTCGTTGAACATGCAGGGCTGGGTCCGAGATGCACCCGTTTACGACTACCAGCAGGCGTACGGCTCGCCACCTTCACCCTTACCGCGCCCTAGGCTCCGTCCATCAAAATGCAGCGCTGCTGCTCGGCGAGGCGGCAGAGTTGCTACTCGCACTGCCCCCCTTCGGAACGACGAGGCACGCGGCTGCAACGCGACGTGCGCGATGCCTCCCTTCAGCTAACTCGCCTGGTGCGTTCCCCCTAGCGCCTGCCTCAGCTGGTCTGCGCGACCAACGCCTCGGCGAGGGCCAGTGGGGTGTCCGCAGGCGCGTATAGCGCCCCAATTCCTGCATAAAGACTCTGTACCGCTGGTACAACCGGTGGTACAAAGGCGACAGCGAAGAACCGAGGGACGCCTGGCGCGAGCACTTTGAACGGGGAACGCATGCAACAGTCCGTTACAAAAGAATTGTTTGAATCCAAGGCGGCTCCCCCAAGTCGGGGGGGTGCGGCACGCGAGAAAGGGCGGGGCCTGGGCCTCGCCCTCATCTTCGTTCTCCTCGAGCAGCGGTTCGCGACGCTGCTGTTGATCCCCGCCGGTGTAGCCGGCATCGTCACTGCGATCGCGCGCGGCCCTTGGTGGCTATTCTTCGTCGTGTATGCGTTGGTGCCTCTGGTTGGCATCGTCTTGCCGGTCGCCTACCTGGTGTATCGATCGTATCGTCACGACGCTGGCCCGGCCAATTGGGAAGGTGTGCTGGCATGGTCGGATCCGAAGGTCGCGCAGCGCTGGTCTGGCCAAAAGATCCCGATCTCGATCGCTTACGAGGCCTATCTGCGCGGCGAGTTGGAGTTCAAGCGCGACCTTCAAGAGGTGATGTTGCGAAGGAATCAGTTCTTTCGCTTCTGCTTCACTTGGACGGACATCAAGTTCTACTGGGGTCAGTTCTTCGCTCAACACCTGACCCATAGCCGTAGGGCCGATCGCGACGACATTGCGCCCGTGTACGATCGAGGCAACGACTTCTACGGCTGGTTTTTGGGGCCGAGCATGGTTTACACGAGCGCCGTCTTCCGAGACGAGAACGAGACGCTGGAGGACGGGCAGCGGCGCAAGCTCGACATCATTTGCCAATCGGTGCAGATGCAGCAGGGAGATCGGCACCTCGACATTGGTTGCGGGTGGGGCGCGCTACTTGCACACGCGGCGAAGAACTACGGCACCGTCAGCACGGGCATCACGCTGGCGAAGGAGCAGGCGGACTTCGGGCGATCCCTAGCATCCGAGCAGGGGGTGAGTGACCGGATTCGCATCGTCGTCGACGACTACCGCACGCTCGAGGGCCGCTTCGACAAGATCACGTGCGTCGAGATGGCCGAACACGTGGGGATCAAGAACTTCCAAGTGTTCCTGCGCCAGGCCTACGAGCTGCTCGAGGACGATGGCATTTTTTATCTGCAGATTGCGGGCTTGCGGCGCGCATGGCAGTTCGAAGATCTCGTGTGGGGTCTGTTCATGGCCAAGTACGTCTTCCCCGGGGCAGACGCGAGCTGCCCGCTCGGCTTCGTCGTGTCGCACGCGGAGCGTGCCGGGTTCGAGGTGCACCGCGTCGAGAATGCAGGGCCCCACTACGCGGTCACGATCGCGAAGTGGTACGACAATTGGAAGCGCAACGAGGCGGCGATCGTGGCTCGCTATGGCGTCTACTGGTTCAGGCTTTGGAGCCTGTTCTTGGCTTGGTCCGTTCAAATTGGCGGGCAGGGAAGCTCGGCGCTGTTCATGCTGACCCTCACCAAGAACCTGAAGAACGACCAGTCCACGGTCGCCCCCGAAGATAGACACCAGGTTCCGTTCAGTCGTCGCAAGCGCTGGATTGGTCCGAAGCCGATCGCGACTCAGCAGTAGGAGACCTAGCTTCGGGAACGCGCTATACCGACCGCTGGTGTCCCGTTCCCACTTCGAGCAGCTCCCCGAACCTCGTAAGACGAAGATCCTAGTCCTGGCAGCCGAACAGTTCGCGAAGGATGGCTTCCAGGGCACCTCTTACAACCAACTCCTGGCCCGGCTCGGGTTGGGCAAAGGGTCGGCGTACTACTACTTCGCTGACAAGCAGGATCTATTTCTCACCGTCGTCCGTGAGTGCTACCAGAGATTTTTTCAGAGCCTCTCCGCGCTCGAAGCGCCGACAACATCCAAGGAGTTTTGGATCTACGTCGAAACCATGAACCGCCGCGGGCTGGATTTCATGGTCGATGACCCAACGTCCGCCGCTATCTTGCTCAGCTTCCGCAACGAACGTGGCCGCCTAGACTTGCTGTCCGGCGCAGAGCTATTCGACAGCGTGGGCCGGTACTATCAGGACGCGATTCGCCTGGGACAGCGCCTCGGAGCCGTCCGCCGTGACCTGCCGCTGGATCTCTTGGTGCTGACGGCGCAGTCGGTGGCTGCGGCCTGCGACCAATGGTTCGTCGGGAACCCGTCGGCAACGCGCAAGTCTCAACGCACGCTCACCGCCCGACGCTTCACCGATCTAATGCGGCGCATGCTCGAACGCGACGCTCCGCTCGAACGAGCAAAGCCGAAAGCCAAGCTCACGGGCCGCTGAGACATTGGCAGGCTACTCGCTCACCGGCACTGGTACCAGGCGCTCGCCCGAGCTCAGACGGCGGAGCACGAGCCACGCCTGACGCACGCCCTCGGCCAGGTATGCCTGCGATACGTTACCCCAAAACGGACGCAGACCGCCGCGACCTGGGCGCTGATTTCACGGAGCCGGTTCGGGGGCAGCTCCGGAAACAAGTGATGCTCGATGTGACAGTCGAGGGCTCCGGTCAGAATCGATAGCCACTTCGGCACCGTCAAGCTGCGCGAGGCCTCCACCTGAATCGCATACCAATCGGCTCTTGCGGTCGCGCGTTTGCCTTCGGGATAGCTGCGCGTGCTCGGGCCCACATGGTTCACGAGGATCGACACCGAGGTGAACGCATCGCGAAGCCTACTGTCTGCCGCCGGCGGTCCAATCGAGCTGTTTGATCGCATTCGCCGAGCGGGGTCCAATGCTGCCATGGCGAGCACGATCGAAAGGCGGGCGAGTGACGCTGATTCTCCCTTCACGCGGCCCTCGAGACGGCAGCGACGGCCTGAACGGAACGCCGGTAGGCGGTATCCGTCCGGGCAACGGCGTCCCGACGCGCGAGGGCTGACGACGTACAGCGCCCAAGCAATGGGCAGGTCCAGCTGGCGTTTGCGGCCCTCGCCGGTTTCATTTTCCTGATTTCAGCCATCGGACTCCCCCCTGATTTTTCACCGAAGGGGGGTCGGGTTTCAACAGGGGTTACATCACGAGTCCGATGGCTTCTTTCACATGCGATGCGCTGCGTCCCGGGCCCGGGAGCGCCCGGGAGCGCCCGGGAGCACCCGCTGCCCATCAGCCTTTGACGAAGGCCAGCAGGTCACGGCTGAGCCGCTCCTTGTGGGTGTCGGTCAGGCCGTGCGGCGCTCCCGCATAGACTTCATAGCGCGCGCCCTTCACGAGTTTTGAACTGCGTGCGCCGGACGCAGCGATGGGAACGATTTGGTCATCATCGCCGTGAATGATGAGTGTGGGCACGTTGAACTTGCGCAGGTCGTTGCTGACGTCCGTTTCAGAGAACGCGCGGATGCAGTCGAAGGCGTTTTTGTGGCCGGATTGCATGCCCTGCAACCAGAAAGAATCGATCATACCCTGCGAAACCTTAGCACCCGAGCGATTGAAGCCGAAGAAAGGACCGCTCGCGAGATCGCGATAAAGCTTCGAACGATCGGCAAGCGACGCCGCCCGGAGTCCGTCGAACACTTCCTGCGGCGTCCCTTCTGGGTTGTTCGCGGTCTTGAGCATGAGTGGCGCGACCGCGGACACAAGCGCCGCTTGCTTCACGCGACCAGTGCCGTGGCGGCCGACATAGCGAGCGACCTCCCCGCCGCCAGTTGAGAAACCAACCAGTGTGGCGTCCCTTAGGTCCAACGTCTCGATCACATGTGCGAGGTCGTCGGCGTAGGTGTCCATATCATTGCCGGTCCAGGGCTGGCTGGAACGGCCGTGTCCGCGCCGATCGTGAGCGATGCAGCGAAAGCCGTGCTCGGCCAGATGCAGCATTTGTGACTCCCAGCTATCGGAGCTGAGCGGCCAGCCGTGACTGAATACGACGGGGCGGCCAGTGCCCCAATCCTTGTAGTAGAGCTGAGTGCCGTCTTTGGTGGTGATGGTGCCCATGGTCTTGCTTCCTTTCGTTCGAGCGCCCGCGGCGGGTGCGCTGCTTGCGACGACTGTGGTGAGAGCGGCGGGCATGCACGCCGCTGCAACGAGCCCAGCGCTCCCGAGCAGAATGCTGCGCCGCGACGTTCGTTCGTTTCCCGCTGCCTGGTTGTGTTTCGCGCCGTTCATGAACCTCTGACGCACCCGGGGTCGCCGTCTTACCTAGTCGGGGCGTTTTTTTTTAGGCGTGGCTCGTCCCTTGACTGGCGCTCCTCGTCGCCAGATGCTCCGGGCGTGCCAATCAGTTCCGAGGCCTGCTTCAGCGGGCTGAAGTCCACTTCTGAGCTCGAGCGCAGCGCCGCGCTTACCGAACTACGCAGTTTCTTGCGCGCAGCCCTGGCGCGGAGCTTCGCCAAACAGTTGGGCGATGGCGAGCTGGACGACTTGACTCAAGAGAGCTTGCTGCGCATCCACTCGCGCCTAGACAGCTTCGAGCAGCAGTGTCGGTTTACTACGTGGGCCACCGCCATCGCCGTGAACTGCGCGCTCTCGGAGCTACGCCGTCGTCGGCATCGACACGTCAGCCTTGATGACGCGGCTATACAGGGAAACGCGGCGTTGATTCAAGAAGTGGAACTCACGAGCGATGCCACTGAACGCCAATTCGCTCGCCTCCGTCAGGGGATTGCCGAGGCTCTTACCGAACGACAGCGTGAGGCGACCCTGGCCCGCCTCGGCGGGTTACCGCTGATGGAGATTGCGCGGAGGCTCGGTACGACTCAAGGTGCAGTCTACAAGTTGCTTCACGACGCGCGCCTTCGGCTCAAGCGCTACCTCGAAGCCGGCGAACTTCAAACCGAAACTTCTTTCTCGGTAGGGTCCCCATGAGCGACAGACCGCACACTCACGAAACGCTGAAATCTTGGCTCGAAGTCGCTCAGGACGAAGAGCTCGACTGCGATCGCTTCGCCGCGTTGCTCGCTCCCTGGCTTGACCATCGCGTTGACGACCCGCGCTTGCTCGAGTTGCTTGACCATCATCGCCGCCTCTGCGCCGAATGCCATGAGGAGGCGCTCCTACTCGAGGTGGCGCTCGATCAGTCGAAATGACGCGGGCTCTCAACGAGCTGGCGCGCCTTCTGCGAACTGCTTTTCGGGAGCGTTCTAGATCTTCAGCACAGCGATAGCGAGCAACGGAGCGCTCGGCGCGCGGAATAGTAGGACAGAGGAGTTCATTCGATAACGCTGCGAGCGAGCGGCGCCGGCTCGTCGCTACTCCACCGGTGGAGTCACGCAAAGCGGCGATTTGGCTGCCCTCGGGAAAGTGTTTGAAAAGACAAACAGGGCACGCGACGGCGGGTAGCGGTAGTGTCGGTTGCGGAAAATGCCCAGAAGGATCGCGCATGGCAGCTGACCCCGTATTCGATCGGCGCGTGCGCTTGGCAGTGGGGGCGATTCTTGGTGGCATTGGGGGCGTGTTCTACGCGCCGAGCTTCGAAGGGCAGTTTGCAATGGTGGGGATTGGGCGAGGTCCGGCCGCCTTGGTAACCATTGCGCTCTTTTCGGTGGGGTGTGGCTACTTGTTCGCGAAGGTGCGCGTGTGACAAGCGCACCCCGAGCTGGGTGAGCGTCGAACCCGTCGACCGCTGTCGTGACGGTCGTCGTTTCGCGGCTCGATCACTCGGCAGGCAAGCCCTTCGGCGTAAAGACGGCGTTGCCGATGATGATGTAGCCCTCGCGGTGGGCGGTCCTGAGTACTCCGTCACGCACGTTGGTCGCCTCCTCGCTGTTCGACTCGGCGATGCGCGCGAGGAGCATCGGCGCTTGCGCGGGTCGGCGCAGGAACAGCGCGCTGCCAATGACGCCGAACAACTCGGCGAGCGCGGCGTCGCCGGTCGTCAGCAGCGTGAGCAAACGTTCGGCGTCTGCTTCGGAGAGCGCGCTCGGGGCCAGCGCGCGGGCGGCTGAGGCGCGGATCGACGGGCCGAGCCGGTCGTCCTGCGCCGCGCTGACGAGATAGGGCTGGAGATCGAGTATCGGGGGCGCCTGAGCCAGGTGACGCAGCACCGAGCGATGAACGTCACTTTCTGAGCCCGCGGCGAGCACTTCGAGCGCCTTGTGAATGAAGCGATTCACGGTCGCGGCGTGCGGATGGTTCGGGAAGTAACGCACCGTGCGCAGCCAGAGGTCCACCGCGGTCGTGTCCACTCGGCCTGACACTTCGACGAAGCGCCACAGCGCGGGCAAGTTCGAGTGAGTGACGGGAATGAACGGGCAGCGGCGTAGAATTTGGTGTCGAATCTCGGGTTCGGCAGCCTCGACGATCGCTAGATCTAGGCACTGATTCAAGAACGCTTCGTCGCGAATGCCCGGCAGTAGTCCGAGCGCTCGAACGCGCACCTCGCGTTGCTGCGAGTCGCGTCCCTGGATCATTTCGAGGAGCCGCGGCGGGGGCTTGGGAATCGGCGCACGCTCGAGCGCCAACAACGCCAGCTCGACCGCGCCTTCGTCTTCGTGCGATTGCACGATTTCGACCAAATATCGCAGGCTGCGCGTCTCGAGGATGCCGTAGCTGCTCAGCGAGAGGGCGTTGAGGGCCGCTTGGGCCAGGTTCAAGTCGCGCGGGCCGCGCTGCACGAGCAGGCGAGCCACGGCCAACGCTGCGGCGGGTCCGCCAATTTTGGCGAGCGTCTCGATCGCAACCGTCGAAAGCTCGGGGTCGCTCGATTCAATGAGCGGGATCAACGCTTCGACGGAGCTGAGCGCGCGTGCCGCCCCGAGATTGCGAATGGCGTCGACGCGGGCCTCCGTCGGGCGCGTTGCATCGGCGGCAATCTCCGTGAGCTCGGTCAGCGTCATGAGGTTGGGGAACGCTCGCGCGGGCGAACCGATCAACCAGTGCATGGTGGAGCTACGGAGATCGGCGTCGAGCTCATCGCGCCGCAGCGACAGCGGCATCAGCCGGTAAATCGTTTCGAGCAGTAGTGCGTCGTCGACCGAATCGTCACTCGGGATTTCGCGGAAGCAGTGCGCGAGAAAGCCGACGTCCAACTGAGCCAGCACCTCCAACGTCTCGTCCATGAATTGCTCGCCGCTGCGGATGCGCTGCCAGAGTCGCTCTCGCAAATCATGCCCGACGAGCGCGAGACCGCCATCGGAGGCGCCCGCGGCCGCCACGAGGCTCGAGACCCGCCGCAAAATCTCCGCGGAGGTGTCGTCGTTCTGCACGAGCTCGCGTAGCCACAGCCAACACGGGTGGGTCGGCTGAGCCGCCAGCAGCGCCGCCATGAAACGGGCCTCTTCTTTCCAAAAGGTCGACAAGACCCGCTGCCTGAACCAGCCCTGATCCGCCACCAAGTTCGCCTCGATGGCGCCGGTGGCGGCCAGATACTCTTGCAAGCGCAGGTGTGTGAATTCGTAGCGAGGTAGAGCGCCCGGAACGCCGCTGAAGAACCGCGTCAGACGTAGGTGCGTCTTGGAGAACTCGACGTTGCCCGGCTTGAGTTGCACTTCTTCGTCGAACTGCGCGCGCTTGTTCTGTTCATCGAACGACAACGACTTGGCCAACTCGCGGATCTGACGGAGGTCGGAACCCGTAAGGGCGGCGCTGGGGTTAACCGCGTTGAAATCCGAAACGATCAACTGGGTCGCCTCCGACAAAATCCACGTCGGAGTGCACGTCAGCGGATCGGGTAGACGCCGGTGGCGAAAGATAATCTCGGCAAACAGCGTGAGCAAATAGGGATTGGTCGCCACGGTCCACAGCGAGGGAGCGCGTTCGAGCTGTTCGAGCACGCCGGCGGCGAGCGCGCTCGCGCTGCGGAATGCCGCATATCGCGTGACCAGTTCGGCGGCGGCGTAGCTGGTGAGCGGCCCGACGTCGTACAGGGTCGTTCGCTCGCCGTCGAGTAGCTGCGGCGCGCCCGAGTGACGAGAGGTGATCAGGGTCGGGACTTTGCGCGTGTCGCGATCGATGGCGGCGCGCACCAGTTCGCGTTGCGGCAGCGGCACTTCGTCCCAGCCGTCGAGCAAAAACAATACCCGCTGCGGAGCGACGGCTGCGAGCGCGCGCGGCGAGAGCGGCGCAAGATTTTCGTCGCTTTGCACCGCGGCTTGTTTAACGGCGTGTTCAAGCAAAGTCGCGTGGGGGTCGAGCTCGACCGCCCGGGCGAAGTGGCCGAGCTGGACAGGGATCGGAACCACCCCGAGCTCGTCGAAGCGATCGAGGACGTGACTGAACAGCCAGCGCAGGAGCGTCGACTTTCCAGAGCCCGGTGGCCCCAAGATGACCGCGCGGTTCTGGGTGCGAGCGAGCAAACTCTCGGGCGTGATGTAGTGCCGCGCGGAGCCTGACCGCGCGTCGAAGTCAGACGCCTCCGAAAAGCTCGATTGCCAGCGACCCGAGTCCGCACCTTCTGCGAGCACGAGTTCAACGTACATTTTGCGCACGTCGATGCTCGGCCCGCCACTGAGCACGGGCTGCACGTTGGTCCAGCTGGTCAGCGCGCTCATCGCGGCGTAAAGCTGCGCGAGCGAACGCTCCGGCGGGTCCGCGCCAGCGTGCCCGCGGGCCTCCCTCAAGTTAGTGAGCTTGTTGCCGAGTAGGCCGGACCAGACGCTCACTTTACACGACTGCTCGCCAGCCTCGTGCAGAGGGAAGCTAGCCGCGACCTTACAGTCGCCTTGCCAAATGAAGTCGTGCTTGCCCCGCACCAGGATCCCACACACCTCGTGGTTCGCATTGAGCACGGGCGAGCCACTATTGCCGCGAAAGGTGTCCAGATTGGCCGTGAAGCAGTAGGGATCTTCGATTCCGAGCACCTGAGCTCCGGGAGCGACCTTCTTCGGCAGCCCCATCGGATGCCCCACCGCATACACGCGGTCGTGGAGATTCGCGTCGCGTGCGGCCAGCCGTAGGGGTTGCACGTGCTCGACGGCGCGGTCGAGACGAACGATCGCATAATCGGCGCCCCAGTCCTGACAAAGGGCGCTGATCTCTTCAACCACGCGATACACCTCGGAAGAGCGCCGATGCAAGTTCAGCTTGCCGTCTTCGAGCTCGAAGTCGAAGATCACGCGAATGTCTGCGAGGTCCTGGCCCACGACGCAATGACCTGCCGTCGCCAACAGATCGGGGGCGACCAAAAAACCAGAACCGTAGCCGAGCACCGGTTGCTCTCGAAATCGCTGCCCGGGACACAGGCCATGGGTGTCGCCGAAATGCCGAGTCTTCAGCTGATAACCGTCCGCGACCTCCACGACCTCCCGGCTCCCTGCGAGCAAACCCACCGCACGCACGACCGCCCGCGGCGCGCTGGTCGCTGCTGCTTCCACGCGGCCATCCGCACCGTACAGCGCTTTGCCGGCCGCAAGCAGTTCGCGGACACGAGTGGCGTCCAACGAGGCCGAGCCGCCCGATTTCGGGTGCGGGCCCGCAAGCATCGGCAGCAGCTGACTCTGGATGTCCTTGAGTGAAGTCACTCGACTAACGGTATCATAGTCAGGCGATTCACCGTGAACCTGGCTCCGCAGACCGCTCGCGATCTTGGAGGCGAGCGATGATTCGTACGCCGCGACTTCGTTTTGCCGACCTCTGAAGGCTCCAGCTAGACGGATTTGCCGCCGTCGTCCCCGAGCTTCGGTCGCTCGACGTTCTGCCCAACGCTTGCCTCGACGGAGGCGCCCTTTAGTGCGCGACCTCCTGGGTACAGCACAGGTCCCACTCCACGCACGGTCGAACATTCAGAGGGTCCTGCAACGCGTTCTGAATGCCGCAGGCTAGCTAGGTAATCTTGAATCCGTGTTGCCCGGGCGATCTTCTGCTCGTGAAGAGTTCATCGACTAGCCATCTAACGGCAGTCATCACTCGCTGAGCGTAGTCATAATTTCGATGCGATCCGTTCGGTGTTGACTCATCGCACGCGCTCCACTTGAAGTCGACTGTCCGTGTAGTGTGCTCACTTCGCCGGAGCTCGCAGATTCATGCGCTTCTTTGAGACCAGCAGCGGCTCGTGAAGATGCGGCGCGGCGAAGCTGGGGGTCACGTATTCGTGGACCATCGAACTTACTTTCTCTGTTCGGCTCGAAGTGAGCCGCTCTCGAAGAGGACTCATGAAGCGAATCATTCTGCTCTCGCAGCCACTGCTGAAGAAGAGATTCGGGTCCGCCGGTCTTTCGGCAATCATTGCGGCCGCATCGCCTCTGGCGACGGCGCAGCTCGTTCGGTCGAGCGCAAAGACTGCAATCGGCCTACGTGCAGACCTGCAAGCTGCGCTGAGGGCCCATCCCTCTGCGGCGATCTTGTTGCTGGGGGGCCCGGACACGCTGCCCTTTTTCATGCTGCCCAACCCGACCAAGGACGGCGACCCCGGCGTGCAGTCCGACAACCCCTACGCGGTTCGGGGAAAGTCGCTGGCACTGACTGACGTGTTCTTGACTCCCTTTCCGATTGGAAGAATTCCCGAGCACCCCGGCGACGTCGTAGGCACGTTCATCGCGCGTATCGTCCGGCTCTGCAAGGTGAGCCCCGCCGCGAGGACCGCAAGCGCATCGTACGCGTTGACGACCGTGAGTTGGCTATCAACGTCCAAGCTCATCGCCAAGAAGCTCGGTTTCAAGGCGCCGGATAAGTCGCCCAGTCGGCGACCCCCGGACTTCGCGAGCTCGACCAAAGTGCCCCTCGGTGCGACGTCTCACTATCACTTCAATCTTCACGGGGACGACCTGACGGCGCCTTGGTACGGTGAGAACGCCGCCGTTACCAAGCAACCGGATGCCTTCGACCCCAGTTCCGTCATACACCTCGCGAAGCGCGCGAAGACAGCTGATGTGCTCGTGGTGTCGCAGGCGTGTTTTGGTGCTTATCTCGAGAATCGTCGGGGCCTGCGGACACCCGCTCAAGCAATCTGCCTGCAGTTTCTGGAAAGTGGTGCGGCGGGCTTCGTCGGTTCCACGACCATCGCCTATGGCATGCCGACGGGTCTGCAATGCTCGGACATCACGGTCGTGGAATTTTTCAAAGCCGTGTTCGCCGGCGCTTCCCTCGGCGAAGCACTCAGCGCAGCACGCACAGCCGTTGCGCGCTCTGCAAAGAGCCCGCCCGCCGGAGCCGTGCTGAAGACGCTGCTGCAGTTCGTGCTCTACGGCGATCCGGCTGCATTCTGGTCTCCGGCCGCAGATCTTGCCCCCAAAGCATTCGAGCACACGGACATGCTGGATTTGGGAGAATACGACGCTTGGGTCGAGCAGGAGCCGGAGCAGAAGCAACCACTGCCAAAGGGGTTGCTGCCGAAAGGGCCCGGCAAGATGGCGAATGCATCCGGCGCCCCAGGCTGGTCGACGTACAAACGGTTCGCGGCGCAGAAGCCGAGCGCTGGGACGATCGCCGCGAAGCGCGCACGCGGTCCCGAGCGCACGCTCCTAATTGGGATCGAGCAACTCCGTGCGGATGTGCTCTCTCCCATCGCGCGCTTTCGGGAGGTGATCGAGTACGGAGCGGAGCGGTTCGACGTGCAGAGTACGGGGGGCATTGCCGTGACTTCCCTGCTCGAGCAGTCCCAGCGGTCGTTGCTCAGCTCAATCGGAGCCTCGGCAGTTGCAGCGGTCGTTGGAGTTGGTGCCGCCTTGGCACGACGCTCCGCAAAGAAGAAAGTCGCGACGACTGCGAAGGCCGCGAAGAAGAAAGTCGCGAAGAAGAAAGTCGCGAAGAAGAAAGTCGCGACTGCCAAGGCCGCGAAAGCACCGCGGAAAGCGGCGAGGCCCGCTGGCGCTCGGCGCGCGCGCAGTCAGCGCGCAAAAAGCGCGAAGTAACTTGCTCGAGGGGCTACCTGAGATACCCTAAGCCCTTGGCTGCGCTCGAAGGAAAGCTCATTCGCGTGCCTCGGAACGTCGGCTCCAAGTCCGAGCACCTGGGGTTTGCCATTCAGACTGCGGCCGGGCAGCAAGTCGTGATCGAGAAAGAGGGAGACAACCCGTTCGAGCACGAATCGCTGCGGAAACTCGAGAAGCATCGCGTACGCGCCATTGGTGAGATGTACCGCGGGCGATTCATCGCGGACGCCGTCGACATCATCGACTGATTGCCGCGTAGGTTCGTCTGGGCGCCTCAGATGCTTACACCACGCGTTCAGCACCGAGGAACCGGGCCGCGTGGCGAAGGCAGCAGCGCCACGCGTCGGTTCGGCAATCCATACGAGGTCGTGAATTGCTCCGCGAGGGTCAGTGGTTCATACCTGTTCTAATCGATCGAGTTGCGAGTCGGAATGCCTCGTCTGGATCCTACGTCGGCCTGAGTGTGAAGCCATGACCTTCCAGCTACGCAGGACGCCGTTCGAAGTCTCCGTACTCGTTGTCGCGCTCGCTGCGCTTCCAGCATGTGGTGGCCGAACGCACCATCGCGCGGCGGAGATGGGTGACAGCGGGGCTTCTGCTGGGGGAGCTAGCGGTTCAGCAGGCCACGGGGGCGCGGGTCTTACGAACGGAGGAGCAGGTGAAGCAAACGGCGGTGCAGGATCCGTGGCCGCGGGTGCGGCGGCTCCCTCGAATGCTCCGATGAAGGCATGGCCTGCGTTACAGATGAAGATTGTTGCGGTCCGTACCAGTGCTGGAAGCAAGTAGACGCGCCGATATGCGTCTCCGGATGCAGTAGCAGCTTGTCGGAAGATCAGTGCGGTGCCCGCGAGCACTGTGTGCCGATCTTCGGAACCACCGCCGACTCAATGAAGCGGTACCAGGGCTGCCGCCGCGCGGGGACGAGCTGCGACAGTGCTATCTTTTGCGCCTTGCCGCCTGCCTCATCCGCCGAACCGTCAGGAGGGTGCGTCCTCTTCAGTAACTCTTGCATTCCTGACGGCTGGACAGAGACCTACTCGTGTTCCCTGCTAGGGTGCCCTTCACACGACTGACCATGCGCCTTCAATGCCAACTCACATCTGTCACCAGGTCGTGGGCCCCGGGCGCAGGCGCCGCTCCGATCCAAGGATCGCCGAGCCCACGCTCCTCCCCCACCGCCCGCCGCTCCACGACATCCTTCACTCCACGTGCAGCCCTGATCTCCAACCGGGTCATCGGCCCGCGCATGAGGCTCATCGCGTAGCGCGGCTGCACCAAGATCGGCGGACTCTTGGCATGCGCATTCCTCACCACGAACCAACGCGGAGCCAGGCGCGTCAGAGTCGCGCCCAAGTCCTCGTCCGCCGCCCCCAGCGCGCCCTCCAGCCCATCGATCACCCGCGCGCGGTCCGCGTCCGTCTGTAGCCGCCCAATGAACCACAGCCCCGCGTTGCTCAGCGCGCGGTAGTCCAGGTCCATCGGGTTCTGAGTCGCGACCACGACACCTACGCCGAACGCTCTCGCCTGCTTCATTAGCGCCACCAGAGGGCGCTTGGTGGGGGGATTGGGCGGGGTGGGGCGGCAGGAAGCCGTAGACCTCATCGAAAGCGAAGCCTTCGAGCCCTATTGTCGGGCCCTCACTTCGTGGGGCAGCGAGCGCTTGAGCCCCGCGGCCCGCAAGCACGCGATCGAGGAGCTCTACAATAGGCCAACGTGGTTCAACGCGCTCGCTGCAGTTCCGGTCCCGGTGCCGCTCGAGGGCCAACACGCCTGCGCGGCGCGCTGCAGCGAACGCGCGTTGAACCACACACACACGTACAAGGACGCGGGCGGTTTGCTCTCCGAGCTCGCGATCACCGGGTCCAAGCCGCTATTCAAGGAGGGCAGTCACGCGCTGACCGCAGACTTTGGCGTGGGGCTCGCGCTGCCGCCCAGGATCTTCCCGGCCCAAGGCCTATTGTTCCTTCGGCAGAGTATAGACTCCGATGCTCGGACAACCCTGGCTGTTGGTGCACGCTACCGTCAGTTCTTCGCCATTGACTTTGGACTATTTCTCGAGGCGAACGGCGCGCTCGGGGGCAACACGGATCGATTCGTCGGCACGTGGTCTGGTGGCGCCCGCTACTTGCATCGCAACCGAACTTTCCAAATCGGGGGCACCGGTGCGGTGGGCTACGACGGCCTGAGCAAGTACAACGTCTCGCTTTCGTTCGTCCTATCGCGGGTCGAATAGCGCGATAGAGGCGACTTCGACGGCAACATCGCATCGCATGCGAGCCACCGTCTCCTGGTGCGCTCCAGGACCTCCTCGCCCGCGCGTCGCTTGAACTACTCGCACGTCTTCAGATAGCGCGTGTAGCTCATTGGTCGCCGCAGCAATTCGGCTAGTTCCTCGAAGCAGCATCTGCGACCCGGCGAGCCGAATCTCGAACTCTGCAAAGCTTCCTCGTCATCCTGTCAGCTCGACGCGAAACTTGGGGATGAATGATTCGTTCGTCGGTTGAACGTCGTGCATTCTCGATGTGATGAACGCTTTGATGTTTCGTGCGCCGTCTTCCCAGGCGTAGAGCACCAAGTTGCCCGTCCTCTTGCGCCTCAGTGAGTACGGCTCTGCAATGCGTCGCTTGCCGTTATAGTTGAAGGCGATCTTCAGACGATTCGCACCCGCGAACCGGACCAGATCGAGTCGCTGCCCACCGCCCCAGTAGTAGGCACTCGTCGGTGCGACGACCGTATCGCCCGCGTCGAGCTCGAGCGTAGGCATCGGCAGGCTCGGAGGCAACGGCGCATCGATCCAGCTTAGGATCTCCTCGAGTCGCGCCAGCATGTTATCGAGCGCGGGTAGGGAAGGAAGCTGTTGTTCCATCATGCTGCTCCAGTCCGCGCGAAGCGCGTCAGAGCTGCGCACTAGCGCGATCAGGCTGGTAGTAGTTGGTACGGCAATACTCTTTGCTGCGCATTTCTTCGCGAAGAGTGCTCGCACTGCATCGAGGTCGAGCTGTTCGCGCCTGTCCCACAGGTGGGCGACATCGTACAAGTCGCGGGGGCGCGTTCGCTCCAGCAGCGCTCGCGTCTTTTCCGCGAAGAGCTCCTCGAGCGAGTAGCAAAGTGCCCGCGGCCCTGGCAGCTGATCTGCGTACGGGTGAGAGATGGGTCGCAGCGCTGGCGTACCCGCGATGGCTTCATGCTGCGTGATGTCGAACAGAACGCGTGGCCAGTTGGGCATCGCCAATGGTCCGCGATAGGCGACCTTGCCCTGGTAGGTTGGGCGGCCCTGCTTGTCGCGACGCGCCTTCACCTCGATTCGCTCGACGGGAATGCTGATGCCGCTCGCCTCCGCCGCATACGCCGCGACCTCGATGATGAGAGATTTGATCGATGGCTCGTCGTACGCAGCGGCAGGGGACAGCGAGAAGTCCAAGTCTTCGGAGAACCGGTAGGTTTCGAAGAAGCACTTTTTCAGGCAAGTGCCGCCTTTGAAGATCCACGAAGTCGCCGCAAGTCGATGTGCGGCGAAGCCGGCAAGAAGCCAGCCCAGCACGTAATCCTTCTCGACGATCTCTGGGCGTAGCCCCCACTCGACAGCGCGTTCGAGGATGTCTTGCTTAGAAATCATCGGTCGAATCGACCGCCACGTTCACCCATAGTCCCCACCGCTTGCTCATTCTACCTCTGCTTTTCACGGCAGGCTCGAGAGAAATGACACCCGCGCTTCGCTTGGCTAGCGAAAGTTCGATGAGCGCCGTCTCGTCTGGCCAGAGCCGCTCCGCGAGGTAGCCGAGCCGCTTGAAGGCTGCGCCGGTCGCGTGCGCCGTCGCTGTTCCCGCCAACTTTCCGGAGTCGAAAGCTTCGCTCTCGCGATAGTTTGCAAAGAGCTCGACTAGGTGCCGGACGCCACCTACCCAGCTCGGGTGTATCAGAGCGTCAGTCAGCGTCCGTTCGCGATCCGACACCGCGACACGCTGGGCACCTCGCCACTCGAGAGTCGTGCCGCTCACCCGCTTGGCGGGAACGCGGGCAATGTGAAACTCGGTCGCAAGGCGACTCTCACGTTGCTGACGTCGGGCGGCCGCGGTCACCACGAACGTGGAGCGAAACAGTTGCTCGGTTAGTCCCCAGTGCTCTGCAGCGGTCCAACCCCCGATGTAGCAAGGCGCGAACAACTGCGTCGCCAAGACCCATGCATCCTCTGCAACCGCCGCGCTACCCGGCTTCGCCTCCATTGGCAGAACGAGGTACAAGCCGCGTTGCGCCCGAGCCAGCCATCCGCCGCGCTCGAGCCGCCCCAGCCGAATCGCGGCGTCGTGCGTCGAGACACCGAGGACCTCGGCCGCCCGCGGCACCCCGATGAATCCCCCGGCGGAGGCGCGGGATAGATCCGCCATTACTGTACGAATGTTCGCCATGGTATAGTGTGCGTCGCGTAATATATCTAGAAAGTATATATCTTAACTTAAGATATGCCACAGTGCCCGTCGTTCCGTCAGTTTTCGGCTCGCGCCGCTCCCACCCAAGGATCGCCCAGCCCGCGCTCCTCCCCCACCGCCCGCCGCTCCACGACATCCTTCACTCCACGTGCAGCCCTGATCTCCAACCGGGTCATCGGCCCGCGCAGGAGGCTCATCGCGTAGCGCGGTTGCACCAAGATCGGCGGACTCTTCGCGTGCGCATTCCTCACCACGAACCAACGCGGAGCCAAGCGCGTCAGTGTCGCCGCCAAGTCCTCGTCCGCCGCCCCCAGCGCGCCCTCGAGGCCGTCAATCACCCGCGCCCGGTCCGCGTCCGTCTGTAGCCGCCCAATGAACCACAGCCCCGCGTTGCTCAGCGCTCGGTAGTCCAGATCCATCGGGTTCTGCGTCGCGACCACGACGCCCACACCAAACGCTCGTGCCTGCTTCATCAGCGCGACTAAGGGGCGCTTGGTGGGGGGATTGGCGGGGTGGGGCGGCAGGAAGCCGTAGACCTCATCGAACACGAGCAGCGCGCGCAGGCGCTGGGAGCCGGGCAGGGTGCGGACCCAGGAGAGCACTTCTTCGAGCAGCACGCCGAGCACCAGCGCGCGCTCTTCGTCGTCCAGGTGGGCCACGCTGACGATCACGATGGGCGTCTTGGCGGGCTGCTCGTGGGAGGGGGTGAGCCACTCGCCGATGTCGAGGGTGGTGCCTTGGCGCCAGCTGGCGAAGGAGGGCGCGGCCAGCAGGCTGTTCAGAGCCGCGGCCAGATTCTTGCGCTCGTTCTTCTTCATGAACGCATTCACGCTCAGCGCGCCAATCTGAGTGATGGGCGGCTCCAGCACGTCTTGCATCAGCGCGCCGAGCTCGGCGCTTTGCCCGGCCAAGAGCCGGCGCTCGGCCAGCACGCTGAGCAGCACGTGCTCGCGACTCTTGGCCGGATCGGGCTCGCGCCCCAGCAGCCGCAGCACGAGCGATACGGCGGCGGTGAGCGCGTTGCGCGCGGCCTCGGGATCTGCATCCCAACGCGGCGAACGCCGCTCGAGCGAAGACAGCATGTGGAGCGGCTCGCCCGCCGTGCCACCCGGAGTGAGCACGCGCACCGCGGTGCCCGCGCAATACGCCGCGAGCTCCGGCTCACCGATCTGCCACTCGGCGAGCGCGGCGCGCCGCTTGTCGCAGAGCTCTCGAGCGCGCGCGGCCACCCGCTCGGGGTTCGGCCCCTCCCGCTGCTCCTCCGCCTCCAGCTCGACCCAGGGCTCAAGGGGCGCGGACTCGAACCCCGGGAAGGCGAGCAGCAGATTGGGCAAATCCCCTTTGACATCGATCACCACCGTGGGCACCTGCGCGCGCGCGGCCTCCTCGATCATCACCGTGACCAGGCCGGTCTTCCCACTGCCGGTCATCCCCACGACCACGCCGTGAGTCACCAAGTGCTCCGCCGGCAACCAGAGAGCGTGGCCACCCTCCGCCCCACTCAACTGCCGCCACGCTCCCAGGTTCAACCGCGGTTTCATGATGCTTGGTTCCTCTCGCTGTTCACTCCGCTTCGAGCACGCGCCTCAGCTCAGAAACGGATCCTTGCTCGCGGGCGCACCTCGCCCACCGGCCGCCGCCACCGCGTTGGCCGCCGCGACCTGCGCGGGAGTGACGGCGGGAATGGGCTGCGTGGTATCCGCCGAGACGGGCGCGCTGCCGGTCGCCGGTTTCGTTGCGGGGGGCGTCGCCAGCTCGGGCTCGCTCGCGCGGCGCTTGCCCTTACCCGGGTAGAGGGTCGGCGCAATCGACTCCGCGTCTTCCTCGCGGCGGCGCAGGTAGCCAATCGCCGCGCGCGCTTCCTCGTACGTGCGCAGCATGAGCGTGAACGCGCGCAGCCGCTGATCGGTCGCCTCCGCCACCACCGCCGGCCCCTGATCCCGAGCGCCGACCAAGCGCGTGAGCCGCGTGCCAATGCGTGAGGCCGTCAGCAAGTCCTCCTGCGTGGTCGGCGTCTTCCCCTGAATCTTCGACCAGCTATCGAGCAGCACGGTGCTCAGCGCCTGCAGATCCTGGGCGATGTTCATGCGGCTCGTGGCGCCCTTCAGATTCTCCAGCTTGTGCCTATCAACCAAGCCGCGCAGCGAAAGCGCCTTCGCCTCCGCCAGCAACATCTCACGCAGCTTCATGCCCTCCGTAGCCAGCGGCTCCAGATCATCTGCAGGCGCGCTCGCCGTCTGAAACGCCGCCTGCGCCGCGCTGAGCGCCAGCACGTAGTCCTCCAAACTATCGAACGCCGCCACATCGAACGCCGGCAGCTCCTTCACGATGCGCTCGCGGAACGCGCGGATTTCCGGCAGCGCGCCGAGCACGGTGCCCGCCGCCGCCTGCACGTCCAAGTTCACCTGAAGCAGCTGCTCCGGCGAAAGCGCGGCCAGCTGAGGCTTCACCCGCGCGAGCGCTTCACTAGCTAGCTTCTCGTCACCAAAGTTCGCAATCGTTTCCATGATCTCGTCTCCTTGTTTGGTTTGCTGAGGGGGATTTCCGTCAGTGACGACCAAGTCGGGCGGGGAGATGGCGGGTTGCGGAGAATGTTGGTGGGGGTGATCTTTTTTTGTGCGCGGGCTTGGGGAGGGGCGGGTGAACTCCGCCGATGCTCGGCTGGATGGAGGTTTGGAGGGGTCTGCACGGGTCGTAGTTCTCCTGGATGGATTTTCCAGGGGGAGTAACCGGGTTGTTGTTCAATTGGTCCATCCCGGCGGGGGGGAAGGCCGGATCGTTGTTCGATCGGTCGTACTTGGGGGCGGTCCGACCCTGGGCAGTGTGCGGTGAGTGGAACTGGGGTGGGGTTCGACTGGGTCAGTGTTCGATTGACCGAACTCAGAGTGGGGCTGGCCGTCCGGCTACGCGCAAAGGGCCGTTCACCGTGAGCGGACGACCGATCACCCACCGCATCCCCATGCTCGCGCTGCCAGACCGCTCGTAAGAGGTCCTGCTCGCGCGCGGAACCTGAGTGACGACGCTCCTTTAGCCGCAGGCGCTGCCTCCTTTAGCCGCAGGCGCTGCCATCGGGTCCTGGTAGCGTTGTGAACGAGTTACCGAGTAGCAGACTGGTCGACCTTGCGTCTTAGGCTCCGCGGCGCGTCAGGCGAGCGCTAACCCGAGAGAGCGATTCCTGTCGCGTCGATCGAGTGAGACCCATCCGAGGGTAGACGTGCCTCTGTGGCTGTGCCCTGGTCCGGCTCGCGAAGTCTTCCCTCCCGTTGATTCGGCGCGCAGTCAAGAGTGTTTCGCTCCTTCGACTGTCAGGAAAGAGCCTGCACGCCGACGCACGATGCGCTCGCCTGGCTCAAACTGACCCCCCTCCCCTGTGCTATCGTTTCCGCGTGAAATCGCAGCTCTACACTCAGGCGACGACGGACCAAGCGCTCGACAATTGTGACTTCTGCCGGGAATTTGCCGGTGCGGCCGATTGCACATTCTCGAGAATATACGGATCAACGGCATCGAGAATGGTTGCGCAGACCGAGCACCTCGTCGCCTTGCCGAGTCTTGGGCCGCTTTTCCCCGGACATTTGCTGGTCCTCCCAAAGCTCCATGTCGAGACATTCGCAAGTTGTGTCGTCGACGTGATCGAATCGCTCGAAGAATTTGTCAGAGCGCTCGTGTTGCATTTAGATCGCGCCACGCCCGTAGCGATTTTCGAGCATGGGGCCAAGGCGTCGACCGGGGGCAGCTGCGGAGTGTATCACGCGCACATTCACATCGTTCCTATGCCATCCGCGGTTCCGATGGATACCGTCCTTCCGATGGCCTCACGTCGCTCGAACACTCTAAGTGAGGCTCTAAGGAGTCTTGGCAATCGAGACCAGTATCTCCTCTATGGTACGCTCGATGGCTACTGTTACGTAGACGACCAGGAACTGCTTAGCGGTGTGCAATCACAGTACATTCGAAAACAGCTCGCGGACACAGCAGCGCCGGGGACACCGTGGGATTGGCGGCTTGCCGAGGGCGTCGACGCGAGCATTCTTCGGACGATGGTCCACTTTCGCTCCCCTAGTACGAGTAGCGACGTCAACTCAGTACTCGTTTCGCGATGAAGCGCACGTCCACTGACTGGCCCCCTGAATGCTGCGTGCCAGCCTTTTTTGAGGCTGCGCTAGGGATTCTCGGCTACTCTTCCCCGGAACGGGCGATCATGAGCCGCGGCTTGAACGTTCACGTTGGCCCGGCTGACGAAAATCCTTTCGACCTGGACGTGTCTGTAGACCCTTATTCTCGCGGACTCGACCCGGTCCGCTCCGTTGACGCCATAGAGGCATTCTTTGCCCGTGTCGCCCCATCGATTGGCTTCTGCTACGTACCTTTCAACAAGATTGCCTTCGAGATGTACCAAGAAGTGGCACGCCAGGCGCTTATCAACGGGTGTGTTGTTGGGGTTGGGCTTTGCCCAAAAACTCTTACGCTGCCCGCGTTGACCGATCGCCGTCACGTCATTCGTCTGTGCAAAGTTGAAGGCGAGCACGCCTATTTCGTTGACGACTCGAAGTCCGAGCCGGCCCAGGTTCGAGCACTTTGGGAAACAATCGAACACGCAGTGAAGGTCGTAAACGGTGGTTTCTGGATCCTGGGTGCACGTAAGAGCCTGTCTCTTGAATACTGTTAGCGGGTGGACCCATGTCTCAACTAAAACCAGTTTCGTTAGCTGCGCGCGATTTGCTGGTAGATCTGGCGAAGGCGGAGCACCTTCAACTCATCTCGAACGCCATGACTGCGCTGCTACAGGAACGCCCAGAAGTTTGGTTGCCTAATCCAGTTCCGCTTGATCGGGTTGAGAAAGTTGTTGTCCCACTTGACCGCGTTGGCACCGAGCAAGGATTTAGCGGTTCAAGAGTCTTCGTCGCCTACTTCGCCGATCGCGATTGCGAAGTGGATCCGTCATCGCCGTTCATTCTAAAAATCGGTAGATTCGATAAGCTGACGGAGGAGTACGGGAATGCTGCGGCTTGGCCGAAAGTCGGTGACGATCATCGGTTCGCGAAGCCTTTCTTTATCCATGCTACGCGAGCATCCGACCATGATGGAACTGCGGCGGCCGTAATGGCGGCACCCTTCTCGTCTGGAAAGATGTTCCAGTATCCATCTAACTGGAACTTTGAGCATCGCGACCTATGGCAGATGCTTAAGAGGACAGATGAGGGTAGTGCGGCGTTGGTAAGGTATCTGCATAGCACATATAACGTGTTGAGGCGGGTGCACTGTGCAGGCAGAACGCACTACGTTCGCTCGGGTCTGAACTTCGCGGAAGAGTACAAGTGGTATATTCGCGAGTTGGACGCTGCTTTCCGCATGATCCCTGTCGCATTGTTTGGTTCCGCGGCGAAGACAGAGGCGTTCGGCCGTGAGTGGCCCAATCCCCTTTTACTAGTTGACCGCATTTTGAAGTTGCGAACCTTCACTGGGGCTTTCGGTGCCGTGCACGGTGATCTACATCCGCGCAATGTTGTGGTTGATACGGATTCTCTATCGTACGTCATTGACTTCGGCTGGGCCTCCGCCAACGGTCACGTCGTTCGCGACTTCGCGCTTATGGACATCAATGTTAGGGCGATGGCCCTGTCCGCGCACCTGGAGCGTTCAAGTGTTGAGGAGATCGCTAGGTACCTCCATCCGAACGATAGACAAGCCTCCTCGACCGACCCGCGGGTCACGGCATGTCAGGATGTGATCCGCGATGGGATCTGGGCCAAAGTAAACGAGTGGCAAGTAGTTCAGAACTGGGAGGTCGAGTACCTGATTCCACTGTTCCTTATTGGATTTGGCCTTCTGAAGTATCTCGAAACTGCCAGAAACCAATCCGCGTTGCAGCTAACAATACTCGCGTTGGCAGAGCGACTCGAAGGTTCAGTACAATCTCTTGAAAGGAGCTGACGGTGCCGCACACAGAGCTCGATGCCAGGCAGACTTTAAGAGATCTGGGCGAGTTTTCGCTGATCGAAAGTGTCGTCCTCCCTCTAGCGCGCGATATTCTTGGTGCTTCTGAACTAGGCGGCGACTGTTCGTTCGCTTCTGTAGGAGATCTGACGATCGCAGTTAGCGCAGATGTAGGCCCGCGCCCGCTGGTACAACAGCTGCTAGGATTCGCAAATGATCAGGAAGCGGCCGGTTGGCACGCGGCCGTTGCTACGGCAAGCGACATCGCAACAGCTGGCGCGACCCCGCTGCTGATGACCAACACAATCGACGCGCCTCCTGACCTAGACGTCGCTGATCTACAAGCCTTCCTGAAAGGCTATTTTCAGGCGTGCCGCTCTTTGGATTTCAGAACGGTGGAGGCGACCTGAGACAAGGAAAAGCCCTGTCCGCGCGCACATTTGGCATTGGAATTGTTGAGCACGGAAACAAGATCGGGCGTTCGAGTCTCCAGACGGGGGACCTCCTGGTGCTACTTGGACCAGCGGGCCGATTCATATCGACGTACTTGGCTGCCCAACGCAACAAGTCGGGGTCGCTGAGCGAGGAAGACCAGCGCATTCTTCGTTTTCCAACCGTCCAAATCGATTCAATGCGAGCGCTCGCAAAGGCGGCGCTTGTAACCGCAGCTTCAGATTCGTCTGATGGCGTGCTGGGCGCCGTGCAGAATATTGTATCGGGCTCAGGGAGGCGCGTTAGGTTGAACCTACACCCCTCTCTGCTTTCCGAGCTGATTCTTCGCGAAGCTAGTCTTAGTTCCCGAGATCCGTGGAATTTGTTCTTCTTCTGGGGAGACTGGTCTGTTGTCGCGGTCGTTCCTGCCAGTTCGTACTCGCGATTTCAAGAATTCGTATCCCGTCTCGCAATGCAGTGGTTGCCGCTTGGAGTTGCTGTTGAAGGAGCCCCGGGAATTGAGGCGGACGTGGACGGTCATCTGCGCTCCGTTAACGTAGTAAGGAACGAAAATTTCGTGGACCTTGGTTTTAATGCCGGAGTCGGCGGGCACGTC
>Ga0247757_10000582_pt1 | contig 29734 bp, 21 predicted proteins | sample UWRJL126311R4_FD_180929 | JGI IMG/M metagenome (GOLD analysis project Ga0247757, IMG submission 180929) | Plant litter microbial communities from Arlington Agricultural Research Station in Wisconsin, United States - UWRJ-L126-311R-4 | ecosystem: Environmental > Terrestrial > Plant litter >... | reverse complement strand
GACGATCTCCTCGCACGTGGCGATGAAGCATTCCTCCTTGCTGGAGAAGTGGGCGTAGAACGTGCTGTTGGAGACGGCGGCCAGGCGGGTGACCTCGGTGATCCGCACGCTCGCGTAGCCCTCGTGAGCGACCGCGGCGATCATCGAGAGGAACAGCCGGGCCCGCTGGTGGTCGGCGATCTCCTCGTCGCTCATGGAGCGCGCGCTCCCGTGCAGCGGCCGGAACAGCGGCGGCGACGGATCGCTGGGACCATGGGTCATAGGCGCCACAATAGCCTCCGCCTCAGTGGGTGCGTGAGCGACGCCGGAGACGGGCGGTGCGGCCAGCGTCCCCGGCGTCAGGCGCATCGACAGGCGGTGACAGCCGCCACATCCAGAGGGATGATACGCGCCGTCTCCCAAGAACGCCAAGGGGAACCGCACAGCGGATGGTCGATGCGCTGATCGTTATTCAATACACGTCAGCAAGTACATCATGTAACCCTCTTGACCCTGCACACGGCACTGTGTACATTTTGGTCGTCGTTCGGCTCGGCCGGACGGCCGCGGTGACAGCCGCGACCTCGAGCGAAGGAGCAGGACATGCGCGGTGCGCGGATGATGGGCGGCCTCGTGGGGCTGGTCGTGATGGTGGGGGCCCTGGCGGGGCCTGGGTCGGCCTCGGCGGCCTCGATCGTCCCGGCGGGAACGTCCTTCCCGCTCGGGAGCGTGACGGATCAGGTGCTCAGCATCAGCGCGAACACCCAGGTGCGGTGCAATCGCCTGATCTTCTCGGGCACGTCGGCGAACCCCGCCAGTGGTTCAGTGGGCCTGACGGCGACGTTCGGCACCGCGACGGGTATCGCCGGCTCATGGTGCCGGCTCTACGTGGGGGGTGTGTTCGCCGCCGCGAGCGTCACGTCGAGCAGTCGCTGGTACTGGAACGTCTCGACGCTCTCGTCCGGCATCTCGAACGGGACGATGACCACCGGGACGACGAGCGTCACCGTCGGGACGTGCACGATCGCGCTTCCCGCCGGCATGTTCCTCTCCGCCACGGGCACGAACTTCACGTCGCCGCCTTGGGGGATGACGCTCGCCTTGGACGCGGCCTGGTTGTCGTACACGTCGTCGGGCTGTGCCATGTTCGGGATCCCCGCGAGCGGTAGTACCGCGACGTACTCCGGCAGCGTCATGACGACCAGCGTCTACGTGGCGTAGAGCGTGACGAGGAGCCTTGCGATGCACAGCATGGGATGGAAGAACGGTGTCGTCGGACTGGTCGTCGCGCTCGCCGCGTTGGCGGGCGCGACGCCGGCGTCGGCCACGCCGGCGTTCCTGCCGGCGGGGGCCGCGTTCCCGGCCACTAGCACTGGAGAGCACGTCTTCGCCATCAACGCGAACCTCAAGTGGCGGTGCAATCACGTGCAGTGGTCCGGCGCCACGGCGAGTCCCGCGGGTGACACGGTGGCGCTCTCCGCCACCTACGGCGCCGCGCCCGGCGCTGCGGGAGCGTGGTGTCGCCTGTACGTCGGCGGCGTCTTCTCGGCGTCGACGGTCACGACCTCCGGATGGTCGATGACCGTGTCGTCGTACAACGCCCTGACCGGGGCCTCGGCCGGAACGCTCACGATGGGCGGCGGCATGACGATCACGACCGGTGGCTGCATCGTCTCGGTCGTCAGCGGCTCCGTTCTGCCGTTCACGGCGCAGAACGTCACGCCGGTGGGCCTCCAGCTGGTCGCAAGCGCGTCGGGCATCCACTTCACGTCGTCGGGTTGCGGGGGCTTCGGCGTCCCGTCGAGCGGCGGCAGCTTCAGCTACGCGGGAGGCGCGGACGCCACCGGTCCCTACGTCAACTGAGCGCCGGTTCGCTCAGGTCGGCCGCCGGCCGGCCCCAACGGGCGGCGCAGGGGGGGCCGCCACTCCAACGATAGGAGCAGGGCAATGCGCAGCATGCGATGGAAGGGCAGCGTCGTCGGACTGGTCGTCGCGCTCGTCACGTTGGCGGGTGCGGCGACGGCCTCGGCCACGCCGGCGTTCCTGCCGCCGGGTACGGCGTTCAGCGTCACTAGCACTGGAGAGAACGTCTTCTCCATCTCGTCGAGCATCAAATGGCGGTGCAACCACGTGACCCTGACGGGCACCACGGCGAATCCCGCGAGCGACACCGTGCCGGTCACGGCGACGTATGGCGTGGCGACGGGTGCCACGGGTGCGTGGTGTCGGCAGTACGTGGGCGGGGTCTTCTCGGCCGCGACGGTCACGCCCTCCGGATGGTCGATGTCCGTCTCGTCCTACAACGCGGTGACCGGGGTCTCCGCGGGGGCGATCACCATGGGCGGCGGCATGGTGATCACGACCGGAAGCTGCGTCATCACGCTGGTCAGCGGCACGGTCCTGCCACTCAGCGGGCAGAACGTCAGCTCGCCGGTGGGTCTCCAGCTGGTCGCGAGTGCGTCGGGCCTCCACTACACGTCCTCGGGCTGCGGCGGGTTCGGGATCCCCGCGAGCGGCACCACCGCGACGTACGCCGGCACCTTCGACGTTCCGGGCCTCTCCGTGGGCTGAGGACGGCGAACCCCCCGAGTGCCAACGCGCCGACGGTGCGAAGGGGAACGCCGGACCTGGCACAGCGGATGTTCGATGTCATCAGGAAACGCGACAAAGAGAGTCGTGTAAACGGCTTGACTCCACAACACGAGTCTGTCTACTATCGGCGGGTCGCCCGGTGGGGTCTGTGAAGTCTCAGGGCGACGGGTGAGGGTCGTGCTTGATGGACCGGGTCTCCTCGAGAGGCCCACCGCGAAGGGAATCCGGAGAGGAAGGAGGGTCTGCGTCTGGGCCTTGAACCGACATAGCCAGAAGCAGCACACCGGGGCCACGGCCACGGTCACGCAGTGAGCGGCGTCCGATCTTCGTTGGGCGCCAGGCGTATCAGACAACGGCGGTGACAGCCGCCATCTCAACGCAAGGAGAAGGTAATGCGCAGCATGAAGAAGATGGGCAGCGTCGTCGGGCTGGTGGTGGCCGTCGTGGCCCTCGCCGGCGCGTCCTCGGCCTCGGCAGTCTCGATTACTCCGGCCGGGCAGGCGTTCAGCGGTACTAGTACTGGAGAGCATGTGTTCACCATCAACGCGAACCTCAAGGTTCGGTGCAACCATGCGACGTTCGCCGGCACGACGGCGAACCCGGTGAGCAACACTACGTCGTTCACGGCGACCTACGGTCCCGCGACGGGTGCCTCCGGCGCCTGGTGCCGCCTGTACGTCGGCGGCGTGTTCTCGAACGCGACCGTCACGCCTACTGGGTCATGGTCCCTCACGGCGCTGACGTTCAACTCGCTCACGGGAGCGTCGACGGGCTCGGTCACGACGAGCGGCGTCACGCACATCGTGGTCGGTGGCTGCACGATCGACGTCCCCAGCGGCACGACTGTCCCGGTGACGGGCCAGAACGTCACGCCTACTGGAGTTCAGCTGAACGCCTCGGGCGGCGGGCTCTCGTTCACCTCGACCGGTTGCAGCGGCTTCGGCGTTCCCGCCAGTGGCTCGACCGCGACGTACGCCGGTGCGGTGGACATCGCCGGGGTGTCCATCTCGTAGCGCCACGCAGGTAGGTGCCGGCTGGGCTCAGGGCCCGGCCGGCACGGGGTTCGGCTGCTCGCTCCGTATGGGGCGAGCAGCCGGGCGTCCGCATCCCCTTGACAACAACGCAGTAGGAGGAGCAGCAATGCACAGCATCACCAGACGCGCCTCGTCGGCGCATCGCCGGATCCGGACCGTCGGGCTCGGCGTGGCCGTCGCGTTCGCCGCGGCGGCCGTCACCGGCGCTCCGGCCATGGCCGCCGCCCCGACCGGTGACTACGCCCAGTTCAACCGTTGTCCGTACACCAACACCGCGGTCGACGCCTGCCTCTATTCCGAGACGACCGGCGGCTCGTTCCAGCTTGGCAACGCCAACGTCCCGGTCAACAAGAAGATCATCCTGCAGGGCGGCATCGATCAGAACGAGACCACGGGTGCCTTCACCTTCGTCCCCGCCGTCGGCGCGGACACGCTCTCCAAGACGAAGCTCAACGTCCCGGGCGGCCTGACCGGCCTCATGTCCCCGACGGGCTGGAACGGCGTCCTCTCGGCGCTGTTCTGGGCGGCGGTCGGTGCGGTCAACGACGTCACGGCCACGGCGGAGCAGGCCGGCACGATCGGCTACGACTTCGGCGCCTTCGCCTTCGGTGGCGGCCCGGGCCTCACGCTGCCCGTCCGGATCCACCTGGAGAACCCCTTCCTGGGGAGCGACTGCTACATCGGCACGACGAGCGCGCCGGTGGTGCTGAAGCTGCGGACGGACACGACGAGCCCGCCGGCGCCGAACACGCCGATCACCGGCTCGCCCGGCACCATCAGCTTCGCTCACGACGGCGAGCTGATCACGAGCACGGGCAACAAGCTCGTGGACAACTCGTTCGCGGTGCCGGCGGTCAATGGCTGCGGGGGCCCGCTGTTCGGGCTGCTGGTCAACGTCGCCCTGAACCTGAAGGAGGGCTTCCCGTCCGCGGCGGGCAAGAACACCGCCATCCTGCAGGGCAGCCTGAAGCAGGGCGCGCGCACGGCCGTGGTGGCCAGCGTCCACTAGTGGCGATACGGCAGTGAGTCGGACCGGCGCTTCGCCACGGAGCGCCGGTGCCGGCCGGAGGGGGCGACGTCGCCCCCTCCGGTGCGGCACCGCATCAGCACACGCCGAAGGGTCTAAAGCTTTGGTTGCACGGTTGGTGGTTGCAACCACCAGCCGGAAACCCTAGCGTGTGTAATCGCCGTGACCGGGGGACTGGTGTCACCGGGGTCGAGAGTAGGGGAACGTCACATGACGAGGGAGAACACGATGCGCAAGGTCCAATCGGCTGGTAGGGGGTCCGCTCCACGATCTCGTCTCCGGCTTCTGTCGCTCCCGTGCGGGGCGCTCGTCGCCCTGGTGGCGACCTTCGGCTTCACGGCGCCGGCCCTCGCCGCCGCCGGCCCGGACGGACGGGTCTACGAGCAGGTCTCGCCGGTGGACAAGTACGGCAGCCCCGCGGGCGCCGGCGGTCCGGACTCTCCCATGTACGGGATCGCCGCCCCGAACGGCAACGGGCTCTTCTACGGCGTCGCGGGCGCGGTCGGCGACGCCACGCGCGGCATGCAGAACTACGCCGTGGGCCAGCGCTCCGGGAGCGGCTGGTCGGCCGAGAGTCGCTTCCCCCTCCCCGCCGGCGCGATCAACTACGCGGACTACCAGGTCATGGCTCCCTGGCCCTCCGAGAACCTGGACAGCGTTGCCTACGCGATGACGGGCGGTGGCATCGTGCCCGCCAATCCGCCGGTTCCCCATGGCTTCGGCGAGCCGGGCCCGGAAGGCCTCTACCGGACCAGCATCGGCGCTCCGGCCACGTGGCTGAGCGAGCCGACCACCAACGCGACCGTTCCCCCCGTCGGGCAGATCGCGGTCGGCGGCCTGGTCCCGGCCGGCGGCTCGCCCGATCTCAGCACCTTCTACTTCGGCTACTACGGGACGCTTCTCCCGGAGGATGCGTCGCGCGCCCCGCAGGTCAGCGACCGGGTGTCGTCGGCCTGGGGCTTCTACCGCTACGCGAACGGCCACCTCGAGGCCGCGGGCGTCCTGCCGGACGGAACGCTCGATCCGTACGGCGCGATCCCGGCCGGAGCCGCCGCGGCTCCCGACATCAACGGCAACGCCCTGGTTCCCCTGGACTTCCACAACCAGGTGTCCCACGACGGCTCGCGAGCGTTCTTCGTGAGTCCCGACCCGTGGGCGGGCAGCGGCCGGGCCCCCCAGCTCTACGTGCGCAAGGGCGGCACGAGCACGGTGCTCGTCTCTCGCTCGGAGCTCACCGGCGATCCGGCGCTCAACGGCGTGCTGGAGCAGGATCGGTACGTCGAGTTCAGCTCCGTCAAGGGCACCTCGCGCGCCCACGGCTCGCGGGACGGCTCGCACGTCTACTTCGAGTCCGTCGACCCGCTCACCGCGGACGCGCCGAACGAGACCACGAGCAAGAAGGCCTACCTCTTCGACGTCGACGACGAGAGCCTGACCTACCTCCCCGGAGTGAGCGGGGACGTGCTTGCGGCCTCGGACGATCTGTCGCGGTTCATGTACGCGGACTCCGCCGGCTCGAACGGCGAAGGCCCGCTCGGCGTCTGGGCCGACGGGCACGCGACCCTCGTCGCCAATCGCACGGTGAAGCCCGGCGGCGGCTTCTTCGACAAGGCGTACGTTGGGCAGGGACGGGCCACGGCGGACGGCTCGGCGTTCGTGTTCCAGAGCAACTCGCCACTGCCGGGAGGCTTCAACAACGGGAGCGGAAGGCTGGAGGTCTACCGGTACGTGGTGGACGGCGCGACGCTGCAGTGCCTGAGCTGTGCGCCCGACGGGGACGTTCCCACGGGGGACTCGGTCATCTCCCACAACGGTGGCAGCGCATCGTCGGCCTATCTGACCGGCCAGCTGCGCGACAACCGCGGCATCTCCAGCGACGGGAAGCGCGTGTTCTTCGACACGCCGAACGCACTGGTGTCCCGCGACAGCAACGGCAAGCGCGACGTGTACGTCTGGGACGACGGCGTCGTCCGGCTCATCTCCTCGGGGCTGAGCTCGACGGAGTCGAACATCCTCGACAGCAGCGCGTCGGGCGACGACGTGTTCTTCGCCACCCAGGAGGGGCTGGTCGACGCGGATCGGGACGGGGAGTTCGACGTCTACGACGCACGGGTCGGTGGGGGGTTCCCGTCCGGTCCAGCCGTGCCGGACTGCGCTTCGAACTGCCGCGAGCCGGAAGGGCCGCCGCCCCCGGCGGTGTCGCCTCCGACGCTGCTCGACGGAGGGGCCGGCAACGTCAAGGAGCCGTCGGCGGTCTCGCCGAAGGTCACCGTCACCAAGAAGACCGCACGGGGCCGAACGATCACGCTGACGGTCAAGGTTCCGGCCGCGGGCGCACTTGCAGCGAGCGGTGAGGGCCTTCGCGGGACCAAGCGCTCCGTCCTCAAGGCCGGGACGTACCGGTTGAGCGTCACGCTGACCAAGAAGGCGGCGCGCACGCTGTCCCGGGAGCGAAAACTGCGCGTCCACGTCCACCTGCGCTACCGGCCGACGGTCGGCTTCACCGCCGACAGCACGGCCTCCCTCACGCTGAAGGCGGCGAAGCGCTCATGACCAGCTCCACGGAGAAGAACCAGATGACCGGTCGGATGACCATCTCCCGCCTCGGCGTCCGAGCCCTGCTCGGCGCGCTCGTGGCCGCGCTCGTGCTCCTGGTAGGCGCGAGTGCCGCGCAGGCGGACTTCGGTCTGCAGGACGGCAGCTTCACGATGAGCAGTCCCAACGCGAAGGCCGGCGCGCACAGCAACCTGGTGACGACCTTCGCCGTCAACCAGTCGGGTCCGGCGACGCCGGACGGGACGCTGAAGGACCTCGTGGTCGATCTGCCCCCGGGCTTCGTCGGCAACCCGCAGGCGGCACCCACGTGCGACATCTCCCGCGTGCGCATGTCGGGCGCGGACGGCTGCCCGATGAACACCGCGGTCGGCTCGATCGACACCGAGGTCGCCTTCCCGGCGTTCGGCTTCAGCGCGCCGCTGACGGCGTTGATCTACAACATCACCCCCAACAAGGGGGAGCCGGCCGCGTTCGCCTTCGCGGTGAACTTCAACACGGTGCGGCTCGGCGCCACCGTCCGATCCGGGACCGACTACGGCATCCGGATCGCGTCGCGGAACCTCACCGAGCAGCTCTACATCCTCTCGGCCACCGTCACGTTCTGGGGCGTTCCCAGTGACAACGCCGGCCCCGGGCCCTTTACGGACAACAACACGGGCCGGTCCTTCGGCGGGGCGAGCGACGGGCTCAGGAAGCCCTTCCTGAGCAACCCGACCGCCTGTCCGGCGGACGCGCTCTCCGCGACGATGTCGCTCTCGTCCTGGCAGACGCCCGGCGACGTCGTGTCCGACGGCACGCCGTTCCCGACGATGACGGACTGCGACGACGTGCCGTTCGACCCGGCGATGACCGTCCGGCCGGACAACGCCAGGGCGGGTGCGCCCGCCGGCTACACCATCGATCTGTCGGTGCCCCAGAACGCGAACCCCGGGGGCTTGACCAGCGCCCACCTCAGGAAGGCCGCGGTCACGCTGCCCCCTGGCGTCGTCGTGTCCGCCTCGGCGGCCGACGGCCAGAAGGCGTGCTCGGACGCCGGCATCGGGATCGGGACGGACGCGGATCCCTCCTGCCCCGACGCCTCGAAGATCGGCACCATCCGGCTCGAGACGCCCGTGCTCCCGGATCCGCTCGTCGGCTCCGTGTACCTGGGCGAGCAGCGCCCCGAGCAGCTGCTGCGGCTGTTCATCGTCGCCAAGGGCGGCGGCGTCACGGTGAAGCTCCCCGGCGTCGCCACGCCGGACCCGGACACCGGGCAGCTCACGGTCACGTTCGACGACAACCCACAGCTGCCGTTCAGCCAGCTGCACATGGTGATGGACGGCGGGCCGCAGGCGCCGCTCACCAACCCGCCGACGTGCGGGACGGCGACGACGAGCTACGACCTCACGTCATGGGCGTCCGACACGCCGGTCCACGGCACGGATTCGTTCCAGATCACGAGCAACTGCGATGCGGCGGCCCAGTTCACACCGGGCCTGGAGGTCGGGCTGGCGAGCCCGACGGCCGGCGGCTCCTCGCCGTTCACGATGCGGCTGACCCGACCCGACGGCCAGCAGGACCTCAGCGGCATCGAGATGAGCCTGCCGCCCGGGCTCGTCGCCCGCGTCGGCGACGTGCCGCTGTGCCCCGAGGCGCAGCTGGCGACCGGCACCTGCGACGCCGCGTCCCAGGTGGGCACGACGACCGTGGGGGCGGGCCCGGGGATCAACCCGGTGTTCATCCCCCAGCCCGGCCGGGCGGCGACCGCCGTGTACCTCGGTGGTCCCTACAAGGGCGCGCCGTTCAGCCTCAGCATCGTCGTGCCGGCGCAGGCCGGCCCGTTCGACCTGGGCACCGTCGTCGTCCGGGCCGCGCTGTTCGTCGACAAGGACGACGCGCACGTGACGGTCAAGGCCGACCCGCTGCCCACGATCCTCAAGGGGATCCCGCTGCGGCTGCGCGACGTGCGCGTCGCGCTCGACCGGCCCGGGTTCATGGTCACCCCGACGAACTGCGATCCGATGGCGATCAACGCGCGGGTCACCTCGTCGGCGGGAACGGCCGTCGACCTGTCCAACCGCTTCCAGGCGGCGGACTGCGCGGCGCTGCCGTTCGACCCGACCATCTCGGCGACGACGCGCGGCAAGCTCACGTTCAAGCACGGGGCCGAGCTGAAGGCGCACATCGCCGCGCGGCCCGGTGACGCGAACATCCGGTCGGTCGCGGTGCGGCTGCCCAAGCAGCTGCCGTCCCGGCTGATCCCGACGATCAACAACGCGTGCCTGATGTCCCAGTTCCTCGAGAACTACAAGGGCTGCCCCGAGCAGTCCTACATCGGCACGACGACGGCCTACACGCCGATCCTCAACCAGCCGCTCAAGGGGCCCGCCTACATCGTGGCGACCCCCGGCGAGGTGCCGGTCATCGAGCTGAAGCTGTTCGGGCAGGGCGACGCGGCCGGGGTCGAGGTCAACCTCGCCGGCACGGTCATCATCGACTCCGGCGGCGGCCGCTCGAAGGTGACGTTCTCCACCGTGCCGGACATCCCGATCACCGGGTTCGACATGGAGCTCCCGACGGGGCCGCACTCGATGCTCGACGCGCCGAGCAAGGACCTGTGCGGCGGGCCGATCACGATGGACATCTCGATCATCGCCCAGAACGGCAAGCGTCAGGACCGCACCACGCCGATCACGGTCAAGGACTGCCCGAAGATCGGCAAGCCGAAGGTCGTCAAGGCGACGGCCAGCCGCGGCGGCGTGCGCCTGCGGGTGCAGGCTCCCGCGGCCGGGCTGCTCAACGTGAGCGGCAACGGCCTCAAGCCGGTGCGCCGCCGCCTGGATCGCAAGCTGATCTACGTGGTCACCCTGCCGCTCTCGGACGCCGGCAAGAAGGTGCTGGCCCGCACGGGCCGGCTCACGACCCGGCCGACGCTGACGTTCAAGCCGACCAACGCGCCGAAGACGAGCACGGTCCGCACGAGCAAGCTCACGATCAGGAGCCGCGCCGCTCGCTGATCACCACCCGTATCCGGGGACCACTCTCCCGCTCCCCGGGGCGACGGCGCATCCCCCAAGGCCACCCTCCCACTCTCCACACGACCGGGGAGGGTGGCCTCAGCCGTCCTCGTAGACTCCTCGCCATGCGCGCAGCCATCGTCCGGGACGGATCCATCGTCGTCGAGGACCGCCCCGATCCCGTTCCCGCCCACGGCGAGCTCTTGGTCCGGGTCCGCTCCGCCGGCCTCAACGGCGCCGACATCCTGCAGATGAAGGGCCAGTACCCGGTGCCGCCCGACTCGCCCCAGGACATCCCCGGGATGGAGCTGGCCGGCGAGGTCGCCGCGGTCGGGCCGGGCGCCACCCGCTTCGCGGTCGGCGACCGCGTGATGGCCATCGTCGGCGGCGGCGGGCAGGCCGAGCTGTGCGTCGTCCACGAGCGCCAGGCGATGCCGGTGCCGGACGCGCTGGACGACGTGGCCGCGGGCGGCGTCCCCGAGGTGTTCACCACCGCGCACGACGCGATCTTCCGCCAGGCCGGTCTGGCCTCCGGCGAGCGCCTGCTCGTCCACGGCGCGGCCGGCGGCGTCGGCACCGCCGCCGTGCAGCTCGGGGCGGCCACGGGGGCCCACGTCACCGCGACGGTGCGCAACCCTGACGTCCGCGACGCGGTCCGCGACCTCGGCGCCGACGTCGTGCTGGACCCCGGGGAGTTCGCCGACGGCGGCCCCTACGACGTGGTGCTGGAGCTCGTCGGCGCCCCGAACCTCGGGGCGAACCTCAAGGCGCTGGCGCTGGACGGCCGCATCGTGGTGATCGGGGTCGGCGCCGGCTTCAAGGCCGAGCTCAACCTGCTCGCGGTGATGGGCAAGCGGGCCCGCATCACCGGTTCGACGCTGCGCTCCCGCCCGCTGGAGGAGAAGGCGGACACCGCGCGGCGGATGGAGCGCCACGTGCTGCCGCTCTTCGAGCGCGGCCTGCTGCGCGTGCCGATCCTCGAGACGTTCCCCCTGGAGGAGGCGGCCGCCGCCTACGCGCGCTTCCAGGCGGGCGGCAAGCTCGGCAAGATCGTCCTCACCGCCTAGCCTGACGACGTTTCAGGACCGCGCGACGTCCGGCCGGTCGCGGAGGAGCCGGCCCAGCCGGTCCAGGTTCGGCAGGTAGAACGCGGCGGCGAGCAGCGGCAGGGCCGGCACGGTGACGTCGGCCGACACCGTGAGCACGACCGCGGCGAGCACCGCGACGAGCATCGCCGCGGCGGTCGCCCGTCCGCGCAGGCCGAAGCGCCGCGCCCAGGTGAAGAAGACGGCCGCGAAGATCGGGTCGGCGATGCCCACGCGCAGGGCGGTGCCGCCGCCCCAGGCCGGGATGTCGAGCGAGAGGACATCGCCGCTCGTGCCGTCGAACGAGAACGGGACCCCGCCCGAGCCGACCGACACCGCGTCGATCACGGCGACGACGAGCGGGACGGCGAGGACCAGGGCCGGCAGCTCCATGCCGCGGGCGAACAGCGCGCCGAGGCACGCGCAGGTGACCGCCTCGGGAACGGTGGCCGCGACGTCCTGGCCCGACGCGGTGAGCACCGCCGCGATCATCCCCGCGCCGAGGCCGACGAGGATCGCGGCGAGCAGCTCGTCGCTGAGCTGGGCCGCGGCGAGCACCGCGGCGAACACGATCACCGTCCCGATCGCCCCGTCGACCCCGACGGCGACGTCGGGCAGCACCGGGCTCAGCAGGCAGTAGGCGAACGCCCCGAGGACGATGGCGACGATGCGCATCCCGGGAGTCTCCCGCCTAGTACGGCGGGAGGTCGGCGTGCCAGTCGCCGAGGGTGCGGAACGAGCGCCAGAACGCGCGCTTGGCCGTCTCCTCGTCGAGCGACTCGTCGATGTTCGGCACCACGAGCGCCTCCATCGACGGGGTGAAGGGCTGGATGACGCCGCGCTCCGGGCCGATCGTCTTGGAGAGCGGCACGCCGAGGTCGTTCAGCGTGATCAGGGCGTCGTCGCCCATCAGCACGACGATGCGCGGCTGCACGATCGCGAGCTCGTCCAGCACCCGGGCCATGCAGCCGGGGTCGGCGAGCGTGGTGTCCTGCACCGGGCACTTCACGCACAGCGTGCCGTACACGGTGAGCGGATCGATGTTCAGGCGCTTGAACGACTTCATCAGCGCGGAGCCGCTGCGGCCGTAGAACGCGACGCCCTCCTCGACCTCCGAGGGCGTCGGCGCGTGCTTGAGCAGGAAGACGTCGGCCTGCGGGTGGCCGGAGCCCAGGACGGGCGTGCGGTTGCCCCGGGGGCACTCCTCGCAGCTCTGCAGGTCACCGGTGAGCGAGTTCAGCTCGCGGATGGCCCGCTCCAGGTACTTCTCGCGGATCTCGTCGTCTGTGGCGGGCATTGGTCCCATGGGTTTCGCAGCCTTCCCATGATCTCCCTGCCGCTGCATCACGGCTTGCGTGTCGCGCGCTTGACCCGGCGGGCACGCCGCTTCTCGCGGGCCCCGGCCGGCGTCGCCTTGGTCTCCAGGAACTTGAGGGCCTGGACGTAGAGCAGCGTGCCGGACTTGGTGACGATCTCCGCCTCGCGCAACGACTCGAGGAACTCCTGCGGGCCGTCGAAGTCGCGCATCCGGATGCGCACCGAGCCCAGGCCCTGGGCCACATGCGAGTCGGACCCGGCGCCCGCGACGATCCGGTACTTGGCCGCGAACCGCTGCGCCTCCTCGTTGAAGGCGCCGATCGCCACCCGCGGGTTGTAGATCTCGATCGCGTCGATGTCGTCGAGGATCGGCAGCAGGTGCTCGTAGTCCGGGACGGCGTGCATCCGGTCGAAAGGGTGGGGGACGTACACGAGGCCGCCCTGCCGCTTGATCTCGGCCACGGTCTCGGCCATCGACAGGCCGCGCGGGATCTTCTCCGTGAGGAACAGGCCGATGACCTCGCCCTGGTGCTCGGTCTTCACCTCCTCGCCGATGATGATCTTCACGCCGTAGGCCGCGGCCTTGGCCTGGGCCTCGAACGCACCCGACACCTCGTTGTGGTCGGTGACCGCGATCGCCCCCAGCCCCTGAGCCTGGGCGGTGGCGAGCAGGACCTCCACGGGCGTGGCGCTGTCGGACGAGTGGTCGGTGTGCATGTGCAGGTCGACCTCGATGATCCGGCGGTCCTGCAGGCGCGCACGGATCTCGGGATCCCCGGTGGGATCGTGCCGGCGGGCGGCGAGCGCCTGGTAGATCCCCTCGATCTCATCGGTCACCGCCGACCAGTCGCGGGCCGCCGGCGCCGTCGCGCGCAGGCGGGCGAGCAGGGCGGGATCCTCCACCAGCCGCCGCAGCTGGGCGGCCAGCGTCTCGGTGTCCTTGCGCTCGAACAGCAGGGCGCCGTCGCCGCCGCCGGTGGCGTCCTCGTAGACCGGCAGCCGGGTGACGAGGGGCACGGCTCCGGCGGCCAGGCCGCGCAGCACCAGGTCGGGTGCCGGGTCGTCGCCGTCGGAGGCGCAGACCAGCACGTCGGCCGCGGCGAGCACGGAGGCCTCGTTGACCGTGGCGGACGGCTCCACGAAGCGGATGCGCTCGCGCAGGCGCTCGGGGACCGGGGTGGCGGAGGAGGGGCCGCTGGCGCTGAGCACCGTGGCCTCCCAGCCGTCGACGTCGGCCAGTCGCCGCAGGGCCCGCAGGAAGGTGCGCAGCGCGCCCCGCTCCTCGATGTCCACGAAGGCCAGGCGCAGCGGGCCGCCGTCCGGGCCCGCGACGCGTGCGGTGGGCGGGTCCACCCCGGGGCGGACCACGGCGTAGTCGCCGGGGAAGAAGCGGCCCATCAGCTCGCGCGTGGCGGGGAAGCTGGCGATGCGGGTGTCGATCCGGCCGAAGACGAGGGCGACGAGCTTGCGGGCGACCTGGGTGGACAGCAGCCGCTCGGTCGGCGTGTGGAACGTGCTGACGTTGAGCGCGCGCGAGTGGCGCAGGGCGGCGGCGCTCGTGCTCGGCGCGAACGGCTCGTGGACGTGGCAGACGTCGAGCGGGGCGACGGTGAAGAGGTCCTCGATCGTGCGCGACACGTCGATCGGGAGCGTCGACCGGGTGCGGGTCGTGAAGGCGGGGAGTGCCTCGCCGACGGCCAGCACGCGCGGTGGCTCGCCCGGGCCGGGCAGCAGGTCCTCGGGGCCCTCGCGGTGGGCGCGGCGGATGTCCGCGCGGGTGGTGCGGACCAGCTCCTGCGAGTCCGACGGCGCGACGATGATCACGCGGTGCCCGCGGGCGGCGAGGTCGTCGCACACGCGCTGGACGTGGCGGTTCACCTCATGCGGCGTCCCCCAGGGGTGGGGGGTCACGTGCGCGATCGCGAGGGGCTCGGGCATGCTCGTCAGAGGATAGAGGGGCGACGAAGCGGCGACGGCCCGGGACGTGGTCCCGGGCCGTCGTGCCGCGTCAGGGGTGGAGCGTCGCTCAGGCCTGCGGAGCGGCCGGCGTCGCCGCCGGGGCCGGAGCCGCCGTGGTGGTGGCCGGCGTGGCCGCGGCCTTGCGGGCCGCCGGCTTCTTGGCGGCGGCCTTGCGCGTGGTGGCCTTGGCGGCAGCGGGCTTGGCCGCGGCCTTCGCGGCCGTCTTGCGGGCGGCCGGCTTCTTCGCGGCGGCCTTGCTCGCCGTCTTGGCCTTCACCGCGCGGCCCGACAGCGTCTTGCCGGCGTACTTGGCGATGAACTTCTCGGTGTCCTGACGGGCGATCTCGTCGGGACGCTGGTTGTGCGGCGACTTCATGAGGTACGAGCTGGGGCCGTCGAGCTGGCCGCCGATCCCGTGGTTGAGCGCCAGCTTGCAGCAGCGGACGGCGTCGATGACGATGCCGGCCGAGTTCGGCGAGTCCCACACCTCGAGCTTGAGCTCCAGGTCGAGCGGCACGTCGCCGAAGGCCTGGCCCTCGACGCGGATGTGGGCCCACTTGCGGTCGGTCAGCCACGGCACGTAGTCGGACGGGCCGACGTGAACGTCCTCGGCCTTCATCTCCAGGCCGGCCACCGAGGTGACGGCGTTGGTCTTGGAGATCTTCTTGGACTCCAGCCGCTCGCGCTCGAGCATGTTGAAGAAGTCCATGTTGCCGCCGACGTTGAGCTGCGACGTGCGGACCATCTTGACGCCGCGCTCGTGGAAGAGGCGGGCGAGCGTGCGGTGCACGATCGTGGCGCCGACCTGCGACTTGATGTCGTCACCGACGATCGGGAGGCCGGCCTGCTTGAAGCGCTTGTCCCAGTACGGCTCGCGGGCGATGAAGACGGGGATGCAGTTCACGAAGCCGCAGCCGGCCTCGAGGACCTGCTCGACGTACCACTTGGTCGCCTGCTCGGAGCCGACCGGGAGGTACGAGACGACGACGTCGGTGCGCGTCTCCTTGAGGATCTTGACGATGTCGGCCGTCTCGCCCGGGGCCTTGGTGATCTTCTGCTTCAGGTACTTGCCCAGGCCGTCGTGCGTCATGCCGCGGTACACCGGGACGCCGAGCTTGCGCGGCACCTTGGCGAACTTCATCGTGTTGTTCGGCGCGGCCCAGATGGCCTGGCCGAGGTCCTTGCCGACCTTCAGCTTGTTGATGTCGAAGGCGCAGGTGAACTCGATGTCGTTCACGTGGTAGCCACCGAGATCGGTGTGCATGAGCCCGGGCACGGGCTCGTTGGCATCGGCGTTCTTGTAGTACTCGACGCCCTGCACGAAGGCGGAGGCGCAGTTGCCGACGCCGATGATCGCGACGCGGACCTTGTCGGTCTGGTGGCGCGTCGCGCCGTTCGTCGTCGCCGCGCCGTTGGAGGCGGCTGCGTTGCCGTTGGTGCTCACTTGGAGGATCGTCCCTTCGAAAGGTGGAATGCGTACTGCGGAGAAGTTGGTACTGCTGAAACCCCGTGGATCCCGCGCGGTTACAACGCGGCGGCCCGGGGGTGCGTCGGCCGGCCCGGTCTACGGGGCCGGGTCGGGCTCCTGGGCCGCGGCGCGCACCAGCACGCCGCGGACGTGGAAGACGCGCTGGAACACCGTGACGGTGCTCAGCGCGGCGAGGACGTAGACGGCGGGGGCCAGCAGCTCCACGTCGCCCGGTCCCGTCGCGAACAGCAGGCCGATCGAGAGGATGACCACGCGGATGGCGCGGCTGGCGATCCCGACCTTGCACTCCACGCCCAGCGCCTCGGCGCGGGCCCGCGTGTAGGAGACGAGCAGCGAGCTGAGGACCGCGATGACGGTCGCCGCGACGGCGGTGTCGTTGCCCATCCGGCTGAACTGCCAGCCCACGGCGGCGAGGACGATGCCCTCCTCCGCCCGGTCGAGCGTGGAGTCCAGGAAGGCCCCGAACGGCGAGCCCTTGCCCGACGAGCGCGCGTAGCGGCCGTCGAGGGTGTCGCAGATCGAGCCGACGATGAACGCGACGCCGCCCCACACGATCTCGCCCTGCCAGATGAGGACGGCGGCCACGATGCACAGGACGAAGCCCGTCATCGAGATCGCGTTCGGCGTGAGCCGGGACTCGATCAGCGCGTTGCGCACGGTCTCGCGGCCGGTGCCGCGGGGGCGCCGGGAGGCGGGAGGGGAGGTGGACATCAGATCTGGAGGGCCTTCTCTGAGCTGCCGCCGCCGTCGAACGCGAGCTCCGGCCTCTGGCCGAACGCCCAGGCCTGCGGGCGCACCCGCGCCATCCAGCTGGCGGCGTAGGCCGCGCAGCCGGCGGTGAGCGCGCCGAGGACGGCGTCGGCGATGAAGTGGTTGGCGGTGGCGACGATCACGAAGAAGACGAGCAGCGGGTACAGCGCCCAGAAGATCTTGACGGGTCGCCACGTCGCGAGCAGCGAGAGCGGGATGCCGATCATGAGCGAGAAGGCGATGTGCATGGACGGAACGGCAGCGTACGGGTTGAAGAGCGCCGTCACCGCCACGCTGTCGTGCGAGACCCCGGTGTAGACCGAGACGGAGTCGATGAAGCCCCACTCCGGCATCAGGCGCGGCGGGGCGGTGGGGAACAGCGCGTAGCCCAGCAGCGCGATGCCCATCGCGACCATGAACATGTTGCGCACGAAGTAGAAGTTCCGGTTGAAGCGCAGGTAGATGTAGACCAGCGAGAACACCGTCACCGAGAACTGGGCGTTGATGTACACCCAGCTGGCGATCGCCGTGATCGCCGAGCTGCCCTCCGACCACGTGTTGATCGCCGGCTCGACGAAGATGCCCAGCGAACGCTCGATCGAGATCAGGTCGCGGGCGTGCTCGAAGGCGAGCGCGGTGCTCGTGGGATCGTCGATCGCGCCCCGCACGTAGCGGTAGCCGTAGTAGGCAACCATGAAGAGCGCGACTTGTCGGACGACATCGAGCAGGCCGTGCGGCAACAGCCGCGCCTGGAGTGTCCGAACCCGGGCGCGCATGAGAAGGCCCGGGATGTTACCGACCTGGGAATCGGTCGCACCAGCGGTTGCGCGCCGCGCGGCCGCTCAGCGAGCGGGGGTGGGAGCGGGGCACAGCGCGTCGCCGCCGCCCACGTCGTCCAGCGTGAAGCGCGCGTCGACGCGGATCAGGCCGGCGCGCTCGACGCGCAGCCGGGTCCAGTCGCCGTCGCCGGGCAGCACGCAGGCCTGCCCGCGGGAGATCTCGTAGTACGGCGTCTTGTGCACGCGGACCTCGACGACGCCCGGCCCGGTCGCCCGCAGCGTGAAGCCGTCGGGCCGCAGCGCGACCATGCTCGCCGGGCCGGAGACGAGGGGCTCCGCGTCGCGGAACGCGTAGGCCTTCCAGTGCGGCCCGGTCCACACCAGCTTCAGCCAGGCCGGCTTGCTGTCGATCACCTCGACCTCGCGCACGCTGGTGGGGTCGGGCGCCACGTCGGGCACCACGACGAACTTCACCGCGTTGTGGCGCAGCCACGCGTGGTACTTGGCGGCGGTGAACGTCTCGTCGCGGTGGTCGTAGAACAGCGAGCCGATCTTCTTGTCCAGCTGGGTCTCCCACCCGCGGGCGAGCGGGACGTGGGGGGCCAGGTAGGCCGCCTCCCAGTGCCCGCGCGTGAACGGCACCTCGATGCGCGTGGCCGGGTCGGCGTGGGTGCGCAGGAAGTCCATCACGGGCGCGTAGTACGCCTTGCTCGTCGACGGATCCCCGCTGGATTTGACGACCTCGCGGATCGGGCCGGCGAGCTGCCAGGCGAGGAAGATCACGCCGACCGCGGCGATGGCCTTGGCGTTGACCCGCGTGCTCCCGGGGGTGCGGTCGACCCACAACGCCGCCATCAGCGAGCCGCCGACGAGCGCCCCGAGGCGCAGCACGTTGTCCCCGAGGGGGCTGGTGATCGCCATGGTCAGGATGCACCCGACGACGTACAGGACGGTGCCGATGCGCAGGGTCCGGTCGCCGGGCCGCGAGAGGGCGAGCACCGCGCCGCACACGAGCAGCGGGACGATGATCTGGAACCAACGGAACGGCTGGGCCCCGCCCTCGGGGAACAGGCCGGCCATCACCAGCAGCGTGCCGAGCGAGGTGACGGCCAGCGCGAGGCCGCGCCGGTCGGTGCCGCTGAGGAAGACCGCGCCGCCGGCCAGCGCGGTGAACACGCCGGTGACCGGGCTGGCCGTGGCGCACGCGATGCCGAGCACGGCGGCGAGCCACGGATGGCCGCGGGACAGCGAGAGCACGGCGCACAGCCCGACCGTCACGCCCAGCCCGTAGGTGAGCCGGCCGATGAGCAGGTCGCACACCACGATCACGGCGAACCACACCGCGGCGATCCGCACGGCACGCGGGGAGAAGTACGGCTTGATCAGCCGCTCGAAGAGGATGACCGAGAGGATCGCCGCCAGCGCGCCGACGATCCGGGGCCCGAGCAGCGCGCCGAGCGGCGGGAAGAGCAGGCTGTACCCCGGCATGTGGTGGCCGCCGTACCAGGACAGGTCCCAGACCGAGAAGCCGATGCGCCCGAAGAGGTCGGACCGGTACACCTGCGCGGCGAGGTCGGGCGTCGGCGGGGCGAGCAGCAGCCACAGCCCGGCGAGCACGGCGCAGACGACCCAGGCCGGAGGGCGGCGCAGGGTGCGGGGGAAGGATGCCGGGAGGGAAGGGGTGGACACGGCGGGAGGTGCGGCGCGAGGGATCCGCTCGGGCCGCAGGGGACCAGTATGTACAACCACCCGGCGCGGGGTCAGGGGTTACAGCGTGGGGAGCGCGCCTGGATGCGCCCGAGCGCGAAGTCCATGCCCACGTGGGCCACGCCGGCGTCCTTCAGCCGCACCCGCGTCCAGTCGCCCGGGGCGGGCTCCACGCAGCCGCGGCCCTGCTCCAGCGCCCAGTACGGCGACCAGTGCACGGAGACCTCGGTGACGGTGCCCGGCCGGTCGGCGCGCAGCGTGAACCCGTCGGTCTGCATCGAGGTCAGCTCGGCGCCGCCGCGCGCCAGCGGCGCCGCGTCCTTCACGCGGTAGACGTCGAAGTGGGCGTCGCTCCACACGGGGACCAGGAAGTCCGGCCGGGAGCGGATGAGCGCCTCCTCCTGCGCGGAGGAGTGGTCGAGCGGGACGTCCTTGGGCAGCGCGACGAAGCGCACCCCCAGCCGGCGCAGCCACCGGTGGTACTCGTCGGGGGTGAGCTTGCCCTCGTAGAACAGCTCGTTGACCTTCATGTCGAGCTGGCGCTGCCAGCCGCGGGCGAGCGGGCGGTCGAGCCCCACGTAGCGCGCCTCCCAGTGGCTGACCGTGAACGGCACCTCGACGCGGAACGTCCCCGGCTGCTCGGCCAGGAACGCACGCAGCCCCTCGTAGTAGTAGGCGTGCACCGACGCGTCGTCGCGCGCCTTCTGCCAGTCCGCGACGGGGGAGAGGAACTGCCAGTACAGGAGGGGCAGCGCGCACAGCGCCAGCAGCGCGCGGTGGCGGGGCCACAGCGCGCAGGCCAGCAGCGGGCCGGCGAACAGGGCGCCCAGCCGGTTGACGTTGTTGCCCATCGGCGTGTCGAGCACGAAGCTCGCGACGATCGCCAGGACGTAGAGGACGATGCCCGTGCGCAGGAGGCGCTCGCGCGGGGGGAGCACCGCGAACAGGACGACGAGCACCGCGATCGCGGGCCAGAAGCTCTGACCATGGAACGGCTCGACGCCGCCCTCGGGGAAGGCGATCGACAGGAACGCGGCGGGGACGAGCGCGGCGGCGGCCAGCCAGACGGCGTTCGCCCGGTGCCGGCGGTCGGCCAGGAACCACGCGCACGCGCCGAGGGCCAGGAAGAGCCCGGCGACGGGGCTGGCCAGCGTGCACAGCACCGCCGCGACCGGCGCCCCGATCCGCCCGACCTTGCCGTCGATCTGGGCGAGTCGCACGGCGGCCAGCCCGCAGGCGAGGCCGAGGGCGAACGTCAGCCGGCCGGTCAGCAGCATCGCCGCCGACGCGGCGGCGAACCACCAGGCGGCGAGCGCGGCGTCCGGGCCCCAGTGCGATTCGGCGATGCGGGCGAACAGCCAGGCGGCGGCGACGGCGGCCAGGGCGCCCGTCACCTGCGGGGTGAGGATCGCGCCGATGGGCGGGAACAGGACGCTGTACCCGGGCATGTGGTGGCCGCCGTACCAGGCGTTGTCCCACAGGGTCAGGCCTGCGTGCTTGGCCAGGTCGGTGCGGTACTGCTGGGCCGCCAGGTCCGAGCTGGGGGGCGCGACGATCAGGTAGGCGATCGACAGCACCGCGGCGAGCAGCCACGCGTGCGACGCGCGGAAGAAGCTCACGGGGCGGGCGCGCCCAGGAAGTCGCAGACGGCATCGACGACCGCGGGGTCGTCGATCCACGGCCAGTGGCCGGCGTCGGGGAAGTGGCGCACGGTGCCACCGAGCAGGTCGGCGTAGCGCTCTCCGTGCACGGGGGAGATGTAGGGGTCGTGGTCGCCCCACAGCACCAGCGCGGGCCGGTCGATGGCGGGCAGCTCCGCGCCGGCGGCGAGCAGCTTCTCCGAGGGGGAGGTGCGGTACAGCATGAGGATGGCGCGCTGGGTGCCCTGGTCCAGGTGGTCGGCGATCTGCTGGACGAACGCCTTGGGCATCCCGCCCTTGCGCGGGGTCGCGGGCCGCAGGATCAGCCGCATGATCCACTTGGCGGTCGATCCCATCGCCAGCTCGCCCAGGCCCTTGCGCCGCCAGATGCGGGCCATGAGGTGCCAGCGGTACTCCTGGCCCAGCGGCACGGCGTTGAGCACGACGATCCGGTGCACGCGCTCGGGGAAGCGCTGGGCCCACAGCAGCCCGACGGCGCCCCAGTCGTGGACGACGAGGTTGACGCGCTCGACGCCGACGTGGTCCAGGAACGCCTCGAGGAAGCGGTCGTAGCCCTCCATCGTGAAGTCGCCGTCACCGCGCTTGCCGCTGCGGCCGAAGCCGGGCAGGTCGGGGGCCAGGCCGCCGACCCGCTCCAGGAACGGCACCCAGTCGTCGGAGCTCGTGGGGACGCCGTGGACGAACAGCGTGGGGATCTCCTCGGGGTCGGGACCCTGGGCGCTGCGCCAGAAGAGCGGCTGCCCGTGGAGCTCCCCGGAGTGATCTCGGACGACGAGCATGGGGCGCGCGAGGATACTGTGCTCCCGGCGTGCGAACACTGATACTTGGAGAAGCCCTCGTCGATCTGGTCTGCGAGACCCCGGTCACGTCGCTGGCGCAGGCGCGCGCGTTCGTCCCCCGTTTCGGCGGCGCGATGGCCAACGTCGCGGTGGTCGCGGCCCGGGCCGGAGCCGACGTGGCGCTGGCCGGCGGGGCCGGCGACGACGCGTGGGGCGCGTGGCTGCGCGACCGGCTCGCCGACGAGGGCGTGGCGCTGGACTGGTTCGCGCTCGTGGATGCCCCGACGCCGGTGGCGTTCGTCACCGTCGACCCGGCGGGCGAGCCGACGTTCCGGCTCTACGCCGAGGGCGTCGGCACCGCGCTGGAGGCGCTCGGGCACCTGGGGGTCGACGGGGCCGTCGACGCGTGCGACGCGCTCTGCTTCGCCTCCAACACCCTGGTCGGGGCGCGGGAACGCACCCTGACGCTGGCCGCACGCGAGCGCGCGCTCGCGCACGGCAAGCCGATCGTCTTCGATCCGAACCTGCGCCTGCACCGCTGGGACAGCCCGGAGCGGGCCGCGGAGGTCGCGCGCGAGTGCGTGCCCGGCGCCTTCCTGGTCAAGGCCAACGCGCAGGAGGCTCGCCTGCTCACCGGCGAGGCCGATCCGGCGCGGGCGGCGGCCGGTCTGCTGGCCGCCGGGGCGCGCAACGTGGTCGTCACGCTCGGCGCCGGGGGCGCCCTCCTGCGGGGCGAGGGCCTCAGCCGCGACGTCCCGGGGGTGCCGGCCGACGTGGTGGACACCACCGGCGCCGGCGACACGCTGCTCGGCGTCCTGGTCGGCGCGCTGTCGGAGAGCGCCTACTACGGCCCCACGCTGGCGGCCGCCCTGCCGGACGCCGTCGTCGCCGGCGCCCGGGCGACCGAGCGCTGGGGCGCGCACTGACCCACCGCCCCGCCGAGCCCCACCTCGCGCCCGCCCAGCGGGCGCGAGGTGGGGCTCGGCGCTGGTGAGGGCCGCTGGCCGGCCGGGGGGCGAGGTTGGGACCCGGTTGGGACTGTCCTTTCCACGCTTGGCGCGATACGTTCTGTGTCTGAGGACAAACGGGCAAGTTCTGCCAAATCGGCGAAACAAGCAGTCCTCTGGCCGCCTTCCTGTCGACATGTTCGACATCCGTGCGACATAACGGCGCATTTGCGGAAGGGGCGTTTACCCAGATGGCCATGGCAATCCCCGTCCCTTGTCGCTGCGGTCCAGCCCTGGGCTCGTGATGCTGTCCACACGGTCGGTGTTCTTGTGGCTCGGCCTCTGCGAAGTTCTCCTATGTTCATATGAGGGCGTGCCTTCGGGTGCGCTCAGCGTCCAGCAGATGATGGGGAACATGTCTTTTCCGAGCTTTCAGTTGTGGTGGTCCGCTTCACGCCTTCTGGCGTTCTCCTGAGAACGCCGGCGCAGTGAAGGACGCGACGTGCGTGCGCGCACGTTGCTTGCCACGAGAGGTGCTGGTGCAGGTGCAGTGACCACGGGCGACCGACCGCGAAAGCGAACGGTCCGTTCCGTGGCTTATCCGTTCGTTCTTCGAAGACAGGGGTTCACTGTCGTGAGAATCTTCCAATTGCGGTCTTGTGCCGCGATCACCGTGGCGGTGGGCGCGCTTGCGTTCGCCACCTCGGCCGGAGCGGCGACGCTCTCGGTCGACGACGACCGCCAGGAGTGCCCGGCGGCCGAGTTCACCACCATTCAGTCCGCGATCGACCAGGCCAACAAGGGCGACACCGTCGCCGTCTGCCCGGGCAAGTACGTCGAGGGCTCCGGCAACCCGGGCTCCAACGCGCTGACGATCAACAAGAACCTGACGCTCAAGGGCGCGGGTGCCGACGACGTGACGATCCTGCCCCGGCCCATCGGCGGTCAGAGCTCGATCGCCGCGACCTCCCCGACGCTTCGCGGCGACGGCGTGGGCAACATCATCGGCGTCATCGGCGACGCCGACATCCCGATCACCGTCGACATCTCCGGCGTGACCGTGGACGGCAACGGCGTGGCCAGCGAGGCCGGTGTCCTCTTCCTGGACGCCAAGGGCTCGTTCAACCGCAGCCTCGTCACCCACGTCGTGACGTCGATGGGGCCGAACGCGTTCCAGATCCCCGGCGGCTACCGCAGCGCCAGCATGGGCTACGGCATCGTCCAGGTCTCGGCCGCGACGGTCACCCCGTCGCAGACGGCGGCGCGCGTCCTCACCATCGACCAGACGCGGGTGGACGGCTACAACACGGCCGGCATCCTCGTCGCGGGCACCACGGGCGACACGTACCCGCTCACCAACTCCCCGGTCGCCAGCCGCGCGGTCATCAGCAACTCGCAGGTCGTCGGACGCACGCAGTGCGTCAACTTCGAGGCGACCGGCAGCTGCGGCGCTTCGCAGCTGGCCCTGCTGACGACGGGCACCCTGTTCGGTCAGGACGGCATCCGCGTCGCGGGCAACGCCTCGACCGGCATCACCGGCTCGCTGGTCACGCAGAACCTGGTCAACGGCACCGGCTCGCCGACCCGCCCGACCAACCTGACCGCGAACGCGACGAACAACGCGAACCTGGTCAAGGGCGCGGGCGTCCGCTTCGTGGGCGCCACGGCGTCGACGATCGCCACCAGCAACATCGTGGACAACGCCTACGGCGTGCAGAACGTGTCCGCGACGGACGGCACCACCGCCCTGACCTCTCCGCGTGTCAACGCTGAGAACAACTGGTGGGGCCTCAACTACTACCGCGGCGGCGCGACCGGCCCGAACCAGGCCGTCAACGCCGGCCCGGCCATCTCGCCGACGACCAACCCGCCGATCCCGGAGAACCCGGTCAACGGCGCCGCGGTCGCCGACACCGCGTTCCCGGCGCTCATGACCTCGACGGCCGTGGACTTCGTCCCCTTCCGGGACGGGCCGCAGTCGAGCGAGCAGAACGGCGAGTTCGTCATCTACAACGCCCCCGGCCTCGTCAACGACGCGGCTCCGGCGGTGAAGCTCTACAACCGGAGCGTCAACGCCGGCGGCACGATCACCATCACCCCGACCATCGACGAGGACTTCGGCGTCCGGTCGGTCGCGTTCTACGACGGCGCCACGAAGCTCGGCACCGTCACGGCCAAGCCGTACACGCTGGACTACACGCTGCCCGCGGGTGGTCCGTGCGGCATCCGCACGATCACGGTCGTCGCCGAGGACTCGCTCTACCAGACGGGTTCTGACAGCGCCGAGCTGGCCGTGCAGAACTGTCCTGTCACGCCGGACAAGCCGGACGAGCCGGATACGCCGGATACGCCGGTCACGCCGATCCCGCCGGCCGCCCCGGCCATCGCCTGGGCGACCAGCACGAGCACGATCGACACGAAGGGCACGGAGTTCGGCGTGGTGCCGACGGCCGCGGCCGGCGTCGCCAAGGTCGAGTACCTGCTGGGGACGCGCAAGGTCTGCACGACCACGAGCGCGCCGTTCTCCTGCAAGATCGTCCCGACCGGTGCCGACACGGGCTCGCAGTCGCTGCGCGTCGTCATCACCGACACGCTCGGCCGCACGGCCGAGGTGAGCCGTCAGGTCACCGTGGCGCGCTTCGCGGCCACGCTGTCCCTCTCGACCAAGAGCAAGGCGGTCAAGGGCGGCAAGGTCAAGAAGACCATCACCGGCAAGCTCAAGCTCCCGAAGGCCGTCACCAAGGCCCAGGGCTGCAAGAGCGGCTCGGCGACGGTCGTCGTCAAGAGCGGGTCCAAGACCCTCTCCAACAGCCGGGTGAAGCTGAGCAAGTCCTGCAGCTTCTCGAAGTCGATCACGGTCAAGAAGACCAAGAAGAAGGTGGCCTACACGGTCAGCGCCAAGTTCGGTGGCAACACCGTGCTGCTCCCGACCAGCAACGACCGGAGGTTCTCCTGATGTCCCGCCGTCGCACACTCAACGCCCTGGTGGCCGCTGCCTCGGCAGCGGTCGCCTTGGCCGGACTCCCGGCGGTCGCCTCGGCCGCCGTGGATCCCACGGGGTGTACGCCGAATGTGGCGTACGACCCGGCCATCCCGACGTTCAAGTCCGTCACCGGCCGTGACCTCGGTCAGGGCGGTACGGGCCGTGGCACCACCGGCATCGCGTCCGGGCCCGCCGCGTCCAACAAGACGAAGGTCCTCACGGACTACGCGGACCTCCTGGTCGAGACGACCAAGGGGTACGACGGCAACGATCCGGCGCAGGCCAGCAAGATCAAGGCCATCGGCTTCGATCTCGGCGAGACGGACACCGAGCGCGCCGACCGCCACCTGAAGTTCTACGTCGTCGGTACGGCGAAGAACATCGACAACCTGAACGCGGGCCGCAAGGACGCCGAGTTCTGGCAGGGCGTCCGGGGCGGCACGGTCTCCGAGGCCGACGGCCTGGCCGCGGTGAACGAGCGTCCGGCGTTCGCGTGGGTCACGGCGACCCCGCACGGCAACGAGCCGGCGGCCGGTGAGGCGATCGCTCGCCAGATGTACGAGCTGCTCGCCCGCACCGACTGCGCCAACCAGCGCCGCGTCGCGGTGCTCGACACGTTCCTCATGCTCGTGCGCAACCCGGACGGTCGGGACAACGACAAGCGCACCTCGGCGTGGTCCTTCGACCACAACCGGGACTTCGGCACGATGAACCAGATCGAGAACCGCAAGTTCATCCCCGTGATGAACCAGTACCCCGGCGTGTTCTTCATCGACGCGCACCAGCAGGCCAGCGGGTACTTCTTCCCGCCGAACGAGGACCCGGTGCACCACGAGATCTCGACGTTCACGCGAGATTTCATCCAGAAGGACATCGGTCCGATGCTGCAGAAGACGTTCAACGACCAGAGCGTCCAGTACCAGAACTACAACTCGTACGACCTGTTCACGCCCGAGTACGGGGACACCGTCCCCTCGCTCGTCATGGGCGCGGCCGGCATGACGTACGAGAAGGGGTACGACGAGATCTACGGGAAGCAGGTCTACGACCACTACCTGGCGATCGACAAGACGATCGACATCACCGCCAACCAGAAGACCCGGGTCCTGCATGACTGGGTCGAGCAGTGGCAGGAGGCCGTGGATCAGGGCGAGAAGGGTGAGCTGCAGGAGAACAAGCTCATGAGCCCGCTGCACACCACGATCTCCAACTACGTCGGCACCGACCGCAAGGTCTTCGGGTACTACTTCCCGGCCGACGAGCACGAGGGCGACACCGTCCGCATGCTCCAGGAGCTGCGCGCGGTCGGCGTGCACGTGTACAAGGTCGACGAGGACGCCAACGTCCTCGGCCAGCGTGAGTTCGGCAACTGGCAGTCGTTCGCCGGTGGCGCGGGGAGCCTGAAGAAGGGCACCTACTACGTCCCGATGAACCAGCCGATGAAGCACTGGATCCAGGCCGTCCTCGGCGAGGATCCGTTCGTCCCGTACCCGTACTTCTACGACGTCGCGACGTGGTCGTACTCGATGCTCCGCGGTCTCCGCGGCTCGGGCTGGCTCACGGCGAAGCCGGCGCTGAAGCTCACGGAGATCCCGGCGGCGCCGTTCGAGGCGCTGGGTGACATCGACGCGGGTGGCGTGACCGACGGTGGCAAGGCGGTGCTGGCGTTCAACACCGACTCGCTCCAGGGTCAGCTGCTGGCGATCGACCTGCTCACCAAGGGCGTGACCGTGTCGCGGGCCAAGACGGCCTTCGACGCTGCGGGCCGTCACTTCTACACCGGTGCCGCACTGGTCGACGGTGCGTCGGCCTCCGCGGCCGGCGTGGACCTGGCTGCCGCGTCCACGAAGCGGGACACGAAGATCACCGGCCTCGACGGCTACCCCGTCACCCGGACGGTGCTGGGCAAGCCGAAGATCGGCATCTACACGGCGGCGACGACGATCCCGTCGTACCCGCGCTCCAACGACAGCAACGACCACATCTGCGCGGGTACCCCGTGTGAGGCGCTGTTCGCCACGCTGGAGAAGGAGCACATCGACCCGTCGATGATCGTGCCGATCACGTCGACGGCCCTCGCGGCCGGCGACCTGGTCACGCAGGGCATCACGGCGTTCATCAACCCGGGCGGCACCATCGCCGCGGGTGCGGGCGCCACGGCGCTGCAGACGTTCGTCAACGGTGGCGGCCGCTACATCGGCACCGCCGCGGGCGGCATCACCAGTGCCCGTAACGCCGGCATCACGCTGGTCAACACGCCCACGCCGAACCTCTCGGGGATCACCGCGGGCGGCGTCGTCATGGAGGCGGCCTACAAGCCCGACCTGAGCCCGCTGTCCTGGGGCTTCGACCTGGGTGGCTGGTCGTACCGCCAGAGCGACGTGAACATCGATCCGGGCACGCTGGCCGGCAACGGCACCACGATCCCGGCCGCCACCGCGGCCGCGACGTACGCGGAGACCGGTCAGGCGCACGCCTACGGGTACTCGGTCGGGGCCGTCGGCCCGGGCCGCCTGGACGGGCGTCCGATCGCCATCGACCAGCCGTTCGGCTCCGGCCGGGCGCTGCTGATCAACGGCAACCCGTTCTTCCGCGGTTGGAAGGACCAGGACGAGCGGGTCGTGCTCAACGGCGTGCTGTACCCGCTCGGCGAGGAGATCGCTCCGGCGGTCGCCGTCGCCAGCAAGAGCGAGGTCAAGGAGGCCATCGAGCCGACGGCCGCTCCGGTCGCCGCGGCGAAGCTGCCCGCGGTCAAGAACCGGGCGATCAAGGTCGACAAGTCGGGCAACGACATCAAGTTCGTCGTCAACAAGCGCGCGTTCGGGAAGGCCTTCAAGAAGGCCATCACGAAGGCGAAGCTGCCCAAGTCCGTGCTCAAGAAGGCCAAGCTCGTGACGGGCAAGTACACCGTCACGCTGACGATCAAGGGCGCCCACAGCGCCGACGAGCACAAGAACGCGGTCTGGCAGGGCAAGCTGCTCGGCTCGTTCAAGAAGTACAAGGTGAAGCTGACGAGCGCCAAGCTCTAGGCACCGCCTCGCAGGACCCGCAGCACCCGTAGCACGGGGCCCCCGGCGCACAGCGCGCCGGGGGCCCTTCGTGCGTCCTGGGGCGGTTCGGGCTCGGCTCCGCACAGCGCATGGGCCGTGGAGGCGCAGGGGCGGGCAACTGCTTGTGCGCCGAGGCACGCCGGCGTGCACGAAGGGCCGAGAAGGTTCAGAAACATCTGTACGCACGGGCCCTAGGCGGTCCCTCGGCGGTGTGGGAGGTTCGGGGTGCACCCCCACCATCGGCGCGTGTGGCGCCGGAGAGGAAAGCACCATGCAAGGCAGCGTTGTTGTCGTACCCCGGACGAGGGGATCCCGCGGTCGCGGGCTCCTCCTCGCCCTCCTGGCCGCCGTCGCGGCGATGGCCTTCTCGGCGGCCCCGGCGATGGCCTCCGGCCCGCAGATCGTGCCGGACTACAGCATGACCGACGGGTGGCTCCACTTCGTCAACGTCGGCGACACCGGCGTGACGATCACCGGCTACGCGCAGGTCATCAGCGGCGACCTGGCGACGTCGGGTCGCGACGCCGACGAGTGCGGCGGCTACGGCCCGATCTACCTCCCGCCCGACGGGGAGGACTACGGGTGCCGGATCCACTACCACGAGGGCGCCGGCGAGGTGGCCTTCCCGGTGGACGGCCTCCCGGATCAGGTCGTGTACGTCGACATGGCGCTGGGCGGGCTGTGAGACACGGACGGCGGGCGCGCTGTGGCGCGTCCGCCGTGCCGTCTCCCCTACGGTTCCCTCCCATGCGCCTGCGACAGCTGCTCCCGCTCCTCCTCGCGACCGCCGCGGCTCCGGCCGCGCTGGCCGGCTGCGGCGAGGACGCCTCGGTCGCCGCGCCGCTCGACGCCGCCGTCGAGCAGGACCGGGACGGGGGTGGCCGGGTCGACCTGCGGACGATCGACGGCGAGGCCTACGACCGCTTCTACGTCTTCCCGCCGTACAGCGACCCCGGGGCGATCCGCGAAGCCATCGGCTTCGCGTCGAACGAGGCGGAGGATGCCGCGTCCACCGTGAGCGACGGGGAGTTCGGGCTCGTCTTC